>Ga0180216_1003647_pt1 | contig 12080 bp, 12 predicted proteins | sample eDN3rd37CBELigMG_FD_128879 | JGI IMG/M metagenome (GOLD analysis project Ga0180216, IMG submission 128879) | Enriched Miracle-Growth compost microbial communities from Emeryville, California, USA - eDNA 3rd pass 37_C BE-Lig MG (version 2)... ...
AGATGGCCGAAGCGCTCGACGATGCGGTCGACCGAGAACAGCGCCAGGCAGGCGTCGGAATTTTCCAGAAGGATGAGACAGGCTTCGGCGGTGCCGACCTCGGCGATCGCGGCGGCGAGCGCGCGCGACAACAGCGGACGGCCGGCAATCGCCGCCTGGATGTCCGGTTTGCCGCCGGCGACGAGATCGATGAGGTCGTCGTCCACGAGCAGCGGCGAGGCTTCGAGCAGCGGCCGCGCCACGTCGAACTGGTCGGCGGCCAGCGCCTGCACGACCACGCGCGGCGCCTTCTGGGCGGAGGCGAAGACCTGCGCCATCGCGCCGCGCACCAGCGGTGACGGATCGTCGAGCAGCATGATCATCGCGCCTTCGGCGGCCGCCAGATCGTCGGCCGAGAGATCGGAGTGGAGATAGGCGCGCGCGAGGGCCGAGGTGGCCTCTGCCCGCTCGGCGGACGGGGCCTGACGAACCCACTGCAGGAACTGACGTACAATCATGACTAACCGACGCAACCGGAGCAGCCGCTTACTGACGGCTATGCATCAGGCTACCGCCGGACACTTAAAAAAATGTTCACCATAGAAATTGAGCGGGCATTAACGACGAAACCGCCGAAAAGCGCGCGATATCAGCTGTTGCCGAACAGGCCGCGGATGTTGGTCTGGCCGTCGGAGAACAGGTCGAGGCCGCGAGCGGCCGCCGGCTGCGCGGCGGTGCCGTTGGCACTGCCCCCGCCCCACAGGCTGTTGACCACCGGCGCGACCGGCTGGCCGCCGCGGTCGGTGAACATGGCCTGGAACAGCGGCTTGGTGTCGGGCACGGGCGGCAGCGTTTCCCGCGCCGAGGCGAAAGCGCCGGTGATCCCGGCCGTATCGGGCATCGCCACCTTCGGCGCAACGCCGGCCACCGCCGTCTGGATGGGCCCGCGCTGGCCGTTGCCGAAATTCGCCGCGCGCACGGTTTCGAACTTGCCGGTCAGCTTGCCGTAGACCTCGCCGACGGTGCGGGCGCGGCCGGACTTCTCGTAGAAGATGGTCGGATTGGCCGCGGACGCGGACGGAAACATCGCGGGCGCGCTCGCTTGCGGCTGGTTCGTTGCCGCGGCGATCAGGCGGCCGGCGCCGTCGGGCCCGAGAAAATGCGCGATGTAGAGCTCGCCCTCGTTCGGCTGGCGACCGATGGCCGCGCTGAGCTGGTTGGCATTCGCGCGCGAAAACGCGCCGGCCAGCATGGCGCTCACGGTCGGATCGTGCCGCAGGCGCATGATCTCGTTGCGCATGCCGGAATCCGGCACGTCGTAGCGGCCGTCCGCGGTCTGGCTGATGGCGTCGGCGTAGCGGCCCAAGCCCAGCGCCGCCCCCTCCTGCTTCATCGTGCCGAGCCAGGTCTGGTCGATGAACTGATAGAGTCCCTTGGCCGACGACGTGGAGGCCTGTGCCGATGGATTGAGATTGGACTCGAGGCGCGCCGTGGTCAGCAGATATTCGAAGCTGATACCCGTCGACTGCGCGGCGTGCTTGATGGCGCCCGTGATCTGGGACACCGCATTCGACAGAATTGAATCGACCGCCATTGCCTCGCCCTGGGGTATATGACCCGGCTGTTTTGGGCTTAATGCAACGCGCCGACTTGCCAGCCACGCCCGACCTTGGGCATTTATGGTAAATGAAGCGTTAAAGGGAGGACCGCATGCCGGACGACAACCTGCGCCACAAGCGCGGCGGCCTGTATTTCGAGGGCTTCGAGGTCGGGAAAGTCTACGAGCACCGCTTCACGCGGACCGTGACGCAGATGGACAACATGCTGTTCTCCAACATGACGCTGAACCCGCAGCCGCTGCATATCGACCGACATTACTGCGAAACGGAGACCGACTGGGGCCAGCCCTTGATGAACTCGCTGTTCACGCTCGGCCTCATGATCGGCATTCAGGTGTCCGACACCTCGGTCGGCACCACCGTCGCCAATCTCGGCATGACCGATGTGAAATTCCCCAACCCGCTGTTCGAAGGCGACACGGTGAGCTGCACCTCGGAGGTGATCAGCAAGCGCGAATCGAAATCGCGGCCCGGCACCGGTATTGTCACGTTGCACCACAAGGCGTTCAAACAGGACGGCAAGCTTGTCGCCGAATGCCAGCGCCAGGTCATGGTGCGGATGATGCCGAAGTAAGCGGTTCAATTCACCATCGATCACTGTATTCGCCGCCACCTACGCCGCTCATTCCCGCGAAAGTGGGAATCCAGGGGCAAAAAGCTCAGCGCAGGGTCTCCGCTTTGGCGGGCACCAGCGGGAATTAAGACGCCAAGGAGATGACTGGAATGCGTTCTCTGCTTTTCGTGCCCGCCGACGGCGGCGCCAAGCTCGACAAGGCGATGGCCAGCGGCGCCGACGCCGTGATCATCGATCCCGAAGACTCGATCACGCCCGAGCGCAAGGGCGCCGCGCGCGCCGCCTGCCACGACTTCCTCAAGGCCAATGCGGACAAGACAGACCGCCCGCGCCTGCTGGTGCGTATCAACGGGCTCGACACCGGCATGACCGACGCCGACCTCGAGGCGATCGTGCCGGGCAAGCCCGACGCTATCGTGTTTCCGAAAGCCGAAGGCGGCGCGAGCGCGGTGCATCTCGACGCCAAGCTCACCGCGCGCGAAGCGATCGCCGGTCTGACCGAAGGTTCGATCAAGGTGCTGGCGCAGGCGGTCGAATCCGCTGCCGGTCTGTTCCTCGCCGGCACGTTCAAGGACGCGAGCAAGCGTCTGATCGGCATGACCTGGGGCCCGGAAGACATCTCGGCCGAGTTCGGCGCCGAGGCGAACCGCGACGAACACGGCATCCTCACCGAGCCCTATCGCCTCGCCCGCAACATCTGCCTCTACGGCGCGGCGGCCGCCCGGCTTCCCGCGATCGAGACGGTCTATGTCGACTTCCGCAATTCGGAAGGCTTGCGCCGCGACACGGAAGCCGCCCGCCGCGACGGCTTCACCGGGCGTCTCGCCATTCATCCGGCGCAGGTGCCGATCATCAACGACGTGTTCACGCCGACGCCGGAGCAGATCGAGGCCGCCAAGGTCGTGATCGCGGCCTTTGCCGCCAATCCCGGCGCCGGCGCGGTCGGCCTCAACGGCAAGATGCTCGACCGGCCGCATCTGGTGCGCGCGCAGGCGCTGCTGGCGCGCGCCGGCGTCGCGTAACGAACCGGCGTCGCGTAATAAAAGAGTGTCGTCCCCGCGCGAGCCGGCACCCGCCTCTCCCCGTCACCCTGAGGCGCCCGCGCATCGCGCGGGCCTCGAAGGGCGACGGCCGCAGAGTCATAGCCGCCATCCTTCGACGCTCGCTGCGCTCGCACCTCAGGATGACGGCTTTTGCTTAGCGGCGTATGGGTCGCGGGCCTCGGGCAAGCGCGCTCGCCCGGGATGACAGCTACTCCGCTGCTTCGACCGGCGTCTCGGGCGCGGCAAGCTGGCCGTCCTGCGCGTCCTTGATGTGCTTGGCGCGGGCCACATAGGCCTGCGCCGCGCCGGTGTTGAACAACGCGTGCGTCTCGAGTTCGTCGTCCTTCACCGGCGTCATGGCGAGGTCGGTGTAGGCATAGCGCTGCGGATCCTTCTTGATGCGCAGATAGATGCGCCGCAGCTTCACATAGAGCGCCGTCCAGGCGACGAGCTTGCCGGCGATCTCGCCGACATATTTCGGATAGAACGACCACGCCGGCTCGATCGGCAGGCCGGGCCGCCGGTCACGGCGCACGCGCTTGCGCAGGAAGCCGCCTTCGAGCGGATGGATATGCTCGATATTGATCGAGCCCATGAACCAGGTGATCAGGAACAGCGCGTTCGACGCGTTCGCCTTGGTCGAGGCGACGCGGCGCAGGATCGTCTCGACATGCGCGACCGTATAGTAGCGCTGCCACGCATCCTTGTAGGCGCGATCCCAATCCTCGCGCGACATCTTCGGATGCGGCGTGCAGATGTGGTTGAGGTCGTATTTGTTGAGATCGGGATCGAGCCAGGCGCCGGCCTTCTTGAGCTTGAGGTGATCCTCCGAGCCCGGCAGCGGCGTGAGATAGAAGAACTCCAACAGATCGACCGGCAGTTCGCGCTTGATCACGTCGATGTCTCGCATGATCGAGTCGTACGTGTCGCCCGGGAAGCCGAGGATGTAGCCCGCATAGGTGATGACGCCCGCGTTCTTCCAGGCGAGCAGCATCTTGCGGTATTCGGTGATCTTGTTCTGCCGCTTCTTGGCGCCGAGCAGATTGTCCGGGTTGATGTTCTCGAGCCCGATGAACACGCGCTTGACGCCGGCGCGCGCCGCCTTCTCCACGAAGTTCGGCAGCTTGTGGCAGAGCGTGTCGACCTGGATGATGAAGCTCAGATTGAACTTCTCGACCTCGCGCAGCTGGATGATGCGGTCGAGGATCGCTTCCCAGTCCTTGTTGCGGGCGAAGTTGTCGTCGGTGATGAAGAAGGCGCGCAGGCCCTGCGCGTAGTTCGTGCGCACGATGTGCTCGATGTCGTCGGGCGAACGGCGGCGCGACTTGCGGCCCTGCACGTTGATGATGGTGCAGAACGAGCACTGATACGGGCAGCCGCGCCCGGCATCGAACGAGGTCGTGCCGCCGGCGGTGCGTTGCGCGCGCTCGACCGCCATCAGCGGGATCGGCGTGCCCTCGATGCCGGGCAGATCGTCCATGAAATTGTAGAGCGGCTTGAGCTGCCCCGCATAAGCGTCGCGCAAGGTCTCCTCGAGGCGGCCCTCCGCCTCGCCCGCGAACAGCGAGATGCCCATCGCCTTGGCGCGATCGAGATCGGCGTCGACACCGTTCAGCATGGCCAGCACGCCGGACACATGGAAGCCGCCGATGCCGACCTGGATGCCGCGGGCGCGCAGCGGCCGCGCGATATCGAGCGCGCGCGGGAACTGATTGGATTGCACGCCGGCGAGCATGACCATGCCGGCGTCCGCTTCCTCGATCATGCGCGCGATGCGCGCCGGGCGTATGCGAGTGTTGGTCTCGTCGAAAGCGTGGATGTCGACGGCGACGTCATCGCCGAAGATGCGCCGCTCCGCGCAATCCTTGGCGAGACCGTAGATCGAAGCGAGCGAGTTCGACGGGATCGGCGAGCGCAGCCATTGGATGACATAGCCGTCGTCGTCGTAATGCGATGGCTTGATGAGCACGAGGCAGAAACGCCTGCGTGCTGTTTCGCTGCGCGCCTGGTCCGGAATGCCCACCGCCATAGGTGAAGCGTATCAGGCTTTACGCAGCGCACAAATGGAGATTGCAGGGATGCCTACGGCATTACCTCTGCGCGAACATTGCTCAGGATTTTTTCGGCGTGCTGTACACAGCCGCCGGATCGAACAGGCGCTCGCCGTCGGTGAACGCGAGCGACAGGCTGCCTTTCTGTCCGAGCGGCATGGCGCGATAGAAGCATGAGCGGCGGCCGGTGTGGCACGCGCCCGCGCCGTGCTGCTCGACCTTGAGCCACAGCGCATCCTGATCGCAATCGACGCGCAGCTCGATCACGCGCTGCACGTGGCCGGAGCTTTCGCCCTTCTTCCAGAGCTTCTGGCGCGAACGGCTGAAGTACCAGGCCTCGCCGGTTTCGACCGTGCGGCGCACGGCCTCCTCGTTCATGTGCGCGACCATCAGGACATCGCCGCTCGCGGCGTCGGTGACGACGGCGGTGACGAGGCCGTTGGCGTCGAACTTCGGCGTGAAGGCGGTGCCTTCTTCGATGTCTTTGGATGCGGACAAGACGAACTCCTTACGTCCGGTCATTCCGGGGCGCGCTGAAAGCGCTAACCCGGAATCCAGAAACCCGGAAATCCTATCATGTATTGCTGGATTCCGGGTTCGCGAGCTTTGCTCGCGCCCCGGAATGACGGCAGCTCAGCCGTGCGCGCCGCGCAGCATGGTCATGAAGCGGACCAGCTCTTTCGGATCATCGCGGAAGACGCCGGTGAATTGCGTGGTGACCGTCGTCGCGCCCTGCTTGGCGACGCCGCGATGGCCCATGCAGCTATGCTCGGCCTCGATCAGCACGGCGACGCCGCGCGGCTTGAGGATCTCGTTGATCGCGGACGCGATCTGCGAGGTCATGTGCTCCTGGGTCTGCAGGCGCTTGGCGTAGACGTCGACCAGACGGCCGAGCTTCGACAGGCCCACGACGCGCTCGACCGGCATATAGGCGATGTGCGCCTTGCCGGTGAACGGCATCATGTGATGCTCGCAGTGCGAATTGAAGCTGATGTCCTTGACCAGCACGAAGTCGTCGTAGCCGGCGGTCTCGCCGAAGGTGCGGTCGAGCACTTCGGCCGGGCACTCGCGATAGCCCTGATACAGCTCGTCATAGGCGCCGATCACGCGCTTGGGCGTGTCGAGCAGGCCTTCGCGGTTCGGATCGTCGCCGATGTAAGCGAGCAGCGTGCGGACGGCCGCCTCCGCCTCCTCGCGCGAGGGGCGCGGCACGGCCGGGGTCGGCGCGGCGCGGACGTGGTCCGACAGCCCCTGCAACGGCCAGGCTTTCACTTGGGCATTCTTTGCGTCCATGACGGTCTCTCCGTTCGACCGGTCCTCGTTCCAGCTTTGGAGCAGGACCGGGAGTGTCACCGGGGTGGCCGCGCCATTTCCAGCCTCGGCCGGTCGGTCCGAAGCCGGCGTAGGACGCCGCATTCCCATTCGGCATGGCTGGTAAGGCCATATCCGGGCGCGCAGAACCCCTTCTCGCGCCCTGGGGCTGGCCCCTATATATTCGTTTGCCGTGGCGAGGCAATCCGCTGCCCCGGGCAAATTGGTAGAGCGCAATGATCAACGACGTTTACAACGCCCGGATTCTGGAACTTGCCGGTAATATCCCGCGCCTGGGGCGCCTGCCGGCGCCCGACGCCAGCGCCACCGCCCATTCCAAATTGTGCGGCTCGACGGTGACGATCGACCTCAAACTCGAGGATGGGCAGGTCAGCGATTTCGCGCACGACGTGAAAGCCTGCGCCCTCGGCCAGGCCTCCTCCTCGATCATGGCCCGCTACATCGTCGGCTCCAAGCCGGCCGAGCTGCGCGAACTGCGCGAGACCATGCGCAAGATGCTCAAGGAAAACGGCCCGGCGCCGGCCGGCCGCTGGGCCGATCTCGCGGTGCTCGAACCCGTGCGCGAGTACAAAGCGCGCCACGCCTCGACCCTGCTCACCTTCGATGCGGTGGTGTCGGCCCTCGATCAGATCGAGGCCAAGAAGCAGGCCGCCGAATAAACGCGGCTTCCGCCTTTATCGCGCTACCGCCACAGCCCCGGTCTGCGGCAGCGCCAAATCGGCGCGGTCGCCCGGCGCTTTCCGGCAGGCCGTCGTCAGCGCCGGCAGGCTCTGCCGCGCCCCCGTATTGCCGAGACGGATCGCCGTCACGAAGCCGCTCGCTTTGGTCTCGAGCGTCATCGAGCGATTGCCGAGCGCCGTGAAGGCGTCGATCAGATCGGCCGGGATCTGCGCGGCGGCATACGTGACGAACTCGCCGTCGCGCTCATCCGACGACACGACCTTGAGCGGCGCCGAGAGGCCGCCGACGCGCACGCTCACGGCGCCGACCGCCGCCGGCGCACTATTGCGCGCGCCCTTGTAGCGGCGTTCGATGTAGCTGAAGTCGTAGTTGCCGCGCTCGGCGCTGCACGACACCAGAAGATCGAAGCTGCCGATCTCATCGCCCTCGACGGTCAACGGATGGCGGCGCGCAAGCGCCGCGCGGCCGGACTGGTCGATCATCGCCCAGCGCCGCTCGTTGATGTCGATCGTCGCGGCCTGAATGCCGTTGGTCAGACGCGACACCGGCGGCGCGACCGGCGCCGGCGGATTGTTCGCCACGGCCGCGCCCACGGCCGGCTCAGGCAGTTCGGTCGCGACGCGCATCGTCTGCAGTTCGCTCGCCGTCATCGCATGCATCGGCTCCCACGGCGGGATGCGCAGCGACAGATCGAGCATATCGATGGAGACGCCCATTTCGGCGGTGTATTGCGCCAGCCGGCCGATATCGCGCTGCACGAGCACGAGGTCCTCGGCCGAATAGTTGGCCGCGGTCGGATCGTCGCGGCGATCCCCGAGCCAGATTTGGTGCACCATCACCCGCGCTTCGGCCGGCACGATGCGGCGCACGCCGCCGAGCAGCACAAAGGCGCACATCGACTCGCAATCGGCCTGCGGCGACAGCGTGCCGCGCGGCTCGGCGTTGTCGGCCATGCGCATCGGCCGCACGCGGCCGACCGTCGTATCGAGCGAGAGCTTGCGGATGGCGCGGCCGAGCGCGATCGCGCCGTGCACCGAACCACCGTCGGAATCGAGGACCACCGTCGCGCCGGTCAGATCGCGGCCTTTGGCGAACAGGTCGAAATCGCGCGGCGTATCGGCCGTAATCGCGCCGGTCGCGGCGACGAACAGCTTACAGCGCGCGGCGCAGGTGTCGGACGGCCCCTGGCGGATCAGCTCGAAACGCATGGGTAGCGTTCGGTCCGAAGCCTGGCCGGACATTGGCAGCAACAAGGCTGGCGCCGCCACCGCGAGCGCAACAGCCGACAAAAGGGAGCGAATCATTCTTCCCCCTGATCGCCGCCGCACCTGCTTAACTTGCGTGATTTCCACGTCTCGTCAGGCTTTGGCGGATCAAGATCCCCCAGCATATGTGACGTTTTTAATGCAGGGTATGGAGGAGGGTCTAGTTAAAAAAAGCGGCTGTTGCAGGGCAGCGAAGATGAAAAGTTGAGCGACGCCAAAGGCTTGGAACTTGCGATGGAACTTTTGCGAGTTCCATTCCACGACAATCGCGTATGAACGTCACGGCCATGAGCAAGCGAGTCGGAATGACGATGGAGACACTGCGCAAGCTGCCGCGGCAGGCGGGCCGCGCCTTGGTGCTCGTCTATCGCTACACGCTCTCACCGCTGCTGGGCCCGCGCTGCCGGCATCTGCCGAGCTGCTCGGACTACGCCGAACAGGCGATCACGCGTTTCGGCCTGTGGGCCGGCGGCTGGATGACGCTCGCGCGCATCCTGCGCTGTCACCCTTGGGGCACGCACGGCCTCGACTTCGTGCCCGATGCGCCCCCGCCCCATGCGCGCTGGTATCTGCCGTGGCGCTACGGCCGCTGGCACGGCACCAACGAAGCGCCGCCGGCCGCTTCCTGAGCGGGTTGCCATTCAAGGTCGCGCTGCTATATCGGTTCCACATTCCGCTTACCTGCGCTCGTTCGCAGGAGTGAGCCACAAGGAGACGACAATGGTCGCATTGACCTTCCCCGACGGCGCGCGTCGGGAATTCCCCCACGGCACAACCGGTTTCGACATCGCCAAGGGCATCTCGCCCTCGCTCGCCAAGCGCACTGTCGCGATGGCGCTCGACGGCACGGTCGTCGATCTCAACGATCCGATCGAGCACGATGCCAAGATCGAATTCATCAACCGCGACGACCCGCGCGCGCTGGAGCTGATCCGGCACGACGCCGCGCATGTCCTCGCCGAAGCCGTGCAGGCCCTCTGGCCCGGCACGCAGGTGACCATCGGCCCGGTCATCGAGAACGGCTTCTATTACGACTTCCATCGCAATCAGCCGTTCACGCCGGAAGACCTGCCCCTCATCGAAAAGAAGATGAAGGAGATCATCGCCCGCGACAAACCCTTCACCAAGGAAGTGTGGTCGCGCGAGAAGGCGAAGGAAACCTTCCGCGACATGGGCGAGAACTTCAAGGTCGAGCTGGTCGACGCCATTCCCGAAGACCAGCAGATCAAGATCTACAAGCAGGGCGACTGGTTCGATCTCTGCCGCGGCCCGCACATGACCTCGACCGGCAAGGTCGGCAACGCCTTCAAGCTGATGAAGGTGGCCGGCGCCTATTGGCGCGGCGACGCGACCAAGCCGATGCTCACGCGCATCTACGGCACGGCCTTCGCCAAGCAGGAAGAGCTCGACCTCTATCTCAAGCAGATGGAGGAAGCGGAGAAGCGCGACCACCGTAAGCTCGGCCGCGAGATGGACCTCTTCCACTTCCAGGAAGAAGGCCCCGGCACCGTGTTCTGGCACGCCAATGGCTGGACCATCTTCCAGGAGATCGTCGCCTATATGCGCCGGCGCCTGCGCGGCGACTATCGCGAGGTGAACGCGCCGCAGCTGCTCGACAAGGCGCTGTGGGAGACTTCGGGCCACTGGGGCTGGTTCCGCGAGAACATGTTCGCGGCGACCTCCGCCGGCGAACACACGGAAGATGAGCGCGTCTTCGCCATCAAGCCGATGAACTGCCCGGGCCACATCCAGATCTTCAAGCACGGCCTGCGCTCGTACCGCGAACTGCCGCTGCGCCTGGCCGAATTCGGCGCGGTGCATCGCTACGAACCGTCGGGCGCGCTGCACGGCCTGTTGCGCGTGCGCGGCTTCACGCAGGACGACGCGCATGTGTTCTGCACCGAAGATCAGATGGCCGAGGAGTGTCTGAAGATCAACGATCTGATCCTGTCGACCTACGACGACTTCGGTTTCGAGGGCGAGATCACCGTGAAGCTCTCGACGCGGCCGGAGCAGCGCGTCGGCTCGGATGAGGCCTGGGATCACGCCGAAGGCATCATGCGCGACGTGCTCGAGCGCATCAAAGCGCGCGGCGGCAACCGCATCAAGACGGCGATCAACCCCGGCGAAGGCGCGTTCTACGGGCCGAAGTTCGAATACGTGCTGCGCGACGCCATCGGCCGCGACTGGCAGTGCGGCACGACGCAGGTCGACTTCAACCTGCCGCAGCGCTTCGAGGCCTTCTACATCGCCCCCGACGGCTCGAAGAAGACGCCGGTGATGATCCACCGCGCCATCTGCGGCTCGATGGAGCGCTTCCTCGGCGTCGTGCTCGAGCACTATGCCGGTCATCTGCCGCTGTGGCTCTCGCCGGTGCAGGCGATGATCGCGACCATCACCCAGGACGCCGACGATTACGCGGCCGAGGTGACGGCGGCGGCGCGCAAATTGGGTCTGCGCGCCGAGAGCGACCTGCGCAACGAGAAGATCAACTACAAAGTGCGCGAGCACTCGCTGGCCAAGGTGCCGGTGATGCTGGTGGTCGGCAAGAAGGAAGCCGAGACGCGGCAGGTGTCGATCCGCCGCCTCGGCTCCGACAAGAGCCAGGTGATGCCGCTCGACGAAGCGCTCAAGCTGCTCACGGAAGAAGCGCTGCCGCCGGACGTGAAGCGGGCGCGTCTGGAAGGCTAACCAGCCGCGAGTTTGATCTTGAGACCCAGCGCTCGGATGACTTTCAGCACCGTCGCGAACTCCGGATTGCCGCTGGACGAGAGCGCCTTATAGAGGCTCTCTCGTCCGAGCCCGGCTTCGCGCGCGACCTGCGACATGCCTTTGGCGCGCGCCACGTCCCCGAGCGCCGCCGCGACAAGCGCGGGATCGCCGTCTTCGAAGACAGCTTCGAGGTATTGCGCGATATCCTCGTCGGATTTCAGATAGTCCGCAGCATCCCACGTCGTTGTGTTGGACTTGGGCTTCGTGTTGATCTTGGATTCGGCCATCGCCAGCCTCCTAGAGTTCTCGTGCCAATGCCTGAGCGGTCGCGATGTCCCGCGCTTGCGTACTCTCGTCGCCGCCCGCGAGAAGAACGACCAGCGCGTCACCCCGCCGGATGAAATAGGCCCGATAGCCGGGTCCGTAGTCGATCCGCATTTCCGATACTCACGTCGCCTGGATTGCCAAGTGACAGACGGCGAATGCGGGCATTGATCCGTATGCGTGCATGGCTGTCGCGAAGACCTGCGAGCCACCACGCAAAAACATCGGTCTGGCGCATCTCGACCATGGCTCGATGTATCCCATAAGATACATGCAGGGCCCGCGTTGCGCAAGGCCGCCGCCGACTTAAGAACGCAACCTTACCCTGCCGCCCTGCTCTGCGTGGCGCAGCCCCGCATCGCCTGGCGTGCGCAATCGGTGAAGAACAGATACATCGCCGCGAAGAAGGTCTGCGTGGCGTCGGCCAAGCGCGGCTTGAGCACGACCCGGCCGTTGTCGGCATCGATGCGCTCGAGCAAGCCGTCGTCGGCCGCGTCGCG
>Ga0180216_1003648_pt1 | contig 12080 bp, 14 predicted proteins | sample eDN3rd37CBELigMG_FD_128879 | JGI IMG/M metagenome (GOLD analysis project Ga0180216, IMG submission 128879) | Enriched Miracle-Growth compost microbial communities from Emeryville, California, USA - eDNA 3rd pass 37_C BE-Lig MG (version 2)... ...
CGAACCCGGAGCCGCAACCGGAGCCGCAGCCAGAACCGAACCCGGAGCCGAGCCCTGAACCAAAACCGGAGCCTAAACCTCGTCCCGACCGGGATCGTGATCGCGACCGAGACAGGGGCTCCCATTCAGCTAGCAGTTCCAAAGCAGTCTCCGAAACACGCCAGGCAAAAGTAACAACTGGATCGGAGACTGTTCAAGTGGACATCACCCGCAGATCAGCAGCAAATGGCAAAATCTTTGACTCTGTCACTTTACGAGAATCGAAGGTGGATCAACTAATCGCAAAAGCAGCGGCAGATGCGACCGGTTTTGCAAAAATCAGCATCGATGATCTGCCGGAACAACCAGCAGACGAGATAGAGATCAGCATTGCCAGACAAGCCCTTCGCAAACTGCAAAAAGAATCACTCGGACTGATCATGGAAGCAGGCGGCGGAGCCCGCGTTACCCTGCCTGCGGAAGCATTGGGTCAATTGACGGATGTAGAGGAGAACCTGATCTTCAACGTCATCCCCATTCGCAAGCCTGGTGAATTACAGCAAGTGCAAGAGCGTGCCATGATGACCCAGCCGTTCCAATCCTTCGCCCAAGGAAGAAACGTGAGAATCGTAGGTCAGTCGATGAAGATTGAATCGAACTACAACATTCAAGAATCACAGGTATTGTTCCCGCTGACAGGCCTGGAGGTACCTGCTGATCCCCAATTGCGTCAAGCCTTCTTGAACGGATTAGCCATGTTTGTCGTCCATGACGCAGGCGAGTCCGGGGTAAAATTCGGACAGGTGATCATGGACCAGAATCAGAATCCGATCGGACTTGAAATTGAGGTGAAAAAGTTCGGGACCTATACCATCCTCTCAGCCGATGCCTCCGAGCGTACTGCGGAAAACATCTCTCGCGCTGAAGTAGCGTCCCTGATCGCCCACCAGTTGGAGCTCAATCAGGTCGCGGAGTCAAACAGCTACCTGGACGTACCTGCCGCACATTGGGCTTCAAAAGAAGTGCCAATTGACGGCCGCAGGCATTTTCGCTGGCGATGCTCTTGGAAATTTCCGCCCAGAGCAGGGGTTGACGCGTGCGGAGATGGCCGTGATTGCCTCGAAAGTATTCGGACTGAATGCTTCGGTAGATAGCAATACGTTCCCGGATACCCAAGGCCATTGGGCAGGGCCTGTTATTGAATCTGTGAAACATGCGGGTCTCATGCTTGGCTTTGCAGATGGAAGCTTCCGTCCCGATCAGCCGTTGACCAGGGCAGAAGCAGATGCTGTGCTGAAGAGATTGTTTCAGCCGTCACGCTAGATGGCATTAGGCTGGATTGTTTCAGCATGATAGGTGTGCACAAAAGCTGGCAGCGGAAATCAACCGCTGCCAGCTTTTTCATTGTTGCATGAGCTTTCCCTTTGCATGGGAGTATGAATTGGTTACTATTTGGTAAGGAGGTGCAGAAATGACGCGATTGATCCTCGGTTTTGCCGTGACCTATCTCATCATCAGTCTTCCCGATATTTTCGGTCTGACCTTCGCTATACAATGGGTGCCAGGAGTTTCTCCTGTACAGAAAGCCTGGACCTATTTCACATCTGGCTTGGCAGAAAATGCTTTGGGCAAATTGGTTGTCGCAACGCTCTCTGCCCTGCTTTTTCGATTCTGCTCACGGCTATTTCGCGGGCTTGCTTGAGAGAAGCTCTATATGGAAAAGAGGAGATACACATGCCTAACATGCTAAAAGAACGGAAGGCCATTATTTTTGATATGGATAATACGCTCTTGCAATCCCGTATCAACTTTCCGGGGATGAAGACAGCAGTCTTTCAATTGCTGGTGAAGCATCAGATGATCCATCCGAATCTTGATTACACCAGACATTCCGCCTCGCAGCTGATCGATCTCGGACGCAATTCGGGCCGGATTACCGAAGAAATAGAAGCCTCCATCTGGGATACCATTGTCGCTTACGAAACAGAAGGAATGATCGGCGCCTCCCTGGAGGAGGGGGCAAAGGACGTTCTCGATGCACTGAGACATCACTATACGTTGACTATCTTGACAAACAATGCGCGCTCCGCTGCTTTACAGGCACTTCAGGATACTGGCATCATTCCCTTTTTTGACTTGATCGCCGGGCGGGAACAAATGACGGAATTAAAGCCTTCTCCCTCCGGCATTCACTATATTCTGGACAAATATCCAAACATTCCGGCTGAAGAGTGGATCATGGTCGGAGATTCCTGGATCGATGGCAAAGCGGCGCAAGACGGCGGAATCGGATTCATTGCCTATCAAAGTGAGCCAGCGGAAATGGAGAGTCACGGAGTCACTCCCCTCGCGTATGCCCAGCGCTTGGAGGAATTGCTGTATTGAGCTAGTCAGCCCCCCAACCTTTTTACATGTAACCTTTAAAAAAAATCGATGAAGAGTGGAAAGTTGTCAACCTGGCCTTTGACGTCTAAAGCATGTACGGAAGGGGATCTGCCATGAACCTGCGCTTACACGATGTCCCCGTTGTTCTGCTTCACAGTCCACTTGTGGGCCCCTTTACTTGAGCGCCCTGTATCTGAGTACATAAGGAATATGGGTACGGAGGTGTTCATACCCACGCTTCGCAATCACGACACCTCACCCTGTTACTGGAAAGATCATGCTTGGTCCGTGTCGGAAGCGCTTCGGACAATACCTCCTCATTCCAAAATCGTCCTGGCTGGTCATAGCGGTGCTGGTTCCTTGCTTCCCTCTGTAAGGGAAAGTCTCGATCACAAGATCATTGGCTATATATTTGTAGATGCCATCATTCCCAGGCACAATTGCAGCCGTCTCGATCAATTCTCTACTCCCGCAGAGGCAAAAGCGTTTCGCAGTGCAGCACAAGATGGAAAGTTGCCTGTATGGAAAGAAGAGCATGTCCAAGACTTCATTTCGGATCCGTCCATACGCCGACAGTTCGTCCGTGAATTAGCACCAATGCCGCTCGCCGTGTATGAAGAGAAAATACCCGTCCCTGCGTACTGGCCAGATGCCCCTTGTGCTTTCCTGCACTTCTCTTGCTCTGACACCTATCTGCCATTCCGAAAAGAAGCAGAAGAAAATGGTTGGCTTACGGCCTCTATTCCGGGCCGTCACTTTCACATGCTGGAGGACCCCGAAACGGTTGGAAACACATTGCTTGATCTGATGGAACGCCTTCTGGATCACCAGTAAGACGACTGATCTTTCTGATGGTCAAGCATTTCCCAAAAATACCCTATCTTCCCTTTTTGTGATATAATTCCAAAAAAGGTATAGTAGGTGGTTTTTTGACAACGTTAGTTAGATCCTTCATCTTTTCACTCATTGTAAATCTCCTGATTTTTTGGGCTTATTATACATGGGACTTGTATCGATCTAACCAGGAATATGTAGAGTTTCTAAAAGTCATTCAGCAGCATCTTCGTGAAAATCCAGAAGGACAGCTTCACATTGTTTACTGGTCTTCCCCTACATACACTTCCATCCTCTGGTACGGATTGGTGACCGTTCCTTTCTTTATGGGTGTATATGTTTTATATAAGAAGAGGTTTTCAACAGAGTGACGATCGGAAGCAAAAAAACCCCTTTGATTGCCAAAGGGGTTTCTGCACTGCCTCAAGGTGGTTACCCCGAGATTCCTTCCTGTCATCCTATTCATCTTTGAAAGTAAAATTGTATTTTTTGTTGATCTGTTTCGCGATTGTATCCAAGAATGAATATACTGTCATATTTTCTACCTTGCTTGTATACCAAGCGAGTTTTGCTCCATTTTCCACCCCATTGTATTCTACTTTTAGCGGCATGTATGTTTTATTTGTGTAGGTATAATCAAACTCGATGTATAGTTCATTTCCCTCCGGACTTTCGAGAAAGACCGAATACTTCGGATTTTTATATTCAGGCTGGAATTTTACTCTCTTTATTTTTGTTTTCATAGCTTCCCCCTTTTTCATAGATTGATCATACCACAAAAAATCCCTTCAGCCAGATTGTCTCTCCAGCATGAAGGGATCTTTTCTCATCTTATTTAAACAAATTGATCGTGGCGATGATGATCGGCATGCCGAACACATCAATCAGGAAGGCCCCTACGATGGGAACGACCAGGTACGCTTTTCGCGAAGGTCCAAAACGGGCCGTTACTGCCGCCATATTTGCCATTGCATTAGGTGTCGCGCCAAGACCATGTCCTGTAAAGCCTGCAACCATTACGGCAGCGTCATAGTTCTTGCCAAGCAGTCGGAAAAGAATCAAAGCACCGAACAGGACGATAAATACAACCTGTACAAACACGATGACCAGCATTGGAAGCGCAAGATCTGCGACCTCCCACAATTTGATGCTCATGAGGGCCATGGAAAGGAAAATGCCAAGTGTTACGTCGCCGATCAGGTTGATGCTCTTCATGTCGATCGAATTCGGATTGAGCTTGTCCGCGATGTTGCGCACGATGACTGCTACAAACATGGCCCCTACATAACCGGGGAGAACAAAGCCGGTTGCTGTCGAGAACAGCTCGCCCAAATACGTTCCCAATGCCATACAGAACGTGATGAGCAGTACTTGGATGAAGAAGGTATTCGTCGTAATCGGTTGTGCTTTCTCTTCTACTGTCTCGACGGTCTCTTCTGTTTCCGTTGGTTTGAGATCGTATTTGGAAACCAGGTATTTAACAGTCGGTCCGCCTACCAGACCCCCTGCTACGAGACCAAAGGTTGCCGCCGCAATCCCGATCGCCAACGCTGATTGGATTCCCATATCTTCCAGAGTTTGTCCAAACGCGCCTGCCGCACCGTGTCCACCTTCCATGGAAACGGCCCCTGCCATCATACCAATCAGAGGATGAATGCCGAATAACGAAGCCAGGGAGACACCGATCACGTTTTGTGCCAAAGCCAAGACGCCACAGGCAATCCAGTAAATGACGAGCAGCTTGCCGCCCAATTTAATCAGCTTGAAGCTTGCTCCCAGCCCTACTGTGGTGAAGAACGTCAGCATGAACAGACTCTGCAAGGAGGTATCCAGGGTTATTTCCAAAACGCCAGTCGCTTTCAGGGCTGTTGCCACGATGGCGAATAACAGCCCCCCGACAACCGGTGCCGGTATACAGAACTTTTGCAGGAATCCCGCTTTTTTGACCAGATACGTTCCCAATACGAGAAGTGCTACCGCCAGAAAAATCGTATTTACTTGATTAAGTGCTAAAGTCATAGTTGTCTCCCCCTAAAAATGCCATGATGGCTTCATTCGTCAGATAAGCACCTAATTTCACCGTTCTTCCGTTTTCGTCCAAGACCGGATTTACTTCACAAATATCAAAAGAAAGCGTTTTCTTATGAGCGGCAACTGCGCGGATCAAGGATCGGACCAGCATGGGGGTCAAGCCAAAAGGAGACGGAGCACTGACTCCCGGAGCGAAGGCTGCATTCAAAACATCCGTGCAAAGCGTAAGCATCACATGATCATGATTTTCGATGAATGCATGCAGGGATGCCAGAATGTCTTGCAACCGTTCGCCGGCCATCTCTTCTTCATATACGTAACGAACTCCCAGCTCATCCGCTTTATCGAAGAGCTCTTGCGTATTGCCAAACCGCTGGATTCCCAGCACGTAATAGCGGCTATTCGGGTCATGCTCCAGGATTTGCCGAAACATCGTACCCGATGACGGCTGCTTTTCATAGGAGCGCAGATCAAAGTGGGCGTCAATATTAATGATCCCCAGGGAAGCATCATTTCCTATATGCTTTCGTACACCTGCATAATGTCCATACAGGGTTTCATGTCCCCCGCCCAGAATAATAGGAGTCGCCGATTTTGATAATAGTTCAAATACCGCCTGACCCAATTCCTCCTGGGCCTCCTCAAGCTTGTCGCCTTGACAAGAAACATTCCCCACATCGACAATCCGTTTCCCTTCCGACTGTCTCCAAGGAAGACTTGCAAGCGCTTGCCTGATTGCATTCGGTGCTTGAGCCGCACCTACTCGACCTTGATTGCGCCTGACTCCTTCTTCACACTCAAACCCGATGAGGGCACATGTGCGATCCGCAGAAATCGGCATGTTTTCGAGATCTACTCGCTCCACCAGTTGATGGTAACGAAAACTGCTTCTTCTTTCCGTATGATCAATCCGACCGGTCCATACATCAGCTGAAACACTCCTAGGCAATCTATTCACCCTTTCTGAACCTTAAGTAGATTTTGTTTTTTGATTATATAATGACAAACTTATTATTTCTAATATATAATTTAAATAAATTAATAGCTTGATGCTATAAATAGTGGCAGGTGATTTACTTGGACATCAAACAATTACATTATTTTGTGACGGTTGCGGATCAGTTGAGCTACTCCAAAGCCGCACAAAGACTGCATATTTCACAGCCTTCCTTAAGCAATGCCATTAAAAATCTGGAGCTGGAGGTCGGCTCTCCGCTGCTGGAGAGAAATACCAGAAGGGTGGAATTGACGGACGCTGGTAAAATTTTATATACGAAAGCAACCCTGCTGCTTTCTCAAATGAACATGTTGAAAAAAGAAATGGAAGAAGTAAAGCTGACGGGAAGCGGCGAACTCATCATTGGCATCATTGAATCCGTCAAGCATTGGATTCCTAAAGTCATCCGCACCTATCAAGACCGCTTTCCTGACATTCACTTTAAGCTGTTGGAAGTGCTGGGTGGAAAGGCAGTGAAGGAATCATTGCGGAAATACCATACGCATCTGCTCATTACCAACCAATGTATAGAAGAAGAGGACATCGAATCACTCCCTTTATACGATGAAAAATTGGTCCTTGTCCTGCACAGAGATCATCCTTTGGCGCAGAAGGAGTCTATTCACATCAAAGATCTGGAACAGGAATCCTTCATTATTAGCACGGAAGGTTTTCAAACAAGGGCAGATATCCTGAGAGCCTTTTCACTCGAGCAAGCGACCCCGACAATCAAATTTGAGATTGAACGTTTTGAAACCGCATTAACCCTGGTTAGGGAAAATTTGGGAATTACCATTATTCCCGAAAATTATGTATCCGAACCCATGGACGCATCCATCGTCCGAAAAACGATCCATTCTCCTGCGCTGGAAAGGACCATTTATGTGGCTTATATGAAAAATCGTTATTTGGCTCCGGCAGTGCAATCCTTTTTGGAAGAAACTCGGCGCAATTTTGCCTGAATGGAAGGTGTGAAACATCGTGCTTGCTATTTTTCTATTTATTCTCGCTGGACTTGCAGAGATTGGCGGCGGATATTTGGTCTGGTTATGGCTGCGTGAATCGAAGCCGCTTTGGTATGGGATCGTCGGCAGCCTCATTCTTGTTTCTTATGGAATCATTCCTACTCTCCAAAACTTCCCTTCGTTTGGCAGAGTCTATGCTGCTTACGGCGGTGTTTTCATCGCTCTGGCAGTATTGTGGGGATGGTGGATTGACAAAAAAACGCCGGATATGTACGACTGGATCGGGGCTATGGTCTGCATCGTTGGCGTCTCGATCATGTTATGGGCCCCCCGTCATTAGACGAGTTATTCTGATCGTACAAAAAAGCCCTGATACACAGGGCTTTTTCCATCGCTGTAAAGGAGTGGTCAACCAGAAACCATTTCCATTCCTCTGACGTCATACAAGTAACCCTATACGTTGGAGGATATCTGAATGATGCGAGTGCCACTCTGTACGCTTATCTTCGCCGCCCTTTTGCATGCCGGAACGTCCGAAGCTCCTCAGCATAGGGCGATATTGGCCGACAGTCTGATTGATTCCACATCCGCTGCTTCCAAAGCCACCCGTATTGTCCTCGCGATGACAGATGGCCTCTATAGCGTAGAGCATGAACCCGGACCCTTTTTGGGACCCAATTGGACAGGAACCTTTGAGCTCCAATTGCTGGACGATCGTCGCCAAATCGTCTCAACTGCCCGATTGAATGAGTCGTTCGAGGAATTGCGCTTTCAAAAGCCTTTTTCCTTTCAATTCTCGGATTACAACCAGGATGGTCATCCCGATTTTGCCATCGGGCAATATGCATCCAGCAATGTTTACATCTATCGGTTGTTTACGATCATCGACGACAAAATCAAGGAGCTTCCTATAGTACCCGATCAAGAGATCATCAGTTCCGAGCGTGGCTACTCCATTTTGTTTACGAAAGGGAGCCATGCATCCTTTGAAACGGTTTATTACAATAATGCAGCAGGCACATCGTTCAAACGCGTGTACGAATGGAATGGCAATGCGTTCGAACGGGTACTGGAAACGTCAAGCCAGAAATAGCCCGTCTCATAGACATAAGAAAAAACCTCTTGCTGCCAAGAGGTTTTACGTTGCTTGTTCCATTTCAAAGCGGCACTATCCCCTGTCAATTCCCGCCTGTGATATAATCCTTTTTAACAACCCTACTTTCACAATTTTCGAACAGCAGAGGTGGATACATTGCTAGAGTCCATCAGAGAAGTTTATCAGGCAACCCCGTGGCTGGAGAATCTGCCCGATCAATGGGAGCTTTTGAAGGAAGCCGGGACCCCGATCGAATGTAAAAAGGACACGATCATTTTCGAACAGGATGACGAGGCCGAGCACGTGTATCTCATCGCAAGCGGCCGGGTATGCCTGTATGCCACCACGCCAGCAGGCGAGGAGAAGGCATTAGCCTTTATCGGAAAAAACGGCTTGATCGGAGAGTACGACTCGCTTGGCAACCTGTCCCATGCCACCAGCGCCATCACGGTTTCCAAAACGGTTCTCTACAAAATCAGCACCGGCCGATTCAGGGAATTGCTCAAGCAAAACTTCCATTTGGTGGAGCAGCTGCTTCATTTTGAAAGCCGCAAATACCGCATGCTGTGCGCACAATCCTTGCAGCTAAGCTACAGGAAAGCTCCGCACCGGATCTGTGCCACCCTGATCCAGTTGGCGCTCAATTACGGAACGCCATTGGAGCAGGATTCGATCCAGATCGCCACGACCTTTACCCATCAGGAGATGGCGAATCTGGTCGGCACGACGAGAGTCACCGTCATCAACACCCTCAAGTGGCTGGAGCGGCACCACATTTTGGAGAAGCAAAACAAATACTATGTGATAACCGATCTGCGCCGTCTGGAATCGCTTGTTCAGGATGAGACCTGGAAGCTCACTAAGCACGCTGAAGGATGATCGTCTGCTGGCCTTCCTGGATCGCCTTGGCACCCATGAGCGCAAAGGCTTCGAGATCTTCCTGGCGAATGGCTGCAAAACGGTTGCCTGGCACCCAGCCCATCGGGAAAAAGGTTCGGCAGTCCTGCCCATAAAAGCATCCCAAATCATAGATCGGTGCGGGGATGCCGTTCCAGGCATAGGGCGGCATGTACGTAAACAAGAGATCGCCGACCGCCGGAAAGCAGGTTTGATTTTCGGGTGCGACCTCATGCAACGGGGTTGTGTCGCAGCGCTCCTGTGGAAGCTGGATGGAAAGCTCTTTTCCCGTGTACATGGCATGCTTGCAGGATACCTGCAGCGGCGTTTCGAGAATCTCCCAAATCGCCTTGCACGTAATCGGTGCTTTTTCCGTCAACAGGTCTGCCCAAATCTCGATCTGATGATGGGGAAAAGACAGCTTAATCTGATTGGACATGTTCTCTCTCCCTTCCATTAGACCACCCTCGGCTCTGGAATCAGCGCATTTTGGCGGAAACGGTTAAAGTGAAGCGGCGAAATATCAACAGACGTCTTGTTTCCGATGATCGTATCCGCGATGGTCTCTCCGATGGCAGGGGCCATCATAAAGCCGTGTCCGCTCATCCCGATCGCTTGATAGTACCCTGCCACTTCGTCCACCCCTCCAAGAATCGCCTGATGGTCTGGGGTACTGTCGTAGGTGCCGTCCACATGTGTGCGGAATTCTACTTGTTCCAAGGGCGGGAACAGCTCCATGCCTACTTCGGCGGCTTTCATCTGATAATCGAAGCTATTGTACGGCGGCTTCATATCACTGCCCAAATAGCTGAGATAGATCGTTCCGTCCGTCAATTGCTTGGCTGCGAAACCGCGCTCAAAAGAGATCAGCAGCGGCTCCAAAATCCGCTCCTCGATCCGATTGGTGTACAAAATCCGGCGAACCTCCGGCTGGATCGGAATCTCCACTCCGATGGTTGCGGCCAATTCTTTGGAGCCTAGTCCCGCGGCATTGACGACGAAGCTGCAATCAATCCTGCCCCGCCCCGTCTGCACACCCACCACTCGATTGTTCTCCACCAGAATTTGCGGAACCTCGTCGAGAATAAACCGGACGCCTCGCCGTTTGGCCGCTGCCGCAAAGCTGGTCGTCACATGGTAGGCATCGTCAGCAAATCCATCCGTCGGGCAATAAGAAGCGGAAAGGAAGGTGTCCGTATTGACCCCCGGCACAATCTCTTTCACTTCATCCCGAGTGATAAATTTGGTGGGGATGCCCAGCCTGTTTTGCAGCTCCAGGCTCGGCTGATAGTTTTTGGCCGCCTGCTCGCTGTGAAACAGATACAGGTATCCCACCTGGCGGAACTTGATTTCATATTCCGGTTCCAGCTCGTCGTTGATCCGCTGATAAAACTCAGTCGATGCTTTGGCCATCAGACAGTTGATTTCGGTTCCCCACTGCTGCCGTACGCCCCCGGGACAAATGCCTGTGATCCCGGAAGAGATTCCCCCCTTGTCGATCACCACAATATCAGAATATCCTTTTTTTGACAAAAAATAAGCAATGGAGCAACCGATCACTCCTGCACCCACGATCACGATTTCCGCTTTTTCTCGCATGATTCTGCCTCCCTTTCCTCGTAATTATCGTAAATGACATGCGACGAGATGCCCGTTCCTCACCTCTTTTTGAGGAGGCTGAACTTCCTTGCAGATCGCTTGCGCTTCCGGACATCTGGAATAAAACCGGCAGCCCTGCGGCGGATCTACCGGACTGGTCAAATCGCCTTTCAACAGGATTCGCTCCCGCTTGATTTCCGGGCTGGACGACGGGATCGCGCTGATCAAAGCCCGCGAATACGGATGCTGCGGATTTTGAAAAAACTCTTCCTTGTCGGCCAACTCGACGATTTGCCCCAGGTACATCACGGCGATCCGATTGGAGATATGCTTGACCACACTCAAATTGTGGGTGATAAACAGATAGGTAAGCCCGTACTTTTCCTGCAAATCCTGAAACAGATTCAACACCTGCGCCTGAACAGAGACGTCGAGTGCCGATACCGCTTCGTCCATTACCACCAGCTTGGGTCTGACAGCCAAGGCCCGGGCAATCCCGATGCGCTGGCGTTGACCGCCGGAGAATTGATGGGGGAAATGGTTCAGAAAATGCTTCCCCAAGCCCACCTCGTAGAGCAGCTCTTCCATGAACGCTTCCCGCTCTTTTTCGCCTACCACCTGATGCAGCTTGATCGCTTCACCGATGATGCTGCGAATCGTCAGCCTGGGATTGAGCGAGGCATAGGGGTCCTGAAACACGATTTGCATGTCTTTTCGCTTTTCTTTGAGCGCTGCTTTATTCAAGCGATACAAATCTTGTCCTTCCAGCAACACCTCGCCCTGCGTCGCTTCGATCAAGCGGAGGATTGCTCTGCCTGTCGTCGATTTCCCGCAACCGGATTCGCCTACGAGTCCCAGCACTTCTCCCCTGGGGATGGAAAAGCTGACGTTATCCACCGCTTTCAAATAGCTGTTCGTCTTCGAAAACAAGCCCTTTTTTACGGGGAACCATTTGACGAGATTTTTCACCTCGAGAATGTTATCTTTGTGCATCAGTAGGTTCCCTCCTTATCTGGGTGACGGTTCCCAACGTTCCGTGTATTTCCAGCAGCTGACCTGACTTCCTTGGTAGTCCAGCAGCGGCGGCGCTTCCTCTACGCACAAGGGCTGCTTTTCATCGCATCTCGTACAAAAGCGGCACCCTTTTGGCATCTGCTGCAGGGTAGGTACGACACCCTTGATGACCTCCAGGCGCTCCCTGGTCTGCTCCAGAGTAGGAATCGAATTCATCAGTCCACGCGAGTAGGGATGCAGCGGTTCGCGGAAAAATTGCTTGACCTCTGCGTACTCTACCACC
>Ga0180216_1003649_pt1 | contig 12077 bp, 9 predicted proteins | sample eDN3rd37CBELigMG_FD_128879 | JGI IMG/M metagenome (GOLD analysis project Ga0180216, IMG submission 128879) | Enriched Miracle-Growth compost microbial communities from Emeryville, California, USA - eDNA 3rd pass 37_C BE-Lig MG (version 2)... ...
CGCGCGTGGATCGGCTTCTTGTCGCGCGTGTAGCCCACGACGATATTGCCGAGCCGCCGCTGCAGATCCTTGAGGTCCATGGCGAGGCAAAGGATGGCCATGACCTCGGAGGCCACGGTGATATCGAAGCCGTCCTGCCGCGGGAAGCCATTCGCAACGCCGCCCAGGGAATTGATGATCGAGCGCAGCGCGCGGTCGTTCATATCCATCACGCGGCGCCAGGCGATACGGCGCGGGTCGATGCCGAGCTCGTTGCCCCAGTAGATGTGATTATCGATCATCGCGGCGAGCAAGTTGTTCGCCGAGGTGATCGCGTGGAAGTCGCCGGTGAAATGGAGATTGATGTCCTCCATCGGGACGACCTGGGCATAACCGCCGCCGGCCGCACCGCCCTTCATGCCGAAGCAGGGGCCGAGGGACGGCTCACGAAGGCAGCTCATGGCCTTCTTGCCGATGCGGTTGAGACCATCCCCGAGGCCGACGGTCGTCGTGGTCTTGCCTTCACCGGCCGGCGTCGGATTGATCGCGGTGACGAGGATCAGCTTGCCGTCCTTGCGGTCCTTGAGCGTATTGATGAAGTCGAAGGAAACCTTCGCCTTCGTCGGTCCGTAAGGCAGCAGCGCCTCGGCCGGTATGCCGAGCTTCTGGCCGACCTCCGCGATCGGCTTCATTTTCGCCTCACGGGCGATCTCGATATCGGACCTGACGGCCACGGAGGTTCCTCCTGATGGTTTCTTGGAAGTTGATGCCGGCTTCGGCGATGGTGGGTCGAACTGGTCTCCAACCTTGAGCCCGGCCGAAACCGCATATTCCGTGGCTGGGATCTTCTGACTACCTGCAGGGCGAAGCCGTTTTATCAGAATACGACCACCCTTTGCGGCCACCTGAATGCCTTCACCCGTAATGGCCATGATTTCGCCGGGCGTGCCTGAGCCGTCGAGCTTGGCCGAATCGAAGATGTCGATCCGCGTACCTTTGAGCGTGCTCCAGGCGCCGGGGGCGGGATTTGTCGCGCGAATGAGGTTGTAGACTTCCGCGACGGGCTTCGACCAATCGATTTCAGCCAGGTCCTTCTTGAACCAGCTTTCGTAGGTCGCCTTGGAATGATCCTGCGGGATCTTCGGCGCCTTGCCAGCGCGTACGAGATCGACCGCCTCCATCATAGCGTCGACGCCGATTGGGAAAAGCTTCTTGAAATAGACGTCACCGAGCGTTTCGTCGGGGCCAATATCGACTTCCTTCTGCAGAAGGATCGGGCCCTCATCGAGGCCTTCATCCGGCCAGAAAATCGTCAGCCCCGTGCGCGTCCGTCCCATCGCGATCGGCCAGTTGATTGAGGACGGGCCACGGTGAAGTGGGAGAAGAGATGGGTGATACTGGATGGTGCCGAGCCGCGGTGCATCGAGAACGGGCTGCGGCACGAACAATGTGACGTAAGCCATGACGCACAGATCGGGCTCGAACGAGCGCATCAATGCGAGGGCTTCGGGCGTCTTCCAGGACTTCGGCTGGTGAACCGGCAGGCCTTTCTCTTCGGCGAAAACGGCGAGCGGATCGCGCGCCTTCCCTTCTTTGTCCGGAGCGCAGAACACGGCAACGACATTCTCGCCACGCTCCAGCAGTTTCTCCAGGACTGCCTTTCCAAAGGCCTCCTGCCCGTGAACTACGATGCGCATGTGATTCCCTTCCAAACAGATGTCCTCGACCCAATGCTGGCTTGCGTGGATCCCCGCCTTCGCGGGGATGACGCTTCTGTTAATGCCATCGTCCGTCATGCCCGCGCAGGCGGGCATCCACGCCAAGTGGTTACATTTCTCCCTGGTCGGATGACGTTTCTGCCGAAGCGGTAATGCCCTCGCAGGCAGGCATCCGCACCAAGAGGTTAAAGTCTACAAAGTGATCACTCGGATATTCCTGGCCGCCAGTTGATGTTGCTCTAATCTCGCCAGTCCCAACCCAAAGATCTGACCACTCGGGATTGACTTGTTCGATGAGACGAACTTTCCAGGCGCGATTCCACTTCTTCAGCTGCTTCTCCCGCCGAATGGCTTCCGGCATACCCTTGTGCATTTCGTAATAAACGAGCCTGTGGACACTGTACCGTTTTGTGAAGCCTTCGATCAGATCTTGCTTGTGCAGATTTACGCGACTGAAGAGGTCGCTCGTCACACCCACGTAAAGGACGCCGTTTCGCCTGCTCGCAAGAATATAAACGCAGGGTTGTTTGGGTTTACGCGGGAGCGGCATCGAACGGACTGGTCGGTCTTGAATTCAGCTTGCGTGCATCCTCGCCTCCAGTAATGACGGTTCTGAAGGCGGGGTGCACCAGAATCATTCCGCCGCCTGCCTCTGCGGTGGTTGGGTTGCTGGCCTGATCTCGGCAATTTCCGCTTCGCTGTATCCGAGCACGTCGCGGAGAATTTCCTCGGTGTGCTCGCCGAGCAGGGGAGAGCGCTTCACCTCGGCTGGGCTCGCCGACAGCTTTATCGGGTTGCCGACGGTCAAATACTTGCCGCGTGTTGGATGATCGACCTCGACGATCGTGCCGGTGGCCCGCAACGAGGCATCCTCGGCAAGCTCTTTCATGGACAGAATCGGTCCGCAGGGAATGTCGTATTTGTTGAGGATTTCCATGGCCTCGAATTTCGTCTTGGTCATGGTCCACTGCTCGATGCGGTCGAAGATCTGCTTGAGCCGCGGCAGGCGCGCCTTTGGCGTCGCGTAGTCCGGGTGCGTCTTCCAATCGGGCTCGCCGATGACGTCGCAGATCTTATCCCAGACGGGCGCTTGGGTGATGAAGTAGATGTAGGCATTGGGATCGGTCTCCCAGCCCTTGCACTTCAGAATCCATCCAGGCTGCCCGCCGCCGGAAGCATTACCCGAGCGGGGCACGGCCTCGCCGAATGGCTTGCCTTCGCTGTACTGCGGGTACTCCGTCAGTGGACCGTGGGCGAGGCGCTGCTGGTCACGCAGCTTGACGCGGCAGAGATTGAGCACGCCGTCCTGCATGGCACAGGTGACCCGCTGGCCGCGGCCGGAATGAGTCCGGTGATAGAGAGCCGTCACGATGCCGAGCGCCAAGTGCAATCCGGTGCCGCTGTCACCGATCTGAGCTCCCGTTACGAGTGGCGGGCCATCGTCGAAACCGGTTGTCGACGCCGCGCCGCCGGTGCACTGAGCGACGTTTTCGTAAACTTTGCAGTCCTCGTAAGGCCCGGGTCCGAAACCTTTGATGGAGGCGTAAATCATGCGCGGATTGAGCTCCTGGATCCGTTCCCAGGAAAATCCCATGCGGTCGAGCACCCCTGGCGCAAAGTTCTCCACTAGCACGTCGCAGGCCCTGATGAGCCGCTCCAGGACCTCTTTGCCCTTCGGATGCTTCGTATCGAGCGTGATAGAACGCTTGTTATGGTTCAACATCGTGAAGTACAGGCTGTCCGCGTTGGGGACATCCTGAAGCTGGCCGCGGGTGATGTCGCCGACGCCAGGCCTCTCGACCTTGATGACGTCGGCTCCGAACCAGGCCAGAAGCTGCGTGCAGGTCGGACCGGACTGCACGTGCGTGAAATCGAGAATACGGACGCCTTCCAGGGCCTTCATTTCAAGCTCCCTTATTTCTTTTTCAGCACGCTTTGTGGGTTGAGATTACCGATGCGGCCGCTTTCGCTGCCTGCGGCGGGATCGATCGCTGCGTTGATGAGTGTGGGTTTGCCCGAATCCAGGGCGGCATCGACTGCGCGCTTCAGCTCGTCGGGCGTAGTTACATGTGCGCCGACGCCGCCGAAGGCTTCCATCATCATGTCGTAGCGCGCATCCTTGACGAAAACCGTCGTTGCCGGATCGGAGCCGCCCGAAGGGTTGACGTCGGTTCCGCGATAGATGCCGTTGTTGTTGAAGACGACCACGCAGACAGGCAGATTGTACCGGCTGATCGTCTCGATCTCCATGCCGGAGAACCCGAAAGCACTGTCGCCGACCACAGCGAGGACGGGATGACCGGTTTCGATGGTCGCCGCGATGGCAAAGCCCATACCGATGCCCATGACGCCCCATGTGCCGACGTCGAGGCGCTTCCGGGGCTTGTAGATGTCGATCACGCCGCGAGCGAGGTCGAGCGTGTTCGCCCCTTCGTTGACGAGGATCGTGTCCGGCCGCTCCTTAATGACGTTCCGAAGCGCACCGAGCGCGCTATGGAAATCCATCGGCACCGAGTTCTTCATCAGTCTCGGGGCCATCTTGGCGATGTTCTCTTCCTTCTTCGCGCTCACCTTCGTGATCCAGTCGGAAGGCGGCAACGGCCAATTGCTGCCCATTCCTTCGAGCAACTGGGAGACGCAGGAGCCAATGTCGCCCACGATCGGCGCGGCGATCTCGACATTGCTGTCCATCTCCCTGGGCTCGATGTCGATCTGGATGAACTTTTTCGGCGCGTCTCCCCATGTCTTTCCTTTGCCGTGTGAGAGGAGCCAGTTGAGGCGCGCGCCGATGAGCATGACAACATCTGACTCTTTCAGCACCAGTGAGCGCGCGGCGCCTGCGCATTGCGGGTGCGTATCGGGCAAGATGCCCTTCGCCATGCTCATGGGCAGGAATGGGATGCCGCTCTTCTCGACGAGGTTGCGGATCTCGTCGTCGGCCTGGGCATATGCCGCACCTTTGCCTAGGATGATGAGCGGACGCTTGGCGCTTTTCAGCAGGTCGAGAGCCCGGTCGACGGCTTCGCGAGCCGGAATTTGGGCGGGCGCCGGATCGATGACCTTTACAAGAGACTTCTTGCCAGCCTCGGCCCCCATCACCTGAGACAGCAGCTTGGCCGGGAGGTCGAGATACACACCGCCTGGGCGACCCGAAAGCGCCGAGCGGATGGCACGGGCTACGCCGATGCCGATGTCCTCCACGCGCAGAATGCGGTAGGCGGCCTTGCAGAGCGGCTTGGCGATAGCCAGCTGGTCCATCTCCTCGTAATCGCCCTGCTGCAAGTCGACGATCTCGCGCTCGGACGAGCCGGAAATGAGGATCATCGGAAAGCAGTTGGTGGTGGCGTTCGCGAGCGCCGTCAAACCGTTGAGGAAGCCGGGTGCAGATACGGTGAGGCAAATGCCGGGCTTTTTGGTGAGGAAGCCCGCGATGGCAGCGGCATTACCCGCATTCTGCTCGTGACGGAAAGAGATCACGCGGATGCCGGCGGCCTGCGCCATCCGGCCCAAGTCCGTAATCGGAATGCCGGGAACGCCGTAGATGGTATTGATGCCGTTGAGCTTAAGGGCGTCGATGACGAGATGGAAGCCATCGGTCAGCTCCTGCTCCTCTCCCGCTACACTTGCCTGAGCACTTTGCGCCGTTGCGGACATTTCACTCCTTCCTTCGATAATGTCTTTTGTCGCTAGTCGAGATCGACGAAGCGTTCGACGTGGTCCCGAAGCCTCAGCGTGTGCTCACGCACCAGCCGTTCGGCACGTTCGGTGTCGCGTGCCTCGAGAGCGGCGACAATTTCGCGGTGGTCGACGATCGAGCGCCTTGCGCGGTCCTGCTCGAAAATGGTCCGCTGTCGGATAGCGCGGACGTGGAAAAAAAGCTTGTCGGTGAGCTCACGGATCAGCGCGCACTTCCCGAGCCCGATGATCGCCTGGTGAAAGCGGATGTTCGCGTCGGAGTACTCGCCCATCTTCCGGGCCACCTCGTCCGCGGAGAACGCGTCGATCAGATCGTGCAGGCTGGCGATCTCCTCGTCGCTCGCCTCCTTCGTGGCGAGCCGTGCGGCCATGCTCTCGAGGGCTGCCCAGACCGTAATCATTTCGAGGATTTCGGCCTTGGTTTTTCGCACGATGTAAATGCCGCGACGGGCGACGATTCGGACCAATCCTTCCTGGTCCAGTTGCGCCAGAGCTTCGCGGAGCGGAGTCCGGCTCACGCCAAACTGGGCGGAGAGCTGGCGCTCGTCGAGGCGGAGCTCTGCGTTGCTGTCATAGATGTTCATGTTCAGGATGGCTGCTTTCAGCGCCTCATACGCCCGCGATTTGAGGCTTTGAGCCTCTCCCAGCGGCGCGATTCTGATCTGCGTGTTAGCCATCCGAAAACGCCCGACCCCTGGCGCCAACCATCCATGAGAAACACCTGCTGCGCCAGTACTCCGGCGCTGGTATACCATACACCAGACCTGTGGAACAGGGCAAGTTGCCATTGCCGATGAGCTCGAGGAAGCTATTCGAAAAATGAATAGCGGCGTTTTCTGGATTGGCTCAGTCGCAAGTGCGGCATTGCGTGGGGCTCGTTTGCCGGTATATGGTATACCAGTTTCTTGCCTCTGAGGCAGAGCTGGAAGCAGCAAAGCAGGGCCCAGAACCCTGCTTGCATGAAAACAGGGAAACGTCCGTTGGAAGAACTCGCCTCGCTTTTTGCAGGTTTTGCGGTGGTTCTGACCCCGTTCAACCTGCTCTTGATGCTCATCGGCATCCTCCTTGGCGTGATCATCGGCGTTCTGCCGGGCTTGGGCGGAGCCAATGGCGTAGCTATTCTTCTCCCGCTCACATTTTCGATGCCGCCGACTTCGGCCATCATAATGTTGAGCTGTATTTATTGGGGGGCATTGTTTGGCGGCGCCATAACTTCAATTCTCTTCAACATTCCGGGTGAGCCGTGGTCCGTCGCCACGACGTTCGACGGTCACCCGATGGCGCAAAAAGGCAAGGCCGACGAGGCACTGACCGCCGCTTTCACTTCCTCCTTCGTGGGCGCGATCGTAGCCGTCATCGTCATCACATTCCTTGCTCCCCTGGTTGCTAGCTTTGCGCTGCAATTCGGTCCCGCGGAGTTTTTCGCGGTTCAATTCCTGACATTCGCGAGCTTCATCGGAATGGGACGAGGGTCCCCGTTCAAGACGCTTGCGTCCATGTCTCTCGGCTTCGCGCTGGCTGCCGTGGGCCTCGACAACGTCACCGGGCAACTGCGGATGACGTTCGATTTCGAGATGCTGCTCAACGGGTTCGTTTTCCTCGTGGCAGTTATTGGCCTATTTGGCATCGGCGAAATCCTGTCCTCCATGGAGGAGGGGCTGAGTTTCTCAGGTGCCCATGCCAAGATTCGGCTCAATGCGGTTCTTCAGACCTGGAAACAGCTGCCGAAATTCTGGTTCACGTTCGTGCGGAGTTGCGTGATCGGTTGCTGGATGGGCATCACGCCTGGCGGCGCGACGCCGGCATCTTTCATGAGCTACGGCCTCGCCAAGCAATTCTCGAAGAACGGAAAGAATTTCGGGAAAGGTGAAATCGAGGGCGTGCTCGCTCCTGAAACGGCCGCTCATGCGGCCGGCACGAGCGCCCTGTTGCCGATGTTGACGCTCGGTATTCCGGGCTCCCCGACCGCAGCCGTGCTGCTCGGAGGTCTTCTGATCTGGGGGCTGCAGCCCGGGCCGATGCTGTTCGTCGAGCAGCCAGACTTTGTCTGGGGCTTGATCGCGTCCATGTATCTCGGCAACATCGTCGGGTTGATCATCATTTTGACCTGCGTGCCCTTGTTCGCTGCGATACTGCGGATCCCGTTCTCGATCATTGCCCCCGTCATCCTGGTCATCTGCGCTGTCGGGGCCTACACCGTAAACAACTCCATTTTCGACGTATGGATGATGGTCGTCTTCGGGGTTGTCGGGTACGTTTTCGTAAAGCTCGGCTACCCGCTGCCGCCGATGGTGCTGGCGCTCGTGCTCGGAGATATGGCGGAGGGATCATTCCGGCAGGCGATGCTCTTGAGCCAAGGTGACTTGAGAATCTTCTTTTCGAACTGGCTCGTCAGCAGCATCATGACACTTGGCCTAGTCCTGCTGTTCTGGCCGGGGATACGATGGCTGATCAACGCGTATCGCAAGCCAAAGCCGCAGCACGCATGAAGTGGGGGCGAATCCGGCAGCGGATTTGCCCTTATGAACCTCTCCTGAGGTTCCAATAAACCAAAAAAGTGAGGAAACCGAAAAAGGAGCTGGAGGATGAAATCATTCAAGAAAGTATTGGCTACGCTTGCGGGAGGATTGGCCGCAGCAGCCACTATGTCCGCGGCCCCGGCAACAGCTTGGGAGCCAACGAAGCCTGTGACGTTCGTGATCCCGGCGGGAACGGGCGGCGGGGCCGATCAGATGGCCCGCTTTATTCAAGGCGTCGTCTCCAAGCATCAGTTGATGAAGCAGCCCATCGTCGTCATCAACAAGTCTGGAGGTGCTGGCGCCGAGGGCTTCCTCGAGGTGAAGAACAGCAAAGGTGATGCGCACAAAATCATCATCACCCTCTCGAACCTGTTCACGACGCCACTGAGCACGGGCACCCCCTTCAGCTGGAAGGATCTCACCCCCGTCGCGATGCTGGCACTCGATCAGTTCATTTTGTGGGTACCTGCTGACGCGCCCTATAACACGGCGAAAGAGTATATTGAAGCCGTGAAGGCTGGTGCGGACAGACAATACAAGATGGGCGGCACCGGCTCGAAGCAGGAGGATCAAATCATCACTGTCGCCATCGAGCGGGAAACTGGAGGCAAGAAATTCACCTACGTGCCGTTCCAGGGCGGTGGCGCAGTCGCGGTTCAGCTCGTCGGCAAGCATATCAACTCAACGGTTAATAATCCGATCGAAGCTGCCCAGCACTGGAAATCGGGCGCGCTCAAGCCGCTCTGCATTTTCGACAAAGAGCGCTCGACTTATACGGACAAGATCACTGATAAGATGGCCTGGAGCGACATCCCCACCTGCACAGAGTCGGGGCTTCCTGTCGTCTACCAGATGCTGCGCGGCATCTTCATGCCGGGTGGTGTGACTCCCGAGCAGGTGCAATTCTATGTCGACCTGTTCAAGAAAGTCAGGGAGACCGAGGATTGGAAGAACTTCATGGAAAGCGGTGCATTCAACCAGACATTCATGTCAGGTGAGGAATACGCGAAGTGGGTCGAACAAGCGGAGAAGACTCACTACGAGCTCATGAAGGAAGCCGGATTCCTGGCTCCTGGGAAGTAAACTTCGGCAACTTGGCGGGCCGACTGCAACAGCCGGTCCGCCGAAACGTTTCGGGGCAAGGCTGGATGCGGACAGGTGCGCCGAAGACATCGCCTAAGTTGTGCTGATTTCCCCAGGGAAGGCACAGCTCCCAGCCGGGCGCACGGGTGATATTGGGTCGTCGTCAGATCCAGAATAGATCGGCGATGATCGAGAATTGAAATACAAAGGAAGCCAGAATGCACGGGAATGACGATTCCAGCGACGAACCAAGCCTGGTTTCGAACAGGACCATGGACATCGTCGTCGCGCTGTTCCTCCTCCTCATCAGTGCAATCGTGATATATGACAGTGCGCGTCTCGGCTTCAATTGGCGGGAAAACGAGGGGCCGGCGTCGGGATACTTCCCCTTCTACATCGCGCTCATCCTCGCCACGTCGAGCATCGTGAACTTGCTCCGGGCAGTTCTGGCGAGAGGTGGGGCCGGCAGCGAGTCTTTCGTATCAAAGCCGGCATTCCTGCGCGTTCTTGCAGTCCTGATTCCATCTGCGGTTTTCGTGGCGGCCATCCAGTATCTCGGCCTTTATCTTTCCTCTGCGATCTTCATTATAGCCTTCATGCTCATTTTGGGGCGTGAAAGCATTTTACGGGCGGCGGTCGTCGGCATCGGCGTGCCGGTGGTGCTGTTCCTTTTGTTCGAAGTCTGGTTTTTGGTGCCGTTGCCCAAAGGACCGATCGAGACTTATCTGGGTTATTGAGCCAGAGCTTCATCCAAAAGCCATCGCTGGTCTGCTTCATGCGACGCATTCGATAGGAGCAGGCCATGCGCTAACTCGGCAAATTTGCAGGTTCCTGTGACGCGTGAAGCGCCCGAGCGCGCCGCGTCACTTTTCTTGCCGGCAGACCGGCAGAAGTTTGGTTGAGCGATAGGTCCCGACAGCTTTCTGGGACGGGAGATCCGAATTGAGCGTTCGAGCATTTTTCATATCGGATCAGAGCCGGACGAGACTAGGCCCCCCGTTTGGCTAGCCCACATGGAAGTACCTGCAGATTTGGGATCGTCGCTGTGATCATTGGCACGCCACACTAGACAGCATGGCCTGCCGTGCGGAGCACCCGCCCTAAGTGTCCGGCGTCCGCCTGTCCCCTCTTGTCAGCCGTCGAGTTCGCTGAAACGAGGCGGGCCCGCCCTGACGAGATCCAGGGCAGGCCCGCGAGGTGTGTGTCTGCTCGCCCTCAGGCGTGACCAACGGTTCTCCCTGACCGCTTGAGGATAACCCAGCCGATCAGCAGCACCAGCGCTGCTCCAATAATTTCCATCACGCGCGATATCATCTTGGGAGTCGCCTGGAAGGACTGTGAAATCGCATCTACTACCGGCCTCATGACCGGCTCGGTCGCGATCAGCTCTCCGGCAATCCAACCAAGCAGTGCTGCACCTGCCCACACGAGAATCGGGAAGCGGGTGAGCAGCGTCATTATGAGCGTCGACCCGGCAACAACGAGCGGAATGCTGAGCGCAAGGCCGAAAATGATGAGATAGGTATCGCCGCCTGCCGCTGCCGCGATTGCGAGCATGTTATCGAGGCTCATCACGAGGTCGGCGATGGCGACTATTCTAACGGACTCGAAAAGATTCGTTCCGCTTTTGACGTTTTCTTCGCTACCTTCCTCAGAAGTCAGCAATTTGATTGCAATCCAAAACAGGAGGAAGCCGCCGATCAGCTTCAGATATTGAACTTCGAGCAGATACTGAATGATGACGGTGAAGAAAATGCGGAGGAGGACGGCAACGCCCGCGCCGAGAATGATCCCCGCCATACGCTGGCGCGGTGGAAGAGATCTGCACGCGAGTGCTATGACGACCGCATTATCACCAGCCAGCACGATGTCGATGCCGATGATACGCAGGATGTTAATGATGGTCGTCGTATCGAAACCAAAGAGCCCCTGAAGGTGGCCGGCGACTTGGTCGCTCATAGCGCCTGCTGCAACGAGTAATTCCATTCCAGTCTCCTCTGGGCGCAAGTCCTCTCGCCAGCTCCACCGGTCAAGAAACGCGCCGGCTTCGATGCTTCGGGTGCGATCGGGAAGCGCAGCCCACTCTCACCACAACCTCTGACCGGCTGTCGAGTGGGAACACGTGCGAGTATCGCTGCAGCGGAACACGCCCCGACACCAAACTCCCCCTGTTCAACCGAGCCGAGTGAAAACAATGGTCGCATGCTCGACAGCGCTACGCAATTGGCATATTGTATTTGGTATGCCAGACGCGGCGATGTGCGATATGCGCCCCACGTAGCGGTTCGGCAATTTGCATATGGGCCAGTCGAATGGAACAGGCAGACATTTGCAGAGTGCCGAATTTCACGGTTGTCGCAAAAATTGCTGTCGCAAAAGAAAAGAAACCACCGAGGTCCGTGGGCATGTGAACCGACCCAGTAGGGCTGCAGGAGGAGCGTCCTCATGAACCTGCATGAGTTCCAGGCCAAGGAGCTTCTTGCGCGGTTCGGCATTCCGATCCCGCGCGGCCGTATCGCCGAGAATACCGCCGAAGCTGTTGCTGTCGCACAGCGACTCGGATTGCGGTGGTGTGTTGTCAAGGCGCAGGTCCACGCAGGTGACCGCGCTGCGAACGGTGGTGTCCGATTTGCCGCCAGCCCGGAAGAGGCCGGCGAGCTCGCTGACCAACTCGTCGGACGGTCGCTGGTCACCGCCCAGACCGGGCCCGTTGGCCAGAAAGTGCGCTGGATCTATGTCGAAGAGGCGGTGTCGTTCGAGATCAGCCTCTATTGTGCTGTCGTGGTCGACCGGACGCGAGGCGAGTTGTTACTGGTTACGCGCGAGCGCACCGATGCGCGGCATTCCGATCATGGGGGCGGTACAGGCCAGGCGCGCGGCGAGGTTGTTCCGCTGAGGATTGTGGGCGAAGCTGTTGACGGCGATTTCGAGCGAGCTGCCGGCGCCTTCGGACTCGCACCGCCACAGAAGTCGCTTCTAGCGAAACGGCTGTCGCAAATCGCTGAGGCCGCAATTTCGCTCGACGCCATGCTGGTCGAAATCAGCCCGCTTGTTCTCTCCGAAACCGGTGACTTCGTGGCCC
>Ga0180216_1003650_pt1 | contig 12077 bp, 7 predicted proteins | sample eDN3rd37CBELigMG_FD_128879 | JGI IMG/M metagenome (GOLD analysis project Ga0180216, IMG submission 128879) | Enriched Miracle-Growth compost microbial communities from Emeryville, California, USA - eDNA 3rd pass 37_C BE-Lig MG (version 2)... ...
AGCCGGGAGATGGCGGCCACGTCGGCGATCCGGATCAAGACGCGGGCCCGATTGCGCCTGACTCCCAGGCGGACGGACTCGTAGACGTAGACCTCCCGGCTGGCCTGGCCGTCGCGGAAATCGTGGAAGTCGGCGTCGCGCAGCTCCAGGAATACCTCGTCGAGCCCGGTCAGCTCGCCAAGGCAGACGTAGGTTGAGACCAGGTCGACCACAACGACCTGGCCGAGCAGGTCGCGCAGCAGGGGAGAGTCGCTCGGAACGGGCATGCGTCCTCGGCAAAAAAGTGGTTCCACTTCAGGATTTATCGACGAAATCCGAGGCCCGGGTTCGACTTGACGGATGCCCGCGGCTCGGCTAACGTCCCGCCACCACCTCCACCGACATTCTAGACTCGATCGCCCGGGGGGTCATCCCCGACGACGACGAGATGGGGCCAAACGGCTTATGATCCTCTCGAAACGATCGCTCGTGATTGTCGCCTTCTCCGCCGTGGGACTCGCGGGTTGGAGCGGGCCGGAACCTCCCGAATCGGACGACGCGCGGGCCCCCGCGACGATCGAGTCGGAGATCGTGCCCGGCGATTCGGCCCCCGCGGCGCAACAGCCTCAGTTCGTCCTCTTGACCGACGGTCGGATCATCACCGGCGTTGTCTCCGAAGAGGAGGGCAAGATCCTGGTGACCCAGCCCGTGGGCGTCATGCGGTTCTCCGAACGGAAGATCGAGCGGGTCTTCAACTCGTTGAAGGAGGTCCACGCCTACAAGAGCGACCAGGTGCCCGAGATCGACATCGACGAACAGTTGAAGCTGGCCCAATGGTGCCTGACCAACGATTTGTCCGAAGAGGCCAAAGGCCACCTGAACAACGCCCTGAAGCTCGACCCGAAGAACCCGCGGGCCAAAGCGATGGCCGAATCCATCGTCATGACCGAGACCCGCCTGGCGAACCGCCAGCGCGACGAGGAGGTCCGGCGAACCTCGGCCGAAGTCGTCGACCCCTCGTCGATGAGCCGCCCCGCGACGCTCGACAGCGCCGTGGTGGAGGGCGCCCGCCGGGGTCTTGGCGTCAGCGACCTGCCGGTGATCTTCGACCTGCCCCCCAACGCGGCGGTTCGCCGGGCCGACGAGTTTCGCCGCTATGTCCACCCCGTCCTCCAAACCTATTGCGCCAAGTGCCACGACGACCGCCACGACGGCTCGTTCCAGCTCATCAACTTCCAGCGAAAGGCCGACCGCACGGTGGAGGCTCTCCGGGCCAACCTCGACTCCACGCTCAAGCTCGTCGACCGCGAGAATCCCGGCCGCAGCGAGTTGCTCTCCAGCTCGCTGCGCCCCCACGGCAGGGGGCCGAACACCCGGCCGATCTTCCAGGGGTCGAATGACCGGGCCTACCAGATCCTCGCGGCATGGGTGAACAACCTTAGGGTCCAGCCCGGCCCGGAAGCCTCGGAAGGCGAGCAGGACTCCTACGAGGGAACCGAGGGGTTCGCCGTCGACCGAAGCCGGATCAGCCGATCGGCCGTCGACGTGGCCCCCACGTTCGGTGGCCCGCCCGTCGGCCGCCCCCAGGAGATGTCGGTTCAGAACTTCCCGGCCGCGCGCTACACGCCCGGCAAGGGTTGGACCAAAGACGCGGGCCCCGGCGCGACCGACGCCCCCCTGCCCTTCGCCATCAGCGGAGTCAAACCGAACCTTCCGCCCCCCGCCGTCGATCCCCGCGTCGTCGATCCCCGCGTCGCCGCCGCCGCGGGACTGGCCCCCAACCCCAAAACAACCATCCCTCCCCCGAACACAATCGCCCAGCCCCAGCCGCAGGCTCCGCCCCAGCCCATCGCCGAGGATGACGATGTCGTTGACGACCTCCCCCCGATCCCGGAGGAAGCCGCCGCCAAATCGTCCTCAACGCCCCTGAAACTCGACCCCAACATCCTCCAGCGCGCCCTGCAACTCAAAAACGGCAACCGCTGAGCCCGACCCAGCCCACGGCGGGCGCGACCAGCGCGGCGCGCTCGCCGTTTCAGCCGAGGATTGGAGTCGCTCCTCAACCAATCCCATCCTCCCAAAACGACGCAAGCTCGCGCCATCCCGGGCTTTTCGACGAAATCGACGCCCTTGAAATCGGCGTCGTTCACGCCTTTTCGATGAATTCCCGCCAGGCCTTCCCGCCCCCATCACAAGCCATCCTCGCGCGGCGCGAGCGCTTCCCCGTGGAGCAACGCCACAAAATTCGCGATCCAAACCGGAATAATCGGCCAGGACAGCGAAAACACCATTGGCCCGGCGCTCAGAATCGACGCGGTCGGCCTGGCGCATGGCGCCGGCCGGGTCGGCTCGTGGGTCAACGGTCTGGAAGCCGGGTCTCCCGGAATGGTATTCGCATGGCGACCCGACGGGGAGTCGGGTGGGTGTCGCCGATCATCGAGCCCGGCCCAACGACGTGGTTCTTCCCGGCGAAACGGAGCGCATGTTGATGACGATCAGTCCACAGTTGACCTGGGCCCTGCTCGGCTTGCCGGCCGCTCGGCTGCCGGTGGCCCTGATAATCCTGTTCGGGGCCCTGGGCCTGGCCGCCCTGTTGTATCTCCACCAGCGCGGGCGACGTCTCCAGGCCGGCGTGGACGAGCAATTCAAGCGGTTCCGCGAAGAGGCCGTCGGCCTCATGGACCAGATCGACGCTCTGCGCCAGCGCCATAAGTCCTTGCCGGAGTCCGACCCGGACTTCACCGTCCCGATGGCGGGGGCGACGCTCGCCCTCTACAACCAGATCAGCTCCGACCTGGATCGACTCTGGGAGCAATGGCTCAAGGTGATGGAGGTTTGGAACCAGGCCGAGCAACGGATGCGGTCGGCCTCCACCTTCAGCGCCGGACCGACCGAGGAGGCCCGCGAGCTCCTCGAGTCGGGGGGGATCGAAGACCTCTTGCGGCGCTCCAGCGCGTGCAAGGAGGAACTGGATCGACTCAACCTGGCTCACGAGACGGCCGCCAAGGCGCTGAAGGAGGCGCGCATGGCGATCGCCGAAGCCGAACGGTCGCCGAGCGGCGGCGCGCGATTTCACGAAGCCGCCGAGCGAGCCCGGCGCGATTTGGGCGAGGCCGAGACGATGATCACCGCCGATCCGATTGGCGCGGCGGACCGGATCGAAACGGCCAGGCGGGCCCTGGACGGGCTCCGCGAAGAGACCCAGCCGCCCCCAAGACAAAGACGGCCCCACGTCGCCCCCGGGGCCCCCTCCCGAACGGTCTTCGACGACCTATTCACCGCCGCGGGCCACCTTCAGGAACTCGCCGCCAACCTGCGCGTGACCGACATCGTCAGCCTGCTCATCAAGGGCTGGGTGGCGCTCTGGGTTTTGGGGCTCATGCTGGTGTTCCTGCCGTTGTTGATGCCCCTGATCCTCGTCTTCATGGGGTTCGTCGTAATCGCCTCGGGCCTCCGCGCGTTCCAGCACATGGCCGGGCCGGTCGATTGGGGAGACCCGCGTCAAAGACGGCGACGGCGGTGGTAAGTGTTCGGCGCGACAATTGAGCCTCTCGAAAAACGAAGCGGGCCCCCCCTTCTCCTCTCGCGGGAGAAGGGGGAATACATGCCCGCTTCATGCGGTTTTCGACGAAGCGCCCGCCGGAGAGTGGGCGCCGGATGAGATGGGTCGTCCAATCGCCGCCGCTTATCTCAGACTTCCCCCACGGCGATCGCGAATTCATCTAGACCGGCCGGCTTGCCTTCGGCTTCGGCGTCCGCCGCGGCGTAGGCTTCCGCCGTCTCGAGGCTGGGTAGCTGGGTCGCGCACAGCAGGCAGCAGGCGGCCAGGGCCGACGCCACGAGGAAGACGCTCCAAAGCGAGTGGCCCAGGCTCGTTTGAACCAACGCCAATTGATCCGCGGAGAGGAGATGATGCGTCTCGGTTCGAAGGGCCGAGCCGACATCGACGCCCCGCGCCCCCGCGCTCGTCAATTCCCTCGCCAACTCCCACGACAGGACGCCGCCGAGCATGCCGACGCCGATCGCGCCGCCAATCGTTCGAGAGAAGAGAATGGCGCTGGTGGCCACGCCGCGGCGTCCCCAGTTCACCGAATGCTGGACGGCCAGGAGTAAGCTTAGGCTGGTCGGACCCATCCCGACGCCGACCACGACCAGGGCCGCGGCGAACGCGAAGCGAGCCGAATGCGGGTGCGCCGCCCCCACGACCAGGCCGAGGACCCCCAGCGTGACGATGCACGACCCGACGATCCCGGCGCCCCGAAAGCCCCACCGCGCGACCGCCCGCGCCGCCAGGGTCACGCTGATCGACCAGGCGAGGAACATCGGCGTCAGCGAGCGCCCCGCCTCCTTGGCCGTGCCGCCCAGCACTCCCTGCACATAAAGCGGCACGAAGGTCTCAATCCCAAAGAGGAAGCCGCCCATGGCGAAGCTGCCGATCGCCGAGACCGCGATGACCGGCCGAATCATGAGGTCGATGGGCAGAATCGGGTCGGCCGCGCGGCGCTCCCAGACGACGAAGCCGACCATCAGGACCAACATCAAAGCCCCCAGCCCCAACGACCGGGAAAGGCCCAGCGTCGCCCCGTCCAGAACGACCAAAAGCAGCGCCGAGAGTCCCAACGTGAGCAGGACCGCGCCCGCCCAGTCGATCGGCAGGGCGCTGCGGCGCTCCACCCGCTCCTTCAGCCCAAAGGCCAGCATCAGAAACGCCGCGACCGACGACGGGACGCTGATGAAGAACACCCATCGCCAGCCCAATTCCATCGTCACCCAGCCGCCGATCATCGGTCCGCCGATGCTCGACAGCCCCCAAACCGCGCTGAAGAGGCCCTGAATCCGCGCCCGCTCCTCCAGGGTGAACAAATCGCCCAGCAGCGTCAGCACGATCGGCATGACCGCGCCGGCGCCCAGCCCCTGAACCGCCCGCATGGCGATCAGCGACTCCATGCTCCACGCGGCCCCCGAAAGCATCGACCCGGCGCTAAATAGCGCCAGCCCAAAGAGCAGGATCCGCTTGCGGCCAAAGATGTCGGCCAACTTGCCGTACAGCGGCGTGCTCACCGTCGCCGCGAGCAGATAGGCTGAGACCACCCACGGATAAATCTTGAAGCCGTTGAGCTGCGAGATGATCGTCGGCAGAGCCGGCGAAACCACAAGTTGCTCCAGCGCCGCGGCCGTCATCGCCACCATCAAGGCGGCCGTGATCATCGTCCGACCCGGAACCGGCGCTTGCCCGTTCCGTCCCGAGCCGGAATCGCCTCCTTGCCCAAGCTCCGCCTTCTCCTCCATCTCCCCCATCCAACCCGCTCCCCGATTTTGAAGGGTCCGATTATCCATAATGGATCATTGTACCAGGCCCGGCAAATCGGACACCCCGCGGATCGCAAGGTTCGGAGACGAGGCCGCCGCCCGCCTCCACAACGATTCGCCGAGCCTCTTGCGTCGGTATCATGGAGCGCGCGACGCCGGGGCCGTCTCCACCTGGAGCGGCGCGCCATGCGACGCGAGACGCCGGAACCACGCTCCCGGAGCCCTTGTCCATCGGACCGAAAGGGGTGGAACCACGATGCGCGCGCTTGCTCGGATTCGAGAATGTCTCTTGCTCTCCTTGCCGGTCGCCCTTGTTTTGGGGATCGGTTCAATCGGCGCGACGCCGGCGGCGGGACGGGAGGATGGAGCGGGCCCCGAAACCCCAACCCTGTTCACGTCCCGGACCCGCGTGTCCTTGAAGGACGGCCGGTGGATCATCAACGGCCGGCCAACCCATCCCGGCTCGCCGGCCGAGGGGCTTTTGATGAACGTCCGGATGGTGAACGCGACCTTCGAGGACTCAGGCCGGCCGGACTTTGATCCGGAGGCCAACACCAGCCGGTTCCTGGGCCGCGTCGGCGAATACGCGGCGCGGGGCGTTGACGCCGTCACCCTCAACCTTCAGGGCGGAACGCCCGGCTACGAGGGCGCGGTCAACTCGGCCTTCGCGCCCGACGGCTCGCTTCGCGCGTCGTACCTCGACCGCGTCCGTCGCGTCGTCGAAGCGTGCGATCGAGCCGGCGTGGTCGTGATTCTGGGCTGCTTTTATCAGCGACAGGACCAGGTTTTGAACGACGAGGCCGCCGTGAGGGCGGCGGTCGTCAACGTGGCTGGTTGGCTGCGGGATCGTGGTTATCGAAACGTCGTCCTGGAGATGGCCAACGAGTTCGGCCACAATGGCTTCGACCATGAGTCGCTTCGAACCGCGAGCGGTCAGATCGATCTGGTCCGCCTCGCCAAGGAGGCGGCGCCCGGTCTGTTGGTTTCCACCAGCGGGCTTGGAGATGGTCGTTGCCCCGATCCGCTGGCCGAGGCCGTCGACTTTCTGCTAATCCACTTCAACAACACGCCGCTCGAAGAGATTCCCGCCCGCGCGGCGGCTCTGCGCGGGTTCAAAAAACCGATCGTCTGCAACGAGGACGCCAAGGTCGGCGAGGAGGGCGCGCGCGCCGCGAAGCTCTGCGTCGAGAACCGAGTCTCCTGGGGCCTCATGGCCGAGGAGGTCAACCAACACTTCCCGTTCCGGTTCGAGGGCGCGGCCGACGATCCCACGGTTTACGCGATGCTTCAGGCGTTGACGAGTCCCCGAACCGATCGACCCAAGGAGGACGCCCGCGACGACTTCCCCGCTCCGGAATCCCAGGGAGGCTGGCGCAAGCTCGACGACCCGGACGCCATCCGCCGCGTTGCCGGAATGGACCCAGAGAAGTTGGAGGAGCTTCGAGAATGGCTCCGGAAGTCGGATCGAAGAGGGTTCGCCGCCGTCGTGATCCGCCGGGGAGCCATCGTATTGGAGGAGGAGCGCGGCAACAGCGCGATCACCGACAGCCGCCGAATCGCATCGTGTTCCAAGGCCGTCTGCGCCACGGTGCTCGCCATCGCCTCGGAGCAAAGCCGGATGGGACTCACCCCGCGCCGGATGAGCTTCGACGACAAGGCGTTCGACTTCATCCCCTGGGCCCAACCGCTGAGCGACCCCCGCAAGGCCCAGATCACCGTCAAGCAGCTTCTCAACCACACCTCCGGCATCTGCCCCGAGGCGACCGGCGCCGACAACGACGGAACCTGGGAGTACACCCTCGGCCACGCCGGAGATCCTCGAACGGAAAAACTCGCCTTCGATCCCGGAACGGCGTGCGGCTACTCCACCCACGCCCTGGCGCACGCGGCCCTGGTGTGCGAGAACGTCACCGGCAAGACCTACGACGAGTTCGCCATCGAGGCGCTGTTTCAACCTTTGGGAATTGAGCACTGGTGGTTCCAGTATTACGAGGGCGGCCCGGAGGTCGGCCGTCACCCGTCGCACGGCCTGGGAATGCCGGCCCGCGACATGGCCCGTATCGCGTATTGCATGCTCCGCGAGGGCCGCTGGAACGACCGCCAGGTCATCCCAAAGTGGTACGTCGAGCAGACGGCCGCTCCGACCCACGACGTCCACGGCCAAGAATTGCGGTTCAAGATCAACGCCCAAACCTTCTCGCACGGGTGGGAACTGCCCGCGCGGCTGACCGGCGAGGGGGGCCGGAGCGGTCAGGGCATTCCGGCCGACGCCCGCTCCAAACCCGGCTCCGGCGGCCAGTTGATCGCCTTCGTTCCGAGTCTCGATCTGGTCGTCGTTCGCCAGACCGGGGGGAGCGGCCCGTGGGAGTACGAGGAATACCTCCGTCGCGCGTGCGCCGCGGTCGTCGACGCTCCCGACGGCGCTGGGGACGGGGACGCCGAGGAGCCCGCCGCCGCAACGGTCCTCGGCGTTCGGGAGACCCAATTCACGATCAACGGCGAACCGGTGTTTCTGCTGGGGATCAGCGATTACGGGGCCCTCGGCGCGAAGGACGAAGACCTTCTCCGCGACCTCGACGACATGCGGCGTCACGGTTTCAACTGGCTTCGCGTTTGGGCGACCTGGAGCGCATTCGACAACGACGTCTCCGCGGTCGACGCCCGCGGCCGAGCCCGCGCGCCTTATCTCGACCGGCTGAAGCGGCTCGTGGCCGAGTGCGATCGTCGCGGCCTGGTCGTGGACGTCACCCTGACCCGACGCGAGGGGGGCGACGAGGGAGGGATCACCGATTTCGAGTCGCACCAACGAGCCGTCGAAACCCTGGTCGCCGCGCTTAAGGACCGCCGCAACTGGTATCTCGACCTGGCGAACGAGCGCGACGTGGGCGACGCGCGGTTTGTCTCCGCCGACGAACTGAAGACGCTGCGCGGGCGGGTTCGGGAACTCGACCCGCAACGGCTCGTGACGGCCTCGTTCGGCGGGCATGACCTAAGCGACGACGACATCAAGGAGGCGATCCTCGCGATCGGTCTCGACTTCCTCGCCCCGCACCGGCCGAGGAGTCCCGAATCGCCGAAACAGACCGAAGCCCAAACCCGCGCGGCGCTGGCTTCGCTGCGAAAGCTCGGCCATCTCGCACCAATCCTTTACCAGGAGCCGTTCCGTCGCGGCTACACCGATTGGGAGCCGTCGGCCGCCGATTTTCTGGACGATCTGCGGGGCGCCGTTGCGGGCGGCGCCGCCGGCTGGTGCCTGCACAACGGCTCGCAACGCGGAGCGGAGGGAGAACGCCCCCGACGCTCCTTCGACCTCCGCGACGGCCGGTTGTTCGATCAGCTTGACGCGACCGAACGCGAGGTCGTCGCGCGCGCCGCGGCGCTCGCGCGAAACAAGGGCAAGTAGGATCCGAGGCGGCAGGACGCTCATCGACCTGGATGAAATGAATCGACGCCGCGGCGCGCGATTCGCGTTGGATCTTCCCCGCGATCAGATCGAGGACGGAGCGAGTCCGTCGTTCGACGTGATCCTCGAAGACTTGCTGAAAGCTGGAAGGGAATGAATCCAATGAAGACGACATTCGCCCGCGCCGCGGGCCTGGGGTTGCTGTTCGCCGGCGCGCTCGCGTTGGCGCCGGGGTGCGAACCTGAGGGACCGGCCGAAAGAGCCGGAGAGAGCATTGACCGGGGCAGCGAAAGGGCGCAAGACGCGGTCAACCCGCCGGGTCCCGGCGAAAAGGCCGGCCGGGAGGTGGACAAGGCGCTGAACCCGTAGTTTCCAGCAGGGTGGCGGAGACTTACTCCGAGCCGGCCCATCTCAAAAGGACGGCGATGGCGGCGAAGAAGACCGCCCCAAGCATAACGGCCCCGAGCGCCGCGAGGGGGGCGAAAGCGTGGGCGAAAAGCGGGTCGGGGCCGTCCGGAGGCGGCTCCAGCTCGTCGGCGCCGATGTCGTCCCAATCGTCGATGTTGAGCGCGGCGGCGGTGGCCGACCAGGTTTGCGAGAGGATGACCCGCGCCTCGGCGGCCAGCGTCTCCGGCACGCGGAGGGCCACGCCGCCTGTGGCGACGTGGTACATCGATTTGCCCCCCATCCGCTCGCCGTCGATGATCGTGGGGATGCCCTCGGCCTCAAGCCGGATGCGCGGCGGCTGGCAGGCGAGCGTGTCGGAGAATCGGGCGACCTCCACCCATTTCGCGCGCGGGTCGACCGAAGGGCGTTCGGCGGCCTCCGGCTCCGACGGCTCCAGTTCGATCTCGTGCTTCGGGCAGGGGCTTCCCACCGCAAGCGGCCAATAGTCTTCGCAGACGGAACAATAACCTTGCGCGTGCAGCCGGTCGCCGCAGTGCGCGCAGAGGCCGGACGGATCGGAGTCCCCGACCGCCTTGCGGCATCCGGGACAGAAACAGGGGGTTTTCCGCGTCGATTGATCCGCGTGGCGAAGGCTCATTTGCGGTCTCCGGGCAAGCTCGGCGCGACGGGCCGAGCGGCGTCCAGCATACCATGAGGGCGAACCCTCCAGCCAGCGCGCGGAGGCCGCCCCCTCAGCGATCGTCGAGCCTCGATTGCAGGCGGACCAAATGAACCGCCCCCGACTTCGTGGCGACCGCCACCAGTTGCCGACGTTCACAATACGCCAGGTCCACCGGCTCGGTTCGCCCGAGATTCAACGGTCCCATCACCGGAAAACGCCCCAGCGTGACCCTGGGCGCGAGTTGAACCAGCGCCAGTGACGAGTCGTCGGGCCGCGTGAACAGCAGGTGGCCGGGCGAGCCATCCGGCTTCGACGCGCCCGAAAGCGCGACGGCTTCGGAATCCCGCCCGGTTCGCATGATGATCCAATCGCCGTCCTCCGACGCCGAGACGTAGGGAAACTCGTCGTCGGGAAGCTCCAGGCGATCAACGATCGTGGGCGCGGTCGGTCCCCCCAGGTCGATCGCGACCCCCCGGCCCGAGCCCGCCAAAGTGACCAAAGCGCGCGTCCCCAGCGACGAGAGCGCCAAACGGTCGGGATCGTCGCCCGGCTCGAACTCCAGCCGACCAACCGGCATCGGGGCGTCGGGTCCGAAGGTCGTCGGCAAGACGGTCAGCTCGGGAAGCGGCTTGTCGGCGTCCCCCTCGCCCCGACCTGAGCACAGGACAAAAAGGAAGCGCCCATCCGGCGAGGCCGCCAGATCGTCGGGATAATAGCCGACCGTGATCCGAGGACCGATTCGCGAGCCGTCCAGGCCGAAGACCTCGGCCCAGCCGGGCTCCAAGTGCTTGTCGTCGTTGACGGGACGCTGAAGAACGACGACCTTCCCATCAACGACGGCGATCGCCACGGGACGCCCCGCGGCCTGAATTTCGACGGGCTCGCCGAGCTTCAGGCCATCAGTCACCGGGTAAATCAGGACGTGATTATAGCGCGGGCACATCACCGCGACTCGGTCCCCCTCGGCGTTGAAGGCGATCCGCTCCGCGCGTTGTTGGCCCGTCGATTGGCGGTCGGTCTCGGTCAAAGTCCAGGAACCGGCCAGCGCCTCAACCGGCGTCCGGGCGTTGTGAACCAGCCACGAGCCCGCGGCGCCGACGGAAACGACCGCCAGCGCCAGGCCCGCCAGGACGATGGGTTGGATCTTACCCGCGGGCGGCGCGGTGGTCGGCTCCTTCGTCTTCCGCCTTCGGAGCGTCACCCGCGACTCGGTTCCGGCCAACAGGCGGCCGATGTTCTTGCGATGCCGGACGATCAAGAGAGCGACGACGAGCAGGGCGAGCAGGCTCATGGCGCGATGCTCCCGACTCCAGGGCTCGGTGGTCATCGCGAAGTAAGCCGCCGCGAAGGCCAGGCCGCCGACCATCGACGAGAGCGAGACGTACCGGGTGAGCAGAAAGACCATGAAGAAACCGATTGCCGCCGCGCCGCAAGGCGCGGGTTGCAGGGCAAGCAGCGCGCCCAGGCTCGTGGCGACCCCCTTCCCTCCTCGGAAGCCGAGATAAATCGGGAAGTTGTGCCCGAGGATCGCGGCGAGGGCCGCCACGACCGGCAGTTCGGGAGGCGTCGGCAGGCCGAGTTGCGCCGCCAGCCAGGGGAGGCCGAGCGTCGGCAGAAGTCCCTTGAGCACGTCGAGCAGGAAGACGAACACGAAGAACCGAAAACCGAGCAGCCGGCCCACGTTCGTCGCGCCGATGTTCCCCGAGCCGACGGTTCGAACGTCGGTTTTGGTGATCGCGTAATAGATCAGGTAGCCGAACGGGAGCGCCCCCACGGCGTAGGAGCCCAGGGCGGTCAGGCCATACGACAGGATGAGGGGGGTTGCGCCGGTCACTCGTCTCGCCCGATCTTGAGAAGCGATTTATCGGTCTGGCCCAGGAACGACGCGCGGCGGGTGTCGAAGATTTCGTTGGCGGTCGCGTAATCGTCGTGCCGGCCGATGTCGAGCCAGTAGCATTGCTGTCGGTAGCAGTGGACGGCCCGCCCGGTGTGGCGCATCGCCTCCAGCAGTTCGGGCATGGTCACGGCCTCTCCCGGCTTAAGGAAGCTCCAGGCGATCGGGTCGAGGATGTAAACGCCCATGCTAACCTGGAAGGAATACTCGGGTTTCTCCTGGTATCCCGTCAAGACGTGGGGATCGTCGCCGAACTGAAGGACGCCGAAATCAATCTTCACCTCGCGGGGATATGAGGCGATCGTCGCCGCCGCGCCCCGCTCGCGGTGGAAGGCGTACATGGCGCCGTAGTCAAGCGTGGTGAGGATGTCGCCGTTGATGACGAGCGCGGGCTCGTCGGGGCGATCCACCAGGGTCAGGCC
>Ga0180216_1003651_pt1 | contig 12072 bp, 11 predicted proteins | sample eDN3rd37CBELigMG_FD_128879 | JGI IMG/M metagenome (GOLD analysis project Ga0180216, IMG submission 128879) | Enriched Miracle-Growth compost microbial communities from Emeryville, California, USA - eDNA 3rd pass 37_C BE-Lig MG (version 2)... ...
GGGCGCGCCCCAGGTGTACTTGCCGCCCGCGCCGCCCTTGGACGGCTGCCTGCGCGAGGAGGAACGGCGGCGCGCGCACCGCGGCCGTGCCCGGGCGGGGCGCGAGGCGGGGGACCGTGAGCACCGTGCGCCCGCCCCGTGCCCTCCACCGCCGCCGCCGCCGCCGCCGCCGCCGCCGCCACGTACGGCTTGGAGTACGCCTGCCGCGGGATGCGGTCGGCGACGACGCGGCCGCTGCGCGGGTCGTTGGCCCGCTCCGTCTTCTTGCTCAGCACCATGGTCGCGGCGGCGCCTCAGCGAGCGCGTGGGTCGGCTGGCCGCGGGGGTCGATGGGGACGTCCCGTCCGAGGCGCCCTCGGGGTGGCGTGGTGGCGTGGTGGTGGGGGTCGATGCCGTGCGCGGACGCCGCCGGTGTCGCGCCTTATCTCGCGCGCCGCGTTGTGCGCGCCGCCGCCGCCGCCGCCGCCGTCGCCGCCGTGCGCCGTCTCCGCGGCCCCACGCGTCTGCGCCGCAGCCGCGCCCACGCACGTCACCGCGCCACGTCCACGTCGCTCCAGCCGACCGCCCGACGGCCCGCCGCCGCCCTCCCCCGAGACCGCCGCCCTGGCGGGTCCAGCAGACCGCGGCGACCGCGGCGACCGCGTAGATCGCGTCGACCGCGTGGAGATCTCGGGACCGCCGTGCGCGCCCAGGGCAGGCGGCGGCAGCGGCGGCGGCGATCTCGCGCGGCGCGCGCCGCGGCCGTTTCAGAACGCGTCGCCTGCCGTCGCCGTACGCCGCGCGTCCCGCGCCCGCCATGGCGCCGCCGCCGCGCGCCCGCCGCCGCGTCCTCGTCGTCGCCGTCGCCGCCGCGCTGCTGCTGGCGGTGGCGCGCGCGGACCCGCTGGACGACCTCATCGCGCACTGCCTCAACGAGAGGTGCGCGGCGCGCGGCCGCTTCCTTCGCCCGCGCGCGCGCTCACGGCTCACGGCCCTTAGGCGCGTGCCCTGCCATGGCCGCCGCCGCCGCGGGCAGCATCGCGCTGGACCGGCTCGCGGAGATGACGGACCTCTTCGGCCCGCGGCTCAGCGGCAGCGACGCGCTCGAGCAGGTGCGGCCACCGCGCGGCCGCGGCGCCCTCCGCCGCGCGACGGCCCACGGCGGCGGCTCACCGGGACGCGGGCCGCGGCGCGTATGCCCCACGGCGGCGGCGGCGGCGGCGCCGTACCACGCAGTCCATCGACTGGGTCGTGGCCAAGATGCGCGACGAGGACAACATCACCACCGTCTACACCGAAGACGTGCCCGTACGCCCGCGCCCGCCGCCGCCCGGCGCCTCGGCCGCCGCGGCTGACTAGACCCGGCACGCGCATGGCGTACCCGCGCGCCCTTCTAGGTGCCGCACTGGGTCCGCGGCGCCGAGTCCGCGACGCTGCTGGAGCCGCGCGTGCACCCGCTGCCCATGCTCGGCTTCGGCATGTCCGTCGGTACGCGCGTGCGCCGCCGCCGCCGCCGCCGCCGCCGTCGCGCGTGCCCGCGGCCGCGCCCACGCAGGCGGGCGTGGCCCGGCGCGACCCCTGCTCACCGCGCCTTCCGCGTCCTGGCCGTTGCCGCCCCCGCCGTGCCACGCAGGGACGGGTCCGGACGGCGTCACGGCCGAGGTGCTCGTGGTGCAGGACATTGCCGAGCTGCGCAACCGCTCGGCCGACGCGGCAGGTGCATGCGCCGCGCGCCGCCCCGCGCGCCGCCGGGGCGCCGCTGCTCAGGGCGCCCTCGCTGCCGCCGCTCCGCCCCCGCCGCCCTTCCTTGCGCCCCCGCCCCACCTGCAGGCAAGATTGTGCTGTACAACCCGCCGTGGGTGCACTACGCGTACAACCGCATGCTGCGGCGGCAGGGCGCCGTCGAGGCCGAGCGCCACGGCGCCGTCGCCGCGCTGCTGCGGTCGGTGAGCCCGTACTCGCTCAGCACGCCGCACACGGGCGCGACGGACCCGGCCGGCATCCCGTTCGCCGCCATCACCCACGAGGACGCTGACCTCCTCGCGCGGCTCGCCGGCCGCGGCCACCGCGTCGTCGTGAAGCTCTACATGGAGGCGCAGCTGCGCGAGCCCGCCGTGTCGCGCAACATCATCGCCGAGCTGCCGGGCCGCGAGCGCCCCGACGAGCTCGTGGTCATGGGCGGCCACATCGACTCGTGGGACGTCGGCGCGGGCGTGCTCGACGACGCCGGCGGCGCCTTCGTCGCGTGGGAGGCGCTCCGGCTCATGCGCAGGTACGACATCCGCCCGCGGCGCACCGTCCGCGTCGTCTTCTGGACGGTACGCCGGGGCGGCACCTGGCGCCACGCGCGCGGCCCGCCTCGGCACTCACGCGCGCTGCCGTGGCACACGCCCGGCCGGCTGCGCTCGCGGCAGAACGAGGAGATTGGCGCCACAGGTGCCGACGTGTACCGCGCGAACCGGCTCGACGAGCTGCGCCGCACGTCGTTCGCCCTCGAGGCCGACGCCGGCATCTTTTCGTACGTCGAATGCATCCGCCCGATCATGGTCGGTCGCCACGTGCTCAACGCGCCGCGCACACTGCCGTGTTTTCTTCGTTGGCGCGCAATGCCGCAGGCCCACGGGCATCGGCTTGTCGGCGGTCGCCGAGGCGCGCGACCTCGTGGCCGAGATTGGCGAGCGATACCTCGCCCCGCTCGGCGCCGGCCACGTCCGCGTCGGTACGCTCTGGGCTGGCCGCCGACCCGGCGGCGGTGGCCGTGGCCTGCCTGTCGCGCCAATTCATCGGGTGGTGGGCCTGCGTCTGGGGCGTGGGCGGCCGCGGCAGGCGGTGGTGGCGTGGACATCCTGCCGCTGTGCCTCGCGGGCGTGCCGTGCGCGGGCCTGCGCGTAAGCAACGGCGCGCGCGACGACAAGACCGACGTGTACTACAACTACCATCACACCGCTGCCGACTCGATCACCCACATGCGCCGCGACGAGGTGAACAAGTGCGTGGCTGCGATGGCCGCGTGGGCGTACGGCGTGGCCGACCTGCCCGAGATGCTGCCGCGCCTGCGCGACGTGCGGCCCACGGCGACCGCGGGCGAGGCATAGGTGCGGCGGGCCAGGTGATGGAGTGCTTTGCCATCAATGTGGTTCTGAGCCTTATTGTGTCGAGTTGTACTATACTTGCGGGATGATACACCGGCGGCGTGTGCACACTGAAAAGACACGTTTTCGTTGCCAACACATTTGAGCACCCCGGCAAAGGGGAAAAAAGGCAGGATTGCGAACCACCACGTAGAGAGTACGCCTAGTCCTGTCGGCCGCGAAGGCCACGACGGCCCGAACAGCGCCACGGCAGTGAGCTCGGCGCTCCGTAGCCCGCGTGTGCGCACCATCGCGGTTCGTACCCACTCGTCCTCGTCGACGCCCTCCATGAGGTCCTGCTTCAGCGGCTCCTTGGCCGCGCCGCTCGCCACGTTGGCAAACATGCTGTCCAGGACCTGCACGCGCCGAACCCACGGAGCGCGTGCAGTGCGCGAAGGTAAGCACCTCTGCCGCGCATCCAGCGTTCGGATCATCCGCGCCCGGCCGCACCTTCTCGCGCTGCTCTTCGGGCGAGAGGATGTCCGGCTTGCGGCTCTCGTACTTGGGCCCCTTCACCTCCACCGGCGCCTCCGACACTGCAGGCAGCGCAGCGCGCGGTTCGGCGCGACGCCGCGTCGTCAACTTTTCAGTCGGGGCCCTCGCCTCGCCTCCCCCGGCATCGTGCCAGCCCCAGCGCGCGGCGTACGCAGCTTCATGCCCTCGGGCTGCAGGTTGAGGCGCTCCAGCTGCTCGTTGGCGCCGTTGCGCCATTCCTCGGCGGTCATCGCGGGCTTGTCGAACCGGCGCGTGGGCGGGTACAGGTCGTCTTGGAAGTACTCGGGCTGCCGGTTGCCAGATCGGCAACCCCGACGATCGCGGAGGGTGAACGGCGGGCGTATCCGTACGGATGGCCCGCGTGCGCCGCCCGTACCTTGGCGCGCGGCACGGTGAACGTGACCGTCTCGATGACGTCCTTGGCCAGCCGGAAGCACTGCGCAATCTCGATCTGCCGCCACACGTGCCGCCCGCGCCCTCCCCCCACCCCCCAACGCCTGCGCCGTCGTGCCGTGTGAGCGCGCACGCCTTGTTGTGGACCCAGCGGGCGGCGGACTCCGTACCGCCTTGACGTTGAGCACGGTCTTGGGACGGAAGGCGACGCCGATCTGGAGGGTGGACGACTCGAACCGCGTGAGGTAGTGGATCGCCGGCGGGTCGTGCGTGAACTCGTAAAAGCTGATCGAGCCGTCGCCCTGGTCACGCGCTCTCCACGCACGGCGCGGCCTCGCTGCCACACGTCAGCACCCCCGCGCGCGCGCGCGCGCTCTCAGAACCTGGCGGCAAGAGAGGCGCGTACGCGGCCCCACAGGAAGAGCACGCCCGTGTCCTCGTCGTAGTGCGGCACTAGCACGCTGGGCGACGTGTCGAGCGTCAGCGTGGCCAGCGGCTGCGCGAGGTTGCCGCCGTCGTACAGCCGGAGCTCGCGCTCACTCGACCTGGCACCCGCACGCCCCACCCGCCGACGGCACGGCGGGCCGCGCAGCGCGTCAGAGCGCGCCTGCTCGCCTGTGGCCACCGCCTCGCGCTTACTTGTTCCAGCCGACGGTGAGCAGGCGGTTGGTGTCGCCCAGCCAGAGTACGCGCGCGCCGCGGCTGCCCTCGTGCGACGGGCCCTCCTGCAGGAGCGCGCCGGAGCGCGCGTCAAAGACGCGCAGGCGGCCGTCCTTGGAGGCGACCGCCAGCCGCGCGCCGTCAAAGCTGTGCGCAAAGCCGAACACGAGGTCCTTGAAGCCCGTGATGGTCTGCAGCAGCTCGCCCGTGGCCGCGTTCCAGTACTTGATCGTCGACTCGGGGTACTCCGCCGCGGTGGTGATCAGCACGTCCTTGGCCAGCGGGTGGAAGGCAACGATGTTGATGCGCTGCGAGTGTGCCGAGATCTTGAGCGCGGGCTCGTCGATGTCCTTGGTCAGCCCGCCCTCCGGGATGCGCCAGATGCGCACCGCGCCGTCCTCGCACGCTGTGCGGGCGCCAACCACGCAGGACGCGCGCGCGACAGCGGGTTCGCAACGGCGTTGGCGCCTTTCCTCACCCCGCGGACTCGCTTCGCGTCCGATCCTACCGGCGGCGATGACGGAGGGGTCGAACGGGTCAAACGCGCTGTCCAGCACCTCCGCGCCGTTCACGACGGCCGGCAGCTTGTTCGGCTGGCGCCCCGTCTTGCCAAAGGTGATGATGCCGATCTGGCCGCCGGGGCGGCTCAGCGGCACCGCCAAGTACAACGAACTGGCCTGAAGGCCGTCACGCCAGCCGGGCACGAAGCAAGCGAGTTCTCCCGAGTGGTTATTCTCTTTCGGCTGGCCCCGGTCCCGGCGTCTCCGCCGCGGCGGCGGCGGCGGCGGCGGCGGCGGCTGACCTGCAGCACGTTGGACTCGCCGGTGTTCTTCTTGGCCACGTCGTTGATGTGCGTGTACTGCGTCGAGGCGTGCAGCGCCTTGCCGCTGATGTAGCGGAACTTGGACTCGCGCACGATCGGCTTGAACTTGCTGCCGCGCACCGAGCCGCCCGCCTAGGCAGGCCCGCGCCAGGTGTGCTCGGCCGCCACGTGCGTCAGGCGTCAGTACGCGGGACGCGGCGCGGCCTCAAACTGCGCTATCCCGAACCGTACGGTGGCGGAGGTGGGCGTGGCCAGCGTGCTGCTCGACGCGGGCGACCGCGCCGCCGACGGCGGCGGGCTCGGCGACACCGACAGCGTCTCGGTCTTGACGGCCAGGTGGTCAACCGCGGCCGGCGCCGCCGCCGGCACCGCCGTGGGCGCGACGACGCTAGCCGGGCGCGACGACGGCGCCGACGTCGGCGCCGAGGACGGCGCGGGCTCCGACGCCGGCGTCCCCGCCGCCGCGACCGCTGCCTCGCTCGTGGCGGTGCCGGTGCGCGCCGGGTCGAGGCTCACGCGCGCCGGCAGGTCGTTCGCGCCGTCAAACCAGGCGTCGGCGGTCGTGCCCGGCGCGGCGCCCACGGTGTCCGGGAAGATGTCGTCGTGGAAGACCGAGTACGATTTGCGCGGCACGACAAAGCTGATGGGCACGATGGCGTTCTGCGCGAGCTTGAGCACGCGGTTTACCTCGCCGGCCATCACGTCCACCGCGCGCTTGGGCAGGAGCGTCGCGCCGCGCTGCGGCGAGTCCGTGCCCACGGGGCTGCCGGCCCACGAGAAGAACTTGCCGGCGGCGTCCTGGAACTCGAACCAGCGCACGCTGCTGTCGCCCTGCGCGCGGGAAGCAGGCCGCACCGCGCACGGCAGCGGGCGCGGTGAGCGGACGGCGACGCGACCAAGGAACGCCCAACGCGGCCTCGCCGTGGCGGGCTGACCTTGCCGACGAGGAAGAGCATGTTGGTGTCGTCGTCAAAGAAGGGCAGGAGCGCGCCCGGTGCGACGTCAAAGGTCTCGCGGCCGATCGGCGTGGTCAGGTTGCGCGTGTCCCACACCATGATCTCGCGGTCGCGGGTCTGCGCGTGTGCGCGGCCCGTGGCCCTGCAGCGGCCGCGGCCAGCGTGAGCGACCGCGCGCGGTGCCATAGCCCCCCCACGCCGGCTGCCCCCGCGGGACGAGGCTCTGTACCTTGGTGAAGCCGGTCGTGACCAGCCGGTCGAGGTCGCCCAGCCACTGCACGACGGCGGCCTTCACGCCGAGGTGCGCCGCCGCCTCGGCGGTGGGGCCGCTGGGCGCCGCGCGCGGGTCCCACACGCGCACCTTGTTGTCGCGGCCGGTGGTCGCCAGCAGCGTGCCGCCGGCCTTCCACGACAGCGACGGCACGCCCGTCTCGCCGTGGTTGAGCGTCACGCGCGCCGTCGCCTTCTCCGCGTCCCACACGCGCACGTCCGGGCCCGACGCAGTGGCCAGCACCTGCGTGCTCCGCACTCGCCACACCGACGGCGACGGCGGCGGTGCCGTCAGCATCGCCGGGCGGCACGCCTCACCGCCGTCGCGCCAACGCACCTGGCCGGCGGTCGGGTGAAACTTGACCGACTCGACGCGGCGGGTGTGGCCCGAGAGGAGGGCCGTGGCCTCGGTCAGCGTCTTGCCCTCGTCGGGGATGGTCCACAGCTTCACGGCCGTGTCGTCCGAGGCCGTCGCCAGCAGCGCGTCGTGGAACGGCGAGAACGCCAGGTCGGTCACGCCCGAGCCATGGGCGGCGATCGTCCGCGTCTTGCCGTCATACTTGCCCGGCGCGGCGACCGGCACAAAGCCGACCGTGCCGCCTGCAGCGCCGCCAGAGCACCCGAGCGGCGGCGGGGCGTGAGCGCTGCGCTCGTGCCCGGTGGCCGCCGCCGCGCGGCGGCACACGTACCGCTCGTGCCGAACGGGAACGCAATGTAGCGCGTGCTGGCCGCCAGCAGGCCCGACGTGTCGGCGCCGGACGCGTTGATCTGCAGGCCCGCGTACCATGCCTGCAGGAGCGCCCGACCGCGCGCGCGGGGCGGGCCCCGCCCGGTGAGAGATCTCGCGCCCGCCCGCCCGCCCGCCCGCCTGGCCTGCGTGCTTGCCCGTAGGCACGTACGTCGACGCGGGCCGGCTTGCCCACGGCGTGGCGGTACTTGGACGACGTGATCCCGCGCGGCGCCATGGCTGCGTTTCCTGCAGCACGCACTGCCACGCCTAGCGCGGCCGGGCCGGCCCTCCGCCGCCGCTGCCGCTGCCGGTGGTATGAGGGGCCGTGTCCCGTGCGCCTGCCCAGTCGCGTGCGTTGCGGCCACAACATACCGACGGTGCCGCAGATCTCGCCGACGAGCGCTGGGGCCGTGGCGCGCGGCGCGGCCGTTGCGTGCGGCGCAGGGTACGCTGTGTCGCCCGGCGGCTGCGTCTGCCTCAGCAGCGTCCGCGTCCGCGTCCGCGTGCGCCCGCAACGTCGTCGCCGTCGTCGCTGGCGGCCAACTCCACGGGCAGCGGCAGAGTGAAGCAGAACTGCGGCAGAGCAGCGGCAGAACAGCGGCAGACACTGGCAGAAGGAGGGAGAAGCACGGCAGAATGACGGCAGAATTGGGTCGCCACCGGCAGAATCGACGCAGAAACGGGCGACTGGGAGGCATCTGTAGGGGCCCCGCAGCGGCAGAATCGCGGCAGAATCGCGGCAGACACGCCGGTGGAATGCGGTCGAATCGCGGCAGAACAGCGGCAGAACCGTGGCATAGAATGACGTCATCGGTCGTGGCCGCGCGACGGCTCCAAACGCTGTACGCACCGACCGCGCGCCCTGCCGTGCCCTCCGCCTGCCCCCCTCCCGCCCCGGGCCCCGCAGTGCGCGGCCGGGCAGCGGCCTGTGCTTCCATGGCGAGCGGACGGCGGCCAGTAGCGGCTGGCAACGGCGAGCGCACTGGCCGACGACGGGGGCGGCCCAACGACGACGACAGCACCGGCGGCGGCAGCAGCGGCTCGGATGGTACGGACGAGCCGGACGACGAGCCGGAGGAGCACGAGGACGCCGACGACAGTGAGGGCACCCGCGCCGACGCCCACGGCGGCCACGGGCCCGCCAGCAGCACCAGACTGGAGTTTGTCAACGCCGTGCGGGTGCGTCCTAGCGCGAGGTGAGCCGCCGGCCGGCGGGCGACGTGAACCTGACGGCGACGCGTTGTGCCGGGCGCGCGCGCGCGCGCATGATGTGGACGGCACCAGGAAAACCACCAGGAGCCGGTCTTTTGCGTTCGCTTCAACCCGTACCAGATGGCCCCGCCCACCGTCGCCACCGTGGGCGGCAACCGCGTACGCGCTGTCGTCGGTAACGGTGTAGTGGACGTGCGAGCCATCCTGACCCGACGACGCGTCTGCGCCGGCGAAGCGGGCCCGCGGCAGGCGACCATCTACCAATGCGACGCCAAGGGCGCCCTCGTCCCGATGCAGGTCTACATTGACGACAACGTGCGTGGCCGGCGCCGTGGCAGGACGTGGACGGTGCCGCGGGCGCGCTAACCGCGCGACCGATCGCCGCCAGCGTCCGCGCTTACAGCCCGACGAACGGTTCTACGCCATCGCGTGGGCGCTCTTGCCGCACGCCGGCGTGCCGTGGCTCGCCTTTGCCGGCGAAAAGGGCATCATTCGCATCATCGACACAACGCGGATGGCCGTCGTCTGCGTACGTGCGCCTGCGTCCTGCCGCCTGCCGCTGGCTCGCCAGGCGCTGGCTAAGCGTGCGCGCTGCGTCGATTGCCCCTGCGGCTGCCCCGACAGACCCTGGTCGGGCACGGCGACGCCGTGAACGAGCTGCAGATGCACCCGCACAACCCCGAGCTGCTGCTCTCCTGCAGCAAGGACCACTCGATCCGCGTGTGGAACTTGCGCACCAAAGTCTGCGCGGTCATATACGGCGGCGTCGAGGGCCACCGCGACGCCGTCCTGAGCATTGTGCGCTGCCGCCCCCCCCCCTGCCACGCGCACAGCCCTAGGCCGCCCGGCTAATGCGGCGTACGGCGGGGTTCGCTGCCCGTGCGGCGCTCCGTGCCCAGGACGTGCACCACAGCGGCCGCTGGTTCGCCTCGGGCGGCATGGACAACGTGGTCAAGATCTGGTCGCTGGAGGAGCCGCGCGTGGCCGAGCGCATCGCGCTCGCCGCGCGGTACAGCGCCAAGGACCGGCGCGCGTTCGACAGCCTGTCGCACCACTTCCCCATGACCACGGCGACGGGCGTGCACCGCAACTACGTCGACTGCGTCCGCTTCTACGGTGACCTCGTCCTGTCCAAGTCGACGGACAACCGCGTCATCCTGTGGCGGCCGCCGCGGCCGGCACACGGCGACCCCGGCTGCGAAAGCTGGGACGGCGCGGCGGCGACAGAGCTGCTTGACTGCCGGATGGCGCGGTGCGACATCTGGTACGTCCGCTTCGCGGTCGACCTGGCGCGGCGGTTCGTCTGCTGCGGCAACCAGGAGGGCAAGATTTTCCTGTGGGACCTCGACACCCTCGTCCGCGTCAACGGTGCGCTCGCGTCGGCTCCCCAGTCGCAAGGGCGCCTCGTGACCGCCTGCTGACCTGGCCATGGCGTGGGTGGGCGCCGTCCCCGGCATGGCACCGTGCAGCGGGGTCGCTCCTCAGCCAGCCGACGACCAAGGTGGTGCACAAGATTGCCCACCCCAAGTGCAGGTCGACCCTGCGCTTCATCGATATCAGTCCCGACGGGAGGTCCGGCAGTCCCTCGCGAGCAAGGATGTCGGGGGGATGGGGGCAGCGCTGACGGTCTGATGTCGTATCTTGGCCACGACGGTGCGCGGCGTGCAGGTACCTCGTCGCGTCGGCGGACGATTCGTTCGTCTGGTGTTGGGAGATTCGCGGCACTTGGTCCGAGTCGGACAACGAATAGCGCGGTCGGCCGCCTGATGTGCGTTCAACGTACTGTACAGATCCACTGTAATCTATACCATCATCGCGCGCGGCACGCACGAACGCTGGGTGCATGCATGGCCTATACGTACGTCTCGGTCTCGCGAGCACGGCCGGCGGACTGCTTCCATGCATCGGCGCGAGCGCTTGATTGGCACGCCGGCCGCCGCACCCGGTGGTGCGTGGCAGGTGCCGTACGCCGTGCGCATCACACTATGGCAAGCCCGCCGGCCAGCACATTCCAGGGCCTGCCGCGCGCCACGTGCGTGCGCGCGCGCCGTTCCCAGGGGCCTGGCAACACGGCAGGGTGACATGTGGGGAGCCCCACCTATCAATCCCACTCGTGGGCGGCGGCGCTGTCACCGGCCGCCTCTTGCGCGTCCCCCACCACCACCCCCACCACCACCACCGCCACCACCCGCCACTCGCCCCGGCGGCCGCTCGGCAGGCAGGGCAGCGTCGAACGGTGCAGGGTGCACGCGTTGAAGGGGCGCCACCGGACCAGACACGGCTGGGTACGTGCAGCGGGGACGCGACCGCGCGGCTACGGTGGGGACCTTTGGACGGGTGTATCGGCACGTGGCGACGCGTCGCAGGCCTGTGACACGCGCTTCTTTCCCTTTTGCTGAAGCGCGCTCCGCGGCGATGCGAGGACGCGACGACGCGGACGGGTGGACACTGGACGCGGGGCACACGCAACCAGCGCGCATGGGCAACGCGTTTCGCCGTAGTGTCTGCCTCAATAATTCTGTTCTCGGCGTTGGGAGTCGATCGAGCGCAGCGAAACGGCCCCGAGCAGTGCCAACCAAATCGCGCGCACGTACGTGCTGAGCTACAGGCGTCCCGGTGCCTTTGCAGTGGCGACGGCGTAGCTGGCCAACCTATTGGCCAGCGTTGCAGGCTCCGCTACGCCTCGGTCAGTAGAGTGCAGCGACGGTGCACGGACAAGCGTCGTCGCCGGCGGCGACATCGCCATGCACACCTGAAGGTCCGGCGGCCACTACGTACGACGCCCGGGTCGCCACAACCGCGCGAACCGAGACCGAGGCCAGCATCATACTTCGTGGAAGCGGCGCGCCACCGCGCGGCAGCACGTGGCGCCGACTATGCATCGCAGCAACAGTGGCAGCGGCGGCGGCACGGGCGGCGGCCTGCTGTCGCTGTACCACACCCGCGGCGTCGACAGCTCGCCGTCGTGGTCCAGGCGGATGCTGCCCGAGTGGTCGCGCAACCGCGCCTGGAGCATGCGGTTCCTGCTGCTTCTTCTGCTGTTCGCCATCGCCGCGGCGTCCGCGTGGACGGTGCTGTGGACCGACCCCGGGACAGGTGCCGATGGCAGCGCGGCCGGCGGCGTCCTCTGGCGCCGCAGCAGCCGCGCTGCTGCTGAAACGCCGGCAACGGAGGCGAACCAGCTCGCCGACGACTACGACCAGCTCGGCCGCGCGACGTCGATCACGGTGCTCAAGTCGAACGCCGCCGGGCCCGAGGCCGCGGCGGCGGCGGCGGCGGCGGCGGAAACCGCGTCGTGGTCGCGCCTGGACTTTGGCGGCTTTGCGACGCGCAGCTCCTTCCGCACGCCGCAAGACCTCTACCGCGCCCGGCCCACGGTGCTGAACCTGTGCCACCCGGACTGGCACGGCATCCGCGAGGCGA
>Ga0180216_1003652_pt1 | contig 12071 bp, 10 predicted proteins | sample eDN3rd37CBELigMG_FD_128879 | JGI IMG/M metagenome (GOLD analysis project Ga0180216, IMG submission 128879) | Enriched Miracle-Growth compost microbial communities from Emeryville, California, USA - eDNA 3rd pass 37_C BE-Lig MG (version 2)... ...
AAGTGGAGCAGCGTAAGCTGGTGTCATGACAACCGCGTCTGCATCATCATACATTCTAGCAAGCATAAGCAGGTCAACTTCTTCAAATTTATAGTTTTTCGGGTTCTCGATAATATCCTTTTGTGTGTAGTAAGGACCTGTTTTTTCTTGAAGCGTGATCACCTCATGCTGAGCTAGCAGCGAAAGTGAGCGGTCAATATTAGACACATCGTTCGCGATTGCGATAACAGCACCTTCAGGCAGCTCCTCCATTGAAGCATAATCCTTAGCATATACTCCGTAGTTAGCAAAATATATAGGAGTAACCGGCACTAGCTCTGAGTCATTGTTGCGATTGAACTCCTCCATGTAAGGGACATGCTGGAAGAAGTTCGCATCAACTTCTTTCGCCCAAAGCGCGCTGTTTGGTTGAACGTTGTCACTTAATACAAGTACTTCAAGCTCAATACCTTCTTCTGCCAACATAGGCTTCGCAAGCTCTAATATCTCTGTCATTGGCGGAATTAGTGACGCAACCTTTAATGTTGTTACTTCGGTTGTTTGTTCAGGCTGGTTACTGCTTGTATTATCCACATTTCCGGCATTGTTTTGGCCGCATGCAGTTAAAAGCAACGCACAAAGCAGCATAGAGTAAAGTATTTTTTTCATGTTGTTTCTCCCACTTTCCAATTATCTTTTGTCTATTTTTCTTGATATTGTCGTGCCCGCAAATTGAATAAGCTGCACTAGAATAATCATGATGATAATAACATAGAACATCAAATCTGTCTTGAATTGCTGATAGCCATATCGAATCGCAAAATCTCCAATCCCTCCACCCCCAACGACGCCCATAATGGTGGAATAAGATATAAAGCTCACTGTAGATGTCGTAAGACCAAGCAACAGACCACTTCTAGCCTCAACATATAAAAACTTAAAAATAATATGCTGAACGGATGCCCCCATCGATACCGCTGCCTCCAATACACCTCTCGGCACATCAAGCAGCGATTGCTCGACCAAGCGGGCATAGTGCGCGATTGCAATAACAGCCAAAGGAACCGTAGCTGCAATGGTGCCTATTGCTGTGCCTACAATGATTCTCGTAAAAGGAATCATGAACACAACGAGCAATAAAAACGGAAATGAACGAATCGTATTAACTAGCACATTAAGTATAGAGTAAACGAATTGGTTTTGCAGCAGGTTCCCTTTACTGCAAAGATAAAGATAAGTGCCTATCGGCAAACCGATTAGTATAGCAGCAAGCACCGATATCCCTACCATGATAAACGTTTCACCAATCGATTCCATAATTTCAGATTGATACTGCACTAATATATCAGGCAAGGTGATCTCCTCCCCTATCCTTCAGCTTCTGCACGAAGCTTTGAGGGGTTTTCTCAAGCTGCTGTATGCCAGTAGGCTCATTAACAACCGTCTCGTATAACGCGCCCTCTGAGATAACCGATACGCGATGACATAAGCTTCTAATGATATCCAGCTCGTGACTCACGATCACAATCGTTACACCTAGTGTTTGATTTATTTTTTGTAATACGTGCAGCACTTCCGCTGTTGTACTGGAATCCAGTGATGACGTTGGCTCATCACATAGTAACACCTGCGGTTGATTAGCGAGTGCTCTAGCAATGGCGACCCGCTGCTTCTGTCCACCGCTAAGCTGAGCTGGATATTGTTTGGCTGCATGATCAAGCCCAACAAAAGCAAGACATTCCATCACTCGTGCTTCTTTCTCACTTTTGGAGTAACCAGCCAACTCTAATGGAATCGCGACGTTCGCATACACCGTTTTATTACTTAATAAGTTAAAATGCTGAAAAATCATCCCTATCGATTGCCGGGCCTTCCTGAGCTCTGCTTGGCTTAATTGGGTTAATTGCTGACCATTGACAACAACCTCTCCCTGATCCGGTTTTTCAAGCACATTCATTAAGCGCAGTAATGTTGATTTACCCGCTCCGCTTGGTCCGATGATGCCGTGTATTTCGCCTTTATTAACGGTTAACGATACCGAGCGAATAGCTCGATATTGTGCAAAGCTTTTGCTCACATGACTTAATGTAATCACGACAATAGCCCCTTTCTACGGTGTAGAGGGATGTTACTGCGATATTAATTATAGCCTAAACTCGTCGGCGTGTCATATTGCTGGGAGCGCTAATCAACTGTTAATCATAAATCATGACTAAAAATATGTATAATAACAGATTGTATTATTGCACGTCAAAATCAAAATAAGTTGTTGGATAAGGCTCGTCTCTTAAGACGTAATGCCACCATTCCTTACTATATTCCTTAAAGCCATGCTTGTTCATGACTTGCTTTAACAGCTCCCGATTCGCTGCTTGCTCTGGTGTAATCTGCTTTGTAGCAAAGGTGGAGATCTCATCAAGCAGATCATAAGGACTTCCCATATCAACCAGCTTGCCACTACTAGCATGTACAAGCGTTAAATCAACCGTGCTGCCACGCGAGTGTCCTGACTTCTTCGATAAATAGCCTCGTTTGAATAACTGTCTTTTGTCCTCATTAGGGTAAAAGTCTTCCTTCATCAGCGTATCATCCACATCCTCGGACCACTCTTTGAAAAATTCAACCGCCTTCGCTGGTCGATAAGTGTCATAGATCAGCAGCCTGTAGCCCGCATCTCTCATCTCGTCACTAACCTGCACCAATGCCTCAGCCATTTCCGCTGTTGCAATGGCATAGGGTGCAAGATATCCCTCAACTTGTCTGCCAACAAAATTATTTTCGCCATAATATCTTAGATCATACTCCGCATCAAGTAGAACATCCTCGAGATAGACAAAGCCCTCTGGCAGTTCATAAGCTTTGGGTGGTACTGTTGGCTCAGCTGGGTGCTGCATGAAGTCTGTTTCTTCAGTTTTACTCAAGCCTGCTTCATCAATAAGCTCCGCTCCGTCTTCCTGTTCCTCGTCCATATCAACAGCACTGACTTCTTCCTCTTTCTGACCTTCATTAACGGACTGAGCGCCGCCTTGTAAAGGCTCATCCCTACTTGTCTCATTGCCTGTCTCGTTACTATCATAGGAAGCTTGTCCATCCATAAATGGTTCAGCTGTCTTTTCCTCTGACGTATGCTCCGTACTGCAGGCTTGCAGCACTATACATAGCAGCATCACTGTCAGTGCGCGCCACACGAAGCTGCTCATACGCATCTCTCTTCCCCCCTGTCTAATAACCGAGTAGTTTTGTATTGGCATGCTTCATATCAATGAAAAGCCGCTCACAAAACTGACTACTGCTTGCTTATTAGCATTATACCAAACTCAATCAACTCTCAATAAAAACCCCCTTTGTATATGCCGTTGCTGTAATGATGCAGCGGTTCTACAATAGGGGGCGATATCCTCTATTTTTATCTTAAGCAAGCACTAGCAATGACTATATCTCTGCACGCTCGTTTGATTCGTGTATTGATCAGCTTCACGCAGATTTTCAACGATGGCTGGCATATCAAGCGCCTTCACTAAATCATTAATAGCCACTACTCCTCTTGCAGCATATTCAGCTCTCTGCTCAGCAGTTGTCAGCTTAGGAGTCGTCATATGATCGGATGGTGCATCAAAGTAAGAGCCTACTGCTCCTGATTGATAGGCATACTTGCCAAGCTTATTGGCTGGGTTTTTAGCCATGCCATCGAGCATATGCTGAACATTATACGTAACCGATGAAGACTCTGGTATATTAAGCGGCACATCCTCCAATCTTCCAAGCTTATCGTAAGCACCGATAACCAGGTCGTGGAAAGAGCTTAGCAGATCAAAGTTTACAGCTTCTGCGGTTTTTAGCATGTCCATATATAATAACGGAACTTTGGTCTCATCAAAGAAATCGCGCACCATGCTGCTAACGGTTAAGTAAGCAGGACCATGACTTGTTACATACACTTGTCTTCGAAAGCCTTGCTTTAGTAATGAATTTGCAATCTTTTGCAAATAAGCTTTACCATCCGCTATGCTCATTTGCACAGTACCTCGACCTACCGTTGTACCCCCTGCGAAAAAGTAAGGCAAATTATGCAGCACTAGTCCATCGACTGCTTCAGCCATCGTAAGCGCCACCGCTTCCGCTAACACTGTTTCCGCATCTAGTGGCAATGCACCATGTGTTTCCGTAACGCCTATCGGTACAAAAATAATATCATTGCGCTCCAAATATTGCTCTACTTCCCCATTCGTTAGCTTAGAAAGAAATCTAGTTCGCATCGTTATCCTACTCCTGTCTACTATGATGTCAAAGATTCAGCTGCTCTATTGAACTGTGTTTCTTCTTGCCTTTAGTGCAGCATACATCTCACTTGTTTTCTGCGCGTTAAGATTATAGATTAATGCCACGCCGATAAGAATAATAATGAAGGCGACAATTGGCATGCCTGTATACATTTTTAGTACACCTTGAGCCACTTCAGCTGATTGGGACTTAGCGCCGGATACAAAACCAACCCAGCCGAGTGCAAAGCTACCAATTGCTGAGCCTAGGCCCATACCGACTTTTCGTGCAAATGAGTAAAATGAAAATAATGTTCCTTCGTAGTGCTTACCTGTTTGATACTCTGCAAAGTCAATGCAATCTGTTACTAGTGCCCATACAACCATAATGAATACAGAAGAACCAATCATTGCGATATTGTAAAGCACCATAAACACATAGACATTCTCAAAGGTTACAAGCGTCATTAATGTGGATGCTGCTAGGCTAAAAATGGCTGAAGCAATGACAAGATTTCGCTTGTTGAACTTTGCGACAAGCTTAGGTACGATAACAAATAAAACAAGGGTTATGCCAATACTGATAAAAGAGTTAATTGCAAAGGCACCTGGCATGTCATATCGCTCTGCAAATACGATTGGAGCAAGCTGGTTGACCCCGTTAATAATGAGAAGCGATCCGATGGATGCCACCATCATACCTATTAACGGTCGATTTTTCATCGCAGTCTTAAATGCATCCTTAAAGCTGTAATCCGACTGCACGCCAGCTTGCTTGTCCTCACGAATACGCTCTGTCGTTAATCTAACTAGGCCAGTATACGCAAGCACCGATAACACACTGAATACGATAGCGATCTGGAAAAATGCTTCGGAAACGACTTCGCCTGACTGATCATAAATAAACATAGGAACAAAGGATAGAAAGCCGAGACCTACAACCATACCACCAATTGCACGCGCACGAGAAAGCTTCGTACGTTCAACGGGATCATTTGTAATAACAGACGCAAGCGAGCCATACGGAATGGAATCCGCTGTATAAGCGACACAAAAGAATAAGTAAACAAACACAACCCATACATGGATTGCCGATGAGCCCCAGCTCGATACGTCAGCAAATGCTAGTAAGCAGGATGCTGCTAGCAGCCATTTAGAAATGGTAATGTAGGGCAGAAATTTATTACCAGACTTACCGAGCTTCCAACGGTCTGGGAGCGTGCCCATAATGATGTTACAGATTGCGTCAAAAACTTTGCCTAGTAAAAACATCGTCCCCATGAAGTAAGGGCTTACACCAAGCACATACGTACAAAATATTAAGAAAAAGCTACCGATGTATAGGTTTACAAAGCTTCCACCTATATCCCCTAGTGCATATCCAACCTGATCTCTCACACCAAATTTCCTCATATGTGCCCTCCTTAAGTGTTCAAAAGTTTATCATGCAGTACGCTGAGACAATTGAATTAAAAATGTCATTAACTGTTTCATTATTGTCAGAAATGCTTCCTTCGATTCACTTGTACTATTAAAATCCTCTATTGAATGTAAACGCTTTTACTAGAAAGTAGTTAAAGTATAACTCGAATATCTCCAAAGTGTTTTCACTGTAATTGCACGATTTTATACTATAATTGCATCCTTCTTTACCCAGCGGAAATAAAAAAGCACGCAACAAATTTATTGTTACGTGCTCTGATCTATATGTAAGTATTCATTCATCTAACGATATTTTTTAGAGACAACGAACTCTGTAACCGGCAGTATTACCCATGTAAGTCCAATAACAAGTGGAATATTCTGTATATCGTTCATTGCAGTTACACGTTCCGATATAATTAATACGATCACCATTAATAGGATCAACAAATAGTAGCTGATTTTTGAACTTAATAGTGTAATATGCTTTTCTAATTCATCCTTTTTCCCTTCATGCTTCCCTTCCATCTCTCCCCATGTTAGAGAATGAAACAAAAATCCAACTCCTAAAAATAAATAAAAAATAGTCGATGCGTTAATTAAATCTTTGGTTATCCACTCGTAAATTCCAAAACCACCTATCGCGATAACAAGTACGAGTGAACATAGTATACTTATCTTTTTTATTGTCATCACTATTCTTCATTCCTTTCATAATTAAATATAAATAACTCTTCAAGAGGACGTTCTAGAACATGTGACAGCGTAAAGGCCAACTGTAAACTAGGATCGTATTTGTTGTTCTCAATGGCATTAATCGTTTGTCTTGTCACATTGCACCTTTTAGCAAGTTCTTCTTGAGAGAATCCTTTTGCTTTTCTTTGTACTAGATGAGTCTTAACTAAAAATAAAAGAACAGTATAACTGTTTTAGCAGTTATGCTGTCCTTAATTCTGCTTTATTCTTTAACTTTATTCCTTTGCTTCATCCTTTTTCTATACTCCAGTGGAGTCACTTCTTCGATATCTTTGAAAAAAGTAGAGAAATATTGAGGATTGCTAAATCCAACCATTAAAGCAATTTCAGTCATCGATAGGTTTGAAAATTGAATAAGCTCCTTCGCTTCTTTAATTCTTCTTAAATTGCGATATTGACTGATCGTTATCCCTTTTTCTTTTTTAAACACACGCATCATATGTGACGGATGAACATGCATCTTTTTAGCCATTTCATCCATCGATGTATCTTCCGTAAAATACATTTCTATAAATTGTTCTGCTTTTTGCACAACGGTTAACATATTATGCTTTGTTCGGATGTTAGGATCCACATATTCCTTGACCATCTTCTCATGAATCTCATCAAGCTCTGTAATGGTTTTCGCGTGTTCAATCATAATCGCATATTTCTCAGAGATGTAATGGCACTGCCAGGCGCTTAAGCCACCCTTCTCAGCAACATAGCTGTACAATGTATTATGTGACAGCAGAATGTTTTTATATGAGCGAGTTTGATTATTCGGCACCCGCTTAAGAATATTCAAAAACTCGTCTCTAAACTTATTCGTGAAATCCTTATTAAACTGATTGATCCAATTGATGTCACTTCGCTGAATGGCCGCTAAGTATTCTTCCCTAAGCTTATGGGCAGATTCAATATATTCAGGCGTAGGCCCTTTGCGGTTTTTATCCACTGCTTCATCTGTCATTAATAGTCCCCTGCCTTACATTGCTTATACAAAGAATGTTGCCCTAATTTTTTCTTATTTTAGCGAAGTCGTTAGCACGCGTCAATTAAAGTACAGCTTTTGAAAGTAACGTAGCACATTAATTAATATGTTAATCGTTACGAGAGCAGCTTATTCCGTTCACCTTCATAAATGTTAATCCACTGCTCAGGAGTCATTTTTGAAGCTAGCTCACCAATTAATGAATAAGGAATTTTGTTTGGATTCGCAAACCGAATACAGCTTTTACCCATATTTAATTTAGTAGGCATAATCTTTGCATATTCCTCTTGAAACCATGTAAGGAGCTCAGGATCCGCATATACACCCATATGGTACAATGCGAGATGTCGCTTTTGTGCAACGATACTAATAAACGGAAGTGGTGTGTTTGGCGTACAATGATAGCCTTGTGCATACGTAGTTAAGGGAACAACAAACCCGATCCCCCCATATTGGGATACCTGCTCAAAGCCTTCTGGAATATGACACTCCACCGTATCTACAAGCTGTACAAAGCTTTCTTTCCACTTTTCATCGATCTGTTCCATCAATTCTTCTTTCATCATTAGCCCTCCTCGGCAGTAAACAAAAAGAAGCAAAATGCCTGTCAGCCATTATGCTTCTTTTCGTATCATTCTATTTATTTCCTTTATTTATCCCAAAATCCTACATACGAATAATTACGTTACTAAAGCTTTGCCGGTTGGTTGCTTACAAGACCTAGAGAACGTGACGTTGAGCTTTCTAACTTTTGCAGCAGCTCTGGATGCTCCAGCACGGATAATCCGTATGATGGAATCATTTCCTTCAGTTTCGGCTCCCACTCTTTCACGTGCTGCGGGAAGCAACGATGAATGACATCAACCATAACTTGCACAGCAGTTGAAGCACCTGGAGATGCCCCAAGCAAGGCAGCAATAGAGCCATCCTCAGCGCTAATTACCTCTGTCCCGAACTGAAGAGTGCCTTTACCGCCAGCCTCTGTATCCTTAATGACCTGCACACGCTGACCGGCTACGACAATACCCCAATCCTCAAGCTTTGCGTTAGGAATAAATTCACGCAGCTCCTCTAAACGCTTCTCATTAGAGAGCATCACTTGTTGGATCAAGTATTTCGTAAGCGCCATTTCCTTCACGCCAGCAGCAAGCATCGTTGTAACATTGTGCGGCTTAATGGATGTAACAAGATCAAACATCGAGCCAGTTTTAAGAAACTTTGGTGAGAAGCCCGCAAACGGCCCAAACAGCAATGACTTCTTGTTGTTAATATATCTAGTGTCCAGATGTGGCACGGACATTGGTGGTGCTCCAACTTTAGCTTTTCCGTACACCTTGGCGTGATGCTGCTCAACAATTTCTTGATTGTTGCACACCATAAACAATCCGCTTACCGGGAATCCACCAATATGCTTGCCTTCAGGAATGCCTGACTTTTGCAGCAAGTGCAAACTTCCTCCGCCCGCACCTATAAATACGAATTTCGCTTGATGACGCTCAATGGTGCCTCTCTCCATATTACGGACCTTCAGCTCCCATAAGCCATCACTTGTACGCTTCATATCATTGACGCTGTGCTTGTAGTGGATAGCAACGTCTTTGCTTTTCAAATGGTCGAACAGCATGCGGGTCAAGGCACCAAAATTGACGTCTGTCCCCGAATCGATTTTAGTCGCAGCAATCGGCTCATTTGATGTGCGTCCATCCATAATAAGTGGAAACCATTCCGCCAGCTGATCTCGACGTTCAGAATATTCCATACCTTGAAATAAAGGATTCTTTGATAGCGCTTCAAATCTTTTTTTCAAAAACGCAACATTTTTTTCTCCAAGCACCATGCTCATATGCGGCAGAGGCATAATGAAGTCCTGAGGGTTGCTGATACGTTTGTTGTTTACAAGATAAGACCAAAATTGCTTAGAAACTAGAAACTGTTCATTGATTTTAACTGCTTTACTAATATCTATTGAACCATCAGCCTTTTCAGCAGTATAGTTAAGCTCACAAAGTGCAGCATGCCCAGTTCCGGCATTATTCCATTCGTTCGAGCTTTCCGCTCCTGCCTCTTCCAGCTTCTCAAACACTTTAATATTCCATTCTGGTACTAATTCTTTTAGCAGTGATCCTAGTGTCGCACTCATAATTCCGGCACCAATTAAAATAACGTCTGTTTTCGTCTCTCTGTTACTCATTTTAACCGTCCTTACACTCTAAGATTTGAAGAAAGGTTGTAGGCGCTCCTGCGTAGGCTCATACAAGGCAGAGTGCGACCTAGTCACACACCTTTTCTAGACCGATAACACTTAACTATAGTTTATCACTATTATTTACAGATTAACATATGTTCTATTATATGATAGTAGCACTAGTTTTAATAGACGCAAATAGTAAGACGCACCGTTTTAGGTACTAATTTATGCCATATGTATGTCACAAACACTTCTGCTTCATCGTCTCATCTTCAGTAACAGTGAAATAAAGGTTAAATATGGTTGGCTTTCAGCGCTCCGCTTAACCTTCTCTACGCTCGAACCTTCCTTCGTCAGGAGGTCGCTTTAGAGATGGTAAGCTCCGCTGTAGTTTTTGTTAGTGTACCAAGAAGCTTGGACGCTAGTAGATAACGAGTAGCGCAGCGTACGTTTTGGGTACGTGAGCAACAGAGTTTTCGCTAGCGTTCAAGATTCGCCGTCGATTATGCTACAACGCAGTGCATCGTCACCAAAGTTGAACATATTTAACTTCCATCAAATAAGGGTTAAATATGTTTGGATTTCAGGACCAAGAAGATGGGGAGAAACTAGAAAACGAGTAGCGCAGCGTACGGTGTTGGTACGTGAGAACCGCAGTTTTCGGTTGAACCCCATATTCGCCGTCGACTAAGCTACAGCGCAGTACATCGCCATCAAAGTCGCACATATTTAACTTCCATTAAAAGGAGGCGTTGATGTATGAAGGATGTCATTATCATCGGCACAGGCCTAGCCGGCTATACTGCCGCTCATTATTTAGCGAAAAGCAATCTATCAGTGCTCATGTTGGAGAAAAGTAAAACCGTTGGTGGGAGAGCTCAAACGAAGAAAATCAGTGGACAGTACTTTAATATGGGGCCTCATGCCGTGTACAAAAAAGGAGAAGGTGCTGCCATTCTCGAACATTTAGGTATCGAGCTGCATGGTCGATCTCCTAAGCTAAGCGGAGAGATCTACGAGCAGAATGATGCATATACCGCACCCTTTACTGCATCTGGGTTGCTGGCATCCTCTTATCTTAGCTGGAAAGAGCGTAAGGATTGGATGTTGCTTATAATGCGACTGAGCAGCATGAAGATAGATGATGTACCACAGCAATCGTATGAGCAGTGGATTGAGTCGAATGTAAGATCCGATAGGGTAAAAGGCTTGCTATATGCGCTCGGAAGGCTCGCTTCTTACTGTCATGCTCCTGATATAATAAGTGCCAAGGTCATGCTTGCCCAAGTAAAGACTGCATTGGGAAAGGTTCTGTATCTCGATGGCGGCTGGCAATCACTTGTGGATCAGCTGCACAACAAGGCCGTACTATTAGATGTACAGATTAAGAAAGAAAGTAATGTGCAACAGATTTGCACAGATGAAAAGAATGGGTTTAAGCTAACACTATCTAATGGTGAGATTATATATGGGAAGCACGTGATCTATACCGGGGAGCCACAGGCACTGAATCAAATGCTCGATGTCGAACACCCGTATCGCGATGATTTATCGTCAATGAAAGCAATAAAAGCAGCCTCTCTAGACGTCGCGTTAACGAAGCTTCCGCAGCCGAAACGATTGTTTGCGATGAGTACTACAGATCCGTTATACTTTGCCGTTCATTCCTCTTATGCCAAGCTGTCTGAGCATGAGGATAGTATCGTTTTGCACTGTCTAAAATATCTCCGCCCCGGTGAACAGGCTAACAATGAGCAGGTCAGAATCGAACTGGAGCAATTTATTGAAAGACTACAGCCTGGCTGGAAAAACGAAGTCATTACGAGCCGGTTTATGCCGAGCATCACAGTCAATCATCGTTTACCACGGGCAAATGAGGAATCACCATTATTACAATCATTAGCTGTTGTTCCAGGAATCTATGTTGCTGGAGACTGGGCTTCCCCACACTCGATGCTGTTAGACGGCGCAGTCAGCAGTGGAAGGTTAGCAGCAGAGCATATTATTCGAGAGATGAGGTGATCTTGTGCAAATTAGTAATGAGGAATATCGTCAGCTTAAGCCGCTGTTGTTTTCACTAGGCTATCGACTGCTAGGCTCGGCCAATGACGCTGAGGATATGGCACAGGAAACCTTTCTTAAAGCTTACCAAATCGAAGAAGAGCTAGTCGATAACAAGAAAGCCTATCTCTGCAAAATGATGACCAATCGCTGTCTCGATCTATTAAAATCAGCACGTCATAAAAGAGAAATTTATACAGGGCCATGGAATCCTGAGCCATTAATGCTTGAGGGCGATCCATCCGAGTACGTTATACAGAAGGAAGGTCTTAGTATAGCTTATCTGCGGATGATGGAGCATTTAACACCTGATGAGCGAGCCGTTCTGCTTTTAAGAGAGGCTTTCGATTTCACGTATAACGAGATCGCTGGCATGCTGGATAAGAAGGAGGACAATTGCCGAAAAATATTCAGTCGTGCTAAGCAAAGAATG
>Ga0180216_1003657_pt1 | contig 12062 bp, 12 predicted proteins | sample eDN3rd37CBELigMG_FD_128879 | JGI IMG/M metagenome (GOLD analysis project Ga0180216, IMG submission 128879) | Enriched Miracle-Growth compost microbial communities from Emeryville, California, USA - eDNA 3rd pass 37_C BE-Lig MG (version 2)... ...
CGGTGGGCTTTCCGCGCTCCAGGTCGACGATGAACCGGTTGCCGGTGCCGGACAGGCCCGCCAGATCGCTTTGCCGCAGGGATTGCGCTTGCCGGGCCGCGCGAACCACGGCGCCCAGATCCTCGGCCAAGCGGATGGGGGTGAGGTCGGTTGGATGCGATGTGTTTGTCGTCATGCCATGGTGGCCGCTGGGCGCTAAGTTACCGGCCGGTAATTTTACTGGGAAATAGTTTCTGATTCAATGAAAAATTACTGATCGGTAATATATAGGTGGCGGGCATGAGCGAGGGCGAATCTGCTGGACATCCAGCAAGGAACGCCGGGCCATTACTTCGTTCGCCAATCCCCGTATTTCTCCCTGGAATCTTCATTTTATGAGCTAAGTTCATTGTTAGGCATATAAATTTTCGTGTTTTCCCATAGTAGGTTAGTGAATTTATATGTAAATTTGTGAGGGTCATTGACTCAAAACTGAGGATAACTTATTATTTTGGAAAAATATCTTTAACCCCAAGGAAAGAGAGAAATGAGGAAGACATTCACATTCATCGCCTGCATGTCCGCGATCGTTGCGACAGCTACGGCGTACGCCCAACCAACCTCCTTCAGTGATGGGAAGGTGCGCATCGGGGTGCTCAACGATGCATCTGGTCCCTACATGGACTTGGCTGGTCCGGGCTCAGTGATTGCTGCGCGCATGGCAGCTGAGGACTTTGGTGGCACGGTGCTGGGCGTGCCAATCGAGATTGTTGCCGGCGACCACCAGAATAAGCCGGATGTGGGCTCTGCTATTGCTCGTCGGTGGTTCGACGAGCAAGAGGTGGATGCCATTACCGATGTGCCCACGTCTTCGGTGGCGTTAGCAGTGCAAGAGATCGTGCGCGCGAAGAAGAAGGTGTTCCTGATATCTGGTGCCGCCACCGCGGCGCTCACGGGGGCCAACTGTTCCCCTTACAGCATCCAGACGTCTGAAGACACGACCGCGCTGTCCGTTGGCACGACGAAAACTGTGCTTAAGGGTGGTGCGGACACCTGGTTCTTCCTGACTGCCGACTATGCGTTTGGTCATGCGATGGAAGCCGATAGTCGCCGAGTCGTGGAATCGTCGGGTGGCAAGGTGGTGGGCTCGGTGCGACACCCGCAGAACACCGCCGATTTTTCCTCCTTCCTGCTACAAGCGATGGCATCCAAGGCTAAGGCGATCGGCTTGGCCAACGCCGGCAACGACACCGTCAACTCCATCCGTCAAGCTGTGGAATTCGGGGTTACCGAAGGCGGTCAGAAACTTGTCGGCCTGATCCTGCATATTTCGGACGTCCATGCCTTGGGGCTGGAAAAGGCGCATGGCCTTCAGTTGACCGAAGGTTTCTACTGGGACATGAACGACGAGAGCCGAGCTTTCTCCAAACGCTTCTTCGAACACCACAAAAAGATGCCTACACGGGAACAGGCCACGACCTACGCGACAGTACTTCACTACCTGCGCAGCATCGAGATCGCGAAAACCGATGATTCTGATGCGGTGATGCGAGTCATGAAGTCGGAGCCCATGAAGTACTTTGGTGAAGAGGCGCCGATTCGCGAGGATGGACGTTGGATGCATGGGTTGCGTTTGTACGAGGTCAAGAAGCCTTCGGAATCCAAGTACCCGTGGGACTACTATCGGTTAGTGGCCTCCATCCCCGCCGAGGACGCTTATCCGCCGCTGTCGGAAAGCCAATGCCCTTTCATCAAGAAGCAGTGATTGCAAGGAGCGGTACTTGGATCCCATCCTGGAGGCTCGGGGGCTGAGCAAAGACTTCAAGGGGTTTTGCGCCGTGCGGAATCTTGATCTGACGATACGCCGCGGAAGCATACATGCGCTCATCGGCCCCAATGGTGCTGGCAAGAGCACGGTATTCAATCTGCTTACGCGGTTCCTCGATCCGAGTGCCGGCGACATCCTGTTTAACGGCCACAGCATTGCGCGTAAAGCGCCCGCCGATGTGGCTCGGCTGGGTATGGTGCGCTCGTTCCAGATTTCCGCTGTCTTTCCTGAGTTGAGCGCACACGAGAATGTACGTGTTGCGCTACAGCGAACGTTGGGTGGCGCCTTCGCGTTCTGGCGCAGTGATCGGCGGCTGCGTCAGCTTGATGCCGAAGCCCACGCGCTGCTCGATTCGGTCGGCTTGGGCGGCCTGGGTGAACACCGTGCCGCAGACCTGTCGTATGGCCGGAAGCGGGCCTTGGAGATCGCGACCACGTTGGCGCTGCAACCGCAGATGCTGCTGTTAGACGAGCCGATGGCGGGCATGGGACGCGAAGACATACAGCGGATCGTGCGGCTGATCCAGGATCTGGGCGAAACGCATACCGTGCTCCTTGTGGAGCATAACTTATCGGTCGTGGCCGAGTTGTCGGACGTTATCACCGTATTGCAGCGCGGTCAGAAGCTTGCCGAAGGAACATACCGCGAGGTGTCTGCCGATGCGCGGGTCACCGAAGCGTACCTTGGATCCGAACATGCTGCATTCTGAGGCACATGAGCCGACGCGGCTCACACTTGAAGACGTCCACGCCTGGTATGGTGAGTCGCACGTGCTGCATGGTGTGAGCTTGCGGATCGGCAGTGGCCAGGTGGTGAGCTTGCTCGGCCGGAATGGCGCCGGTAAAACCACCACCCTGCGGGCCATCATGGGCGTAATCGGCAAGCAATCGGGCTCCATCACGTTCGATGGCCGGCAACTGAACAATATGCCACGGCATCGTATCCCTCGCCTAGGCATTGGCTATGTGCCCGACGAGCGGGGCATCTTCTCGTCGCTTACCGTCGATGAGAACCTCATGCTGCCGCCGGTCGTACAACCTGGAGGGATGGCGCTGGAAGAAATCTATCAACTGTTTCCGAATCTTCTCGGGCGAGGTGGGACACGTGGTACGCGTCTGTCGGGGGGCGAGCAGCAAATGCTTTCGATAGCGCGGATTCTGCGCACTGGATGCAACATGATCCTGCTTGACGAGCCCAGCGAAGGGCTTGCACCGGCGCTGATCCAACAAATTGGTGCTGCTATTCGCAGGCTTAAGACAGCCGGCTACACGTTGCTGCTCGTCGAGCAGAACTTCAAGTTCGCGGCTGCCATTTCCGATCTGCATTACGTCATGGAGGAAGGCCGCATTGTTGATCGATTCACGAGCGACGAGGTTGGGAGCAACCTCTCGAAGCTCAACTCCTACCTCGGTATCTGAGCGCAGCGAACTCTCATGTTAGAACAGATCGGTATTTCTCCTACACAGCTGTTCGGACAATTGCTGCTTGGCTTTGTCAATGGCAGCTTCTATGCGGTGCTGAGCCTTGGTCTCGCCGTAATTTTTGGTCTGCTCAATATCATCAATTTTGCGCATGGCGCAATCTACATGCTTGGTGCGTTCACTGCTTGGCTCCTCCTGCACTGGTTCGGCGTAGGGTATGGGGCTGCCCTAATCATTGCGCCGCTGTTTTTGGCGATCTGCGGCATCTTGTTCGAGCGCACCCTGCTGCGTCGTTTGTACGATGTTGATCATCTATACGGCCTGCTACTGACGTTGGGGATGGCGCTGGTGCTTGAGGGGACGTTGCGGTGGTTGTTTGGCTCGAGCGGAAATCCTTATCCAGTCCCGGAGGAGCTCCAAGGGGTGTGGCGGCTGGGTTTCATGGTGCTGCCGAAATACCGAGTCTGGGTCGGCGGGGCCGCGCTCACTTTATGCCTGGTCACTTGGCTGGCTATCGAACGCACTCGTCTAGGCGCATGGCTACGGGCAGCAACCGAGGACCCAATGCTTGTGCAAAACTTCGGCATCAATGTGCCCTTCCTGGTTACAGCGACATTCGCCTTGGGCGTCGCGCTGGCGGGTATCGCCGGTGTGCTGGCGGCGCCCATTTATCAGGTCAATGCGATGATGGGCTCTAATCTGATCATCATTGTCTTTGCAGTGGTCGTGATTGGCGGCATGGGATCGATCGTGGGCTCCATCGTGACTGGCGTGACCTTGGGTCTTGTGGAGGGATTGACCAAGGTCTTCTATCCGCCGGCTTCCGACATCGTGATCTTCGTCATCATGGCCATCGTGCTTTTGGTAAAGCCGTCCGGCTTGTTCGGGAAAGACATACATTCATGAGCAATATCTCTCCTCCCCCCTCCATGCCATCCGTGCTGGCCGCTGGGCCCGCGCGTTTCGAGGGCGTGCCGCGGATATGGTTGCTTTTCCTGTTGTTGGCGGCTTGTGCACCGTGGGTGCTATATCCCATTTTCTTGATGAAACTCCTGTGCTTCGCCCTGTTCGCTTGTGCGTTCAATCTGCTGTTGGGCTACACCGGCTTGCTGAGTTTCGGTCATGCTGCGTTTTTCGGCGGGGCTGCCTATATCACCGCCCACGCTGCGAAAGTGTGGAATTTCCCGCCGGAGGTGGCCGTCCTCGTGGGCACAGCTTTTGCCGCTCTGCTCGGCGTGGTAATAGGTGCGTTGGCAATACGCAGGCAGGGTATCTATTTTGCGATGACGACGCTAGCCCTCGCGCAAATGATTAGCTTCCTCGCTCTTCAACTGCCTTTCACGGGCGGCGAAGACGGCATCCAGGCCGTGCCGCGCGGTATGCTGCTGGGCGTGTTCGATCTTGAGAAGCCTCTGGTGCTCTACTACGTGGTTCTCGCTGTATTCGTGTTTGGCTTCTTTGCGGTTTGGAGGGTGGTCAACTCTCCTTTCGGGCACGTGCTCAAGGCGATCCGCGAGAACGAGCCCCGTGCGGTTTCCCTGGGGTACCATACGGTGCGCTACAAGTTGGTCGTGTTCGTGCTCTCGGCGGCCCTGGCCGGCTTGGCCGGTTCTGTAAAGATCATTGTGTTCCAGCTTGCCAGCTTGACGGATATCACATGGCACATGTCTGGTACGGTTGTACTCATGGTGCTTCTGGGCGGGGTCGGAACACTGGCGGGTCCTATCGTCGGCGCATCGATCATCATAGGTATGGAGCACTTCCTGGCCGGAACCAGTTTCCCTGTCGATGTCGCCAACGGCTTGCTTTTCATGGTTTGCGTGCTCGCATTCCGCAGGGGCATCGTTGGGGAACTCGCTCCGTGGTTTCAGCGGTTACGGCGGCGCAACCCTGGCTCGGATACATCGGGTGCGACACATGGGTGATTTGCTTGACAGGCACGCAATCGTGACCGGAGCCGGGTCGGGCCTGGGCCAGGCGATTGCATGTGCATTCGCTGCCGCGGGGGCGCGCTTGACATTGCTGGATAGCGATGCGAAGGGCTTGGCTGCGACCGCTTTGCGCATAAACGGCGTCGCCGCCGCCGTGCAAAAGAACGTGGATGTCACTAATTCTTCGGAAGTCGGCACGGCAATCGGAGCAGCCGCAGCAGCACATGGCAGCATCAGTATCGTCGTCAACTGCGCGGGCATCATCGTACGCCGGGGATTTGCTGAGTCCGACGCGGCGACTTGGCGCCGAGTACTCGATGTCAATGTGATCGGCTACGTCAACGTGCTGCAAGCCGCGTTGCCATTTATGGAGGGTGATGGGTCCGTCATCCAGGTGGCATCCAGCACGGCGCATCGCGGTGGCCACGGCTATGCGTCATACTCTGCATCCAAGGGTGCCGTCTTGGCGCTCACCCGCCATTTGGCGGGTGAGCTCGCACCTCGCGGCATACGGGTCAACTCGATCAGTCCGGGACCGACCGCAACAGCCCTTAATCGGGATGTTTTTGCCAGCGAGGATGCGGTGCGATCGATTGTAGGCGCGGTGCCCCTGGGCAGGATCGGCGTGCCTGAGGATGTCGTAGGCGCCGCGCTGTTTCTCGCCGGTCCGAATAGCCGTTACGTCACCGGCATCGATGTCTGTATCGATGGGGGCCTGACGAGCCAGGTTCAGTTGACCACGGGCGCTGCCGCCTATACCGATTACCGCTCGGCATCGTAACGCGCGCCAAGCGTATATAACCGGGGATGGGTTCAACGTCGAGTGCGCCGCCACTCCGGGTGAAAACGTGCGATCACTGGGCCATCTCGATCCCATGTTCGGCATGCGTCGACGAAAAACGGCAGGCCGGTGTCGGGATGGGTTTGCAGGCGAGTGCCCTGATCAAATTGTTCGTAATAGGGAGCGGTGGTCTGGAATGCGGCTGTCGCCATCGCGTAAAGAAGCTCACGCAGATGGGAGCAGCCCAGCCGCCCCTTCATCAAGCTGTCGACTTGTTTTCGCCATCCAGCTCCGACTGCCACGCCCACCAGCCCCTGCAAAGGTTCGAGTGCGCCCATGCAGTAGGTGAATGGGCTTGCCTTCATGTCGGCGTTCACCTGTTTCACTGTCAGCCCGGCATCCAGAATCAGCTGCAAATGCATCTTGTGGATTGGATGCCCGGGCGGCAGCAGGCCACGCTCGCGATCCTCATAAGGGTAGGGTTTCGTGTCCAGTAAACAGCCCTCGATTTCCCATAGCCCATCGTCTCGGAGATAGCCGCGGCAATCTATCCTGCGGTGATGAACGAGCCGCCGCGTTACGGTCGATGGTGGAGAGCCGGGCGTCATGCGGGAGGTATTCGTCAGGATGCGCTTAGCTGGATGCGCCGCGCCTTGATGCCCGCGGCCTCTCGATCCCAGGTGTCCGTTGTGATCCCCTCCGAGCGCAAGACATGCTTCAAAATCTTCTGCGTCTCGGTCTTCGGCAATGAGTCCATGATGCGCAGATAACGTGGCAGCATGAATGGCGGCATGCGCTGCTCCAGAAAATCGTATAGCTCTCGTGCCGTTATTTGTTTGCCGTCGACAGGGGCGACCACGCACATGACCTCGTCCTCCGAGATTCCGCTGGGAACTGGAATGGCGGCGACCTCTTTGACTTTGGGGTGTTTGACGACCTCTGCCTCGACCTCGAACGAGGAAATGTTCTCGCCCCGTCGGCGGATCGTGTCCTTCATCCGGTCGACGAACAGCCACTCGCCTTTTTCCATACGAAATGCATCGCCCGTGTGGAACCAGCCGTTCCTGAATGCAGTCAGCGTCTCGCCGGGATTGCCGTAGTATCCGTTGCAGAGCGACCACGGAGAGTCGCAGCGCACGACCAACTCGCCGACCTGGCCCTCAGCGACCTCATAGTCATGGGCATCGACCAGTCGCAGCTCGACGCCTTCGCGCGGTTGGCCGCAGGCGCCGACCATCGTAAGGCCTTTGCTGGACACTAGGGGTGTGGAGATCTCCGTCATGTTGTAGAGCGTATAGATGTCCACTCCGAACCGTTCGCCGAATTCATCCGAACCCGCGCATAACGGAATGATGATGGCTTTGCGCAGAGTATGGTTACGGTCCTGCGGCGTCGCCGGCTGCTTGAGCAAAAAGGTGGTCATGACGCCGAGCAACACTAGAACCGTTGGGCGCGTCCTTCGTACTCGTTCCCAGAATAGGCTGGTGCTGAAGGACGGCATAAGGGCCACTGATCCGCCCCGCGAAAGCATCGCCATCAAGGGAATTGTGCCGCCGACATGAAACAGTGGCAGGTGGCACATGTAGCGATCATCCGCATCGACCATGGTGAATGCATGCGGTGCACACATGTGATAGAGATGTGCGTAGGTGGATACGACGCCTTTCGATCGGCCTGTGGTCCCCGACGTGTAGACGATCGATTGAACATCCCAGGGTTCGATCGGCTGATCGATCGAAGGGAGTTCAGTCGTGCCTGCGTTGCGAAAGACCTCGCCCCAAGCGACGAACTCCAGGCCCTGGGGCGGTCGCTTGGGTACCGCGTGTGTAACTACGCATCGCAGCTTGCCATGTTCCACGTCTTTTAATGCTTCAATCAGCTCGCTATGAGCGAGCATGAGTCGAGCTTGTGCGTTTTGCAGGACGTGAGCGAGGGATGCGCCTTTGTAGGCAATGTTGATCGGTACGTAGACGGCGCCCAATGCGTTGATTGCAAACCATGCCACGACACAATCGAGCGAGTTGGGCAGCCACACTATCACGTTATCGTCGCGGGACACTCCCAATGCCCGCAAACCATGCGCGACGCAACTGACTTGCCGCAGCAAATCGGTGAAGCTTATCTCCGTGCCGTCCTCACACACGATAAAGGTGGCATGCGGCTTCGTCTCATTCCAGCGCAGCAGGAGGTCGCGCACCACGCTGTTATTCCGCGTCGGAATCTGGAATGTAGGCTCATGTGGCATCGGATGCCTCCGGCTGCGGCGTCCGAGCCTGTTTGGCTGCAAAGGTTCGGATGGATGCTTTCGCCACGGGCGTACGCAACGCCGCTGCAATCAGATCACACTCGAACTCAAATCCTTCCTTGACACTTTGGGTCTCGTTCCGATTGAGCCCCGCTTTGATGAGCCTCACGGCCGGCGCATTCTTGCCGGCGATTTCGCGGGCGAGAGACATTGCGCGAGGCACGACCTCGTCGGGTGCGACGACGAGGTCGGCCAATCCAGCGCGACGAGCATCCGTGGCGTTGAGTTTGTGGCCGGTGTAGGCCATGAGTCGGGCGGTTCCCTGGCCTACGAGTCTGGCTAGGTGGCAGGCGCCGCCGGCCAGCCCGATATTGATTTCGGGAAGTAGGAATACGGCGTCCGTAGACACTACGCGCACGTCGCACAAACTGGCCAGAATCAATCCTGTGCCTGCTGCGGCGCCATTGATGGCGCCGATGACTGGGATGGCGCAGTCGTAAATCGCGGCATAGCAAAGCCGGACCCGAGCCATGTAGGCGTTGGCGTCTTCGAACGCCATATCGACGAAGTCGGTGACTTCGTTGCCACCACAAAAAAGCCGGCCATCGCCGGTGAATACGATGGCTCGCAGGCTTTCGTTCTGGCTCAATGAATTGAAGGTTTGGCGCAGTTCGTCATACGCTGCGAGATTCACGGCGTTGGCTGGCGGACGCTTGAGGGTCACGAGAGCAACGCCGTCCTGCTGCTGTACGTCGACGGAACGATGAGAGTGGAAGTCCATGCTTGTGTGCTAGCCAGCAAAAGAAAGGGGTGGGGTGCTGTGTGCGACTGTTGAGCGTCGATTGCCGTCAGTCGCCGGTAAATGTCGGCTTCCGTTTCTCGATGAACGCACGCACGGCTTCGCGATGGTCGCTTGTAAGATTAGATGCCATCTCGTAGGCGACCGAAGCATCCATCAGTTCTTGGGCCAGTCGGCGCAACGGGATGTTGGTCACGGTTTTGGTCCAGCGGATCGCCCATTTGGCGCCCCGTACCAGCTGTATTGCCATTTTTTCGGTCTCGGCCTCGAGCTCGGCGGCGGGTACCACACGATTGATGAGGCCCATTGAATGCGCCTCTTGAGCGGTGAGCATGTTGCCGAGCAGCAGCATCTCTTTGGCTCGGGCAAAGCCGATGAGTTGAGGCAAAATAACCGGCCCGCCGTCGCCAGCCACGAAGCCCATGCGCACATGGGGATCACCAATCGTCGCGGTGTCTGCCGCCAGAATGATGTCGCACATCAGTGCGATGCTGGCGCCAAGCCCTGCTGCTGCGCCGTTGATGGCGCATATGATGGGTTTTTCCATCTGGAGCTGACTAAATACGATGCGTTTGGTGTCCGGCATGATGTCGCGGAACTGGTCGGGTTGCTGAGCCTTTTCTTCCATCCAACTCGCCATCCCGCCGGCGCAGAATGCACGGCCGCTGCCGGTAAGCACCACCACATCCGAGTCCGGGTCGCGGTCCGCGTCTTCGAACACGCGGGATAGCTCGAGATGCAAATCGTCATCGACCGCGTTCATTATCTCTGGCCGATTGAGCCTGATCCATAGCACGCGGTCGCGTGTCTGCAGCGAAAGAGTCTTGTAGGTATGTCGCATGAGGCATTCTGTATGTTCAAGGGGTCCCAAGAATTCTAAGGTTGCCTCATTTATTTGTCAATTGCCTCTCATGACTCTCTCTTTGCGAGATGAAAATATAGATAAAACAGCTATTTATCAAATATATAGCTTGACGGTGCGGTTGTGAGTTGTATTCATAAATTGTTTTTCGGTTCGATGCCCAGAACTCCTTCGATCTTCCTCAGCCGTAATTCGAGGGCATCGATGCCCTGGGCTTCTTCGACGCCGAACGCGCGGAGGTAGGTGGCAGTGAGCGACCGTGCGAGCTGAGGGATGTCCACCTCATGTACCTTCCCCTGAACGATGCTGGCCCAGCCGATGTGTTCGACCCCGCCATAGACCATGTCTCGCATTTGCGATGGCGTGAGCCCCGCAGGGGATGTGCCGCCGGGTATGGCTTCAGCGAGGCAATTTTTCAATGGCTCGGTGTAGAGCCGATTCACGTGATGCAGCTCGGAGGTCGAGTAGTCTGGAGAGGTGCGAATTTCTCGGAAAAACAGGAAATAGAGGTCTGGGTGGCCCAGCATGAAGGTCAGGTGGTTTTGGATGCTGATTGTCAGCTTGTCGGTCACCCTGTCGACGGCAGACAGCTGTTGCAACGTGCTCTCGAGCATCTGGCGACACCAATACACAGCCACGCCCATGATCAGGTCGCGCTTGCTTTCAAAGTAGAGATAAACAGTGCCTTCGGCGATCCCCGTGGCCGCCGCGATATCCGCCATCGTGGTGCCGTCGGAGCCTTTCTCAACGAACAGGCGTCTGGCGGCCTCAAGTATTTCACCCTTGCGGTCCCCGCGTTTACCACGCGGCTTGGCGGCCTCTTTGGTCTGCATGGCGAGTTTTCGTGTTTTCATGCCTTACGCCTTTATCTTTAGAGCTGTCCATTATCGTCCATGCCTAGACCGCCAGCGCAAGATTGCAAGGCAGTATCGAGGGTGATCCAGAGGGCCATTGCCGCGTTTATGGTGGAAGGCAGTCAGGAGCTTCGCGTGCAGCCATGGCGGCGATGGCGGGAAGAGGACGTTCGAGTGCGCCACCCTCAAAGGTGGCCGACACCAGCAATCATCGCATCAGCGCGCCGCCATTGACGTCGACAATCGCGCCGGTCATGTAGCTGCATGCCGGGGAGCACAGGAATGCCACGGGCCACGCTATTTCCTCGGCGGTCCCCTTGCGCTTGATGGGTTGACCGGTCACGGGCTCGAACTTGGCGGTCACCATGGGTGTGTCGATCACTCCTGGTGCAACTGCGTTGACCTGGATGTGCTCGCCTCCTCGTTTTGCCAACCACCGCAGCATAGTGTGGACAGCCCCTTTGGTGAGCGAATACTGAGGCGGAGTGGAAGCGAAGAAGCCGCCATTATGGCCAGCGATAGAACCGATAAGGACAATACGGCCATGCCCCTGGTGCTGCATTCCCGGCAGTAATGCTCGGGCGAAATGTAGGGGGCCTTGCACGTTGACTGCCATGACTTGATCGAAAGATTCGCTCCACGAATCGTCATCGAATGCTACGCTGGGCATCAAGCCGGCATTGAGAACCGCGGCGTCGACGGTGCCTGCTTCGCGGCAGGTGCGCTCTACGGATTGGCGATCGGTAACGTCGCACATGAAAGCATCGACGCGGGCACCGTGGCGCGTCAAAGCCCTGGCCAGGGTGTCCAGTGGCGTTTGGTCGATGGCGATGATGTCCGCACCCAGCGACGCGCATACGTGACAGATGGCGGAACCGATGCCGCCGGCGGCGCCTGTGACAAGAACGCGTTGGCCCGAGAGAGCAAAGAGATTCTTCATGATGAAAAGACCGATGTGTCGGTGGGAGGAACAACGACAGCGAATGGTCCGTAATCCTAAGTCTGCCTCAGTTGTTTGTCAATCAATGCTGGCTTTCAGTAGATATTGCATTAATGCCCATCATGTACCGTATGAAAAGCGCCAGTTAAGAGCGTGGATACGATCGGGATCCGTTCAGACAAATATTAGGGTGGATTTGGTGAGTTTGGATCAGTTTACTTCCCATCCTGCTACACATGCTGTTGTTTGCTTCATATACAGCCGCTGGGACGCCGCGCTAGAAAATATCAGGCTCTCCGACAGGCGCCCCGAACTCGGTGCGCAGAAAGTCGAAATCGCATCCTTCGTTGGCCTGTTGGATGTGCCGGCTGAACATCCATCCATAGCCTCTTTCAAAACGGGGCGCCGGCGGTGTCCATGCC
>Ga0180216_1003660_pt1 | contig 12058 bp, 14 predicted proteins | sample eDN3rd37CBELigMG_FD_128879 | JGI IMG/M metagenome (GOLD analysis project Ga0180216, IMG submission 128879) | Enriched Miracle-Growth compost microbial communities from Emeryville, California, USA - eDNA 3rd pass 37_C BE-Lig MG (version 2)... ...
GGCGGCGACGTGACGACCACCGACCCGCCGCACGCGTACGCCGCAGCTCGCGCCGTGGACGGTGGCGCAGAGGCTGGACACTCACCCCGCGGGCGCCGTGACCTCGCGGCGAGCGGCGGTCCAGGGCGGCGCAACAAGCGCGGCTGCGGCTGGCGGCCGCGACGGGCTTCCTGGAGCTGGCGGCGGCTAAGACCTTTGACGCCGTCATCACCGACGCCATGTACTTTAAGCTCGCCGTCACCATCCAGGTTTGCGGGGGGTGGCGCTTGAGTACTCGCGGGCTTCACAGACGCCTGTGCTCACCCGGCACGGCGCTGGGCACGGTCCCTGTCTCGTGCGCGATCGCAGGACCAAGTCTTTGAGGTCCGCCACGGCTTTGTCTCGACGCTGCTGCAGCTCCTCAACACGCTCAAGCTGCCGCTCAAGTACTTTGCGGTGCCGTTCCTGGGCGCCTACGAAGTCGACCGCGAGCTCTTGGAGACCGTACGCGCTGGCGAGCAGGCTCGGGGTGATCTATGCACGCGGGCACTAAGCCGCCACTGTGCGCAGGTGTTGGCGGGGGCCGCGCCAACCCAGGTGAAGAAGGGCGTCGCGAACGGCGTGCTGATGCGCCGCCAGTTTGTGCGGACCCGCGAGCGCGACACCGGTGCGTGCGCCGCAGCGCGGGGCCCGGCCGCTGCGCCAGCGCCTGCGGCTGACGCCGCAGGTTGTCGGGCCGCCGTCCGGTGCATGGCCGCAGCGCTGGTGGCAAGCATCAAGCCCGAGTTTGCGTTCGCGCACATGCTGGCGCTCGTCGCGCACCACCCGGACATGTCGCTGCGGCTCGAGGACCTCCAGCTGTGCTGCCGCTACCTCGAGTTCTACGTGGAGACCGTGGCCGAGCCCGCCAACCTGGACTTTCTCTACCACGTCGCCGCCACGGCCAAGGGCCACGCGGATGGCGTCGACCCCGCCCTCAGCGCGGTACGGCGGGTGGGGGGGCCGCCGCGGGCGGCACTCGCGCCAGAGGCCGGCCCCAGGCAGCCCGGCTCACGGGCGTGCGCGCTGTTTTGCGGTGGAAGGCTGGGTGGCATCAGCAACTGTGGGCGACCTGCGAGATGGCGCAGGCCGTCATCGCCGAGCGCGCCCTGCAGCTGCAGGTGGCCATCAGCCCGTACCCGGGCGAGCTGGCCCTGCCGGCGTCGCTCTTCCGGCCGCTGCCGCCCGACCAGGCCGCCAAGGTACGCAGCGGCGCGTGACGTGGGCGTGGGGCGACGCGGTCGATCTCATCCATGCGCGCGACAAGGGGGGCTTGCTGCCGTTTGCGCGTCCGCGCTAGAACGCCGCGACGCGCGTGCTGCCCAAGGAGTTTGCGCTGGACCGCAAGAAGAAGGCGTCGGCGGTCGTCGCGGCCGCCACCACGGCGCCCGCGGCGGCGGCCACGTCGCCGACGGGGGCGAAGCGCACCGCGGCCGAGGCGACCGCACCTGCGCCAGCGTCGCCGCCGCGGCGGCGCAAGCAGCCGGCGCCCGTGGTGCGTAGCGGGGCTAGCGCGCTTTGGGGGTGATGGCGCGGTCCGTGCACCGTGGCTGACGCGATCCGGGCGAGGCCTGGGCCAGGGATTGTTCGTCGCGCAGGCGGCCGCGCCCGAGGAGGGAGGCGAGGCGCCGATGGACGAGGACGCCGCGGCGGACGCCATGCCCGTGGTGCACAAGCGGACGCGGCGCGCCCTGGCGGCCGCATGAGTGGAAGGCCAAGGACCGTTGTACATGACTAGACCATATTCTCTGTGTTGTAACTGCTGTCGACTTGAAAGAGCACGATACTGTTAAGCCTACTTATCCATTCCTTTTGAGGCAAAGGTAGGGCATACATCGTATACAACAGAGTGATATCGAACCGAGCGATGTCTGTGACAACGTCTACAGCAGGAAACAAAAGCGCCACCACAACGACCGGACCTAGGGTCACTTGCCGTACAACCAGATAGTCATAGTCTGCTACACTGTAGAATTATGCACTAAACGAAAACCAATCCTCGACAGACAAACGCAAAATGCCGTAGCTAGCAAGCACCACGACGTCGGCCTCATGCTAAAACAGCGAGAAACGGGATTATCGCCAACGACGCGTTTCAGATGCACAACCTATTGGCCGCTACATGTGCGTACAGTCTAAGAGAGATCACTCGCTCGTGCCGTTGTTATCACCCTTGGACTTCGCAAGAACAAACCGCGACGCCATCGTGTCCCTAAACATCCTCTTAAGCTTGTCCACGTCCGTGATCTCGCCATGTAGGATGGCGTGGCAGTACTCGTAGGCAACGCTGCGGTGGCGGCGATGGACGCCGCAAGCCGGAATGGGCCACACACCGTCGTCGTCGGTGCACAGCACGACAGGCAGGCCCAGCGACAGGAACTTTGAGAGAGTACGGATGTTCCTGCGGTCCGGCGCAGCATGGCTGTCGAGCAAAAGCATGCGGTTGCTTGTCGGGTTCAGCTCACAAGGGATGGGGCCGTCCTTGAGTAGGTTTCGAAATGACTCCATTGCTGCGACAAAGCCATCCGACAGGCCCGACGTATCCGCCGCAAACACAACGCCGTGGCCGATACGCAGCGGCAGCTGGGCGTCCTTGGCGAGATCACTGATTGACGCCATAAGGATCCGAACGTGCAGCTCGTACGCTTGGCCAATCACCTTTGCAGCGGTTCCCTCTTGCTCGCTGAAGCCAGCAACAGCGGACGTTGGGCGCGGCACGTTTTCGCCCGCATGAACACGGATCCCAAAGCGCGGGTTCGTATGACGGAAGAATGAAACGATGGCGCGGAATCGCGAGTGCGTGAACGGGCAGTAAGGGAACCCAACCTCGTCGCCAAACAGGTCCAGCCCGACGACAAGACTCGTCCAAATCTTGCGGAGTCTCGTATGAGAACCAGACTTCAGAACTTGTTCAACCTTTTCGACAAGGCCACCGCTGCCAAACAAAGTCGGGAAGATGCGATTGAGCGCTTCGTCCTTGCACAGCCAGCCCGCATAGCTCGCCGCAATGTCGTCCACGCTCCGTCCGGAGCTCTTTGCGTGCACCGCAAGCGCCTTCGCGACGCGCTTTAGACGCTCATAGGCCTCAGTGGTGTCAGACGCGATCCGCAGCGGCTTAAACGTAAGCCGCAAGCCGTCCTTGAGCGTCACCACATCGTCAGACGGCGCGTCATTCGGCGCGACGTCGGGAGGGCAGCAATCGCCCCGTTTGAAGCCCATCAGGAAAAAAACGCCGACATTTCTTGGCTTTGAAAAGTAGAACCCCGCCGCTGACCGCCATGTGGGTCCCGCAATCTCGGTTAAGGGGGCGGAGACCCCGACTGGCCCTGATATTTATCGCCAAACCCCAATTCGCAACGCGATAAACAAACAGTAAGGTAAGCACGCGACGGAAAACAGATTCGCATACGCTTGGCAAAACACCTCCCGTACCACTTGCGCTGTCATCCTTGCTTCTTGCACTCGATGTCGGACGTGCAGGTGTAGCCGCTGCCACATGCCAAGGCGTGGTCCCGGGGACCGTTGGGGTACGGTCAGCAAACCAGGTGGCATGGGCCGACCCGGCGACCGCCGCCGACATATCAAGCGCAGCGCCAGATGCCATCGGAACAGGCGCAGCCTCGACGGTGAGAGGCCGGGGCACCCGTAAAGTGGCTTGGAATAACTTGGCCTGACGCATGGTCGACCGGAAGATGCTGAAGTCCGTTGGAGAGCCTGCAGACACCGCCGCCACTGCCTCCGCAGGAATCGACGTGGGCGCTTCGGCGCCCACCGCGCGGTCGGCTGTGCCCACGCCGCCAAATTCATCCAGCGCGATCGGCTCCTGGATATTCTGTTCCATTGGGTCAATGATGTCCTCCGCCTCGGTAATGTCGGTGTCGGAAGTACTCTCGGGGGCTGTGATGAACGTCAATGTATCACTCGTGCGCCCAGTTCGTTGCCTCGTTGCATGACTGGTGCGCCCAGCTTCCTGCTTCATGGCGGCTTTTATAAGCGATTTCGTATACGTCTGCTCCACAAGTACGTTCATGACATGCGGCCGAAGGATGTCGTTGGCACCAAAGGAGAACTCGACGTGGTGCACACCGGCTTGACCGTAGTCACTCAACACGCGATTCAGCAAAATCGCCAAAGTCTCCAAACGCTGCTCATAGATGGCGTCCTTGGCGGTGAAACGCATTGGGTAGAACTCGGGAGTAAAGTTGCCGCGATATGTGGCGAGGTCCGTCCGCGCAGCCGTCTCTCCGTCAGTCCCGCAAAAGCTGAACCAGTTGCGGACGATCGCCTGGAGAGTGTGAGCGTCATCCCCGGCGGCGGGCCCGTCTGCTGCGCGGTTCGGGCGCATGTGTTCCACGAGATCCGCATTGGCGATGCCGACGACGAGCTGAAACTGCTGCTTGCGCTCGTTCAGTACAATGTACTCGCAGAAGGTCTGTCTAAAATCAAAACCGGACGCTGCATTGCACAGAAGCGTTTCAAGCGTGTAGCGGGCTTTCGCGCGGCCGCCATCATCTTTCACAATGCCACAGGCAGCGAACAAGGTCTCTTCTGTAAACACAACGTCGTGCGTGAACTTGGCCACAAAAAATTGCTGGATGTCCTTGTCGGACTTCTCGGCAATTGCTGCCTTGAGGGCGTCATCGCCGTGTTTTTCCAGGAGGGTGATCAGCTCGTTGCCTTCAACGTCGACCGGCTTGCGACGCCGGTTTGAGTAGCCAGGGAATTCAGCACGCTGCAGTCGCTGCAACAATGGCTGCCAATTGTTCTTGGTGGCAACCTTGTCTTGATGCACTACACGCACAAGGTACGTTCGCATAATTTGATCGACCCAAAAGTCGGCGCTGCCCATGCCCAAGAGGTGCGTGTGAAGGTCTGCCAAGCCAAGTCGTCCCACCTGTCTGTCGAGCTCTTGCAACAAACTCTCTTGCACTTCGCGTTCCGACTGGCCATGGTCAATCGAGACGACCGATGTTGATTCGGACGTCGCCGTCGCCGCCGCGCCTGCGTCGCGACTTTCGCCAGTTCGCGGTGGCGCAGTGACAGCACGATCGGTAGGGTCGGCCACCAGTGTGGCGCTCGGCTCCGTCTGCTTAGTTGACGCAGCGCTGCCAATCGTTGCGGCACCGGCGCGGTCACCAGGGCGCGCCGGAGCAGTAGCCGCACGCCCGGGGGCGGCGGCAGCCAAGGAAGAGGAGACCGCAAACGGCCCGCTTGACGCCGTCGGCGAACCAACGTCGGCCTTGCCAACCACAGCGGCAGCGGCAGCGGCAGCGGTCTGCCCAGCCGGATCATGGACGTCTGCAACGGCAGCGAGGCGCGCCACTTTGGGCGCCGCCTCTCTCGCGGCGTCGTCTGGCATTGACGCCATGCCGGAGGCTGTTGTGCACGATCGCCGTGCGTCCCGCGCCAACCGGTTGCGCAACCCCACCTTTCCGCTGGATGCGTGGTCTGGCCCGGCGGTCCGCACTTGCACAAGCCACACACTACTACAGTCAAGCCAACACCGGTCAGGCCCTACGACTGCGCCCGACCAGCGAGCACGCACGTAAGCGTCCACTGGGTCTGTGCCGTTCGTTGCGCTCGCAGCCGGCGCGCTGCGTGAAACCGAAGGCGACGGTACGGGTCGCGTCAGGCACAGTTTCAGTTTGCGCGGCAGAACAGCGGCAGAACAGCGGCAGAAGAGCGGCAGAAACGCAGCAGAACAGCGGCAGAACAGCGGCAGAAACGCGGTAGAACAGCGGCAGAAACGCGGCAGAAACGCGGTAGAACAGCGGCAGAAACGCAGCAGAACAGCGGTAGAACAGTTTGGACAGCGGCAGAAACGTGGCAGAAACGCGGCAGAAACGCGGCAGAAACGCGGCAGAACAGCGGCAGCCCACCGTGACTCCGAAATGAGCGATGACGTCATTGCGCACGCGGCCCCTTTTTTTTTGTTGGCGCGGAAACTGCCTCGCACGCGACCGGCGAACGGACGAAGAAGACGCCGGCCGGGGCGCCTTTGGCCGGCCTGGACCCGGCGTGGCGGCCGCCGGGACCCATGCAGCAGCACCGTGGGCAGCTGCTGAGCTCGCAGCGGTAACGGATTCGCGCGGCTGCCCTCCCGGGCGCCCGGCAGCGGCGGGCAGGCCTTGGCCATGCGACGCCGCGGTGGGCCAAGTGGCGGCTGGTCCGCGCCCACGCCCACGACCGCGGCCGCCGCGGCGCTCGCGGCCGCCGGCTGGCTCGTGCTGCTGTGGGCCATCGTTACGTACACCACCTTCTTTGGCGGCGCCGCAGACGCAGCGCCGGCGGCCGCAGCGCCGGCGGCCGCGGAGCATGGTACGAAGTGCACCGCCGCCGCCGTCGTCGCCCCCCACCCCCCACCCCCGCCCGCGCTGGCTCACCCGCTTTGCCCGCCCGTGTACCACGTGAACACGCTCTAGGGGATGGGCCCGGTGGCCCCCGGCTGCCGCCGTATGCCGTCGTGATCGACGCTGGCAGTAGCGGGTCGCGCGTGTCGGTCTTTGCCGTGCACGTGGCCGATGCGGCGAGCCTGCCGCAGTTCGAGGTCGTCGACGCAGCCAGCGCGCCCAAGATCGAGCCCGGTAAGGGGGGTGGCCTCCCGAGCGCGCTGCCAGAGCGCGGTCTGTGCCGTGCTGACCACGTCTCCGCGCGGAGCCGCCCCCGCACACACCCGGCCGGGTCCGGCAGGCCTGTCGACGTACGCGAACCGGCTGGAGGAGATTGCCGGGTACCTGCAGCCGCTGCTCGAGTTTGCGGCGGCCGCAGTGCCCGTGCACGCGCAACGAGCGACGCCGCTGTACCTGCTGGCGACCGCGGGCCTGCGGCTGCTCCCGGCGTCGCGGCAGCAGAGCATCCTGCACGCGGTGTGCGCGACCGTGCAGGCGCAGACCAGCTTCCTCTTCACGTGCGAGCAGGCGCGCGTCATCTCGGGCGAGGCCGAAGGCGTCTTTGGCTGGGTCGCCGCCAACTACCTGCGCGGCCACCTGGGCCACGCGGGGGCGTCGGACGCGAACCGGCCGGTGGGCTTCCTCGACATGGGCGGCGGCTCGGCGCAGGTCGTGTTTGAGGTGGACGACCCCATCTACGTGGAGCGCGCGCAGCCGCTGCCGCTCTTCTCCGATCCCGACGACGGCGATGACCGCGAGGCCAGCGGCAGCGCGCCCGCCGACGCGGCGCCGGAGCGTTGGAACGTGTTCGAGGTCGACCTGTCGTTTGACCCGCGCGTGCCGCGCAAGTACACCGTCTACGGCGTCTCGCACCTCGAGTTTGGCGCCAACTCGGCGCGCGACCGCTACGACCAGGCGCTGGAGAGCGCGCGCCGGACCGAGGACCCGTGCCGGCACGACGGTAGCGGCCGGCCGCAGGATCGGTGGTGGTGGTGCGCCGGCGCGCTCCGTGGGCCTCACACCACCGGCGGGGTCCGTGGAGGCGCGCTGGGTCCAGGGATGGAGCGGCGGATTGACAACGGCGACGGCGTCGACGACGACCAAGACCTCCGCATCGGCGGTGCGTGGCGCGTGGCGCTCACAGGGGTGGTGGTGCTGGCCCCCGCTCACGCATCGTGCGTTCATCGCCGCTGCGTCGCCAACCCAGGCACCAGCGACTTTGACGGCTGCCTGAACGCGCTGGCCGACATGGACGTGCTGCGGGCCAAGTCGACCGTGTGCGTGCCGACGCCGCCGTGCCCGTTCAACGGGGTCAACCTGCCGCCGCTGCGCGGCGACTTTGTGGCCATCTCCGAGTTTTGGTACGGGCGCACGCAGCTGAGGGACCCAGCGAAACTGTGCGGGCGAGGCGCTCACGTGTCTCGCGCTGGCGAGCTCCGCGTCGGGCCCCACCGGACAGGTACACCAACGCGGACGTGTTTGGGTTCCACCAGTACAATCCGGAGCAGTTTGCCGCGGCGGCACGGCAGTACTGCGCCCGGTCGCACGCGGATATCATGGACGCACTGGCGCGCGGCGAGTACGTCGCGAACCAGCGCCGGCTGGAGACGCAGTGCTTCAAGGCCGCGTGGGTGTTCCACGTGCTCCACGACGGCCTCGGCTTCCCGCGCGACGTCGACGACGACTCCGAGTACGTCGAGGCACTGGCCTGAAGTTTTGCGGCGGTTCGGTCAGGGGACTCAGAGGACTCATCCTCGTTCATCCGCTCCGCCTATCCTACATGATGATATCGTAGGACCCCGCAAGTGCTGCTGGCCGATTCGATCAACGGGGCGCCCATCTCGTGGACCTTGGGCGCGCTGCTGGTCCTGCTGGCGCAGCTCCACCGGAGCAGCTGGGCCGCGGCCGGCGGCGCCGACGGGCGTGGCTTTGTGACCCTTGGTGACGACCGCGCGGCCGGCGGGGCCGTCCCGCCGGCGGGCCCGCTGCTGTGGGCCGTCGTCGTCGCCGTGACACTGCTGGCGGCCGCCGTGGCGGTGAGGCGGCGCGCCCGGGCGCCGTACCTCCGCGGCAGCCCCGCCCCGGGCATGCCACGCAACAGCAGCAGCAGCCGGCTGAGCGATCTGCGGCTGCTGGAGGCCGGCGGCGTCGAGTACAGCAAGTATTACTAGGTGTAGATCCCTGTACAGCCACAACGCCGCGGGCCGGCGTCCTTGTAATCCTCCCTGTACACTGATCACGACGCGTGCGCCCTGTACAGCCCGCTCTCTAGTTAGCTCTTTCCCGGAGCATGCGCCTCACCCGAGGGGGAAGGAGACCTGCTTGGGTCCGCTCTTGACGAGGACCGCGTCGGCGTACAGATCCGCGGCGGCGGCGGCGGCGGCGCGCACCGTCCGGCCCAGCGCGGCCAGGGCGGCCTCGTCCGGCCACGCGTCCAGCTCGGCCGCCCACGCCACGCTCACGTGGAACGCGGGGTCCTCATAGTACCGCGGGTGACCGAGCGCGCTGACGGCCGCGTCGACGTGCCCGAGCAGGTCGAGCAGCTCGTTCTGCTCCGAGCCCAGCAGGACGGCCAGGAAGGAGCACGTGCGCTCGTCGTTCACAAAGACGCGGCAGCCCGCCGGCCACAGCTCCAGCCGGGGCGGCCGGCCGGGCGCGCGCCCCGCGCGGAACCGCTGCACGGCGTCGCGGACGCGGTCCACGAGCGACGGCACCTGGAACTCCTTCAGGTACATGGTCCGCGACAGGCTCAGGTGCCACGCCGCCGGCGGGATCCGCGTCGCCCGCGCCAGCGCAGGCTGCAGCGCCGGCTGCTCCAGCAGCGTCTCCACCAGCGCCTCGAACGCTTCCGGCGGCCGCACTGCGTGACAGCGATGCCCCGGGAGGGCTTGGGTGGACGGCGGCGGCCGAGGTGAGCGCCACGGCCGCGGGCGGCGGCCGAGGCGGGCGTCGCGCGGCGTCCGTACCGCGCAAGTGGACGGTGGTCTGGTAGTTGCCCTTTACGAACGGCACCGTCCGCACGCGGCCGGTCCGCGTCGGGCCGTACTCTGCCCATGCCCCCGAACCAGGCCGGACAGCAGGCGGGCCGCAAGGTGAGGCGGCGCAAGGGGTCTGCTCCAGCGCGCCGGTGCAACGGGCGACGTACGCGGCGCATTGTTGGGCAGGGCGAGCACGGCGGCCGGCAGCGGCGGCGGCGCGGCCCGCGCCGTGATCTCGTCGGCCTCGTCCTCGCTGCTGGAGGCGTAGCCTTGCAGGGCTTGCAGGGCCTTTCCCCCTGCGTGGGATCCTTTGGCGGTGGTGGTGTCGCTGGCGGCGGTAGGGGTGTCGCTGGCGGCGGCGGCGGCGGCCGGAGCAGGAAGCGGGCCGTCGCCCCGTGCCCGCTTACTCGGCGGCGCCGGCGTCTCTGCTGGCCGCGGCATGGCCGCCTCGGGGGGCCCCGCCGGCCCGCCGGCCGGGCGCGCGGCTTTCGGCAGCGGCGCAGTCGGCGCGTGAAGACCGACCGACGACGCAGCACTGGAAGCGGGCGGCGAGTGGAGGCCCGCGGGCGGACGCCGGTGAGGAGACGCCCGCGGAAGCCTGTGCGATGGGTGGCGGACATGCGGCGGACATACGGCGGACATACGGCGGACATACGGCGGACATGCGTATGGACGAGCAGGTGTCCTCGCATTGGTAGTGGTCTATTGACGCTAAGGGAACCTCGAGCGCCATGCGCCACAGAATACAGGGGATTCCATCGACCAGCCGGCATACATGCAGTCCCTTACGGGGCTGCAAAGGCCAGCGCGCCGCTGGATGCGGCCTATTGACGCTAAAGGAACCTCGAGCGCCATGCGCCACAGAGTACAGGGTATTCCATCGACCAGCTCGCATTGGCGGATGCATGGCATGCATGTGGATGCCCTTTGAGCGTGGCGCTGCGGATGGTCTGCGGCGACGTCTTGTATTGCCTGCCAGCGGACGGCAGCTGTCGCGCCGTGTATGTGCGCCATGCATAGCGGGTCGATGGAATACATAGAGTGCCCCCTGCAGTAGCAGCCGGAGGTGAACCCACACGCCGAGGCGTCGCATCCAGCGGCGCTCGATCTGGCCTCTGCAGCCCCTCCATACTGTATGCCAGCTGGAGTACTCTGTAGTCTGTGGCGCATAGCGCTCGAGTTGCCTTTCGCGTCAATAGACCTCTACCAATACCTCGTATTCTGTGGCGCATGGCGCTCGAGGTTTCTTTAGCGTCAATAGACCACTACCACTACCATGCAATACCACTACCAATGCGGTGACATCTGGCGGGCTGTACAGCTCACGCCCTACATGTTCGCCCGGAATGACGCCGCCTCTCCTGCGTCACGTCCGGTACAACCGAAATGATGGCCAAAGGAAGCGTCCATGAGCGGTGCCTACTCTGAGAAGGGCTCGTCCGGCGGGACGTTGCCGCTGCTGGGCGCACCGTTCCCGACGAGGTAGTCCGGCCGGTAGCGGGAGCTCGCCAGGTGCGCCTGCAGGCTGCCCTTGGGCCGGGCCACGGTGGCGAGATCGTTGGCGTACGCGACCTCGGCGATCGCGGCGGCGATGTCGATGGTGGCCTTGTGGATGTGGCCCACCGGCGGGTACAGCATGCCCTGCTCATGCATGCCCTTGCAGGCCTTCTCGGTGTACTCGGCCAGCGCCTGCCCACCGGGTCCGCCAGGACTGTGACTAGCCAGAGGCGCGCTTGTTAGCCGCCACCGTCCGAAGCAGGCACACCAGCGTATGGATGCGTACGCGCGACGCGGCGAGGAACATGTCGTCCACGATGTGGCGAATCCCGTACGTCACCGCCGCCAGCGCCACCGCTGCAGCGATGCGGCAGCAGCGTGCAAGTTGCGAACCGCCGACGCCGATGCCGTCAGTCGCATCGCTCCGAGCGAGTTGGCGTTCGGGGCCGCCCGGCGCGCGCACCCGGAAAAATGTAACAGTTGTTGGCCTGCCCGGGGATGCGCACGCTGCCGTCGGGCATCTTGACGTAGGGGAACGGGCTGCCGCTGGCGTACAGCGCGCGGCCGTCGGTCCAGCGGTACGCCTCCTCGGCGGTGCACTCGGCCTTGTCGGTCGGGTTGCTCAGGGCAAAGATGACGGGCCGCTCGGCGTTGACCGCCATTGCGCGGCACACCTGCTCGCTGAAGACGCCGCGCTGCGCCGACGCGCCGATCAGCACGGTCGGGCGGAGCTTTTGCACCGCCTCGAGCAGCGAGTGGATGTTCTGTGCCCGCTTGTCCCAACCCATCGCACGGGGTGATCGCGCCTCAGCACGCCGGCGGCGGCGGTCAGGTCGCGCGCGGAACCCTGGCCGGCATGATCCGCGGGAGGGTGGCAGCCACACGCACCGGCCCGTCCCGGACGAACGGCCGCTTCTCCTCGGTGATGGTGCCCTGCGGCCGCTCCTTGGTCAGCAGGCCCTTGCTGTCCATCATCCAGATGCGCTCGCGCGCCTGCGCCTCGGTGAGGCCCTCCTGCTGCAGCGCCATGATGAGCAGCTCGGCGCAGCCGATGGACGCCATGCCGGCGCCAAGGAACAGGAAGGTCTGGTGGCACAGCTTCATGCCCGTGAAGCTGGACGTGCCCAGCAGGCCCGCCAGCACCACCGACGCCGTGCCTGCGGCGCCATCGACGCA
>Ga0180216_1003661_pt1 | contig 12058 bp, 16 predicted proteins | sample eDN3rd37CBELigMG_FD_128879 | JGI IMG/M metagenome (GOLD analysis project Ga0180216, IMG submission 128879) | Enriched Miracle-Growth compost microbial communities from Emeryville, California, USA - eDNA 3rd pass 37_C BE-Lig MG (version 2)... ...
GTGAGCCGGCCGGGCCTTCGGGCCCGGTCGGCGTTGTGGCTTGGCACCTGGTCTCCGGACCTGCAGAGGTTGTATATGTGTGGCTAGCGATGGCTATGCGTGTACAGCCTTGACCCCAAGCGGTCGGACGCAGAGGACGGCGAGGACATAGGACGACTGGGACGTCGAAGCAGGGGTGTTGGATAGCACTAGAACGTGCCTAGAAGGAGCTGCTAGGGGGTATGCGCGTCAGCTGTCGTGGACGCCTTTCGTCCGCACCCTGGATGTTGATACTTGGACGCGGATGGAGGGGCTGTACAGATGGAAGAGATGATTGTCGCCAATTCGCAAGTGCAGTTCCATGCACAAGTCTATCGTTGCAGCTGCGCTGGCTGCGGCCGTCGCGCTGTCCACGACAAGGTGATTTCGGGCCGTGCAATATCTACAATGCTGACGAGACAAAGGTGTTGTTGCCATCCGCCGGCAGGAGTGCAGTGGCCGTAGCTGGCGACCACCCCGACGAGCAGCTACATCATTCAAGTTCAGCAGTTTGGCTGCGGGACCGCGCCGAACGCCGCACAGGCGACAAGGCGGCCAGCCTGATGGTCACGCCGTACCTCCGGCCGCTCGATGACGCCCGCAACATCAGCGAGATGCGGGCGCGGTCTCTCACCCTTCCGCTCAGAGCAACAAGTCGACCGCGGCCTTCGTCCGATGTGTCGGCTGCACCACGCAGCAAAAGATCAGGTTGGCTATCCGCTCCACGGCGGTGCACGCCAGTTAGGTGGGCGCCGCCGCCGAAACGAGGCGAAGTAGCACGCCGTCGGGCGACTTGAACTGCTCCACGCGGCCGGCGCCGATGGCGTCGGTGAGGACAAAGTCCCAGCCGAGCGCGCAGCGCCGCAGCCGCTTGAGGCGCAGTTGCTGCACGCGAGCACAACGGCAACGCGGCGCGCGCCTGCCCAAGTTAGCCATGTTCACACGAGCAGCACAAGTCGACGAAGTGTGTCACCTTTTCCAGAATCTCTTGGTACTTGCGGCGCTTGAGCGCCTGCTGCAGCTCGGCGCGGCCGTTGGCCAAGTGGACGAGGAACGGGCCCACGTTGGGGACAGCGAGCCAGTAGCTGTCGGCGTTGCGCAGGGTCAGGAAGCCCATGCGGACGAGCCACCTGTATCGGGAAAGTAAAATATAATACCCCAGCCGGTCGTTACTCCAATGCCTGTCAGTGGATCCGTGCGCTGCTGCGCCCGACGTACTTGAGCTCGTCCTCGTTAGCGGCCAAGGCGTCCTTGAGCCGCGCCCGGCCCACCGCCACGTCGGTGCCGTCTTGCCGCACAAACGCCTCCAAGCGGTCTAGCGCAGGCCAGCCCCCTCAGCTGAGGCGCCGGCGTCAGCCGCGTTCCCCCGCCGGCCCCCACGTTGGCGCGCTTGGACGTACCCAGCACGTCTGCGCCGACGTTGGCCGGCTGCGTGGCCTGGTGGGCTTGCCGCGCCGCGGCGACGCAGGCGCGGTAGTCGTCCATGAGCACGAGGCCGATGTCTTGCTCCTTGGTGGGCAGCCGCAGCTTGAGCAGCTCGCCGCGCTGCCGCGCGGCCTCCTGCCCCACGCCCCGAGTCCGCAGCCGCTCATTGGGTCGAGCCTACCGCGGTCAGCCCGGGCAGAGTGCGGCCCCACCCCGGCGTGACCGGCCGGGCACGCACCACGTCGTGGTCGGCGGTCGTGCGTTGGCGCACGACGGTGTAGAGCTGGTGCATGAGGACGACGGGCGGGCCGGGCAGTGGCTGACGCGGGAAGCGGCTCCGCAAGTAGTGAAACGCGGCCAGCGTGTCGGACGGTAGCGCCGCGAGCTCGCCGCCGTCACCATGGCCAGCGATGCCGGAAGCTGTCGGCGGTGCCGCAGGTGCGGACGACGGCGGCGGCGTGGCGGGCGCGGGGCTGGCGACGCGGCGGCCGTGGAGCAGCGTCGACCGTCGCCAGTTGCGGCCGCCGTCGCCGGCGGCGGGGCCGTCAGCGGGGACCGCAGCCGCGACGGCGGCGCCGGTGGCGTCCATGGCCACCAGGACGGTGCGGCCGCCGCGCTTGTCGTGGCCGGCGACCGCCGCCCGCGCCCGCCGTGCGGCGAGCGCGTCGCGGCCGTTGCTGCTGCTGCTGGCGGCGGCGGCGGCGGGCCGGCCGGTGGCGCGCTGGCGGGTGCGGACGACGTGGGCGAGCATCGCTGCGGTGGGCACGGGCTCGGCGAGCCGCTGCTCGGCGGTGCTGCGTGCCGCCGCCGCAGGTGCTGGCGCTGCCGCGGGCGCTGCCGGGCCGTCGCCGTGAAGGCGCAGCCCGTAGTCCCGCGGCCACTCGGCCGCCATTGTCGCTCGTCTAACGTTTTCGCGCCAAAACCTTTTGGCGCCAGCTTCGATGGGGCACGCTGTCCTATCCTGCCCAGGCTGTCCCAGCTGCCCACGCTACCACGACGGCTTTTGCATGAGGTAGGGATGCCCGGCGTGCTGCGCGGCATCGCACCCGTTATCGCGGCGGCCGCCGTCGCCATCCACCACTGCATGTCCCCTGCGTACGACCATTGAACTGTTCAATGGCTCCCTGTACACCACGCCGAGGTGCTCAAAGCAGTACAAGAGGCAGACACATCATCGACCGGACCGGCCAGGAGCGCACCGCGCCAATTTATTAAAGTGCAAGATTCGCGCACGGCACGCCGCGGCGGGCGCAGCGGCAGCAGGGCGGCAGCCGCGGGGCACGACGGCCGCAGGCGCAACAGGAGCGTCGCTCCGCCGCCGCCACGGCCCGCTGCCGTCGCTGCCGCTGCTGCCGCCGCCGCCACCGCCACGGCGCGCCGTGCGGGGGGGGATGCTGACGACGTTATTGCATGGCGTACTTGCGGGTCCACTCCCGTGCCGTTGCCTCGTAGCGTGCCCGGTCCGTCTTGTAGATGTGGGCAATGTCCGGCACGAGCGGGTCGTCCGGGTTCGGGTCGGTGAGCAGCGAGCATATCGACAGCAGCACCTTGGAAATGGTGAGCGCCGGCGACCACTGGTCTTTAAGGATGTCGAGGCAGATCGACCCGTTGGCGTTGATGTTGGGGTGATAGATGCGCGTGACAAAGTTGACCTTGGGCGGCCGGAACGGGTAGTCCGTCGGGAACTGGATGTTGAGGAAATAGATGCCATTCTGGAACGGCGAGTCCTGTGGCCCCATGATGGTGGCCTGCCACAGGAAGAGGTCGTCGCCGACGGGCCCCGCCGAGCATGACGACGGTGGGTCCTTTGCGAGGTCCTGCAGCTCCTTCTGGATACGCTTCAGCGCCATGGTTGCGGCGAGCAGCGCTTCGCAAGCGCGTCTGCACTCACCAGCGCGCCTTGGCTTATCTGTGCTTATTCATCCCCCCACCGCGACCGCACGCGCGCAAACGCCAAGCGCACCCTCAATATTGCGTTAGCGTTGATGCCCATGGCCGCGCTTTGCCCGCCGTTATCGCGTGTGGCGACGGCGCGTACCTGGTGCAATGGAGCACACGCAGTGGGCGCGACGCGGGGGCGCCTTTGCGGAGCGGCGTGCGCTGGGCCACTTGGGGCGTGCGCGCAGCAGCGGACGACGCAGCGACAGCGGCGGCGGCGGCGCAGAAAAGAGAAAGTGAACGCGAGAGAGAGAAAAAAGCGAAAGCGCATTCTGCCGCTGTTCTGCCGCTGCGCTGCCCGCTGACGCCACCGCGCGTCTGCCGCGATTCCACCCCTGCCCAAGCGGCAGAATTATGATCGGCCTTCCTCGCATGTACACGCCGTAGACGGAGGCCCCAGTTGCTCACCCGATTCTGCCTCGGTTCTGCCGGTCACTTCGGGTGAATCGCAGGTGCCCCTCGGGAAGGCAAATGGAAGGTCGCGGAAGCTGATCGAAGCTTTTTGGGGGGGGGCAGCACATGGCCCAAGCGCAGCGAAAGGTCGCCCAAGGTGCAAGGCGGTTGGCGAGCCCAGCCAGCCAGCGCGCGTGGAGCTGGTGGCTGACGTGTGCAAGCATCTTGTGAACCGCTACTGCACGGTTCTTGGTCGAGAGTGGACATCCAACCGGGATGCCTCGTGGGCGTGACGCTGGTACTTGCAGCTTGCTAGGGGCTGACAGAACGAACGACACGCGTCCAATAGCTTTCATCCAGCGTCCAACCAACTGCTATGGCGCCGGCTGCGACTCGCAGCGCTGCGTCGGTGTTCCCAGCAGGCGGCCCTGCAAGGCGGGTGCATCGTGCATCCAGCCAGCCAGGCATCGCGCTTCGCTCCCGAGGGGCATTTCTGACACGGCTCTGACACATGCAGGGCCCGTTCTCTGTGGGCGTGGCTCAGCGGGCTGCCATGCGCGCCGCTCTGTCCTTGGTCAGACTGAAAAGGGGCCTCGAGGGCGACTGGAACCGGCAGCATGGCGCGCAAGGCGGCGGACGGCGCCCGGACGGCGTCGGTGGAGGACGAGGTGGTCACGGAGGGCGCCGTGGCCGCGGCGGAGGAGGCCCGCGAGGAGAGCCTCGTCGGCAAGCTCTCGCACCACCTGTTTGCGCCGGAGCTGCGCTGGGGCAACGCCAAGCTGCTCATGAACGCCGCCCTCTTCGGCGCCACCATCTACCTCGCGCAGAACTACGGCCACCTGCTCGCGCAGTAAAAGGCGCCGCGGCGGCCGGGGCGGCGGCCAGGGCACGCGCGCACCGTGTGTGAGGGAAAGTGACAAGGCAATGCTGTACAGTGCTTGAACTTTTTTACACATGCTGGAACTCTCATGCGGCCGCCGAGGTCAGCTCGCCTTCGCCTTGGGCGCTGGGGGCGCCGCGCCGGCGTCGCGGTACAGGAGCGTGCCGCCAAACACGAGCACGGCACCCGCAATGTGGAAGACGGTGAAGCGGTTGTTGAAGTACCAGATGGACAGGAACAGCGACAGCGCCTTGCGGACGCTGAGCGCGACGTTGAGCGTCACGTTGGACGTGCGCGACGCCATGCCGTACACGCCGCGGAGGCAGAGGTACCTGCGCGCGCGGCCCAGCGGAAGACGGGGCGGGGCACGCATGCTCAGTGCCGAAGCGCCGCCGGCGGTCGGAGCGCGAGGAACGTACTGGGTGACCATGTTGGCGGCCAGCAGCAGCCAGAACCGCGGGACGGCGACCGGGGCGGGCAGCGGCACGCCGGCCACCGATGCTGGCCACAGCGGCCACCGCTCGCACTGGCTGCACCACACCAGCACCGGCGCGAGGTCCTGCCAGAACAGCAGGAACACCGGCAGGCCCAAGAAATGCTACGCGACCGGAGATAAGCGAGTCGGACGGCGACGCGTTAGCCATGCCGCGCGGTACAGACCCCAGGCGAAGGATATGCGGCCCGCACCAGGTAGAACACAGCTTCGTCCGAGAGCTTGCCGTACTCGCTAAAGACGGTCTCTTGCACCGCACCCAGGTAGCCGGACACGAACATGGCGCCCACGAGCATGGCGATGCCGATCCACGCCTCCAGCTGGCGCCAGCTGTCTAGGCCGACAGTCGCCGCGGCCGCGGCCGCCCGGCCGCCGTTGTCGTGCACCGTCCCCGCCGTCACGAGGAGCACGCCCGCCGTGACCAAGCCCACCGCGAGCACCTGATCCAGCCGGTAGCTGCAACCGTAACGCCCGCCCACGCAGCCCACAGCCGCACGCATCCCAGCTTTGGTTAAGACGGAGCCGGCGCAGCCCACCGCCAGCGCTCCTGCGCCATGGCCGGCCGGCTGCGTACCGCCGCCTAAAGTAGAAGGCGCCAAAGAGCATGCTGACCGGCAGGGACGCCGACCGCATGACCACGAGCACCGGCATGGTGATCTGGAAGCGCAGCGACGTGTTGGTGAGCATGGACGACCCAAAGAAGAGGACGACCATCCAAGCCCAGCGGCGGAGCGGCACGACGTGGCGGAGCTGCGGCACCCAGCGCCAGGCGGCGCCCGCCGGCCGCGGCCACTGGACGTGCTTGGGCGCCAGCAGCGCCGCCATGAACAGGTACTGGAAGAGCGAGATCAGCGTCGTGGCCCGCGGCGACTCGCTGCATGGCGAAGCCAGCGAACCAGCGGTGGCGCGTCAGCGTGGCCGGGCCGGCCGAGCCCTGGGGCCAAGCGGCGCGCACGCACCTCAACATGGCCTCGACCGTCCAGGCGTTGCCGCAGCAGGCGACGAGGATCAGCGCAATGTGCGGCGCGAGTTCTGCCAGGCCTGCCGCCTTGAGGACCGGTGGGCCACCTGGGCTAGTCGCTGGCGAGGCCGTGGGCGGCGGGGCCGGCGCCTCGGGCGCTGCCGCGGGCGCCGCCGCCGCCGCGCGCCGTCGCGTCGCCGCCATCGCCGCCGGCAGCCACAAATTCACAGACAAATGTACGTTTATGTGCCCCTCAGGTTAACATCCCCGCCATTTCACCCGCACAGCTCTATGGAGCCGATTCTACTTCGACGGTGACGTTGCGGACGGAAACGTCATTTCCGTTTGTGTCCGTTCGTTTGAACGGCAATATGGCGGATCCGTACAAGTCGGTGGTGGTCGGCGGCGGCCTGAAGCTCAAGGGCGTCCCGCCCAAGGCCGCCGCCTCGCCCGCGGCCAAGGCGTACGTGGGAGAGCACCGCACCGCGAAGCGGAGCCGGACGACGTGGGGCCTGCGGGCGACGAGTGGGCAGGAAGTGGGCCTGAAGCTCCAGGCCGTGTGCGGCGCGACGAGCAGGACGACGACGAGGACCAGGAGGAGGAGGAGGACAACAAGGACGGACAAGGGCCACGATGCAGGGGGAGTTGGCCAGGTGCTGCGGCGGTGTGGCGGCGTGGCTTGGGTGAGGGCTTGGGGCTCCAGGACGCTGCCTGAGGCGGCGGGGTCGCGTGGCGTCCGCTAGTTGCGGGCGGAGCAAGAGGCGGAGCAGCCGGAGGACGACGACGTGGCGCGGTGCTATGAGGAATGGGGCAGCGGCCACATTGCTAAGAGGGCTGAACGGCGCTGTTGGAGGGCTGCTCCAGCGCGACCTGCTGCGGCGTCCCGCCTTATCGCTAACGCGTTGGAGCCGCTGCCCGCGTCGTCCGCCGGCCCGCGCAGCAAGGCAGCGTCGCCGCCGCCGGTCGTGAAGCCCAAGGAGGTCGAGCTCAAGTCGGCCACCGAGGGCGTGGACGCCTACGGTCGCCCGCTGAAAAAGGTCGTCGAGAAGACGCCCGCCGAGATTGCCTACGAGGAGAAGATGCGCAAGCGCGTACGCCCTGGCCCGGCCGGGTCCTCGGGCGCGGCGTTTGCTGCGACGCTGACGTGCTCGGCGGCCGCCCGCCCCGCGCTGTCTGGCGTGTCCGTGGGCAGCATGAGGAGCGGCTGAAGAAAATCGCCAGCAAGTCGCACAAGGACAAGGTCGCCGAGTTCAACAAGTACCTGGAGAGCCTCTCCGAGCACCACGACATCCCTCGCGTATGCGGCCGCCGCGCCCAGCGCGCGATGGCCACAGCGGGCGTCGCTCACCGCGGACGGGGCAAACTCATGCTGCATATTGCTTGCGCATCCAGGTCGGTCCCGGCTAACGCGGCGTCCGCGCTGCCCATTTCGCTGCGCCGCCCGCCCGTACTGTATACGTTTTCTTCATGTTTCTTCATGTACGCATAACTGTTACAGGTCCACTTTCTGTACACTGGCACGCGCCACGCACAGCAGATCATGCATACCGATCGGGTGCGGGCAACCATAATAACATCGCGCGCTCTATGCTACAGGCGGCAGCGGGGCCACCACGCCGGCGGCGCCGCGGTGCTGCTGCTTGGCCTGCAGCGCCAGCAGCAGCGTGTGGACGATGGCCGGCAGCGCCGTCGGCACGGCCTGCTGCAGCCACTCGGCCAGCATGGCGTCGTCCACCAGGTCGCGCGGCGGCAGCGGGTCGTCCTCGCGCAGCAGGACCGGCGGGGCGCGGCGCGCGCCGGCCGAGGCCGGTTCGCCAGCGTCGTCCTCCGCGCCTGCGTCCTCCTCGACCTCTTCCATCGGCGCGGGCTCGGTGGCCGCGGCGGTCCAGTCGTCGCGGTCCAGGTCGTCGGCGGCCAGCGCCGCCTCGAGCGTGTCGACGGAGCTGCCGCCGGTGGCGGCCGCGTCGGTGCGCACCCAGTCCCAGTCGGGCACCGCCAGCGCGGGCGACGCGGGCGCGGTCTCGGCAATGGGCGGCAGCGGCCGGTGGCCGTCGGTCGCCCACGGCACGTCGGCGTTGTCGCGCATGATCTCCTGCAGCGACGGCTTGACCAGCGCGAGCGGCCGCACCGCCGCGGGCACGCCGAGCGGGCCAAAGGTGTAGAGAAACACGACCGCGCTGATCAGCAGGCCGGCCAGCGCGGCCGGCGGCACCGGGAGGCGCCACGCCGCCAGCAGCTGCACCGTCCGCGCGGCCAGCGGGCGCGTGGGCGCGACTGCCGGCACCGGCGCGGCCGACATGCAGGGCGCCGCCGCCGTCGCCACCGCCGCGGCCGCGCTCTCGCCGCTGCTGCTGGGCGGGCTGCTGGTCGGCACCACGGCGGCGCCGTCCTGCAGGTCCGGCACGACCTCGTCGCCGGGCGAAACGACGACGTCCATGAGGCTGTCGGCGCCGTCCGACGGCACGCGGACGTTGTTGGCGGCGTTCTCCTTGGCCAGCTGGCGGCGAAGCAGGTCGAGCTCGCGGTGCGCCGCGGTGAGCTCGTCGGCCAGCGCCTTGTTGCGGGCCTCGAGGTGCTCCACGCGGTCCAGCAGCTGGCGGCGGTCCTGGCGGCCGCGGCGCACCTCGTCCTCGAGCGCCATCACGCGGTTCTTCTGCCGCTCGCGCGTGCGGCGCGCGGCGAGCCGGTTGCGGTCCTGCCGCGTGGCGTTGGGCGGCAGGGCCTCCTCCATCGCCGACGGCCGTGGAGCCGGCGCCAGCGCCGGGCGCACCGGCGGCCGGGGGAGCTGCGCCGTCAAGGGGATGGCGACCTTGGCGGGGCTCTTGGCTGGCGCGGTGGCGGCGCCGACCTGGCGCAGCGCGCTCAGGCTCACGACGATCTCTTGGTCGTCCTCGTTCTCTTCGTCATCGAACTCGTCCTCGTCAGCGCCGCTGAGCGAGCGCGTGCTCGTGCTGCCGGTGCTGCTGCTGCTGCTGCTGGTGCTGCTGCTGGCAAAGCTGCCGGGGGTGAAGCTGCTCGGAGTGAAGCTGCTGGGGGTGAAGGCAGCGTCGTCGGCATAGGCGACGGCCTCCTCCAAGTCGGCGAGCGCGTCTAGCAGCAGCTGCTGCGACGCCCAGTCCAGCGACTCGGGCAGCGCGCCGAATGCGCCGGCGCCGGCGAGCGCCGCGAGCAGCGAGTCGTCGTCGTCCGTATCTGGCACGTCGTCCACTGCGTGCACTGGCGCCATCGGGGCGGCCGCGCGGGTCGGCGCAACGTCGGCGAGCGCGATGCCCTGCGCCCGGGCCTGCGCCGGCGTGGGCGGCGCGGCACGCCGCGGCGGCGCGGGCGCCTTGCCCTTGTTTTTGCCGGCCATCAAGAGAAAACTCGCCAAAAGAGGTTTCAGAAACACTCTAGCAGTCTAGCGTCCGCTCCAAGCTACTCGCCGCCTCTCCACGCCGTCGTTTCGCGGCAGCCACGTTGGACACGCGCTGTGCTTGGTCAGCACCAACCATAAACAACACCCCCACACCGTCGTCCGCTGCCGATGCGCGCTTAACTCGGCCAAATCCCACGCAAATCGCGCGCAACCGCCACCACAGTGCTCCGCTCCTCGTGCTCTACCGGGCGGCGTGGTCCTCTATCGTCTGCCGCTGCTGCCGCGTGCGTCAGATGCCCGTCTCGTCGTCGCGAAAATTGTGCCGTCGACGTCGAAAACTTTTGGCGCGAAAACAACAAAACTGATCACGTCAGCTTTGGTTGTGGGGAGCACCACCACACGCCTCCCGCCAGACGCCGTAGGGCGGATGCGTCGCTGGTGGGGAGGCACCCTTTGTGCGTCAGCGCGTGGAAGGTTTTTTTGGGTGGCCTCGCGACCGCGCACGTACGGCAGGCACTGGGCAGCGTCACTGGGCGCGAAGCCAGGCGGACCCTTACGCCACGCGCTACGGAATACAAGGTATGCCATCGACCATCTCGCATACAATCCCTTAGGGCGTCCATGAGATTCGTTGAGCGAGGAAGAGCACAACAATGAATGCATGCTAGCGACAACGGTTGGCGCGTGGCAACGTGGAACTTGAACGGCGGCATGCGGCGGGATGGGGCCAAGGCGCAGCACTGCGGCAGGAGGGATGCTGGGCGGATGATGGCATGTGCGGCTCGATCGCACGCCGGGCGCGTTCGCGCGGCGGCGTCGGCGGTAAAGCATGTCGAGTTCCTTGTATGACTACATGGTACACAGAGATGATACAAACTCACTTCTCACAGTTCACAGGCCCTGGGCGTTCTGCGTGAGCGCCGCGATGGCGGCGACGACGGCCTCGGTCAACCGCCGGCGGACCTCGGTGGCGCCCTCGATGCGCCGGCGCTCGACCTCGAGCTTCTCGCGCTCCTGCGCCATCTGGCGCTCGCGGCGCTCGGCGTCCTCGCGGATGAGGCGGGCGAGCTGGTCGACCTTGGTGTGGAGCATGTCGATGCGCTCGATCAGGCTGCGGCGGCCGCCGCGGCCGATCTCGGACGGGTCGAGGTCCGCGAGGCGGTCGGCGACGGCGCGGCCGTCCTCGTCGGAGCCGAGGTCGTCGCGGCCGCCGTCGTTGTCGTCGCGGCGGCGCGTGGGCGAGAGCTCGCCGCCGAGGTCGTCGTCGCCGCGGCGGCGCTTGGCGGCGCGGCGCTCCTCGCGCACGCGCTCCGCGTTGTCGATCATCTGCGTGAGCACGGCCAGGTAACGCTTCAGGTCGGCCTCCTTGCTGGGCCCGCCCGAGTTCTTCGTCACGACCGACTTGCCGCTGCGGAAGCCCTGCACGAGCAGGTCGCAGCGCTCGCGGCAGCGGCGGCCGTCCACGTTCATGCGCGGGTCGGCCTGCTGGAGGCGCGTGGCCATGTTGGCCCACATCTTGAGCCGGTCGCCGTGCGCGGCGCCGTAGGGGAAGTCCTTGATGGCCTCGCGCACCAGCAGGATGTCCTGGTCCTCCGTGAAGAGGAAGCGCTGCTTGCGCGCGCGGCCGGACGCCGAGGCCGCGTCGTGGCCGTCGCCCACGTTGACGTCGCCAAACATGGGCGGCGGCGGGCCCGGGCGGATCACGCCCATGCCGAGGTTGGCCATGTTGCTCATGGTGGCGGCTGTCGGGCCTGGGATGGCTCAGCAAGGGCGGGCAGCAACGAGGCCAGTCGTTAGCAGCTGGGCGTCGGTCGCTGCATGGCGGTGCCAAGCCCACGTGGCCACTATGGCCGCCGGTGCTCTTCCCAGCGCCAGCGGCCGGCTGGTCCCAAGCCAGCCACCAGGCCGGTGCGTTCTCGGTTCACCACATGCGTCCGCCCAGCCTAGATCCGCCCAGTACCAACGGCCGGCCGTGCTTCCGCCTCCGCGGCCGGAGCTCGTGCGGGGGGCGGCGTGGCGGCCGGAGCAGTGCCGCGCGAGACCGGCAGACCAGCACAGCTGGGCCAGCGTACGCATGCGCCGACCGGCGTGCGCCCTCGCCATGCTCACCGCGACCAGCTGCACTGTTCGCCAGCTCGTCCGTCGTGAACTCTCCGCCGCCCGCGCGTGCGCCGGTGGGCGTCCCTCGCTTTGTTGTGGGTGCGCAGGTCGCCCTTCGCCTGCCCAACCGGCCGCCGGTGCCGTTACGCCGCCACGCACCCCGCCCAATCGCGTCTGGCCGCGTAGCCCCGTCCCCACCGCCCGTGCACCGCGTGCAGCGCCCCGCTAACTAAGCCCAAGCGACGCTGCGCGGCCGCCGCCGTTCGCGTGTCCCTTCGCGCGCTTTCGCGCGGTTTTACCGTTGTTTTCGACCGCGCGTTTTTCGCGTCCGCGTTCGCAAAAGTAAAAATGAAGCGACGAACGGGAAAACGGCAGAACAGCGGCAGAATCATGGCAGACACTGGCAGACACGTGGCAGACCAGCGGCCGACACCGGCAGACGAACGGCAGACGCGGGTCGACGCACGCGAGAAACGCGGCAGAGCAGCGGCAGAA
>Ga0180216_1003662_pt1 | contig 12056 bp, 17 predicted proteins | sample eDN3rd37CBELigMG_FD_128879 | JGI IMG/M metagenome (GOLD analysis project Ga0180216, IMG submission 128879) | Enriched Miracle-Growth compost microbial communities from Emeryville, California, USA - eDNA 3rd pass 37_C BE-Lig MG (version 2)... ...
CCGCCGAGCTCGCAGCGAGCCAGAGCGGCGCCCTCGGGCCCAGCAGCAGCGCCGCCCAGCTGCCGACGCCTGGCAGCAGTGCGGGCGCGGTGGGCGGCGGGAGCGGCGTGCTGGGCCCGTCGGCGTTGACAGCGGGCGTGGCCACCCCGCGGCCATCGACCGCCAGTGCTGTGGCACCGGCGTCCGGGCGGCAATCCACGGTGGCGGCGCCGCTGGTCTTGCCGGCCACCGTGACGCTCCTGCACGTCGCGTCGGCGCTCATTGCGACCCTGGTGCCCATGCGACGGGACGACGGCGCCATGTGGGCGGCCGCCTTCCTGGAACGCACCCTGCGCGGCTTTCAGCTCACGCCGCAGGGTACATGCGGCACAGGCCTGCGCGCGGTCGTGGCGATCTGCGGCGGGGAGCTGACGTAGCTGGCTTGCCACCGGCGCCGGCGGTCGGGCGGTCCCGCCAGAACGGCGCGAGGCCAAGGCTGTGCTGGACCTGAGCGAGGACAAGGCCGGGCCGCTGGCGGACGCCTTTCTGGAGATGGTCGGCGCGCCGCTGGACGCCGCCAACAGCGCCGACGTCGAGCCGGCGCACTCGGCCGACTTGGACGACGCCGACCTGCGGTGGGCGCTCGTCAAGTACGTCCTGCTGAGCGCGCTGCACGACGGCGACTACGACGCGCGCACGCGCGTGGTGCTTCGCAAGGTCGGTGCACATTGTTGTCCGTGCGGCGGACCAACGGCCGCCGCGACTAATAGGTCCGCCAACCCGCAACCGTCTTGCGGGAGCCACAGTTGGTGGCATCGCTACGGCTCTCGTGGGACGCGTGCGTCAAGTACGAGGACTATCTGGCAACCAAGCTCCGCGCCGTGGCAGTGGCCGCCCTCAAGGTGTGTGCCTGCATCCGGGGACGGCGCCGGACTGGCGCGAGCTCTAGCGCTCACTGCAGGCCATGCCACTCGTGGAACTTCCCGCTGTGTAACGCAGGAGCAGCAGGAGCGGGAAGCCCGCGAAAAGGGCAGCGCCATGCGCCGCGCGCTGTTGATCGGTGCCGCGACCGTGGTGGGCGGCGTGGTGCTGGGCATCACGGGCGGGATTGCGGCGCCGCTGGTCGGCAGCGCGCTGGCCGGCCTCGGCGCGTCGTTTTTTGGCACCGCGGCCGGCGTCGGCGTCATCACGTCCATCTTTGGCGCCGCTGGTGCGGGGCTGACGGGTACGCCGGCCGCGCTTGCGGTGAGCGGCGGCGGGAGGGTTTGCGCTAACGGCCGCCGGCGTTATCGTCCGGGGCCGGGCGATGAACCAGGGTACAAGATGGCGAAGCGCACCAAGGGCGTGGAGGACTTTGAGTTTACGTTAATGCGCGGCGGCGACCGCATGAACGTCACGGTCGCCATCTCGGGCTGGCTGCAGACCGAGCAAGACTTGTACGGTGTGGCGCGCCGGCCCGCCCTCGGTTGTCCTACCCACGCTGACGGCGGGGGCGACTGCCCGGATCGCGGTCAGGCGCGCAAAACGCAGCATCCGGCCGTGGCTCGCATTGAAAGACGTGGGCGATCTCTACTCCCTGCAATGGGAAACGGAGCGGCTGCTCGAGCTCGGGAAGACCCTTCGTGACTTTGTTAAGAACGAGGTCGTCCGCATCGCCGCGCGCGAGGTGCGCCGAATTCGCCGACCGACGGTGGCGAACCTCGTCCGTGGACGTCATTTTAACCCCCCCGCTTGAACATGCCTTCTGTGTCGAAGGGTGCACGTAGATATTGGCGACGACGGTGCTGTCGGCCCTGCTGGCTGCCGTCATGCTACCGGCGTCGGTGCTGCGCGTCACCAACCTCATTGACAACGACTGGGGCCTGGCCATGGAGCGCGCCAGGCGCGCCGGCGAGATCCTGGTACCGCGGCGCACAGAGAAAGGAGTGCACCGCCGGCCGCCGGCCTGCTGACGGCGACGCGCACCGCGCACCGCGGGCGTCGATACCGTGGCAGGCGGACGTGCTCATCGCGCGCGTGCACGGCAAGCGCCCCGTGACGCTCGTGGGCTACTCGATGGGGGCCCGCGTGATCTACTTTTGCTTGCACGAGCTCGCCGCGAAAGGCGTCGCAGGCATTGTGGAGAACGGTAGGCCTTAGGCAACGACGGCAACTATGCCGCGACCGTGCCGCCCGCCGACCGGGCTGACCGGCTGGTGCACCCTTTCCCCGGCTGGGTGCGCGATAGCCTACTTGATTGGCGCCCCCGTGCCTGGCGATCCCGACGAGTGGCGCAAGCTCGTGCCGGTCGTGGCCGGCCGCCTCGTCAACGCGTACGGCCGCGAGGACTACGTGCTGGCGTTCCTGTGTCGCACCATTTCCGCGCAGTACCAGTACGCGGCAAAGGGGCGGGGGTAAAGCGCCGCTGCCGTGTGACGGACGCGCCAACGTCTGTTCGATACTTTTGGCTAAGGGAGCCGCTGTTTAGGGTGGCCGGCATCTGCTTTGTGGATGTCCCCGAGGTGGAAAACATTGACATCACCGACGTGGTACCGGGCAGCGCCGGGACAGCGCAGCAACATGTGACGAGGCGTGCTCACGCATGCCCGTGCCGTCTGGCGTGTCACTGACGCGTAGGCCGATGGGCACCTCAAACTGCGCACGGAGATGCCGTTCCTGCTGGAGCGCATCGAGGCCGACGCGGACCCGACGATCGTGGAGGCGCTGCGCGCCCGCCGTGCCGCCGAGGCGGCGGCCGCCGGCGGCGGGTCGGCGAGCGGCGCGCTGAACGCCAACGCCAGCGGCGGGCTGCCCGCCGACCTGGAAGACGAGTCGCAGCTGTTCCAGGACGAGGCGGACGAAGACGCCGTGCTCATCATGGAGGACTTTTTCCGGCCGCAGCCGCCGCCCCTGCCGCCGCGCTCCGGGAGCTCGATCGACGACGCGCGCGCGGCGCCGCCGTCCGCTCCGCCCGCTCCCGACCCGATGCCCTCGCCGTCGCCGTCGCCGTCGCCGTCGTCGCCGCTGCCGCCGCCGGAGACACTGATGCATCCGCCCGGATGGGACCCTTTGGGCCTCGTGCACGAGCCGCCCTCCGTACAGCGGCCGTCGAGCTTGGACGAAGCCATGTAAAAAGTTCCAGTACATGTAAAGTCGGTATTGTACAGCGTCAATCTAGTGCAACGCATTGTTGTTCAGCGTTTGCAGGGCCAGCTGGTACTCCTCCGCGATCTGCGCGGCGACTGCGCCGGCTCCCCCTGCAGCCGCAACAGGATGGATGCGATCGGTCTTTCTCTGGTTAGGCGCTAGCGCCGTGGCAGACGGGCCAAGCGCAAGGAGTCGCAGCGTACGCAGATCGTCCAGCACCAGCGGCAGCAGTCGGCGCTTCGGCATGCCCTGTGTCCCGCAGTTGAGCACCTCCATAATACCGTGGCCCGTCAGCACGGCAGCGCAGCGAAGGCAAGACGAGGGCCGCCGCCACCGTACGGCCACCGACGGGTTCCACTCGGTTCCGTCGGTCGACCGTCCCAGCGGTCCGCGCAAGTCGTCCAGCACATCGCGCAGGCGGGCCGTGGCATTCTCGCGGCACAGCCGCCGCACGTATACCTGCAACCACTGAAGGTACTCGTGGGGCGAGCGCACGCAGGCGGCCGCCGCCAGTTGATTCTGCAGCGCCTCCACCACACCTAGGCGGCAGACGTTTCGTCTGTCAGCTGTCGTGCGAGCATGAGCCGCCGTCTCTTGGCGTGGTCGGACCTCTAAATGTGCGAGCGAGGCTTGGACCGCCACGGCCTCGTCCGCCTCGGCGAGCTGCCGCGCCGCGTTGCTGTCCTTGTTCGACGGCTGCAGCGACGACAGCAGGCCCGCGGTAGGCCGTGTGGCCAGTTGCGACTGTGCGGCCGCAGCACGGTTGCGTTGGCAGGGCGCATGAGCCCGGCGCCTACTGACCGTCAAACACCATTTGGCGGGGCGCCGACGGTACCTTGTAGTCGGACAGGTCAAACGACGTGTCGGCCACGCGCGCCCACGCTTTGAGACCGGTGTGGAACGCGTAGGACGCTTGCGTCGAAAATGTCAGCAACGGGTGGCCGCCGCTCAGCAGCTGCACGCACGCCAGGCAGGCCGCCGGCACAGCAGGCAGAAAGAGCATGAGCGGCGCGCGCGCGTCAGGTACCATCGTTGGCGGCGCCGCTTCGCGTACCCTTGCTTGGGTCAACGTGATCGGCGTCGCGGACGTCGTGCGCAGCAGGAACGCAAACGACTCGGGACCCAGCGTCGTCGTCAACGTCGGGACATGCCTGGCGTTGCGCGCCCCATGGCCACACGGTACACGCGCCTTAGCCCAACATCGCCTCCGCCCACCACTGCCGGCACCAGGCCGGCCGCGCACCAGACGACGCAGCGGGCCGCGGCCGTCAGCGCCATGAGGTGTGGCCCCGCCGGGACGAGCCGGACGACGTTGTCGTCCAGCAGCAGCGCCGGCGCCAGCCGGCGGCCGCTGGGCGAGTACAGGTAGACGCTGCCGTCGTCGCACGCGACCGCGGCAAAGTGCTCGCTCAGCGTGGCGCACAGCACCGGCCGCGGCAGGAAGTCGTGCCACAGGACGCGGTCGCCTTCGAGGCCGCGCACGCGGCTGGAGCCTGGGCATCGAGCCACGCGCGTGTACAGGGGAGTTTGGGCCGGCGGCATCAGTCACAGGGGCGATCGCGCGCGGTGCATCGCATGCGCATGCGCGCCTTCGTGCCTTGCGGGCCGGCGACGTTCTTCACGGCGACCATTGGCAGGCTCTCGGTGCGGCTCAGGTCCGACGTCGTCAGCGTCGCGGTCAACTCGGCCTTAACGGCGGGCACGGGCAGGCCGGGCCGCGGCCGCGCGGTCGCGGTGGCCGTGGGGCCGCCAGGCTCGGCTGTACCCGCAGCGGGGCCAGAGGCGCCGCCCTGCGCGTGGCGCGGCAGCTCAGGCTGGTCGCAGTGCGTTAGTGCAAGAGAGAGGAGGAGGAAGAGCGGAACTGATTGCGGCAGCGGCGTGGCACGCACATCCTGCCGGAGCGGCCCCCTGCCAGTGCGCTGCCGCCGCGCGGCCGGACCGGGCGACTCGTGGTCGGACAGCCGCTTGCTGCCCACCTTGGTCGGCGACGCCGCTGCAGCACGGTGCTTGCACCCGTAGTCAGCCGGAACGACGGCGCGTCAGGCTGGTCATTCACCCAATGCTCCGCTTAACGTGCATCTAGGCCTACCGGCAGACTTGAGCGGCGATGATGGGCCAGATGAGGTGGCCGAGCGGCCGGCGGCGGGCGCCGTACGCGTGACGACTGTAGTGGCGGGGCCTTGCGCGGCCGTGGCGGCCGCCGCCAAAGACGCCGCTGCGGCCGCCAGGGTGCCCGTGGTCGCCGCCGTCTGCGGGGCGGCCGCGGCGGCCGGCTGGCCTAGCGCTGCGGCCCCGGCCGCCGATGGGACGCTGGGTGCAAGCGGGATGGAACCAGCCAAGGTATACCGCCCAGTGGGTGAGCGGCGATGGACACCGACCAGTCGCAGCATCCTGGTGCATCCGTACTTGGTGAGCAGCGTGGGCGAGATGCGCTTGCGGCCCTCGCGCTCTTTGACGACCTGCGGCGGCGGCCCGGTCGACGCCACCGCCGGCGCGGGTGCGCCCGCCGACGGAGCCGCCGCCCCAGCGGGCTTTTGCGCCGCCGGCGCCGCGGCGGTGGGCCTGGCCTTGGCCAGCTCGCGGCGCACCTGCTCGGGGTCGTGTGGCAGGCTCGCCGTGGTAAACTCGGCCTCGTGCCGGCTCAGCCGTTTGGCCTGTGGATGCCAAGCGAGGCGTAGCCGGCATCATGGTGTTAGTGCAGCCCAGCATCGCCGGTCCGGTGCGAAGGGCGTTTGCGCCCCACCATCTCGTCCGCAGGGGCCTGCTGCAGGCGCGGCGAGTCCAGCCGGAAGATGTACACCCAGCCCGCCTGGGTGGCGCACACCAGCACGCGGCCATCGGACGACCTGCCGGGCCGTGCGCACCGCCGTCACTTCTCGTGGGTGGGTGTGGGTGGGTGCGGGGTTTAGCGCCGGCGACAACGCGGCCGCGACCAGGCGGCAACGCGGCCGCACCAGGCAATGTCCAGGACGGTGTCGTCGGAAAAGTTGAGCGAGATCGTTGGCTTCTTGGCCGGGTACGTCCGCCACAACGTCAGCGATTGGCCGCTAGTCCGCGAGGTTGCCAGGTTGAACCCCAACTGCACTCAGCGTCGCCTCTTTTGCTGGCAATGCGCGCAACTTACGCCTGCATACCCGACGGCGATGTACGCCATGAGCTGCTCCCCGTCGCTGGCGACCAGGTTGTTGTACATGACCGGGCTCGGCCGCTGCAGGGCGAGATCCGCCTACGGAACGAACAGCAAGGCAGACAAGTGAGCCGTCCGTTCCCAATGTCGACCAGCTCGGGCCTGCGCAAGCACGCACCGCCACGGAGACGGCGCCCGTGGGCGCGATCAGGAGCAGGCTCCGGCTCTCCGGCTGGTCCCGCTGGTGGACCACCGTGACAAACCGGTTCTCCAAGAACGCGCCAAACACCAGCGCCGACCCGTCGGCCACCCACCTGCGCCCCGCCCGCGGCGGCACAGACGGTCGCCGTGACTTAGCCAGCGTCCCCGACCTGTGCAACTTCCGACGGGCACCTACCCCAGGCGCGTCACAAAGTTGTCGCGGGTGGGCGCGGAGAGCGACTGGACGCACTCCCACTCGTGCTCGCGGCGCTTCCAGAGCTTGACGGTGTTGTCGTCGCTCTGCGTCGCGAGCAGGACGCCCGACGGGTCCCAGGCCACGCCCTTGACCGCGGACGTGTGGTCCGAGAGCTTGGCGACGCGCCGGTACGTCGTCATGTCCCAGATGTTGACCGCCGAGTCGAGGCCGCAGGACGCGAGCAGCCGGCCGTCGCGGCTCCACGCCAGGTCCACGACGTCGGTCTCGTGGCCCGACAGCCGCTGCACAACCGCCCAGTTCTCCGTGCTGGCCTCCACGCCAAAGGACGGCAGGCCCGCCGGCCCGTCCCGCAGCGCGTGGATGAAAATCCGCTGGTCGTCCGAGCCCGAGGCGAGGTAGCGGCCGTCCGGCGAGAACCGCACAGCGAGCACGACGCCGCTGTGGCCGGTTAGCGCGGCGAGCAGGCGGGGCGTCGCCGGGTCGGCCTCGAGCGCCGGGTCCAGCGCGGCGCGCAGGTTCCAGATCTTGACGAGCGGGTCGCGGCCGCCCGTGGCGAACCGCGTGCCGTCCGGGTGCACGTCCACCGAGTAGATCGGCTGCCGCCGCGGCTTCTTGCCGGTGAGCGCGTCGGCCTGCGACGCGTGCATCGCCCACGTCACCTGCTGGCCGGTCAACGCCTCGTCGACCGGCGCTGCGGCCGCCGCGCCCGCGGCCTCGGTGGCGGCCGCATTGCCGCCGTTGGGCGTGCCGGCGCTGCCGGCGCGGGCCGCACTGGAGGGTGCCGCTGCGCCGGTCGACGGCGGCCGGCTGCCCAGCGCCGCCGCCGCCGTGCTGGCCACTGGCGTCGTGCTGCCCGACGCCGCTGCCGCCGCTGGTGCATCCGCTGCTGCTGGTGCTGCTGGTGCTGCTGGTGCTGCGGCGGCGTCCGTGGCCGCCGCGGGCAGCTGGACGACGGGCACGGGCGCCGCGGCCGCCGCGTCCGCCGCGCCGTTGGCCGCCGCGGCCATGATGACGTCATCGGTCGAAAAAGCGCGCCAAAAATCTTGTGAAGACGAGGACGAAGAGGACGAGGACGGAAAAGAGGACGACGAAGAGGACGATGACGCAGAGGACGAGGACGAGGACGAAGAGGACGAAGAGGACGAGGACGCAGAGGACGACGCAGAGGACGAGGACGAGGACGAAGAGGACGAGGACGAGGACGAAGAGGACGAAGAGGACGAAGAGGACCACAGGACGACAACGACGACGCAGAGGACGAGGACGAAGAGGACGACGCAGAAGACCACAGGACGACAACGACGACGCAGAGGACGAAGACGACGAAGAGGACAAGTAAGGAGCAGAGGAGAAAAGGCTGAGCGGGAAGCGGATCCGGACTAGAACGGTCGAGGACGAGGACGCTGGCGAATAGGACAGGACCCAAAACTCGACAAGGCCCAGCGCACAAGCGAAGGCACAGGGTAGGGGGCAAGCGGCATACCACGCGTACCACGTACGATGCTGAGGGCCAAACGTGCTCAGCGACTAGAGTGACGGGAGGCGGCCCCGCGAGCAAGGGCCGGACGAGCTGGAGCTGCCGCCATGCCGACGTGCGTGGAGTGCGGCCAGTCGGTCAGCGACTTGTACCGCGAGTTCAGCAAGGGCAACATTCGCCTCACCCAATGTGTAGGGGCCAATGCGCTGGCGTCCGGTTCGGGGCCTACATTCGCTGACACGCCGCGATCTTCTTCTTCGCATGGTCACCGTGCGGGCGGCTAGCACCACTGCCACAAGTTTGCGGACAAGTACGTCGAGTACGAGTTTGTCCTGCTCTTTCTCGACTTGATGCTGCACCGGCCCCAAGTCTACCGGCACTTGCTCTTCAACCGGATCCCGTACCAGGACTTTGGCATTGACGTACGCCGGCAAGGCACTGGGGCGGTGGGGCAGCGCGGCCGAAGGCTCACGGAGTGCCCGCGAGTGCGGGGACGCCGTCGCGTTGCAGCGCCGGCTGGTCCGCGTGGCCGTCGTCTGGCTGCTCATCGATGTCTGTAGGTCGACGGCGCTGGCGACGCGCCGATATGACCATCCGCGGTCGGCCGCTCACCGGCGTGGCACTGTTGCGCGCATGGTCGCTGCAGACACGCGGTCCGCCTATTTGGACGACCACGGCGCGCCCCACCCTGACATGTGGTCCGCCGTCACCACGGCCGGGCTGGTCCTGTGGTGCACCGCCCTCGGTACAGTGCATACCGCAGGCCTTTTGTCGGCAGTGGTTGTCTAACGCAGGAGCCGCGAGGGCATGTTGTGCATGGCGGCCCCAGAAATGGCCGGCATGTATGCCGGAACCCTGGCCGCCATCGCCTACCACATCTCGGACCGCTACCTCATGTTCAAGTACGTCGAGGCGTGCCGCGCGATCACCTGCGAAAGCCGTGCTGAGTGGGCGAGCGAAGCGGGAGCCCTGGGTGCGCGCTCCCCTAGGTACAACTATGTCATCATGGGGCTGATTCTATCGTCGTTCGCCAAGCTCGCTCTGCTGCTGATGGTCATCTGGGACTACGACACGTTCACGTTCTCGTGGATGGTCCAGCTGATTGTGCTCACGTCCAACGCCGAGGCGCTCTCAGGTACACGCGCCGCTGACCCCCCCGGGATGCGCGGCCGCCCGCCGATTTGCTCACGGGCCCGTGCAAGCCAGCCGGGCGCGTCGGCGCGCTTGCCGCCTGCAGTGGTGCTGTCGACCAGCTACGTGCGCGCCGCCGGCATCCTGGCCTTTGGCGTCGTGTGCAAGCTGCTTGTGCAGGGGCTCAACCGCTTCTTCTTTGGCATGCCGCTGTGGCTCTTGTACTGACGGGCCGGCCCTGTTCGCTTCTGTACAGCTCATGCACAGCTCACAGCTCATGTACACTAATGTACAACGCAAAGAAATACTTTTGGCCACGCTTCCTACACGTGCTTGGCGTGGTCCTCGTCGTCGCCCGCGTCCGCGGCGCTGGCGCCGCCTTCGTCGGCATCGCTGCCGTTGTAGCCCTTCCTCCCGGCCCGACGCCGCTTCCGCCGCAGCTCCTCCTCCAAGTACGGCGGCGGCCACGTCAGATCAACGCCCGATTCTGGATCGGTTGCCGGATCGGTGAACGGACATCGGTGCGCGTTAGTGGCACGCGCGGCGCCAGCAGCTGGCGGCGGGCGAAACGCGCTCGTACCGCCGTAGTCGGCGGGCGTGACGGTCGGGAAGCTGGTGCCGTCGCCGGGCATGTCCACGGGCCACAGCCACGCGAGCGGGCTGCGCCCCAGCACCGCCGCAACGTTCTTGGCGACGCCCAGGTCATAGGGAAAGGGAACCTATGGAACACCACGTCACGGGGACGGCGTGGTCAACCCATCTAGGGTGAGACCGGGACCTGGGTGCGTTGCTGGCAAATGCACTAGATCCACACCGGCTTGAGCCGTTGCTTGCGCACCGCGTGCTCGACGCGGTCCTTTTGGAAGGCCTCGATGGTGGTCGTGTTGGTGGCGATGTAGTACAGGTGGTAGCCGAGGAGGATGGCCACGGTCAGGAAAACGGGCACGAGGAACACCAGGTCCACCACGATGAGCACCAGCTCGTACGACTCCATGTTGACCATTTGCTGCGGGTCCATGCACGCCCACCCCCACAAATGCATGGCGTGAGCGGCGCCCGCAGGTCGACGCGGCTCGCGCGACGCAGAGCAAGGCATACCCGGACGCGGCCGACAAACTTGAACTCAATGTTGACGATGCGCACGATGATGACGACGATGGCGTAGAACACGGTGACGCACACGTACAGGAGAAACCGGACAAAGTGGCCGTAGTTGAAGTAGCCCACACAGTTGTTCACCCACGGGCCTGCACCGCATGCGCTAGCGAGGCCAGTGTGGCAAGCAAGGAGGTCAGCGTTACCACCCCGAGTAGCGTTCGCGCGAGTCGGCGGAGGGCATACAGTGGTGGTCCATGCGGAGAATGCACCTGTTAAATCAGGTCGCACGTGAGGTTGTGCGCGTGCGTCAGGGCAGCGTCGGCGGTGTACAAGGCTCGAACACGCACCGGCCGTACCGATTGCAGATGCTGCAGTGGTGGGCGCGCGGCGGCTTAAAGGTCTGGCACTTTTGGCAGTAGCGCGGCTTGCCGCTGCTGCGCTTCACTTCGATCACATGCTCCGGCGGCACCTGGTGCACACGCGAGCGTGCGACCTATGGCGCCCAGCACATTAGCAGACCCGTTGCGAGCGCGCACGATGGTCCCCCCACGCGGACCTACCCAGCCGGGTGGGACGCCGCCGGGGTCGGTCGTGGCGGCCAGGTAGTAGGTGTAGTAGATCATCGCGGCCAGCGCGTTGCCCGTCACCTGGATGGCCAAGCCGATGCCGGTGAACCCGAGCCATGGCGGCAGAACGCCCAGCACTGTGATGCCGTGGACGAGGACGATGATGCCCAGGACGCCCACCTGGAAGGCCGCGTCGGGCCCCTCGAAGAAGCCCGGCATGGCCACCGTCACGGCCAATGCCACTGTGTCGCTAGCGTCCGCTGCCAGCCGCCGTCTCTGCGCTCTTCGGCGTCCTCGTCGGTCGGCGTCCTCGTCCCGCGTCCAACGTGTCTTCTTCCTCACTCCAGCGGTCCGATTCTTCCAGTTTTTGGCGTCCGAGTCCTTCAGCATTCTTTGACGTCGTTCTCTTCGCCGTCCACTGCGTCGCCCTCTTCTGCGTCGTGCCTCTTCGTCGTCGCGCCTCGGCGTCGCCCTCTTCTTCGTCGTCCTCTTCGTCGTCCTCCTCTTCTTCTTCGTGCCGTCGCGTCGTGCCTCCGCTGCGTCGTGCCTCGGCGTCGCCCACTTCTTCGTCCTGCCTCTTCTTCGTCCTGCCTCTTCTGCGTCCTGCCTCTTCAGCGTCGTGCCTCGGCGTCGACCTCTACTTCGCCCTCCTCTTCTTTGTCCCCCTCTTCGTCGTCCTGCCTCTTCTGCGTCGTGCCTCGGCGTCGCCCTCTACTTCGCCCTCCTCTTCTTCGTCTTCCTCTTCGTCGTCCTGCCTCCGTAGCGTCCCGCCTCCGTAGCGTCGTGCCTCGGCGTCGTTCTCTTCTTCGTCCCGCCTCCGTAGCGTCGTGCCTCTTCTTCGTCCTGCCTCCGTAGCGTCGTGCCTCTTCTTCGTCCCGCCTCCGTAGCGTCGTGCCCAGGGCCGCCTCAGCGTCCTGCGTCCTCGTCCTCTTCTGATGACGTCATTCAGTGTGCCCAATGGATGGCGTTCTGTCGTGGACAACGGCACTTTTCACTAATCACGCACAATTAATAACGCCCTCGAAATCGCACGTGACACTTGGAAAAAAGGCGACGAACGCGGCAGAGAAGCGGCGGAGGCGGCGGCGGACGAGGCGGAGGAGGGGGAGGAGGAGGACGAGGACGAGGAGGAGG
>Ga0180216_1003663_pt1 | contig 12050 bp, 9 predicted proteins | sample eDN3rd37CBELigMG_FD_128879 | JGI IMG/M metagenome (GOLD analysis project Ga0180216, IMG submission 128879) | Enriched Miracle-Growth compost microbial communities from Emeryville, California, USA - eDNA 3rd pass 37_C BE-Lig MG (version 2)... ...
GACCGTGCGCGACCTGTTTCCCATCCTGCGCGAGGCGGGCGAGCTCTCGGCCGTGATCATGCTGGTGGTCACCCTGGCGGGGATATTCGCCTGGTCGCTGTCCACGCTGAGCATCATCGACCCGATCACCCGGGCCATCGTGCATTCCGGCCTCGGGGAACACGGCGTCCTCACCCTGCTGATCCTGCTGCTGATCGTGCTGGGCATGTTCCTGGACGGGATCTCGATCTTCCTGATCTTCGTGCCCCTGGTCCTGCCCGTCGCCCAGGCCTTCCACTGGGACGTGGTGTGGTTCGGCGTGCTGCTCACCCTGATGGTGGCCGTGGGGCAGTTCACGCCACCCATCGCCGTCAATCTGATGGTGTCCTGCCGGATCGCCAACGTGCCCATGGAGAGCACCGTCCGGTGGGTGCTGTGGCTTGTGGGCGGCATGCTGTGCGCCCTGGTCCTGGTGATCCTGTTCCCGCAGATCGCCTTGTGGCTGCCGCATTATCTGGGATACTGAACGCATCCAACATCACACAGAGGAGGAGTCCTTCATGAAACTGCGCAATCTGCTCGGGGCCGCCGCGTTCGCCGCGGCCGCCCTCACCGCCGCCGGCCCCGTCCACGCGGCCGACTACAAGTCCGAATACAAGCTGTCGATCGTGGTCGGCACCACCTTCCCCTGGGGCCAGGGCGCGGTGATCTGGTCCGACCTGGTGCGCGAGCGCACCAACGGCCGCATCAACATCAAGATCTACCCGGGCACCTCCCTGGTGCAGGGCGACCAGACCCGCGAGTTCACGGCCATCCGCCAGGGCGTGATCGACATGGCGATCGGCTCGACCATCAACTGGTCGCCGCAGGTCAAAGAGCTGAACCTGTTCTCGCTGCCCTTCCTGATGCCCGACTACCCGGCCATCGACGCCCTGACCCAGGGCAAGGTCGGCGAAAAGCTGTTCGACATCCTGGCGCAGAAAGGCGTGGTGCCGCTCGCCTGGGGCGAGAACGGCTACCGCCAGCTCAGCAACTCCAAGCGCGCGGTCCAGGCCCCGGACGACATCAAGGGCATGAAGCTGCGCGTGGTGGGCTCGCCCCTGTACATCGACACCTTCACCGCGCTGGGCGCCAACCCGACGCAGATGAGCTGGGCCGACGCGCAGCCGGCGCTCGCCAGCGGCGCCGTCGACGGCCAGGAAAACCCCCTGTCCATCTACGCGGGCGCGAAACTCTACGACGTGGCCCAGAAATACCTGACGCTGTGGAACTACGTCGCCGACCCGCTGATCTTCGTGGTCAACAAGGACGTCTGGAGCTCCTGGACGCCGGAGGATCAAAAGATCGTGCGCGAGGCCGCGCTCGAGGCCGGCAAGCGCGAGATCGTCATCGCCCGCCAGGGCGTGACCGCGACCGACGACTCCCTGCTCAAGGAGATCGAAAGCCACGGCGTGACGGTCACCACGCTCTCGCCCGCCCAGATCGAGGCCTTCGCCAAGGTCACCCAGCCCGTGTTCGACAAGTGGGCCAAGCAGATCGGCGCCGACCTGGTCAAGCAGGCCCAGGACGACATCGCCAAGCGCTGACCGGCGTATGATGGGGGCGGCGGGCCGGGACGCACCGGCCCGCCGCCTTTTTGCCGCCGACCCGACAGCCCGACCCCGGGGGCCACCGCCATGGAATTTTCCGCCGAGATCGCGATCCTGCTGTTCTTCGTGGCCATGCTGGCCGGCATGGTCGACGCGATCGCGGGCGGCGGCGGCCTGATCATCATCCCGGCCCTGCTGGCCGCGGGCCTGCCCCCGGGCGCCGCCATCGCCACCAACAAGATCGGCGGCATCGCCGGCTCGAGCGCCGCGACGCTGCATTTCCTGCACATCCGCCAGATCGACCTGCGCCGCAGCCGGTGGATGGCGCTGGGCGCCTTCCTCGGCTCGCTGGCGGGCGGCATCGTCCTCACCCATATCGACAGCGCCGTGCTCGGCCGCCTGATCCCCGTCCTGCTGATCGGCTTCGCCCTGTACTTCCTGCTCTCGCCCCGAGTGGGCGCCGAGGACCGCAAGGCGCGCATCCCCACCGCCGCTTACGCGCTCGCCGTGGCGCCCGTCATCGGCTTCTACGACGGATTCTTCGGCCCGGGCACGGGCACCTTCCTGGCGATCTCGCTGGTCACCCTGCTGGGCTTCAACCTGGTCAAGGCCACGGCGCACACCAAGCTGCTCAACCTCAGCAGCAACCTCGCCTCGGTGCTGTTCTTTGCCGCGAACGGCAACATCGTCTGGTCCTTCGGCCTGCCCCTGCTGGCCGGCCAGTGGATCGGCGGGACCATCGGCGCGCGCCTGGTGGTCAGCCAGGGCCACCGCCTGATCAAGATCGTCATGTCCACGGTCGCGATCGCGATCTCGGTCAAGATGATCTGGAGCGCCTGAGGCTGGCACGGCCCCGGAGCTCGTACGGCTCAGGCCTCGCCCGCCAGCACCCGCAGCTCGACGCCGACGTCCCCGCGCTCGGAGGACACCCACGCCGTGCCGTCGGCCACGTTGACGTTCAGTGACATGCCGCGCCCGGCGAGGTCCGCCAGGGCGCGCGTCGCCTCGGCGGGCAGGGCGTAGACCTTCAGGTTTCCGGCGCGGGCGATCCTGTCGCGCACGCCGGCCCACCAGACCTCAACCCCGCGGCCGTAGGCGAACACGATCACTTCCTCCGCGCGGCCGCAGGCCCGCAGGATGCGGCGATCGTCCGGCAGCCCGACCTCGATCCACTGCCGGATCGCGCCCGTCAGGTCCTTGCGCCACAGGTCGGGCTCGTCGGTCTCGCTCAGGCCGCGCGTGAAGCCCAGCCCCTCGTCGCCGTCCACGTGCAGGGCATAGGCCAGCAGGCGCACCATCAGGCGCTCGTCGGTTTCCGACGGGTGGCGGGCCAGGGTCACGGCATGGCTGCCGTAGTAGGCGCGATCATTGTCGGCGACGTGGACGTCGGCTTTGTAGACGGTTGCGCGCAAGGCCATGGAGCATTCCCGGACGGCCCCGCGCCCGGACGGCGAAAGCCGGGGTCGGAAGCCGAAAAGCCCTTAGTCTAACCCGCTCGTTCCGGCCGCGCGCCTGGGACGAGGCCGCCGGCGGCCGCCCGGGCGGCGTATGATGGATCGACGCCCACTGGATTTCCGAGGAAGACACCATGCCCTGCTACAGCTTCGAAGGCCTCACCCCCGTCATCCACCCGACCGCCTACGTCCACCCCACGGCGGTGCTGATCGGCGACGTCATCGTCGGCCCCGGGGTCTACGTCGCGCCGCTGGCCTCGCTGCGCGGCGACTTCGGTCGCCTCATCCTCGAGGAGGGCTCGAACCTCCAGGACCATTGCATGATGCACGGCTACAGCGACGCCGACACCATCGTCCAGGCCAACGGCCACATCGGCCACGGCGCCATCCTGCACGGCTGCGTCATCGGCCGCAACACGCTGGTGGGCATGAACTCGGTCGTCATGGACCGCGCCGTCATCGGGCCCGACAGCATCGTCGCCGCCATGAGCTTCGTCAAGATCGGCTTCCAGGGCGAACCCCGCCAGATGCTGGCGGGCTCGCCCGCGCGCGTGGTCCGCGCGATCACCGACGCCGACCTGCGCTGGAAGAACATGGGCACCCTCGAGTACCAGGCCCTGGTCGGCCGCTGCACCCGCAGCCTGCGCGAGGCCGAGCCGCTGCGCGAGGTGGAGCCCGACCGCCCCCGCCTGAAAGGCATCACGGATCTGGAGGCGTTGCGGGAGGCGCAGCACCGATCCAAGCAGCCGGTCTAGTGCCGGAATCACCCGGCACCGCCCCGCTATTTGAACGCCGTCTCGATGAAGCTGCGCAATTTGCGCGAGTGCAGGCGCTCGCGCGGCATCTCGCGCAGGCGCTCGAGCGCCCGGATGCCGATGTGCAGGTGCTGGTTGACCTGGGTGCGGTAGAAGGCGCTGGCCATGCCCGGCAGCTTGAGCTCGCCGTGCAGGGGTTTGTCGGACACGCACAGCAGGGTGCCGTAGGGCACCCGGAAACGGAAGCCGTTGGCCGCGATGGTGGCCGATTCCATGTCCATGGCGATCGCCCGCGACTGGGACAGGCGCTGGACGGGTTCCTGCTGGTCGCGCAGCTCCCAGTTGCGGTTGTCGATGGTGGCGACCGTGCCGGTGCGCATGATCTTTTTCAGCTCCCAGCCGGTCAGGCCCGCGACCTCGGCCACCGCCTCCTCGAGCGCCACCTGCACCTCGGCGAGGGGCGGCACGGGCACCCACAGCGGCAGGTCGTCGTCCAGCACGTGGTCCTGGCGCACGTAGCCGTGGGCGAGCACGTAGTCGCCCAGTCGCTGCGTGGTGCGCAGGCCCGCGCAATGGCCCAGCATCAGCCAGGCCGAGGGACGCAGCACCGCGACGTGATCGGTGATGGTCTTGGCGTTGGAGGGCCCCACGCCGATATTGATCAGGGTGAGGCCGGAATGCCCCTCGCGCTTGAGGTGGTAGGAGGGCATCTGAGGCGCGCGCTCCAGGATCACGGGCGGCTCGCCCGCGGTCCCGGGGGTGACGATGTGGTTGCCCGGCTCGACCAGCTCGGTGTAGCCGCCCTCGCCGCGCGCCAGGGTGCCGCGCGCCCATTTGACGAACTCCTCGACGTAGAACTGGTAGTTGGTGAACAGCACGAAATCCTGGAAATGCTGGGGCGCGGTCGCCGTGTAGTGCTGCAGGCGGTGCAGGGAATAGTCGATGCGCGGCGCGGTGAACGGGCCCAGCGGGCGCGGCTGGCCCGGGCGCCCCTGCCAGGTGCCGTTGACGATCGCATCGTCGGTGACGGCCAGGTCGGGCACGTCGAAATGGTCGCGCAGGGTGTGGCCGGGCGATTCCATGTACTCGCCCTCGACGTACTCGCCCTCGGGAAAGGCGAAGTGCAGCGGGATGGGCATGTCGGATTCGCCGATCTCGACCGGCACCCGGTGATTGCGCAGCAGCAGCCCGACCTGCTCGCGCAGGTAGCCGCGGAACAGCGCCGGCTGGGTCACCGTGGTCATGTAGGTGCCGGGCTCGACCAGGTGGCCGTACGACAGGCGGCTGTCGACCTCCTGGTAGGAATGCACCCGGATGCGGATCGCCGGATAGCAGGCGCGCACGCGCTGGCCCTCGGGCAGTCCGCCGGCGCAATAGGCGCGGAAGGCGTCGCGGATGAAGGTGGTGTTGCGCACGTAGATCGCCAGCAGTTGCTCGACGGCCGCATCGGCGTCCCCGAAGCTCGCGAACGGGATCAGCGCCGGCATCGAGGTCGGTCGCGGGGCATTCATGAAATCGCTCGGATCGTTCATGCGCCCATTATCGCAGAGGCTCACGGCCTTCTGCTGACCTCCCGGCCCGCCGCGTAGGTGGCGGCGACGCAGCGGTCGTCGCCCAGCATGGCCAGGGCGAAAAGCCGTTCCTCGAGGGTGTCGGCGCGGGCGCTGCGCCGCGCCAGCAGCGGGGTCGCGGCCGGATCCAGCACCACGAAGTCCGCCTCGGCGCCCGGCGCCAGCGTGCCGATGCGGCCCGCGAGCCCCAGGCCGCGCGCCGCCCCCTGGGTCGCCAGCCAGAACATGCGCAGGGCGCCCAGGTGGTGGCCCGAGAGGCGGGCGATCTTGTGCGCCTCGCTCATCGTCCTCAGCATGGAAAAGGACGAGCCCCCGCCCACGTCGGTCGCCAGGGCCACCGGCATGCCGCAGGCCCGGGCGGCGGCGAAATCGAACAGGCCGCTGCCGAGGAACAGATTGGAGGTCGGGCAGTGGGCGGCCAGCGCGCCGGCATCGCGCATGCGCCGGCGGTCGTCGTCATCCAGCCACACGCAATGCCCATAGACCGAGCGCGGGCGCAGCAGGCCATGCCGATCGTAGACGTCGAGATAGCTGCGGTAGCCGGGGAAAAGCTCGGCCACCCACTTGATTTCGTCCTTGTTCTCGGACACGTGGCTCTGGATGAACACGTCCGGGTAGCGGCGAGCCAGCTCGCCGCACAGGCCGAGCTGCTCGGGCGTCGAGGTGGGGGCGAAGCGCGGAGTCAGGGCGTACATCTGCCGCCCCGTGCCGTGCCAGCGCCGCAGCAGCGCCTCGCTGTCGCGCGCGCCCGTCTCGGCGGTGTCGCGCAGGAACGCCGGGCAGTTCCGGTCCATCATCACCTTGCCCGCGATCATGCGCAGGTCGCGTGCATGGCTTTCCTCGAAGAACGCCTGCGCCGACTGCGGATGCACGGTGCAGTACACCAGCGCCGTCGTCGTGCCCACGCGCAGCAGCTCGTCCAGGAAGAACCGCGCCACCTCGGCGGCGTGCCCAGGATCCTCGAACCGGCGCTCGGTCGGAAAGGTGTAGGTCTCGAGCCAGGGCAGCAGGCCGGACGCCGGCGAGGCGATCATGTCGGTCTGCGGATAATGGATGTGCGTGTCGATGAAGCCCGGCATGATCAGGCGGCCGCGCCAGTCGGCCACGGGCGTGCCCGGCGGCAGGCCGGGGGCCAGGCTCTCGTACTCGCCGCAGTCGCGCACCCGCCCGCCATCCACCACCAGCAGGCCGTCCCGGATCCAGACGCAGGCCTCCTCCTCGGCCTCGCCGTCGTCGCGGAAATACAGCAGTTCGGCGCGAAAGGCGCCTGGGGGTCCGGCCTCGAGGCCTGCTTGGGGCTTGCTCATCCGATACTCCAGCGTGGGGATGGGGGGCCGGGCCCCGGATTCAAACGATGGGCGAGGCGGCGCGCCGCGCCACCCCGGCGCGCACGCGCAAGAGCTGGGCCGCGACGGCGACGGCGATCACCGCCGGCTGCTTGCCGGCGATGCCGGGCTCGCCGATGGGGCAGACGATCCGGCGATAGCGTTCCTCGGGAATGCCGCGCGCTTGGAAGCGGCGCTCGAACTTGCGGCGCTTGGTCATGGAGCCGATCAGCCCGAGATAGGCGGCGTCGTCGCGGCGCAGGAGCTGCTCGCACAGGCGCTGGTCCAGGGCGTGGTCGTGGGTCATGACCAGGTAGCAGCTTCCGGGGGGCGCCTCGTCGATCACGGCCTCGGGCGTGTCCGTGGCCTCGACGTGGACGTTGGAGGGCAGGAGGTCGGGGAACAGGTCCTCGCGCTCGTCCACCCAGGTCACCCGGCAGGGCAGCGTGCCGAGGATGTGCACTAGGGCGCGGCCCACGTGGCCCGCGCCGAACAGGACCACGTTCAGGGGCGCCGGCGCGATCACCTCGGCAAACAAGGGCCGGCCGCCGGCATCCTCGGCCAGCAGCTTGCCCGGCACGGCCTCGCCGGGCGCGAGCGGCGCCTCCCGCAGGCGGACCCGGGGACCGGCCTCCGCGCCGTCCAGCCCCACCTCGCGCACCGCCGCGCGGCCGGCCCGCAGGCGATCGCGCAGCTCGCCCAGCCAGCCCCTGTCGGACTCGCCGAGGCGCTCGAACAGCAGGTGGACCATGCCGCCGCAGCATTGGCCCAGCGACGGTCCCAGGGGCAGGCGTTCGATCCAGCGCGCGGGCACGTGGGGGGCATGCAGGCGCTTGCGCGCCACGTCCACGGCGACCCATTCCAGGTGGCCGCCGCCGATGGAGAACCACTGCTGGCGATCGGACACCAGCATCTTGGCACCCGCCTCGCGCGGCGTCGATCCCTGCGCCCAGGCCACGGTGACGAGCACCAGCGCCTGGCCGCGGTCGAGGCTCCAGAGGGCCTGGTCGATCCAGTCGTGCATCAGGCCGCGCTGCGTTTCCGCAGCCCCTCGATGGCGGCGAGGATGGCCTCCGGGGTGGCGGGCGCGTCGAGCGCCGGCTCGGTCCGGCCATCGCCCACCGCCGCCACCGCCTCGCGGATGGCGTTGTAGACGCTGAAGGCCAGCAGCAGCGGCGGCTCGCCCACCGCCTTGGAGCGATGCACGGTTTCCTTGGGGTTGCTGGCCTTGTAGAGCTTGACCCGGAAGTCGCGCGGGCAGTCGCTGATCGCGGGGATCTTGTAGGTCGACGGCGCATGCGTCATGAGGCGTCCCTGCGCATCCCACCACAGCTCCTCGGTGGTCAGCCATCCCATGCCCTGGATGAAGCCGCCCTCGACCTGGCCCAGGTCGATGGCCGGGTTGATCGAGGCGCCGACGTCGTGCAGCAGGTCCGCGCGCAGCAGTTTCCATTCGCCGGTCAGGGTGTCGACCACCACCTCGGACACCGAGGCGCCGTAGGCATAGTAGTAGAAGGGGCTGCCGTGCATGGTGGCCTTGTCCCAGGTGATGCCCGGTGTCTTGTAGAAGCCGTCGGACCAGAGCTGCACGCGGTCCCAATAGGCCTCGTCGACCAGCCTGGCGAAGGCGATGGTCTGGCCGTTGACGTCGACCTGGCGATAGGCGAAGGTGACCTCCTCGGGCTTGCCACCGTACTTGCGCGCCGCGAAATCCGCCAGGCGCGCGCGCAGTTGCAGGGCCGCGTCCTCGGCGGCCTTGCCGTTGAGGTCGGTGCCCGTCGAGGCCGCGGTGGCCGAGGTGTTGGCGACCTTGGTGGTATCCGTCGCGGTCACGCGCACGCACTCGAGGTCCAGTCCCAGGGTATTGGCGACCACCTGGGCGACCTTGGTGTTCAGCCCCTGCCCCATCTCGGTGCCGCCGTGGTTCACCAGCACGGAGCCGTCGCGGTAGATGTGCACCAGCGCGCCCGCCTGGTTGAAGGCCGGCACGTTGAACGAGATGCCGAATTTCACGGGCGTGAGCGCGATGCCCTTCTTGAGGACGGGGCTCGCCGCATTGAAGGTGCGCACGGCCTCGCGCCGGGCCCGGTATTCGCTGCTGGCCTCGAGCTCGTCCACCAGCGGCTCGAGCAGGTTGCCTTCGACGAGCTGCCCATAGGGAGTGACGTTGCGCGTGTCCACGCCGTAGAAATTCAGCCGCCGCACGTCCAGCGGATCCTTGCCGAGCTGCCGGCTGACGCGATCGATGATGACTTCCATCATGAGCGCGCCCTGCGGGCCACCGAATCCCCGGAACGCCGTGTTCGACTGGGTGTGGGTCTTGCCGCACATGGCGCGCAGCTCGACGTCGGGGACGTAGTAGGCGTTGTCGAAGTGGCATATCGCGCGGCTGGCGACCGCCTCCGAGAGATCCGCCGAGAATCCCGCGTTCAGCGTCATGTCGAGCTTGACGCCCAGAATGCGGCCCTCGTCGTCGAAGCCCACGTCATACTCGTAGTAGAAGCCGTGGCGTTTGCCGGTGATCATGAAATCGTCGTCGCGATCGACGCGCAGCTTGACCGGGCGGCGCAGGTGGTGCGCGCAGACCGAGGCCAGGCAGGCGAACAGCGCCGACTGGGATTCCTTGCCGCCGAAGCCGCCGCCCATGCGCCGGCATTCGATCTGGACCTGGTGGGCCTGCCAGCCCAGCGCGTGGCCGACCACGGCCTGCATCTCGGAGGGGTGCTGGGTCGAGCACCAGACGAGCATGCCGTGGCCCTCGCGCGGGACGGCATAGGAAATCTGGCCCTCCAGGTAGAACTGCTCCTGGCCCTTGCATTCGAAAGTGTCGCGGATGCGATGCGGCGCGGCCGCCAGGGCCTTTTCCGGATCACCATTGTATAGCCTTAGATCCGGCAGGACCCGCGCGCCCTCCGCCTTGGCCTGGCGCGGCGTCAGGATGGCCGGCAGCTCCTCATATTCGATCCGGCCCAGGCGCGCCGCGCGGCGGGCGGCGTCCACCGTGCGCCCCACCACCACAAACAGCGGCTGGCCGATGTACTGCGTCAGGCCGTCGGCCAGCAGGGGATCGTCGTGCAGGACCGGGCCGCAGTTGTTCTCGCCGGGGATGTCGCGCGCGGTATAGACGGCGACCACGCCGGGGGCGCGGCGCACCGCCTCGAGATCCATCGACACGATGCGGGCGTGCGCCTTGGCCGACAGGCCCAGGGCCGCATAGACCGTGCCGCGCAGCTCGGGGATGTCGTCGGTGTAGACTGCCTCGCCGCTGGCGTGCAGGGCGGCGGACTCGTGGGGGCTGGAGGCGCCGGCGGCCGGCTCGCCCGGGCGCGGCCGGGGAATCTGGTGATTGCCGATCGCCAGGCGCTCGAGCGCGCCGGGCGCATTGATGCGCATGTTCATGTCGGACCTCCTCAGGCGATGCCGGCCAGCGCGGCCGTATTGACCTGATGCGTCGCGAGCGGCGCCCCAGGGGCGGTTTCCAGGTAAAAGCGGTAGAGCAGGTTGCGCGAGGCGCTCATCCGGTAGCCGCTGCTCGCGCGCATGTCGGTGAGCGGCTCGAAGTCCCGCGCCAGCGCGTCCATCGCGGCGCGCACGCACGCCTCGTCCCAGGGCCGGCCCAGCAGCGCCGCCTCGGCCGCGCGCGCCCGGCGGGGCGTCGCGGCCACGCCGCCGTAGCCCATCCGTATCGCCGCGACCGCGCCGCGCTCGTCGAGCGTCAGCGCGAAGGCGGCGCACACGGCCGAGATGTCCTGGTCGAAGCGCTTGGACAGCTTGTAGACCCGGAACCGGCGGCCCGGCACTCGCACCGGGACGCGCACGGCCTGGACGAATTCGCCGTACTCGGAGGCGTTCTTTTGATAGGCCAGGTAGTAGTCCTCGAGCGGCAGCTCGCGCACCCGGTCGCCGCGGCGCAGCACGATCCGCGCGCCCAGGGCGATCAGCGGCGGCATCGAGTCGCCGATCGGCGAGCCGTTGGCCACGTTGCCGCCCAGCGTGCCCGCGTTGCGGATCGGATACGAGGCGAAGCGCTGGCGCAATTCCGTGAACTCGGGCAGGCGCGCCACCAGCGCGTCATAGGCGTCGTTCAGCAGCGCCCCCGCGCCGATCACCAGGTCGCCGCCGTCCTCGTGGATGTCGCGCAGCTCGCGTACCTGGCCGACGTAGATGAGGTGGGGCAGGTCGCGGAACTGTTTGGTCACCCACAGGCCCACGTCGGTGCTGCCGGCCAGGAGGCGCGCCTCGGGATGCTCGAGGCGCAGGGCCGCGAGTTGATCCAGCGTGCGCGGCGCGTGGAACACGTGGCCGTCCTGCTCGTAGGTGAACGTCCCCTCGCGCGCCAGCGCCTCGAGCGCCCGGGCGAGCCCCGCGCGGTCGAAGGGCACATGGGGATAGTCCTCGCCCATCCGCGTCGCGGCCCGCACGATCGGCTGGTAGCCGGTACAGCGGCACAGGTTGCCCGACAGGACGTCGTCGATCTCGGCGCGCGAGAGCGCCGGGCCGTCGGGCTCGTGCGCCAGGTACATGCCCCACAGCGACATGACGAAGCCGGGCGTGCAGAAGCCGCACTGCGAGCCGTGGCAGTCGACCATGGCCTGCTGGACCGGATGCAGGCTGCCGTCGGCCTGGCGCAGGTCCTCGACCGTGAACAGCGCCTTGCCGTCGAGGGTGGGCAGGAACTGGATACAGGAATTCACCGCGCGCAGCTCGACGCCGCCCTTGCCGTCGGGCTCGGCCACCACCACGGTGCAGGCGCCGCAATCGCCCTCGGCGCAGCCCTCTTTGGTCCCCACGCAGCCGAGGTCCTCGCGCAGGTACTGCAGCACGGTGCGGGTCGTGGGCTGGCCGGACACCTCGTGCACCTGCCCTCGGTAATGAAACCGGATCGCTTGTGTCTCCATGTCGGCACCTTTCTGCCTTGAGGTCTCGTTCCATCCAAGATAGCACCGCGCGGGCCCGCGGCGCATTCCCGCGCCATGATGAACACTATCAGCCCATGGATATCCCTTGGGGCTCCGCAGACGGGATGGACGCCGCCCCCGGGGGGCGGGAATAATAGGCCATGCAAAGATCCCGCGAACCCCTGGACACCCATCTGCTGCGCATCCTGCAGATCCTGCTGACCGAGCAGAGCGTCTCGCGCGCGGCGATCCGGCTCGGCCTGTCGCAGCCCGCGCTCAGCAATTCGCTGCGCCGGCTGCGCGAGCTGACCGGCGATCCGATCCTGGTGCGCGGCAAGACCGGCATGGTGCCCACCGAGCGCGGCCTCGAGCTGCTCGCCCACGCCAACGACGCCCTGGCGGCGATCGACCGCATCATGCGGCCGGCCGGCGAGTTTTCCCCGGCCACGACGGCGCGCGAATTCCACCTGGGCGCCCCC
>Ga0180216_1003664_pt1 | contig 12038 bp, 6 predicted proteins | sample eDN3rd37CBELigMG_FD_128879 | JGI IMG/M metagenome (GOLD analysis project Ga0180216, IMG submission 128879) | Enriched Miracle-Growth compost microbial communities from Emeryville, California, USA - eDNA 3rd pass 37_C BE-Lig MG (version 2)... ...
AGCGCCGTCGCGTAGCCCTCCGGCAAGGCGGTGATGAAACCATGCGCCTGCGCGAGTTGAGCAGCGCGCGCGACCTCTTCGTCGCTGGCGCCTTCGCGGCCAATCCTGATGTTGGCGGCGATGCTGTCGGAAAACAGGATGGGATCCTGGAAGACGGTGGCGACGAGACCGGCGAGTTGTGCAGGCGGCAAGGTGCGCAGATCAGCGCCGCCGATCGAGACCGAGCCCGATTGTGGATCGAAGAACCGCGCGGTCAGGCGCGCGATGGTGCTCTTTCCGCCGCCGGAGGGGCCGACAACGGCGACGATGCTCCCAGGCGGAATCTCGAAGCTGAGATCTCTCAGCACGATGCTTTCGTCGTAAGCGAACGAGACGTTGTCGAACACGACGCGCGGCGCGCCAAGCTTCACCGGGCTGCTGCCGAATGTGATTATTGGCGCATCCGTCAGCTCGGAGATGCGCGAGAGAACGGTCTCCTGCCGCCCGATGCGGGCGACGAAGTCGCCCAGACGGACGAAAACCTCGCCTAGTCCTGAACAAAGCAAGGCAACCAGAACGAGACTTGAGACGGAGAGGCTGTTCTCGCCGATGAGGAAAAGGCCGAGTGGAAGGACGAAGACGAGGCTGGATCCGATCAGCACGGAGAACAGGTTGCCGGGAAGGAGGCAGAGGCGCACCCAATCGTGGACGGAGCCGATGAAGGATTGCGAAACCCGGTCGAGACGGGCGGTCGACTGGCCTCCCTCGTTAAAGAGCTTGAGCACCGCAATGCCGCGTGCGAGTTCCGCCGATACGCCGTTGAGCTCAACCGTGCTCGCGCGATAGGCATCGGCGGCGGGGCGTGCATTGCGTTGCATGCGATGCAGGACGGCGACGGCCAGGAGCAGGGGAGCGAGCGCGGCCAAAGCGAGGCGCCAGTCCAGCCAGATCAGCACCCCTGCTACTGTCGCAGCGCCGAGGATGATCGCGGTCAGTTCCGGTACGAGATGGGCGAGCCCGTCCTCGACGGCCTCGACGTCATCGATCAAGGCAGTCCGCCAGGCGCTCTCGCGATTGCGGTCGAACAGCCCGAGGGGCACTCGAAACAGAACACGCACCATCGTGCGCCGCAGCGACACCTGCACGTTGAAGGCCGCGAAATGGGAAAGCACGCTGGATAACGCAAAGCAGGCATGACGCGCGAAGATGGAAACCCCGAGCCACATCGCAGCCCATAAGATGCTCGTGCCGGTAGCACGGCCGTCGATCAGCGACATCACGAGCCACCAGACGATCGCGTAGGGCACGAGACTGAGCAGCGTCGCCAAGGTTCCGGAGAAACAAGCACCGATGAAGTGGGCCGGCTGCTGCCTCAGCAGTCCGGCCAACGTCCGGATTGGGGACGCCGACGACGCCATCAGAACCTGCCTGTGAGCGTAACCCCGAAGGTACGACCGTCAGCCGGCGCACCGACGTCGAGGGTGCCGGAGCGGTAGTAACCCGCGAGATACCGCTCATCGAGCATGTTCTTCGCCCAGATCTCGGCTTCCCAGTTGTTCTTCCGGATGCCGAGCCGTGCATTCACGAGATGCAGGGGCGACTGCTCGTACAAATTGTCGGCCAGGAAATAGTAGGCTCCCTTGTAATTATAGTTCGCGCCGGCAAAGAGCGTGATGCCGTAGCCCATGTACTCTTCATATTTCACCCCGGCGTTGACGCTATGCCTGGGCGAGAGAGGAATGGTGTTGCCGTCGTAGATGACGCCGCTGACCGTGTCCTCGTAGTCCTCGTAACGTGCGTCGAGGAAGCCGTAGCCGGCAAAGAGCTGCCATGCCCGGGTGAGCTTGTAGCTGCCTTCCACCTCGAACCCGTATGACCGTGCCTTGCCGGCGTTGCCGATGACGCGGCCCCGGGGCAGCACGTACTCCATCACCTGCTGGTTCTGCCAGTCGTTGTAGAAGACTGCGACGTCGACGAGCAGTCGCTTGTCGAGCCAACGGCTTTTCGTACCGACCTCGTAGGTCCACACCGTCTCGGGGTCGTAGATATTGATTTGACCGTTGGCGATGAACTGGCTGATGCCGCCAGCCCGGAAACCATTGCTGGCACGAGCGTACGCCATCATGTCATTGGTTACACGATACCGGGCGGTGAACTCTGGTGTGAGCCCGTCGAAGTCGGCCGATCCGCTGGCGGCGACCGGCATCCCGAAGGCGTAGGTGCCGGACGGCGTGGCGATGGCAGCCCGGCCATCCTTGGTCTCGTATGTATACCGCAGACCGGCAATCAGCTCGAGGCGGTCGGTGACGGCATACGAGAGCTCGCCGAACGCCGAGTAGCTGTTGGTGCGCTGGTCGAGACTGTTGTTGCTCCATAGCGCAGGCGGAATGCCGAAAAGATCGAACTGGTCGGCTCCCCGCAGATGCTCCCACAGATAGAAGCCGCCGAGCATCCAGCCCAGGCGATTATTGAGCCTGCCGTTAAGGCGGATCTCCTGGGTGAACTGATCCTGGTTCTGCCATTGACCCTGGCTGTAAAGCGGCTGCGGTAGGAAGTCGCCGTCCAGGAAAGTGGCGTACCGATAGCCGCGATAGGCGGAATTGGTCGTCAACTTGAACGTATCGAAACGATGCTCGAGGCGAGCGCTGACGCCGCCGACGTCGCGATGCTCGATCGGTCGCTCGTTGACGTTGATTCGGCCCTTCAGGACATCGGACACGAGACCGAATGCCCAGCCTTCCGAATTGTCGCGTCCATAATCACCTGAAATCCGAAGCAGCGTGTCGGCACTGGGACGGACATCCGTCGTGAATCGGCCCGCGCCGCTCCTGATGTCTCCGACCGTCGATCCATCGTAGAGATTATCGAGTATACCGCCGCGGCCCGTCAGCGTGATCGACGACCGGGTCGTTATGATGTCGTTAATGGGCACATTGGCGGCGCCAGTGAAGCGCTTGAGACCGTCCGATCCGTAGGTCACCTTGCCGAAGCCGGAGAATTCGTCTGCTGGCTTTTCGGTGACGATATTGACGGCGCCGCCGATGGCGTTGCGGCCGTAAAGGACAGCCTGAGAGCCGCGCGCGACCTCGAACCTCTCCGCGTCCCACATGTATGTGGGATAGCCCGTCGGGCGCGCAACGAAGACGTCGTCGATAAAGAAGCCGACGCCCTGCTGCCGGTCGATGCCGGCGTTTCCGCCAAGGCCCCCAATGCCGCGAATCGAGATCTGTGGCGCCGATATGCTGCCTTGCGACCAGAACACCATGTTGGGGACGCCCTCGACGGCGGTCTCCACAGTGTCACGCTGCGCGGGGCCAAGCTCGTCGCCCCGGAATGCCTTGGCACTGACGGGCGCGCTCTGGATAGGTTCTTCCCGGCGACGGACGGTGACGGTCTGCTCGATGACGCGGCGTTGAGCGGCCTGCCCGGTCGTCTCGGGCTGCGGACGCCGGCGGGCCGGCGACGAGGGGGCATTCACCGTAATGTCGTTCAGCATGATCGGCGCGCCGGCCTTGGCGTTCGGTTGCCGGCGTGGCGCCGCGGCTTTCGGAGCCGGCTGCGGCGCGGCGGCTTTCGGAGCCGGCTGCGGCGCGGCGGCTTTCGGAGCCGGTGGGGCAGGCGTCGCAGCCGGCGCGGGCGCCGCTGCATTGCCGCCTTGAGCTCCACCTTGCGGGGCGTTGATATCCTGTTGCGGGCCCGAGCCCGGGTCCTGTGCGAGCGCCTCGGGCGACAGGCACGGTATCGATATCATCGCAGCCGCAATCGCGAGCGCTCTTATAGAAGCTCCGTTCATCACCCCACCGTCATTTTCTATCCCCCGAAACGGTGCGAACCATCTCATCGAGCGGGGGAGATTCGGAACAACGGTGGCTTTCGGCTCTGGGACTTTTCCTTTCGATCGAGCTTCCCGCCTCGCCAGGTAGTACAGCTAGCGCAACTCGCTTGGCGATACGCCAAACCGGCGTCTGAACAAAGTCGAGAAATGCGCAACGCTGTAGCCAACACGATAGGCAACCTGCGAGACGTTCATCTTGCCGGAGGTGAGAAGGATGTAGGCCTGCTCGAGCCGGTGCTCCTGCAGCATCTCGTAGACGCTCATGCCGTAGGCGGAGCGAAAGCCGGTCGTCAGCTTCTTTACGTTCAATCCGACCTGGCGACTGAGCTCCTTCAGGGAAGGGGGGTCTTCCATCGCCTCGAGCAGGATTTCGCGCGCGTCGTAGATCCGCTTCAGGTCGCGTCCGCACAGGAACGGGCATGCCGCGCAGGCAACCGACGTCTCGTCACAGAACGCGCCGGCGATCAGGGCCGTCAACTCGAGCGACTTGCCGGCAAGGTAGAGCTGGCGCATCGGTCCCTTCAGCGGGCACGCGCTGATCTGCAGCGCAAGCGCCTGCAACTGCGGCTCGGCATCGCGCTGCAGGAAGCGCGTGTATTTCGGCGATGAACCGATCAGGCGATCGAGTGGCAGGCCTGAATCCTCGACCTCATCCGGGTCCATCACAACGGCCACGAACTCGGTGCGACTGTTTGGCGGCAGCGTGTACGTGCCTTCGCGCCCGTCGTTGCTGGCGAGCAGGTAGATCGAAGGGCCGGCCATTGCAAACGGGCCTTCCATGCGGCCGCTGATCATGCCGGTGGACATCACGCCCACACGCACACCTTTCGAGATCGGACCGGTGAAAGTCTGCGCAGTCTCGTACTCGATGTTGGCGGCGCGAATCGTAAAGCGACAATCGAGCTGCTCGGACCAACTGTCGATACGCTGCAAGGGCCTGGCGGCGATTGGTGTCATATCGTGGCTCATCGTCGAACTGCCATCGAATGGTCTACGTGTCTTTGCTGCTCAACCGATCGAACGTATTTGGCTCGCGAGAATAAACGCAGCAAGACTCTGGACACGAGTTTACACCTCGAGGTGTAATCTATACTAATTTAGTAATGAATTGTAGTGCGCATCTGCTACCGTAGTGTCGCTCTTGGTCTGCTGCTGAGCAGATTGACAAATCACCAACCGTGACTTCGAGCGCCTCGGCGACGAACCGTGTGCAAAGACGGCCGACGTTCCTTGTTGGGTCTCTGAGAGCAGGCCGACGCGTTTGGCATGCATTCACCTGACGTGAACAGACTTTAGCTGCCGCCAGTGCAGTCATAGGCAGTCAATCGGGCGCCGTACGCGGCTCGTCCAGCTCCGTGCTTGACCGCCCATATCTGGCAAGTGACGATACGCCCGTCGGCAGGTTGTGCGGCTGGGCGATGCTTTCCGGACGATAAACACCCTACCCGGCTGAATTCCCGCTTGCGCGCGGCACCGATCTGATCGCTACGCCCTGGCGATCATCGATGCCAAGTTGTGCGTCCCACCCCCAATGCTGCCGGAGACCGCCCATGGCGATTGGCGCGACGAGTAAGCTGCCTCTGCTTTTTCAGCCTCTCACCATCCGCGGCGTCACATTCAAAAACCGATGTGTCGTGGCGCCAATGATCCACTACCGCGCCGATGCCGGAAACACCTGCGGCTCGTTCCACATCGTGCATCTCGGAAAATTCGCGCTTGGAGGTTTTGGCGCCGTCTTCACGGAGACCACCGCCGTGGAGCCACGCGGCCTCAATACGGATCTCGATCTCGCAATCTTCAATGATGCTCAAGCCGAGAGCTTTCGGCCGCTGACCTCGTTTCTCAAGGCCGAAGGCGTCGTCTCCGCGATCCAGCTAGGCCATGCCGGCCGCAAAGCGTGCATACAGACGGCCATGGAAGGCATGGGGCCTTTGACCGAAGCACAAATCAACGCCGGACGTCGGGTTTGGCAGCCGGTCGCCCCGTCGCCGATCGCGGTAGGTCCCGAATGGCTGACGCCCCACGAGCTGACGACAGCCGAGGTCGTGGATGTGATCGATGCCTTCGCGGCAGGAGCCAGGCGCGCTGTCCAGGCCGGATTCGAGGTCGTCGAAATTCACGGCGCGCACGGCTATCTGATCACCAGTTTCCTCTCTCCGGTAACCAACAAGCGTCGCGATAAATATGGGGGCGACATCGCCGGCCGCATGCGCATGCCATTGGAGGTGGCGGAAGCCTGTCGCGCTGCAATTCCGGATGCCACGCCATTGTTTTTCCGCGCCTCCTGTGTCGATGGAACAGCAGAAGGCTGGCAGCTCGAGGATACGGTCGTTCTGGCGCGCGAATTGAAGGCCCGTGGCGTCGACGTGATCGATTGCTCGTCCGGCGGCTTGCTCGGCGCGGCAACAGCGGCACGCGTAACCCGAAGTCTGGGTTTCCAGGTCCCTTTTTCCGAGCGTGTTCGTCGCGAGGCGGACATCGCCACCATGGCGGTCGGCATCATCCTCGAGGGCCAGCAGGCCGAAGCGATCCTGCAGGAGGGCAAGGCGGATCTGATCGCGGTCGGGCGCCAGGCGCAGTACGATCCGAACGTGGCGCTGCATTGGGCTCACGAGCTTGGCATAAACAAGCGCTTCGAGCTTTGGCACCCTGAGTATGGATGGTGGCTCGAGAAGAGAATTCGCACCCTCGAAGGATTCGCCACGCCTGAGGGCGTCGTCACCAAGCGCGATTGAGCGGCCTCGATCCTGGCTCGTCGTCGGTTCTCGACGTCATGGATACATCGCCCAGCCGACGCGATCGGTCTCGGCCTTGTAGACATGCCCGTTGGTGCTGGTGACGAACACCGTGGTCATATCCGGCCCGCCGAAGCAGACGTTGGTCGGCCGGTTGCAGCCGATGGGATGCGTTTCGAGCACGCGGCCGCTCGGCGAGAAGACATAGAGCATCGGGCCCGCCCCGCTCACTTCGTAGCCAGCAGTTGCGATGATGTTGCCTTCGGCATCATGACACATGCCGTCGATGCCACGGTGCACGCCGCGCGCATCCTCGCCCCAGGAGAACAGAGTATCGTAGGTCCCAAGGCTGCCATCCTCCTTGATCGGATAGGCACGCAGCTCGCGATTGACGCCGCGCTTGTAGCTGCTCTCGGCGACGTAAAGCGTCCGCTGGTCGGGCGAAACGAGGATGCCGTTGGTTTGGGTATTGTCGAAGGTCGCGCGCGTCACCTTATAGCTGCCGTCAGCTTGCGGGTCGGCGCGCAGCACCGATTGATCCTCGATCTCTCGGACCTCGGTCTTGTCCCAGTTGCCGTCGTTCACCGGGTTGGTGAACCAGATGCGGCCCTTGCGGTCGATGGCGAGATCGTTGGGCGTGTTCAGCCGCTTGCCGTCGAGCCGATCGGCGATCACCGTGGTCTTGCCATCGGGATCGAAGCGCACGATCGCGCGCCCGCCGGAGCTGCAGCCGAAGAGCCTTCCCTGCGCATCGAAGCACAGGCCGTTGGTGCGATTGGTATTCTCGCGCCATACGGAGATGGCTTTGGTTTTCGGATCGTATCGCAGAATGCGGCTGCGGCGTATGTGCGTGAACAAAATCTCCTCGCCGGTCCAGACCGGGCCCTCGGTGATGAGCTCACCCTCGGGCTTCATCAGTAGCTCGAATTTCCAGGACATGTTGTTTCCTTGGGCTGGATCACGCTTCAGCGCCGACTATCGCCGCGGGTCTCTCTGGAGTCACATTGAAGGAGGAGTGCCTCGCCGCACGAGCGAGCAGCATGATCTTTGCGACGAAGCGGCGCAAGACATGCGAATTCGGGCCCATGCGGCGGTACAGATGGGAGCGATGGCTGCCAAATGGCTATTGCAGCCCTGGAGGCGGCGGGCGCCAACACCAGGGCTTTCGGCGCTTTACGAGGTTTTCAGCTCGCCCGATCCGGACAGCGCCGCCTTGAGCTTTGCTTCCTGCTCGTTGGAAAGGGACGTCTTGATCACGCGCGGCTTAAAGGGCTCGATCTCAGGCAGAACCTTGTCCGGAGTGGAGCTCTTCACCAGGACAAAAAGCGCCGAGGTGTTTTTCGGGATCGTTTCTCCCAGGTTCTTGATGAACTCGTCGTTGATGCCGTAGTCGGCAAACGACCCGGAGATCGCGCCCATTCCAGCCCCGGCTAGGCCGCCCACGATCATACCGGCGAGAGGGTTCAGGACCAGAAGTCCAGCCAGCGTGCCAAGCAGCATCCCCGTGGTCATGCCGCCGGTGGCGCTCAGCCCGACGAGATTGACTGATTGCTTAACGTGAAGTTTACCTTCGGCGTTCCGGGTTACGATGCATGCATCCTCAAGGTCGATCAGATGCTCCTTCTGCATGCCCCGCAGCTTGTTCAGCACTTCGTCCGCGGTGCCCACGCCATCAAAGTCGAGTACAATCAAGTCGCTCATTTCTCACTCCTTACACACCGACTTCAACAGTGATTCCAATAGCGCAGTCGATTACGTTGCGGTTATGTGAGGCCGAAACAATACCTCAGTTCCCCGACGTTGTATCGTGTATCCGGAGGTACGCAGCCAAGCTTATCAAATCAAGCAGGCAGCGAAGGAATTGGAGGCGGGATCTTTTTCGGCGCCGGTTATCGGCCCGACGTCACCCATGCGCGTACCGCATCGGCTGCGGATCATGGTCTACAATATGGTGGCGCCCTGCTTTGCCGCACGCAACGGCATCGGCGTGGCGCAGACCCCAACAATGATGATCGGCGACGAGCTCAGCCGCGGCGACCGCAGCGTCGCTGCCTTGGGTCGGCTTCGGTGGCTTGTTTCGGGAAGACGTTGGTCTCTCGCGGGTCGTTGCGGCCAATTGACGAGAAGGATGAGGTCCAAGGAACTTCCCGACCCGTGTGAGAATTGAGCGCTTTGCCGAAGCGACAAGCGAGCGAACCGCCCTCCACGGGAGCCCCCATGAAAATTGCCCAGGTAGCACCTCTGACTGAAAGTGTTCCGCCGCGCCTCTACGGGGGTACCGAGCGCGTTGTCTCCTATCTGACGGAAGAGCTCGTGAAGCTGGGGCACGAGGTGACGCTGTTCGCCAGTGGAGATTCCATTACGGCTGCCGAGCTCGTTCCTTGCTGTGTCCAGGCGCTGCGGCTCAGCCCCGCTGTGCGCGATCCAATTCCCTATTACATGCTGATGCTCGACAAGGTGCGGCGGTCAGCCGATCGTTATGACATCATTCACTTTCACATCGATCAATTCCAGTTTCCCATATTCCGCGACATCGCCCATCGGACCTTGACCACGCTTCACGGACGGCAGGATCTGCCCGATCTGCTCGCGCTTTATGCCGGCTTTCCCGAGATGCCGCTGGTGTCGATATCGCATGCACAAAGACGCCCATTGCCCGAGGTCGCATCCATCCGCACGATCTATCATGGGCTGCCTCGTCAACTTCTGACGCCGACATTGAAGCCTCGAGGCGGATATCTTGCTTTCGTCGGGCGCATCTCTCCGGAAAAGCGGGTCGACCGCGCCATTCGCATCGCCGCGGCTGCCGGAATGCCGCTAAAGATCGCGGCAAAGGTAGACCGCGTCGACCAAGACTATTTCGCTACGGAAATAGAGCCATTGCTCCGATCGCCGGGAGTCGAGTTCATCGGTGAGATCGACGATCGTGGGAAGCAGGCGTTCCTGGGCGAGGCGCGAGCGCTGCTTTTCCCGATCGATTGGCCCGAGCCCTTCGGCCTCGCCATGATCGAGGCAATGGCGTGCGGCACACCGGTGCTCGCGTTCCGCAAGGGCTCCGTTGACGAGGTCGTCGACGAGGGGGTAACGGGCTTCATCGTCGATAGCGAGGAGGAAGCCATGCGGCGGATCGGGGCGTTGCTCGCGCTCGATCGCGGTCGCGTGAGACGACGCTTCGATGAGCGGTTTTCGGCAGAGCGGATGGCGGCCGACTACCTGGCGGTGTACGAGAGCTTGCTCGAATCTGGCCACAGTGGTGGACTGGCAGAACGCGAAAAGCTCCTCGGGGCGGAGACCGGATCGGACCTTGCCGCATAGACCTCGAGCCGGTGAACCGCGCGGGAGCGGTCGCGATGATACGCCCAGAGTGGCGAAACGGCGGGGGCGGTCATGTGCGCCACGAAGACGAGATCAGAGCGATTTTTGCCAAACGTCGCCCTCGCCGGTGAGGTTCCGTTCTATATTCCGGCTGTGGATGCGCCCGCGCGACCTCGACGCAATCTGAAGCACAACGACACCTTTGCCGTGTTCGACAGTCACGGCGACATCGGGGCGAGCGCGGGCGGCGAGGACGGGCTGTTCGAGCACGATACGCGGTATCTCTCGCATCTCGAGCTGCTTATGTCCGGCTCGCGTCCGCTGCTGCTCCATTCGGCGGTCAGCGACGATAATCTGACGTTCGTCGTGGACCTTACGAATCCCGATATCTATGTGCATGGGCGGCTCGCTCTTGCCAAGGATACGATCCACATTTCTCGCACCATCTATCTCGACGATGGGGCCCTGCGCGAACGCGTGTCACTCGCCAATCATGGGGCGGACACGGCGACGTTCGTGCTCACCATCGGCTTTGCCAGCGATTTCGCCGACATCTTCGAGGTGCGTGGCGTGCGTCGCATGCATCGCGGCCGAGCATGGAACGAAGTCATCGACGCCGGCACCATGCGGCTGCACTATCGGGGTCTCGATGGCGTCGAACGCCATACCGGCATACTGTTTCAGCCGGCTCCGCAGGCGCTCACACCGGCGATGGCCACCTACGCGCTGCAGCTCGAGCCTGGCGAGACGCAGGTGCACTTCGTCGCCATAAGCTCACACGACGGTAGAGTCGAACCCGGACCGTCCTTTTTTCGTGGCCTGCTCGCGCTGAAGCGCGACAACAGAGCATTGACAGGCGGGATTGCCACCGTCGAGACCGCCAACACTGTCGTGAACGAGATCCTGTGCCGATCCATGGCCGATCTCTATATGCTGACCACCATTACTCCCGACGGTGCGTATCCCTACGCCGGCATCCCCTGGTATTCGACCACGTTCGGACGCGACGGCATCATCACCGCGCTGGAGATGCTCTGGTGTGACCCGCAGATCGCGAAGGGGGTGCTGCGGCGCCTCGCGCGTCTGCAGGCCGTCACGACGGATGCAGCGACAGATGCCGAGCCCGGCAAGATCGTCCACGAGATGCGCGGAGGGGAGATGGCGCTGCTCGGCGAGGTGCCGTTCCAGCAGTATTACGGCAGCGTCGATGCGACTCCGCTGTTCGTCATGCTGGCCTCCGCCTACGGCCATCGCACCGGCGATTGGGACCTGGTGCGCGAGATCTGGCCGGCGATCGAGGCCGCGATCGGCTGGCTTGACGGACCGGCCGACAGCGACGGCGATGGTTTCGTCGAGTATGAGCGTGGGGCCGATACCGGCCTCGCGAACCAGGGCTGGAAGGACTCTCACGATGCCGTCTTTCATGCCGACGGACGGCTCGCGGAAGGCCCCATCGCGCTGTGCGAGGTGCAAGGCTATGCGTTTGCCGCGTGGCGGGCGGCTGGATTGTGCGCACGCCAGCTCGGCATGAGCACCCGGGCGAACGCATTCGAGCAACGGGCCGAAGCGCTGCGGGTTCAGTTCGAACGGCAATTTTGGTGCGACAGGATCGGCTTCTATGCCCTCGCGCTCGATGGGAACAAGGCGCCATGCGAGGTCGCCACGAGCAACGCCGGGCAAGTGCTTTGGACGGGAATCGCTGCACCTGACCGGGCGGCGGCCGTCGCCGCCAGATTGCTCGATAGCGAATTTTTCTCGGGCTGGGGCATCCGGACGGTTGCCGCCGGAGAAGCCCGTTACAATCCGATGTCCTATCATAACGGCTCCATCTGGCCGCACGACAATGCACTGATTGCGCGAGGATTGGCGCGCTATGGTGCGAAGCAGGGCATCGTCGACCTATTCGAGGCTCTGATGCGGGCGACGACCTATCTCGATCTGCGACGCATCCCCGAGCTCTACTGCGGCTTCCGCAAGCGGCCCGGCCGCGGACCGACGCTCTATCCCGCCGCGTGTTCTCCGCAGGCATGGGCGGCGGCGGCACCTCTCTCGCTCATCCAGTCGATGCTGGGCTTGGAGTTCCTGCCGGCGGAAGGAGAGATCCGTCTCAGGAATCCTCGTGTGCCGCCAATAGCCGGGGAGATCACGTTGCGCAACGTGAGGCTTGGGCCGGC
>Ga0180216_1003665_pt1 | contig 12037 bp, 16 predicted proteins | sample eDN3rd37CBELigMG_FD_128879 | JGI IMG/M metagenome (GOLD analysis project Ga0180216, IMG submission 128879) | Enriched Miracle-Growth compost microbial communities from Emeryville, California, USA - eDNA 3rd pass 37_C BE-Lig MG (version 2)... ...
AGGAGGAGGAGGAGGAGGAGGAGGAGGAGGAGGAGGAAGAAGAAGAAGAGGAGGAGGAGGCGGACGACGACGACGACTTGAAGAGGAGCCAGAGGCGGACGGCGACGACGACTTGAGGAGGACGCAGAGGCGGAGGACGACGACGACTTGAAGAGGAGGAGGCAGAGGCGGACGACGACGACGACGCCGAAGGAGCAGGCAGAGACGGACGACGACGACGCGCAAGACGACGACGAGGGAAAGACCGCGACGACGAAGTAGAAAGAAGTACAGGAGGAGGACGAGGACAAAGACCACGACAAAGCCGAGGAAGAGGACGACGTCGAAGGAGCAGGCAGGTACCGCTCGCAACGTCAGCGGCAGAAAGCGGGTAGCACGACCGACGTCCACAGTGGAGGCCGGCACTCGGCCGCCGCCAGAGCGCCAGCGGCCCGCCAGGCGCCCCGGCCGCCCCCGAAGCGGATCTGCCCGCGGCCGGCGCCGTTGAGCAACCATGTCGGGCACGGCGATCCTCGTGTCGGCGCCCGGCAAGGTCATCCTGTGCGGCGAGCACGCCGTCGTCCACGGCCGGGTACGCCGAGGTTGCGCGCTACGCCGATTCCGTTTCTGCAGCCGCTAAGCAAGGCAGGATGCCTCACGGGCTCATCTGCCAACAGACGGCGATCGCGGTGAGTCTGGGCCTGCGCACGTTTGTGCGGCTGACGTCGGCGCGGGCGCTGGACACCGTCCGGCTGGACCTGCCGGACATTGGCATCCACGCCACCTGGCCCGTCGCCGAGCTGCAGGCGCTCCGCCAGGTGCTCTTTGGCGCCGGTACGACGCGCATGGCCGGCCCCAGGCCTCGCCACCTGAAAGTGAGCCTGACGGGCGCCCGTCGCCGCCTGCCTGTGCCGGGGACGTGGCCGCAGCGGCGCCGGCGGAGCAGCCGGTCACGCCCGAGCTGCGCGCGGCCCTCGAGGCCGCCGTCAAGGCCGACGGCTCCTCCAAGTCGCTGGCCACCGTCGCCTTTGTCTACCTCTTCCTGGCCATCGGCCTGGACAGCGTCAATGGGTACGTGCCGAACGTGTACGATGGATGCACACCTGGGCGGCACGGCTCAGCCCTGCGCGCGGTCCATCTCGTCTTGCGAGGTCGCAGGGGCGACGGCGCCCACTTTGAGGTGCAGTCGACGCTGCCCATCGGCGCCGGGCTTGGCTCGTCGGCCGCGTTCGCGACGGCGCTGGCGGCGGGCCTGCTGCTGTGGCGGGCGCGGCGCGGCAACGACGCCCCCGGCACGGCCGTGACCGGCGAGCTCATCAACTTTTGGGCCTTTCGGTCGGAGCAGCTCGTCCACGGCACGCCCTCCGGCCTCGACAACTACACCAGCACCTTTGGTACGAGGCTGCGCAGCGGACGCGCGCGCGGACGCTCGGTGGCTGACTGCCAACTCGTCGTCTTGTCGCGCCTGCATGTATCCACCAGGCGGCGCGCTCTCGTTCAGGAGCGGCCAAGTCAAGCGCCTGGAAGGGTCAGTGCCCGGCGTCCGTCCACCTGCATGCAGCGCGAGCGCCGGACGCTAACCTTGCATGCGCTCGATCCCCACCCGTCTGGGCGGGCTGGAGCAGGGCGCCGACGCTGCGGTTCTTGCTGACCAACACCAAGGTGCCGCGGACCACGCGCGCCCTCGTGGCCCGCGTCGGAGACTTGAAGACAGCCGTACGCGCTCGGACCTCCGCACGGGCTGTGTGACGTGGATGGCGCATTTCATGTGCTTCCTCCTCGGAGCCCAACCTGTCCGCGGCATCGACTTCCAGTTCCCGGCGGTGATGGAGCCGGTGCTGGACGCGGTGCAAGGCGTCACCGACAGCATCCTCGCGCTTTTCAAGGCGGGCGAGATCAACGGCGAGGGGTACCGCAAGATCGAGCAGCTGTTGCGGATGAACCACCAGCTGCTCAACACCATGGGCGTCGGCCACCCGGCGCTGGATGCCGTGTGCCAGACCACGGCCGAGGCACGCTGCGCCGTCCTTGGGTGGCCCGGCTCCGTGCGACGTTTGCCGCTCACCATGCGCGAGCGTTTGTCGCGCGCCGTTGGCTCGCTCCACGCAGTTTGAGCTCTCGTCCAAGCTGACCGGCGCGGGCGGCGGCGGCTGCGCCATCACGTTCTTGCGGCCGGAGACGCCCGCCGCCACGGTGGCGGCCGTGCGCGAGGCGCTCGCCGCGCGCGGCTTTGAGGCCTTCGAGACCGAGGTGGGCGGGCCCGGCGTGCTGGAGCACGGCCCGCCCGAGGACCCCGACGCGCCGTTCTCCACCTGGCCGGCCCTGCGCACGTTCCCACCGCAATAGAGCACTGCATTTTTTCCCCAACGAGCACATGTACAGCCTGTACCAGTACCAGCAATACCAGCAGTACAACATTTGTACAACACACCGAGACCAGGAGTAAAAGATGGACGCGAGTGTAGCGGGTGCAACGCCGTCCAAAAAGCGGCCAGGCATTGTTGGTGGATGCCAGCGACGAGATCCATCCGCCGGGCCCACATAAACGCAGGAACTTGCAGCTCTTGCAGCTCGTGGCATACGGCCCTTGCAGACCTCCTCCTACCCTGCATCACCTCCGTTGTCACCAAGCTCGTTGCCGGAAGGACGGCACATGGGCGGCGCATGGGAAGGACGGCGCATGGGAGGCGCCAGCGTGTCAGATTTCAAGTTTGGCGCGAAAACACAACGGCGACGGCGGCGACGCGACGGCGGCCCTGCCAAGCGCCAGCTACGCCAGGACGACGACACGGCGGCTGCAACTGGACGAAGCAGCGTGTGCTGCACGCTGCAAAGGGGACCTGTTGTGTGCACCATCCCGCAGGAGCCGGACGCCAGCGTCGACATCCGGCCGACCGCGGCCTGCCAGTGCAGCAAAGGACGCGGCGCGCCGCGAGCACGCACAAAGCAGGCGACCATGGCGGCCCCGTTCGAAGTGTGGTTCCACTCGGTGCCGTCGATCACACGTTCCTACATCGTGGGCATCGCGCTCACCACGCTCGCTTGCGTACGGCGGCGGGCGCGCGCACAAGCTGCGGCGTCGGCCTGAAACGACTGCTGACACACACACTCACACACACGCCGCCGCTGGACTGCGTGCGTGGGGGGCACGCGACGCGCGCAGCACCTCAAGCTGGTGTCGCCGTGGGACCTCTACCTCAACTACAAGCTGGTGGCCCGCGGCGAGGTGCGGCTCGTCCGGAAGCCCGCCGGGGCCGGCTGGCAGCGCTGACCCCGACGGAATAGCTGTTGTGCGCTGGCACGGCTTGGGCGCAGGTATGGCGCCTGGTCACCAACTTTCTGTACTACGGCCCGCTGGGCATCGACCTCTTCTTCCACATGTTCTTCTTGTACGGCCCGCGGACCGGCTGCGGCCCTCGCCTGTATGCTCGGGGGCTTATCTGCGCCGTCCTGCGTCCAACGGCCGCTCCACCACCACAGAGCGCGCTACAGTAGCATGCTGGAGCAGGAGCATTTCCGCAACCGGCCGGCCGACTTTGTCTACATGCTCATTCTGGGCATGGCCATGCTACTGGTACGGCGAATGGCCCCGCCACGCGGCACGCGATGAGGCGCTTCCGTGATGCCTAAAGTGTCGCGCCTTGGCGTGCCGCCGCCGATGCTGCGTGCCCCAGTCTGTGTCGCCGTTTGTGGACGCCGTCTTCCTGGGCTCGTCGCTTTCCTTCATGCTGGTCTACGTGTGGGCCAAGAACAACCCCGAGTCGCAGGTACGGTGCATAGTTGGCGGTCTCGAAAGCGCCAAAGGTCGCGCCCTCACATCGCCCCTCTGCTTGGACCCGTTTTCCCCTTCCCTGGTACTGGCCGCCATCAGTTCAGCTTCCTGGGCCTGCTCAACTTCCGCGCGCCGATGCTGCCGTGGGTGCTGTGCGGCTTCGCGTACCTCATGAACAACCAGATCCCCGTGGCCGACCTCCTGGGCATTGGCGCCGGCCATATCTACTACTACCTAAGCGACACCATCCCCAAGCTGCGCGCCGCGCCGGGCGGCCCGCCGCGGCCCGTCCTGCACACGCCGGCGCTGCTCAAGTGGCTGCTCAACCCGCCCAACCTCGACGAGCCGCTGCCGGACCAGGCGCCCACCAGCCCGCCGGGCGGCTACGCGTGGGCGGCCGGGCAGGCGGGCGGCGCGGGCGTGGAGGACGAGACCGTGCCGGCGCACCCGTCCCGCGAGGCCTCGCCGGACGCGGCGGGGAGCGCGGGGAGCGCAGGGGGCGCGGGGTCGGCAGCGGCGGCCGACAACGGAGCAACGGACGAGCGGCCCAAGAGCGACTAGCAGACTGCGTGGCCGCGCCAACCCGTTGCCCACGACCGCAATGTACAGTTGGCCGCACGACGGCGTGCGCAACTCGCGCTACATGTGAGTTTTATTTTCTTGCCGGTCCGGCGGGCCTCCTGGGGAGGCAAAAACAAGTACAATCATGCAGGGATGCGGTGCGCCGCCCCGCCGCCCGCCCGACAACGCGATGGGCGGTGGCGGGGAGGAGGCCGTGCGCCCAAAAAAGGAAAGAGGAGCGGTCCCAGCGCCGAGCCCGCCCACAATAGTTCAGCCTAAACAACACCCACGCAGCACCGCGCCAGGCCCGCACTCTAGTTCTTCTTCTTGTACTCGATCTTCTCGACCTTGACCTCGTCGTTGATCAGCTGGTAGACGTATGTTACAGCGCTGCTGCCCTGGATGTCCATCAGCACGAAGCTGGGGTGGACGTCGCTGTGGGGAAGGCGTCCAGACACGCGTGGCGCGGCCCCGCGGTGAGCGTCGCGGGGGCCGTTGGCGCGTCGCAGCGCGCACGCGCGCGGGGTCTCACCTGGTCAGGGCGCTGTAGGCGCCGGTGGCCGAGCCGGGGTTGACAAAGAACTTGTCGGCGTACTCGTACGCCTGGAACTTGTGCGTGTGGCCCGAGATCAGCACGTCCACGTCCAGCTGCCGTTGGAGCATGGCCAGCGCGGCCGGGTCTGCCCACGGCACGACCTGGTGCCCGTGCACGAGGCCGATCTTGAACCCGCCAATGTTGACGACCTTGTTGTCCGGGTACGACACGTTCTGTGGGGCGGGCCAGAAAGCGAGCGCAGGTGGTGGCGCGGATAGAGACACGTTGGTTGGCTGAACGACGCCGAGCAGCCGGCGGGGGCGCCCGGCCGCGCGCGTACGTCGTCAAAGTCGCCGCGCACGACGTGCACGTCGTTGGCGACCGACTTGAGGTAGTCGAAGGTGTCGCGGTTGCACAGGTTGCCCGTGCACAGGATGTGCTGGATTTTGCCCGGCACCAAGAGCTTCTTGAACTTGGCCGGCACGCTGGCGGTCCGGTGGGGGATGTGGAAGTCCCCGATCACGAGCACCAGCTGAGCAGCGCGGCGCACGAGCGCGGAGTCGAGGCACGGAAGCAGTGCTGTGAGCGGGAGGGCGGTGCGTGGCCGTCGGTAGGGATCGCCCTGCGGACGTACCACCATGGTGGCGAGCGACAAACGGCGATCCACGCCGTCACCTCAGCGGGAAACAAACGGATACGACCTGCAGCCAAGAGAGAGAACGCGTCGTCGCGTCGGGCACAAATGATCAGTACAACGGCAACAGCAAGCGACGTTCTTAGAGCTGCTGCGCCTGCTGCACTGCACGCGGTTCTCGTCCGTTCAGCCCAACGGTCCTTTCGACGCCCGCTTCGCACGACGATGCGCACACAGCACAACACACCATACATTCTGCATCTGCCCCAACGCCTCTTCCATGGCCACATGCTTCCTCTCTGATTTCCCTGCGCCAGCTTCGACGCGCCCGTCGCCCTACTTCACCTCGCCCGCTCGGCCGGTGAGCCGCCCGCCGCGTCGCCCGACAGCGCGCTTGCACCCTCGACCCTTCCGCATCCGCTTCATCCGCTGCGTCCGCTATGTCCGCGGCGTCCGCGGCGTCCGCGGCGTCAGCTGCACGCCGTCTGCCTTGGCCCCCCCATGCTCCCGTGCTGCGTCCCCCGCGGCCTTTGCCGGCGCCGGCGCGCGTCGTCCGCCGCCGCCGCCGCACGCACCAGCGACCAGCACCGCCGATGACGTCATAGATCACGTGTGAGGTCATACACGTGACACGCATCACCTGATATGCATCACGTGTGGATCTGCGCGAGCACGCGGCGCTGCGACGCCAAGGCGCCTTCCTCTGCTGAAGTGCACGTGACAGACGAAACACGTGACGCGTGCTGGAGAACGGCGGGGCAGGCGCACGGACGGCGCCGGCAGGTGCGCGCGCGGCCGCGGGCCGGCCTGCGACGCGGGCCGGTGGGCAACGGGCTGGAAGGAGGCGGGCCGGCGTAGGCGGACGAGAGGCAAAGACGACGAGGACACGGCAAGCGCTGTCCGCGGTGGCGCGGGAAAAAGGACGGGCACAATGCGGCGGGTTGGGGACCATCGGCGCCGGCGCGGCTGGCGCCGGTGTGGCGGCAGCGGCGGGCGGCGAACACGCATATAGCACGGCGGGGAGAGGTGGCGCGTTGCTCACGGTGAGATGAGAACAAGAAGGAGGAGGCGTTGGCGTTCCAAGCCGCCGGGTACGCATCTAGTGGGGGGCGCTTCGCCGACCGCTCATCTCTCGGTTTCGGCCACGGGCGCCCCGGAGGAGAAGGGCCACGCGCGGGGAAGGAGGGAAACGTCGTGGTGATGGCGGACCGTCAGCGACGTGTGTGGGGGTGTGGGTGTGGGGGTGTGTCAACCAAACAAAGATCACCCGCTAACGCTGGCACGGTGTTTGCCTTTGGCGGCCTCCCTCGCCCAGACCCGAGCGAGAAAAAAATGGCGTCCCACGCAAAGCCCGGCGCGAAGAAGGTGGTGATCAAGAGCGCCGACATGAGCGAGGAGATGCAGCAGGACGCCGTGGAGCTCGCGCAGCAGGCGCTGGACAAGTACACGGTGGAGAAGGACATGGCGGCCTTCCTCAAGAAGGAGTTTGACCGCAAGTACCAGCCGTCGTGGCACTGCGTCGTCGGCAAGAACTTTGGCTCGTACGTCACCCACGAGACGAAGCACTTCATCTACTTTTACGTCGGGTCGCTGGCCATCCTGCTCTTCCGCGCCGGCTGAACCGCGCGGGGCGGCGCGACACACGCTTAATGGGCGGGCCTGGGCTTGCTCCGTTGTCTGTACAAGTAACGCGTGGTAGATGTGCGTGCATACAGTGCCTCCCTCTCAGTGAAAGTACGCCGAGATCTCCTGCCGCTCGGCGTAGTGCTGCTGCGCCGTCGGAAGGCGGCCGCGCGTGAGGCAGTCGCGCAGCCACTCGGGCCCGACGGCGGGGATGCTCCAGAGCCGCGCCTGCTCGTACCGCGCGCCGGCGGGCGCCTTGCAGATCAGGTGGGTGTTGTCCGGCGTGAACTCGTCGGTCCACTGGCCGCCGAGCTGCGCGACGATGGCCTTGAGCTCGTTCATCTCGGGCACGCTGAACAGGCTGAACGCGACGCGCAGGCCGCTAAAGTCGTCCGGCGCGTGCGTCGTGACGCGGAGCACGTCCGACGTCAGGCGCGCCGCGCTGGTGTTGAACACGACGGTCAGCTCGTAGGTGGTCGCCGCGGCGAGCCCGCTCAGCCGGACGCGGCGCGCGTCGGGCGGGAGCGTGCGGACGCGGTGGCGGTCGCGGTAGACGTGGATGGCCTTGAGGGTCGCGCCGTGCAGGACGGGCGCGTCCCACGACAGCGTGATGGTGTGCTGCGTCCGCGCCACCACGTTGACCGCACCCAGCTCCGGCAGCGTCCCAAACTCCTCCAGCAGCTCGTCCTGAAACCGCACAAACTCGGCGCGGCGCCTGTCGCGCCTCCACCAGACACACAGGGTCGGGCGCCGTGAGGCACACCGGCCGGTGCAGCGGCTTCACCAGCGCGGCGCAGCCGCGCACCGCTGCTCCTCGTCGTAGGCGCGGCGCACTGCGACCGTGACGACGGCGCCGGGCTTGGCGTCCGGCGGCAGCAGCAGGCGCGGAAAGTGTATGACATGCAGCTCCGAGGACAGGAGGGTGGCCACCCCGACGTCCAGGCTCGCCACCGTGAGCGGCAGCCCCGTTGTCGCCATGCCGCTGCTGTTCGCCGCGCGGAGTGGTCCGGGACGCTTGCCGGCAGTGTTGGCATGTGCGTCATCGCCGGGCGCGGGCCCCGCCGCATCGCCACCGTACGCCCGCCGTGACGTCAGCGTCCGCGTCGGCGTACTGGCGACGCCGGGGATGCCGGCCGGGGGGTGCACGCGTTCACCAACCGCGCCCCGGGTGACGTGGCGGGCACCCTGCATAAGTAGTATGTACACGGCGCGCAGGTCTGTACATCATCATAGTCGTCATAGTACACCGGTCTCAAGTTTGCTGTCGTCTAGTTCTAGTTGCTGCGCTTGGGCGGCAGCTGCCCGCCAGTGCGGTCGAGGATGTCCTGGATGCCAAACTGCTGGCCCGGCGGGATCGGCTCCGGCGACGACGGCGTGACGCAGTCCATCGTGACCTCCTTGCGCAGCACCTTGTCGACGTCGACCGCGCTGAAAAACGCCACCGACTGCGGCAGGTCCGGGATGCCGACGCGCTGGGCAAAGAGCGCGCGCGTCAGCAGATTGGAGATCTGCAGCGCCAGCGCGACCGGCATCGCCTTGGCCTCCGGCGCCAGGTAGCGCACTTCGTCGTGGATCGAAATCGCAAAGCGCGCGTCCTGTAGCGGCAAGCGGTCGCAGGAGAGAGCGACCGAGTTAGCCGCGCACAAAGCGCCCGTCGCTGCGCGGCTCGGGGCCGCCGCACATACCAACAGGTCGTACTGGCTGAGCAGCCAGCGCATGGACACGAGGAGCAGGTGCAGGTAGTCCACGCCCGACGACTGCACGACCCAGTTCACGCGGCTCGTCATGTACTACGACCCGTATCGGGCGACCAGGATAGGCTTTAAGCCCCGTTAGCTAACGTACGAACGTGTGTGGATCGCGACGCCCCGCGCGCTACCTCTTTCTTGACGTGGTCCGGATGGAGCGCGTCGCTGATGGCACAGCCGAGGGCCGGGGTCCGGGGGTCAGGCGAGGTCGCGATGGCCTCGAGCCGGTTGAACATGTACGACTCGCTGCCGCCCTCCCAGAACGTCGTGGCGTTGAGCATGCGGCGGGCGCGGTTGTAGCCCACGCGCTTGGTCTTTATCAGGTTCTGGAGCTCGGCGTTGTACGCCTCCTTGGTCAGGACGCGGCCGTCCGGCAGGCGGAACATGCGCACGCCTGGGGAGTGTGCACAGCGCCAAGGCAACCCGAGCGTTAGCAACGCGCCCTAGTACGAAGGCGGGCAGCCCTGCTGCGCACCTTTGGTGGAGCGGTACAGGTCGGCGGCCTTGCGCTTGGCGGCCTCCTCATCTATCTCCTTGTTGAACTGCCGCAGCAGCTGGACCGCGTAGCTCTCGCCAGCGCCATAGATGCGCCTGAGAGAGGGCGCAAGTGTGCAGATGCCTCACGCCCAGCACGGTGCGTCAATTTGCGCACTGGGCCCGTAGCACTTCGGCCAGGCCGGTGCGCACCCGTAGTTGAACACTTTGGCGTGGTCGCGGGAGATGCCCAGGATGGAGGCGGACTTGGAGTGCAGGTCGGTGCCGTCGGACTTGCGGCCCTGGAGCGTCATCCAGCCGAACGCTGCGCGTCCACACCACGCGCGCGACCGCGACCGCGCGATCGTTGAGCGATTCTGTGGAGCCAGCGGACGACGACCGCGTTGCACTCACGTGTCGCGCCGTGGAAGCCGAACTGGGCGTCGCCCAAGAGCGCCGAGATCCACAGCTCCTGGCTGTCCACGTCGGCACCCACAAAGCTCCAGCCCGGCGGGGCCACGACCTGCGCCTTGAGCTCCGAGCCGACCATGTTCTTCTTGGGATTGCTGCGCGGCACAGGGCACCGCCAGCGGGCGTCGACGACCAAGTGAGCACATTTCCTCACCCCTGCACCGACCAGCGGCGCGCCGCACCTCGCCGTCATCCACGTCGCCTCGACGGCGCGCCGGGTCACGGTGCCGGCGGTGATGACCTGCGGCAGGATCGCGCCCAGGCGCTGGCCTCCGCCCGACGCCTCGCTCTGCCACACGACCAGCTGCTCGTGGACGCGGCGCCTGCACGAGATCCAGTAGGAGCACGCCGCGTTCATCTCCAGCGCCTGCCGCGCTTCCGGGTACACCGACGTCAGAATGCCTAATGATGACTTGCACCACATACAGGCAGACGTCGTGAGTTAGCCGCAAGCCAGCCAGTGTGCCAGAAACGACACGGCCGCCGTGCACCCACCTTGCTGGATAGCGGTGCCGTAGTCCTTGGCCAGCGGGTTGCCTGGTTGGTCCCCCTCCCCCAGGGGTTGGCCAAATTCCGAGTAAGAAGCTGCCCAGTGCACCAAACCACGCCCATCGAGCGCTATCGTACCGCACTTGGCGTGCGGCCCGTCCTTGTGCGGGATCCGGTAAAACCGTGCACCGCCCTCCTCCGTTAGAATCGCCGCCGGGGGCGTCGCGGCCTTGTGCTGTGCGTCGTCCCTGGTCACACAACGCGCCACCACACAGGGATCGCGCCGGTTCAGCCCGTAGAGTGCGCGCGTCGGCTACGCGAAAGGCATGCGAATCGCACTTTGGCACAACGTAGCCCCAGCCGTGCTCCTCCAGATGCCGCAGCGGGTAGCCGTTCCACTGCAGCTTGAGCAGGTACGGCGTGATGCGCGTCCGCGTCGTCACGTACGGCTCCGGCTCCGACGTCCGGCACAGCTCTAGAACCCAGCACACGTACGAAATGGAAACCGTTGCGCGCTCGGTGAACGCGTTACGTGGTCTCCCCCACTGCACGCCCCTTCACGCACCCTTGTACCAGGCCGGGAAGCCCGGCAGGCGCTGGTTCGTGATCGGGCGCGGCTCGCCGTTCTTGGCGTACGTCCCGTCCTTCTTGTACTTGGGCTTGGTGTACTTGATCGGCTGCACCGTCCAGTCCAAGTGCCGCAGCCACGGATCCTCCTGCGTGTCAGGCACCGTCGTAGACCCGGCGGGCGGTTCGGAGCGGTGGTTAGCGGAATCGTCCTCGTCGCAGTCGTCGCAGGCGCTCCCACGCACTTTGGCCTTCTCGGGACCGGCGGCGAGCGCGGCGTCGGTCATGTCGCGCAGGCGCTTCGCCAGCGTCGACGACATCTCCTCGTACTTGGCCTCGGCCCGTTCGATGTACCTGGGTGGCCAAGTGTGCACGCATCGCCGCCAGCAGCATCGTTTAGCCCCGCCGTCGCCGTACATACCCATGGTCGCATCGCTCCGCCTGGCGCACCGCAGCCAGCCCTCGTTGACGGGGAGGTAGCACGTGCTCATCTCCAGCATGCCGGCAAACGTGACCGGGTGGGGGCACTTGTCCAGAAAGCGCGGCAGCACCTTGGCCAGCACCTGGGCAACACCCCACGATCAGCGCCGCCACATCCACGTCGGTTGGCTCACACGCCTACGTATCACCGTCCTCAGGCTGTGGCGCACCTCATGGGTGCGCAGGACGTCCGTGGCGCAGTAGGTGAGCAGGTCGGGGATGTCCGCGTGGATGCTGTCGAGGTCGCCCGTGAAGAAGATGTCGCGCGCCGTCTTGTCGATGTGGCCGCCGCAGTGGAACGCGTACACGTCCTTGAGGCTGTTGGTGGCGCCGGCGTCGAGCCACGGCGGGTCGTCCGCGTCGCCGCCGCTGCCGGACGTCGACCCGAGGAGCATCAACTCGGCTTCCGACGGCGCGGTCGCGGCGGCCGTGGCGTCAAAATCGTAGCCGTCCGCATCGGCCGCCAGGTTCGCCGCGGTCGCCTCGCTGTCGCGGCTCTTCATCGCCTTCTTCCAGATGCCGCGCTGCTCGCTGGTCAGGCCCGCGACGGCCATGTGCAGCGACATCGTGTCCAGGAACCGCGTCGGTGTGCCGTGGATGGTGTACTCATCCAGGATGCGCGCGCGGTCAAAGCTGACGTTGTGGCCCACGAGCACGCGCGGCCTCTCCGTCGGCATCCGCATCATCTGTGCAGACATTATGAA
>Ga0180216_1003666_pt1 | contig 12036 bp, 11 predicted proteins | sample eDN3rd37CBELigMG_FD_128879 | JGI IMG/M metagenome (GOLD analysis project Ga0180216, IMG submission 128879) | Enriched Miracle-Growth compost microbial communities from Emeryville, California, USA - eDNA 3rd pass 37_C BE-Lig MG (version 2)... ...
AATAATTGTAGGGATAACAGCACGCGCCGACTGCCGAGGGCCATAAGTGTTGAATGGGCGAGCTATCGTCAATGGCAAGTCAAATGCGTTAAAAAAGCTCATTGCCATCGCATCAGCCCCAATCTTTGAAGCGCTATAGGGAGATTGAGGTTGCAGCGGGTGATTCTCGTCAATAGGGACATACTGCGCTGTGCCATATACTTCGCTAGTGGAAGTATGGATGACTCTTTTCACTCCATTATCAAGTGCAGCTTGACAAACATTTAAAGTGCCTTTGATATTAGTATCGACATAGCTGTCCGGTGCTACATATGAATACGGAATGGCAATAAGTGCTGCCAGATGGAACACTGTATCCACATCTTTAGTGATATGTTTGCAGTAATGAGGGTCACGTATGTCTCCATTAATCAGTTCGAGACCGGATTTGCAACGGAGATCTTCCAACCAGCCCCAATAATTAAAGGAGTTATATTGAGAAAGAGCCTTTACTTGATATCCTTGAGCAAGCAATAGCTCGGTGAGATGTGATCCAATGAATCCATCAGCGCCAGTAACAAGAATTTTTTTCATAAATCAATTTTTTAATAAAATAAACTACTTCCTAATTTTATAACATACGTCCTCTTTAGTCCCAAGCCACTATTAGTCGCGAGGGCAACTCGGCTCCATTTGTGCTTTAAATAGGAAATCAGGGTTAATCCTTAACCTGGACGCGTTAATACTTAATGGTAACACCCAATGAGTAAATATCCTACCGGCGGCAGTAATCCTTGTCATCTTCAATCACTATTCTTAAAGATGGGTATACCTCATCGATAATCTTATCGATTAATGACAATCCAATTGGTTTATCTCTAAATATCTTCACAAGGACAACCTTATTAGTATGAGCATTATTAATCTCTCCAGCTTTATAATATGGGCTAAAGCTAATATGATTTGACCCGCAGATTTTTGATGTCCAATCGCGTTGATTTATTCCGTATCGCTTCTCATCTTTATAAATATACTTCAACATTCCATTCCATTCATAAATAGAATTAGTGCGCCCTCGCGCATTTGGAATTTCAGTATGATCTTCAAAAACAATCAAACGCCCTTCTTTAATAAGGGGTTGATGAGAAATTATGTCAATAATTGCTTTTTGTTTATTCCAATCGATGTAATATGCGTAGTATGATTGAACATTCAAGACCAAAAATAATGCTAGCAAAAAGCAGAAATACACCTTTCTGATATTTTTTGGGAGTAAGCCAAATAAGCTAGCTAAAATTATCGCAACCCCTAAAGGCATGAGGATTTGATGTCGAGAATCCCAATTATAAAAACGCTGCGGATGCCCTACTAGCCAGTACGGGAACCCGGCCAATATTAATGCAGCCACCCCCATTAGTGCCATTATTAATAACTTACGTCGATTGAAGACATCGCAAGGGAGAAATTTCGATAGTTGCATCCTATTAAGGATAGGCCATATAACAATTGACAATCCAGCGGTAAAGCCAACAACCAGTAATAATTCAGCAGAGGGCGAAAACAGTCTATCTATTTCACTAATTTGGAGAGATAGCGCATGTTTAATATTATAAAAACTAAATTCATTATTATAATTTTTATAAAATCCATACGGACTAAAAAAATAAACCTTTATAAAGAAATATAATAGTGGAAGACCAAGTAAAATCCAATTTTTCTTTATAAGCTCCCATATATCAACGTATCGTACCTGCTTGTTAGGAAAAATCAAATCGCAAACCGGAAGAACGTAGAATACCAATAGAGAGTTAGTATTAAAGCTAAATAGAAATAATATGCTAGCTAAAAATTTATGAGACTCAATCAAATACCATGCAAGAAAAAAAACTAGATAGCATGTCGCGTAAGGAGCATTTATACCAGCCACACGCGCTGCATTTAAAGGAACTATCATGAACATAGTTCCAATAACTATACTATAAGCCCCCCATATTCCTCCTCGCCGTTCCAGAATTTTAACAACCAATAAGCCAGCGCAAAAATAAGTTATGAAAACCAAAACTCTATACGCCCATGGGCCCAGCGCGAGAAGAAGTGCGTGAAAATATCCCACCCAGCCAAATGGGGTTCCTGCCTGCTCAAATCGCCCAATTAAAATGGCATGATCCGTATCAAAGAGAATCCAATCATCCCAGAAAACCGCATCCCATAATGCTAAAATGTATATATGATTTACGATATAAACTAAAGCTAAAAAGATAAATTTATCTCTAAAGGAAACTAACTTCGTTTTCATTGCCTAGGCCAATTCTTGGTATCAATTATAGTTAGCATACTGGTGGCTCGGCGCTCTACTGGCCTATGTGAATTAAATAACAATAGATAGTGTAACTAGAACATCAGGATTTGAAGAGAAATGATAACAACGTAACCTGGCAAGAGAATCGAAGGTGAAATTTTAATGAAAGCATGTTTTATAAAGCTTGCGCTGTGCAAAAAGTAAGCTATAGAAGGTAAACGCCTGCTTAACGCTATTCTATTCTCGAGAAGAAATACCCAAAGGAGCATCTCCCTGAAGCAGAGGAAGGGTGGCACTCAAACTGTGAGTCAAACATTGCACCCACGCCTTCAAAAATAGTATCGTTATATGCCAAGGGGCGCTTACTCCTTAATCTTGCGAAGTCGTATAGGCGATTTATCGCATAACCGGCATGGACCCTTAAGTGTGCACCTAACCACATCTTCGCCGGCCCAGTATCATATAACATAGCATTAAGTAAGAAGAAAAACACCGTCTGGTGTATTACCAGGAAGAGCATTGAGCGTAAGAACTTCATTGGAAGTGATTAATTCCGAAGTTATTGGCGCTGATGCCTAGAATGGTGCGCCCTCTCCATCCGCAGGTTTTCCTGCCAACCCCTGTTTACATTACGAAATGCAGGACAATAGAACCCTCTCCTTCCCAGTTTCCCCACACAGAAAACTGACCGTACTTGTGACGGGAGCAAATGGTGGCCTTGCACACTCAGTCTATACGCGCCTACCAAGGGATATGGTTGCCATAGGGCTTGTTCGCCAAGGAACAATAAGGAAAACGGACCAACGATTCGAGGTATTTGATAGCATTGACACACTGCTTGCCGCCAATCTACGGATTGATGCGGTACTCCATCTGGCAGCTCGAATTCCATCGCAGCATGAACAAGCAACCGACTTGCTGGCCGTCAATGTGGATTTGGTTTCTATATTGGTACAGGCTCTTCCATCGGCAAGGCACGTATTGGCATCAAGTGTATCCGTATATGGCGTGCCTAATAGCGTCCCGCTACACATTAACTCCTTGCCAAATCCAGACTCAGGGTACGGCTGGTCAAAACTTGCGGCGGAATGCTTAGTTCGCCAGTGTACGAGTCACGCCGTCATTCGCTATGCCTCATTAATCGGACGCAATGGTCGCCCAAACACTTTCGTACCGCGTATTGTCGCGGCAGCAAAAGATGGCTGCATCACATTGTACGGAGATGGCCGTCGTCAGCAGAACTATATTGACCTCGATGATGCTGCCGATATGTGCCTACGTGCTCTAGTAAGTAATAAGAATTTCATTACCTTGGGTGTAGCCGATCGATCGTACTCGAATAATGAGGTCGCGGAAATACTGTCAGGATTAACTGGTGCCGCCATTCGCCATGTCGGGATTGATGAGTCGCCTTCCTATACTTACGATTGCACGGGCGCCATAGACCTCGGTCCTTGTCGCATCCCTCTCAAAACTACTTTGGAAAACCTGATCTCGTTATGACATCTATCTTGGTTACCGGAATTGGCGGCATCGTAGGACAAGGTATCTTGCGTAATCTCCGAGCCATGGCGATGGATATTACTATTATCGGCACAAATACCGCTTCAGTCAGCGCAGGCAATCATCTCTGTGATTTGGTATATCAAGTGCCCTATGCGACTGAGGATAGCTACATCGAATCCATACGCACGATCGTCAAGCAGCATAACATTGGTTTAATTTTACCAAGCACAGACTATGAGGCTTACTACCTAGCATTATCAAGAGAAGATATTCCCACTTTAGTTGCCGCTTCTCCATCCGAAGTTTGCAGAATTTGTCTTGATAAATTTTCTAATTATCAGGAATTTTTTGCTCAAAGAATCGAATTTGCCCGATCATTTCTACCGTCATCTTACAACGGTGAATTCAGCAAGTTTGTTGTAAAGCCGCGCGAAGGCCGAGGCTCGAGAAATATATTTGTAAATCCTCCTCAACCAGCTACGTTTGCTGATGATTATGTCATTCAAGAGTTTCTTGACGGCCCGGAGCTAACCACGACTTTTTATGTTCGTCAAACAGGCGAGTTGCATGGCTTTATTAATTTAAAGCGAAATTTGGAGCATGGCAACACAGTATCTTGCGAAGTGGTTTTTGATTACGATGAGCAGATCGAAACACTGCTGAGGAGGATAATTGCGAAGTTTCCTTTTCGTGGCTCATGCAATTTACAAAGCCGCGTGACCGATCGAGGGGTGATTCCGTTTGAAATTAATTGCCGTATTTCAGGCACTAATTCGATTCGCTCGCAATTTGGCTTTCCCGACGTCTCCTACACGATTCAGGAGCTACTTTTCAAACGCACACCGGACGCCCCAGTAGTAATTAAAGGCTGTGCGGTGCGCGTTATGCACGACGTTGTCTATCCCAATATAAGTTTGGCGGACATTAAAAACCGGCATGACGAGTTCTACTTCTACTAATGCCCATATGATCCAGGCAATTTTCTTGGACGCGGCCAACACCCTGCTCTATAAACCGGCCCTCATACCAACAATGTTGAATGTATTGAAACGTCACGGCATCAAATTGCCTGAAGTGGAGTTCGCGAGTCGGCATCGTTGGCTTAGTGAGGTAATAGTTTTCCCTGACCGTACTTCCCGCGACTTCTACGCCGAATTTAACGCACAATTGCTACGGTCGTTTGGCATTATCCCGAACCCGGATTTACTGAATGAGATTTTCGCTGCATGCAGCTATTTACCCTGGCATCCTTTTGATGACGTATCTGCACTTCAAACTTACCCCCACCCTCTGGGTGTCCTATCGAATTGGAACAAGTCTTTACCAGAGCAGTTGGCATTAATTCCCAACATCCATTTTCGCTGGATACTGGGCTCTGAACAGGAAAAAGTCCGGAAACCTGAACTCGCTTTTTTTCAACGAATTATTGACGAGGCAAAATTGGCACCAACTCAAATTGCTTATGTCGGTGATTCATTGAGGCTGGACATCGAGCCAGCGCTCATTCTCGGCCTATCAGCATTTCTAATCGACCGAGATAACTTATATCCGTATGCGCGTGTTCCACGCATACGAAGCCTAACCGAATTGGGACATTATTTGTAAAACGAGAACCTGGCGGCGATTAACTTTGCAGTCGGCATCCGCTGTTTTAGGCCTACCCCGGACAGTCCGAGTCTTAGATGCTTTTGATGAATCACCGCAGACCGAATATATATATATGCTTATTTAGGGTTACCAGATTGAGGTTTTTTAGGATGACCAAACTTGCAGCGACAACTTTTCATGCAGGAAGAATACTAACTGAATCAGACTTAGAATCATTTAAGGAATGTTGTCCTATTTGCCATTTTACGGGTTTTCGCCAGCCTACTTTAAAGCTCCAAACGGAACCCCTTGTGTCTTTGTTGAAATGCCCAATATGCAAAGGTATATCGGCCTCCAGAATGCCGACGCAAGCCGCATTAACGAATTATTATGCGAAATATTACGATAGATATAGCAGCGAACTAATTACGTTTTCTCATCCTGAACGTTTAGCTAAACGCATTGTCAAGCACACTTCTTTTTTGAGTACGATAGATACAATATCCATTTTGGACTTCGGCGGGGGTGACGGGACGATCGCTAAGCTTATAGCAGAGCAGTTAATTTCTTATAGGCCGGAAACGCACGTAAAAATAGTTGTAGTTGACTATGGATCACATAGATGTAATGTAAATAACGCTCAGATTTCCATACGGCATATCGAAGATCTTAATCAATTGGAAGGTTTCTTCGATGTTATCGTAGCCAGTGCTAGCCTTGAACATATTCCTGCTTTTCGCCAGACATTTGATCGGTTATTAGACCATGCTTCTGAACGTGCGATATTCTATGCGCGGACTCCGTATATGACTCCTATCGCGCAGCTCTTTCCAATTGATATGACATACCCAGCCCATGTACACGATATAGGCGCACAGACATGGCAATGGTTATCTAGCAATGCGAAGCAAAAAATTAGCCCTTTGAAGAGTCGACCTTCAATTATCGAAACTACGCTATCAACCAACGCAATTCGGACCTTTATCGCATTTGCACTCAAAGCCCCGGCAAGTATGATGGCTGCTGTTGGACTTCCCGCATTCTGGCCTTTCTATGGCGGATGGGAGGTAATTTGGCGGATACATGGGTCTCATCGAGCATGACAACACCGCTTATCTCCGTCGTGATTCCCGTTTACAAAGCCGAAGAATGCTTGGAAGAGCTTTACCGGCGGCTCAGTCAGGCGCTTAAAACAATCTCTCCGTGCTATGAAATTATATTTATCGAAGATTGCGGAGGTGACCGCTCATGGGAAATCATCCAACTCTTAGCAAATACGGACGAGCGGGTTCGAGGCGTCCAGTTTAGTCGGAATTTTGGCCAACACTGCGGAATTACGGCGGGTTTAGATATTGCTCTCGGTGAATGGGTTGTAGTAATGGATTGCGATTTACAAGACCGCCCAGAAGAGATCCCCCGGCTATATCAGAAGGCCCAAGAAGGCTACGATGTTGTTTTAGCTAGACGGCAGTCGAGAAAGGATTCTGTTTTTAAACGCCTGACATCCTGGTTGTTTTATAAAATCTTCAGCTATCTTACCGATATGAAGTACGATGGCAGTGTTGGCAATTTCCGCATTATTTCCCGTCAAGTTGTTAATAGCCTCCTGGGCATGCGCGAACAGTTACGCTTTTTTGGGGGATTAGTCCAGTGGGTGGGATTTAGCACAACAGCTGTAAATGTGGATCATGCAGAGCGTTACGCTGGAAAATCGGCGTACACGCTGTCCAAGCTGCTTAAGCTCGCAGTAGGTAACATTATCGCCTTTTCTGATAAGCCACTCTGGTTAATGGTGCGGTTAGGCTTCGTTATGGCCTTTCTCGCTTTTGGCTTTGGCGCGTATATTTTTATACAAGCATTAACCACCGGTAGTTCTATTGCAGGCTGGCCGAGCTTAATCGTTTCATTATATTTTATAGGCGGAGTGATAATTTTGATTCTGGGAGTTTTGGGCATCTATCTTGGCAGGACATTCGATGAAACCAAATCTCGACCTTTATATATTATTAAGAAATCTACGTTTAAGGATTTGCCTGCTTCGGATATGAAATCAAGAATAAAGTAGTATGGCCTATTGGTTCTTGCTTTTTATAGCTTGAGGCGCCCGATTTTTACGCAGGTGTTGAAATACAAGTACATTACGTTATTCGATTTCAATTCCTCTGGAGATATTATAGGGAAGCATAATCTATGAGGATGTCTAACCGTAACTACGACAATCCTCAAGGTATTCCAATCGACGCCTAAGGACGATGGCTCATCAACCGAATTAGCGAAGTGTTTAGATGCTCAGTTCAACTACGTCACTTTATAGAAAACGGCCGCTACATATAAGATGTAAAAGCACCCGCTTAAACACTGCCTCTTTTTTTTGCACTTGGGAATAATTTGATCTATTTATTAATACTACCAGCGGCATTTCTGATCGCCTATAGTCAAATAGTTGTCAAATTGCGCAGCTCATATGGAGAAACAGCCTTAGAGACTGAAGTTTTAGCCCGGCTGATGACGTTCTTGTCGGATCCTTGGGTAATGTCCGCGTATGCGTCAACGCTTATTGCATCATTTGCTTGGCTATTCATTATTACGAAACTCCCCCTTACCATCGCGTTTCCTGTCTATATAGGTGTTACTTTTTTAATGGTGCTAGTCGGAGGCTGGCTATTTTTAGCGGAGTCTATTACCGTTACTAAAGTGCTTGCGGCCTTATTAATATTGGCAGGGATAGCGTTAGGGGTTCGTGCCTGATGTTTACGGTGACCTTAGTGCATATGGATGAATGGCTCAGCACAGTCGACAAGAGGCTTCGTGAAGAATCGCCTGCTTTACTTCCTATCTTTAAAATTTACGCCGACGAAGCCCGTTTTGGTCGTACATATATTGATGAGGAGCTGCAGCAGTTGAATAAGGGGGATAGCATTCTAGAGGTAGGTGCGGGCGCCATGCTATTGAGTTGCCAATTGGTACGCGAGGGGTTCAACGTTACCGCCCTCGAACCAACTGGCGAGGGTTTTTCCCATTTCTCTCGTATGCGGGACTTGGTGTTATGCTGCGCGAACCAACTGAATTGTCGTCCGAGTATCATCAACCTTCCGGCTGAGTCACTGTCGATTTCTGAACGGTTCTCTTTTGCCTTCTCTATCAACGTCATGGAGCACGTCGATAACGTTCAGCGCTCAATCCTCAATGTTGGCAGAAGCCTGAAGCCTGGCGCTAAATACCGTTTTACCTGCCCTAATTATCTATTTCCGTACGAGCCGCATTTCAATATCCCTACCTTGTTTTCAAAGAGCCTTACTGAAAAGGTGTTTAAGCACCAGATTTTCACTGCGGCGGCCATCAATGATCCGGCCGGGACGTGGCAGTCACTCAACTGGATCAACGTCCCTCAAATAAGAAAAAGTGTACGTAGTTTCAACGAATTACGGGTTAGCTTTAACCGCTCTCTCCTCGTTGAAACGCTGGAACGCGTGAGCCACGACACTGCTTTCGCAGCGCGTCGATCAGCTTGGATGCGGTCGATGATTGGATTACTGGTACGACTGCGCCTTCATCAAACACTCAAACTGATTCCAGCGGCAGCGCAGCCCATCATCGACTGCTCTGTCGTGAAAACCAAGAGCCTCTAAATGGCACAAATTACGCACGGCCTCAGGGCTATTCTCTCGCACCCACGCGTTTACTCTACTTTTCAGAACTTGTTGGGCGCTAAAGGATTCAGAGAAGAGTTTGTACGATACCAAATACGCCCCATCGCAAAGATGAAAATCCTGGATATTGGCTGCGGTCCTGCTGATGTTCTGGAGCATATGGAAGACATAGAGTACTGGGGCTTCGACACAAGCCAAGCGTACATCACGCATGCAAAGTCGGCCTTCGGTACCAAAGGAAAATTCTTCTGCAAAGAACTCCAGGTTTCCGATCTCCAAGACATGCCATCCTTTGATGTTGTGTTGGCCATGGGCCTACTTCACCATTTAGACGACGATATAGCACAGAACCTGATTGCGATGGCAGCGCAAGCGTTACGCTCCGGAGGCCGTCTGTTGACTTTCGATCCCTGTTTCGAGCCCGGGCAAAGCTTTATGGCACGTTACCTGATCCAGCGTGATCGCGGCCAAAATGTACGCAGTAAGCAGGGGTATGAAGCGTTAATCCAGCCAATATTCAATTCATACAAGATTACAGTACGCCATCGAAGCTGGATCCCCTACACACATTGTTTTATGGAATGCATTCGAACTTGATCGCTTCAGTCCATCTTCAAACTATCTTATACACATGAAAGCAATCATTTTGGCAGGGGGTAACGGTTCGCGCTTGTATCCGTTAACAACGATATCCAGCAAGCAATTGCAAGCGGTTTTTGATAAGCCCATGATTTACTATCCAATCACGGTTCTTATCGCCGCTGGCATACGGGAAATTTGCTTAATTTCCACCCCACAGGATTTACCGCGCTTCCAGCAGTTGCTTGGGGATGGAGTACGGTGGGGAATCAATCTGGTTTATCGCGAGCAGCCACGCCCCGATGGCATCGCTCAGGCTTTCCTGATTGCCCAAGACTTTATTGGCGCAGACAGCGTTGTGTTGATGCTAGGAGATAATATTTTCTCTGGAAGCGATGACTTTCCCCGCGCGATATCCCAATTCGGGGGCGGAGCCACTATTTTTGCCTATCATGTCAGGGACCCAGAACGCTACGGCGTAGTGGAGTTCGATCGCAATGGCCGCCCCCTGTCGCTCGAGGAAAAGCCCACGGAACCAAAAAGCGGATTTGCTGTACCTGGCATATATATATATGACAATCAAGTTGTTGAAATCGCACGTGCGCTCAAGCCTTCGCCACGAGGCGAGCTTGAAATTACTGACATTAATCTTGAGTATATGCGGCGCAACCGCCTTCGAGTGCACCGGTTAAGCCGCGGCTTTGCTTGGCTGGATGCAGGCACCAGCACGGCGCTGCAAGAAGCTTCCGCCTATATCGAAGCGATTGAAAGGCGCCAAGGGATCAAGATAGGCTGTCCAGAAGAAGCGGCGCTGGTCCGCAGATTCATCAGTATTGAACAATTCGAAGCGCTACTCTCTGGCATGCCGAATTGCGAGTACCGCAGCTATCTTGCTTCTGTGGCAGCAGAAGTACGTAGACAGGGAGCATGAATTGAGCACTAAAAAGATCTCTTTTAACCGCCCTTACTTAAGCGGTAATGAACTGGCGTTTATCGTTGAGAGTCAAAACGGTAATATGCTGGCCGGCGATGGCCCCTTCACCAAACGCTGCCACCAGTGGATAGAGGAACAAACAGGCAGTAGCAAGGCGTTGCTTACTCATTCATGCACCGCCGCGCTGGAAATGTCGGCGCTTTTGTTGGACATTCAACCCGGCGACGAAATCATTATGCCATCGTTCACATTCGTGTCGACAGCGAATGCTTTCGTATTGCGTGGGGGAGTACCGGTTTTTGTAGACATCCGTGAAGATACGTTGAACTTGAACGAATCACTTATAGAAGCGGCGATTACTCCGAAAACTAAAGCCATCGCGGCAGTTCATTACGCAGGTGTCGGATGCGAGATGGATTCCATCCTGCAAATCGCTGCGAAGCACCAACTGAAAGTGGTGGAAGACGCCGCGCAAGGAGTAATGGCCACTTACAAAGGGAGAGCCTTGGGGAGCATAGGCGACTTGGGCACATTCAGTTTTCATGAAACCAAGAATGTCATATCCGGCGAAGGTGGAGCCTTACTGGTCAATGAGCCGAGCCTGGCGTCTAGGGCGGAGATCATTCGTGAGAAAGGAACGGATCGAAGCCGCTTCTTCCGGGGTGAAGTAGATAAATATACTTGGCAGGAAGTAGGCTCCTCTTTTCTTCCTAGCGAGTTGGTAGCCGCCTTCCTCTGGGCGCAGTTGCAAGAAGCAGTAAGTATCACCCAGCAGCGGCTGAGCATTTGGAAGTACTACCATGACTGCTTGACGGAATTGGAAGCAAAAGGCCTGCTGCGCCGCCCTATCGTGCCAAGTGAATGCCAACACAATGCCCATATGTACTATGTGCTTCTTGCGCCAGACATTGATCGCCAGGCTGTGTTGGCACAACTCAAGAAAAATGGAATCCATGCCGTCTTCCACTACATACCTCTGCATTCGTCTCCGGGCGGGCAGCGCTATGGCCGTAGCCATGGAAACTTAAACATCACAGAATCGCAGGCGGAGCGCCTGATACGATTGCCGCTATGGATAGGCTTGACCCAAGCGGACCAAGACCATGTAGTCAACCAATTGAGCCAGGCTGTCCAGAATTCATTAAGCCGCCGCCATTAAAGTTAGACTAAGTTCGAATATTCCCCATCTTTCCTGCGACGATGACTGACAGCAGTTTGGTTAGCCATGCCTGGCAACCGCTTATCTCGACCGGCGTATCTATATTCTTTGCTCTGAGCCTCGCCGTTCCGTCAGGATATTCCTACGGCGCGGTGATGCTGTTTCTCATTGCGTTGGCATACTTGTCTACGCGGCCAGAAGTCCAACTATCACGCGAAGACAAGACCTTGGCATACTTGCTGTTGGCCTTTTTCCTCGTGGCGCTCGTAGTATTTTTGCTGCATCAAAATGAGCCCAAAACACTGGACCAGAGCAGTCGCTATTTACTTTTTATCCCTATCCT
>Ga0180216_1003670_pt1 | contig 12025 bp, 12 predicted proteins | sample eDN3rd37CBELigMG_FD_128879 | JGI IMG/M metagenome (GOLD analysis project Ga0180216, IMG submission 128879) | Enriched Miracle-Growth compost microbial communities from Emeryville, California, USA - eDNA 3rd pass 37_C BE-Lig MG (version 2)... ...
CTGCAACCTTGATGCAGAAGGTGCTGCAGGTCCATACGTCGTGGTTCCAGCTCGTGCTTGCTTCCACCTACTCGGGCTCCTTCCACCCGACGGCCGAAGGGCACGCCGCAATGGCCGACGCGGTGGTGGAGAAGGCGCGAGCGGTGCTGGCGAAGTACGAGCGCAAACGCGAGCAGCAGCTGCCGTTCGAGGATGTGCGGCTCAATCCCTGAGGGGTTTTGGTTAGCAGACGTTCAGCTTCAGCTACTCCGCGGCGGCCTGCGCATCGACCTGGGCAAGCCAATCGTCGAGGTCGCGCAGGGCACGCTCCGCAATCACGCGCTTCTTGGCACGGCCGCGCTCCTTGCCCTTGAGGCGTCCGCCCTCTGCGCCGGGTTCAAGCTGTGGAAACAGGCCGAAATTGATGTTCATCGGCTGGAAGGAGCGCGGGCCGGCTTCGATGCGATCCTCTGCCAGATGGCCGCCGGTGATATGCCCGAGCAGCGCGCCAAATGCGGTGGTCGGTGGTGGCGGCTGGGGTTTGCGCCCAAGGCGCTCCGCTGCCGCGAAACGCCCCGCCAAAAGCCCGATAGCCGCGCTTTCGACGTAGCCCTCCACCCCCGTGACCTGCCCCGCGAAGCGCAGGCGCGGCGCTGCCTTGAGGCGCAGTAGACCGTCGAGCAGCTTGGGGCTGTTGAGGAACGTGTTCCGGTGCAGACCACCAAGCCGCGCGAACTCCGCATTCTCGAGCCCGGGGATCATCCGGAAAATGCGGACTTGCTCGCCGTACTTCAGCTTCGTCTGGAAGCCGACCATGTTCCAGAGCGTGCCGAGGGCATTGTCCTGCCGCAGCTGAACCACAGCGTAGGGCCGCTCTCCACCCGTGTGCGGATTGGACAATCCGACGGGTTTCATCGGCCCATACCGGAGTGTGTCGCGCCCGCGCTCGGCCATGACCTCGATGGGCAGGCAGCCGTCGAAATAAGGGGTGTTCTTCTCCCACTCCCTGAACGTCGTCTTTTCGCCTGCGAGCAGCTCGTCGATGAATCGCTCGTACTGCTCCTTGTCCATGGGACAGTTGATGTAGTCGGCGCCCGTGCCGCCCGGCCCGACCTTGTCGTACCGCGACTGCCGCCAGGCAACCGACATGTCGATCGTCTCGTAGTGCACGATGGGCGCAATGGCATCGAAGAAGGCGAGGGCATCCTCGCCTGTCAGCTCGAGGATTGCCTGGCTCAACGCCGGCGATGTCAGCGGCCCCGTGGCGATGATGACGCTGTCCCAGTGCTCGGGCGGCAGCCCGGCGACCTCGCCCCGCTCAATGGTGACGTTCGGCAGAGCTGTGAGCCGCGCGGTCACTTCGGCGGAAAAGCCATCGCGATCCACGGCAAGCGCTCCGCCCGCCGGCAGCTTGTGCTGGTCTCCAGCAGCCATGATGAGGGAGTCGGCGCGCCGCATCTCCTCATGCAGTAGCCCGACCGCGTTTGTCTCCCAGTCGTCGGACCGGAACGAGTTGGAGCAGACGAGCTCCGCCAGACCGTCGGTCTTGTGGGCCTCGGTGCCGCGGACGGGTCGCATCTCGTGCAGCACGACGGGAACGCCGGTGCGCGCGATCTGCCAAGCTGCCTCCGAGCCGGCAAGCCCGCCGCCGATCACGTGGATGGGCTTCGCTGTGGCCATGGTGCTCCAACGTACTGAAAAAGCCCCGCGCACTCAACGCGCTGGGTGTCTTTTACCGAATCACTGAGATAGTAAGGGGAATGCTGCCGCTTGGAGCATAAGCGGCCGCGACGGATTGCAGCTGTGGGGCAGGAGGGACATGCTCGCACGGGGGTGGGGGGCCTTGCTCGCGGCCGTGGCCGCAGCGATCGTCAGTGGCTGCTCTTATGAGCATGCCTTGGGCGTCGATCACTATTCCGTCTTCAAGGTCGACCCGCCGCGGGGGACGACTGTAACAGTGTGCCATGCCTACGGCTGCCGCGAAAAGACGAAGTTCACGTTTTCCCAGGCCGACATCGCTGAACTCAAAAGGCTGATGGAGAAAACGAAGAAGGCCGACAACCCCCACGAGGAGCGGCGCGCCATTGCCTATGCCATCGGCTGGATGGAGCGGCGGACCGGCGAGGTGATCGGCACCAAGAGCGATCGCGCGGGCATGGACTTTGCCGGATCCGGCGATCCCACCCAGCAGGACTGCGTGGACGAGGCGACCAACACTACGAGCTATCTCAACGTTCTGCAGAACGCCAACTTGCTGAAGCACCACACCGTCGGCCAGCCGTTCGCCAAGGAGAACTACCTGCGTGGTGTCGCGGGCTGGACGCACTGGACCGCCACCATCCACGAGAAGGACTCCGGGGTGCGCTGGGCGGTCGACAGCTGGATCTACGAGAACGGCGAAAACCCGGCCATCGTAAAGGCCGCCGAGTGGTACGTTGCCTCGATCAACGAGCTGCCGACGGCGACGCACTAGGCGAGGCACAAAGAGCACCCTCGAAACTCAGCCCGGCCACAGCCAGCTCAACTGCGGCGTTTCCAACCGGACGTCCGGGCGTGACGGACGCTGCGTTGCGTGGTATGCGGCGGGCCGGTGACTATGCGCGGCGCCGAAAATCCTTTCGGACTTGCGGTCTTCTTCACGGATATACTATGTATATCCGAAACGTGGAGTGTGATCTATGCAAGTCAGGGTTTCCCGGTGGGGCAACAGTCTGGCTGTGAGGCTACCGAAGGCGGTTACCCAGGACCTGCGTCTGGAGGAGGGACAGGCCGTCGAGCTTATAGTCGAAGCTGGTGCAATCAAGCTGCAGCCCAGGGGAACTGCACCGAGATACAGGCTTGAGGATCTTGTCGCTGAAATGGATCGGCTAGGTCCGGAGAACGAGCCGCCTTACGAGGACTGGGGTATTCTGCCGACCGAATGGCCTGAGGACGGAGAAGAGGGTGGAAGCACTCGAGAGCCTGGAGGCCGGTGATGTGGTCTGGGTCGAGTTCGACCCGGCCATTGGTCATGAGCAGCCCGGCCGCAGACCGGCGCTCGTCGTATCCCCGTCGGAGTACAATCAACGCTCGAGCTTCATCATCGTGTGTCCGATCACTCGCAATGTGCAACCCTGGCCATTCAAGGTCACGATCCCGGAGGATGCCGGGTTTTCGGGAGCCATATTGGTCGATCAGGTCAAATCGATCGATCGCAAGCGGCGAGTGGTCCGACGCGCAAAGCGAATTCCCGAGTCGACCCTGCTCGACGTGCGGGGCAAGCTCGCGGCCCTGATGGGGATCACCAGCGCACATACGTTCTGAACTTGGATTAACCTCAAACTCGGAATCGACCAGGAGAAAGGCAGTCGACATGCGCGTCTATTACGATCGTGATGCGGACATCAACCTGATCAAGACCAAGAAGGTGGCCATCGTCGGTTACGGCAGCCAGGGGCACGCGCATGCGCTCAACTTGCGCGATTCCGGAGTCAAGGAGGTGGCGATCGCGCTCAGGAAGGGCTCCGCATCAGCGGCGAAGGCCGAGAAGGAAGGCTTCAAGGTGATGGAGGTCGCCGAGGCGGCCAAGTGGGCGGATGTCGTCATGATGCTGACGCCCGACGAGCTGCAGGCCGACATCTACAAGGACCACCTGCACGCCAACATGAAGCAGGGCGCGGCGATCATGTTCGCGCACGGTCTCAACGTTCATTTCAGCCTCATCGAGCCGCGCGAGGACCTCGATGTCGGCATGGTGGCGCCGAAAGGTCCTGGCCATACGGTGCGCTCCGAGTATCAGCGCGGCGGCGGCGTGCCCTGCCTGCTCGCCATCGCCCAGGACAAGAGCGGCAACGCCCACGACCTGTTCCTGTCCTACGCCTCGGCCATTGGCGGCGGCCGCGCCGGCATCATCGAGACGACCTTCAAGGAGGAGTGCGAGACCGACCTCTTCGGCGAGCAGGTGGTGCTCTGCGGCGGCCTCGTCGAGCTGATCCGAGCCGGTTTCGAGACGCTGGTCGAGGCGGGCTACGCCCCTGAGATGGCCTACTTCGAGTGCCTGCACGAGGTGAAGCTGATCGTCGACCTCATCTACGAGGGCGGCATCGCCAACATGAACTACTCGATTTCGAACACGGCCGAGTTCGGTGAGTACATGTCCGGCCCGCGGATCATCACAAAGGAGACGCGCGAGGAGATGAAGCGCGTGCTGAAGGACATCCAGACCGGTGCCTTCACCAGCGAGTGGATCCGCGAGTGCAAGGCTGGCCAGCCGAAGTTCAAGGCCATCCGCCGCCTCAACGACGCTCACCAGATCGAGGAAGTCGGCGCCAAGCTGCGCGCCATGATGCCCTGGATCAAGGAAAAGGCGCTCGTCGACAAGAGCCGGAACTGAGCGAAAGAAGAGGGCTCCGGAATTTCCGGAGCCCTCTTATTGTCCGGACGGCGCTTTTCGCGCCGGGTTGGCTTCGAAGCGCCGGCACCTGCGGAGACGTCGGTCCGACCGTTGGCGCTCTTGCTATTTCAGAGGCGGCAGCGGCTCGGCGATCAGAGGGGCCCGACGGCCAAATTTGTAGCTGACGCGCGCCGTGACCGTGTGGAGGTCGAGATCGTTCTCGACGAGGTGGTCCGTATCGAACCCTGGCAGCCGCCGGCCGTAATCTTCCGACCCGAAATCGTAGAAGTTGTATTCGACGCCGAGGACGAGGTTTTCGCTCGCGAGGTACTCGAGCCCGGCTCCGACAGTCCAACCGTGGTGGATCTGGCTGTCACTCACGGCAAAGCCCAGGCTTTTAGCCGAGAGCTCCACATCCGCACCTGCGTACCCGGCTTTGACGTAGGTCAGCAGGCGACCCCAGTCGTAACCTAGCCGGCCGGTGACGCTCCACAGTGTGTCGATTTCCGCTTCCAGGCGCACAGGATTGATGTCGAACCCGAAGTCGGTGACCCTGTCGTCGCTGATGTTCGTCCCGGAGAGCGTGCCTTCGATGCCCCAGACGAACCGGCCCGTCTGCAGGTTGAAACCGATGTGGCCGCCGATAAGACCACCATCGATGTCATGGCCCAGCCGATCGCCGGTGACGACGATAGGCGGTGCGAGATCCTCGAGGGCCTCCCAATCCGAATTGCCCCAGCCGCCGCCGGCGTGCAGGCCGATGTAGAAGCCGCTCCAAACGATCGGAGGCGGTGCGTAGAGCACTTCGTCCTTGAACCCGCAGTTGCCATAAATCGGGCACCCACCATCGGCGAGCGCGGGCGATGCTACTAACGCTCCGGCGAGTGCGATGCCGGCAACCGACGATGCGACTGACTTCAACACGGAAAGTCCCTCCATTCCGCAGAGCTCGCGCAGAGCTACTGACGACGTTCAGCTGGTCCGTGACCGCTCACCGCGGCCATGGTAGGAATCACTATCGTGGCGCGAAGACTTAGAGCAACACAACGCGGGCAAGAATAGGGGGCATCTGTTAAGCTTCGGTTAGGCACACGCTAGGCGTGCAATGCAAACCTGCCGAGATTTCCGCGGTTTAGCGGTGTTGCATGGCGGCCGCAGTGGTCAGGTAGTCACTTGCGGTTGTGCAAAATGAGCTTTTCAACAGCTTCGTGGAGAACGGGCGGCAACCCGGTGGCCGCTAAGCCCGATCGGCAAGCAGATCTTCGCGATCCGCGCCCGCTTGGACGATGCGCATGCCATCTGCGTCAAAGCTGCGGATCATTGAAAAGGCTTCAGAGGGCGAGCCGCTGAGCCAGGTTTCGAACTGCTCCTCTGCCGCGAGCAGCACAGGCATACGTTCGTGATTGACGGTGGCTACGAGTGCGTTCGGTTGAGTGGTGAGAATGCTGAAGACGTCGATCTCGACGGTCGGTCCGCCCGACTTCAGGGGCCCCTTCCAGCGGCGCCAGAGACCGGGGAATGCGAACAGGGGGCGGGCATCGTCGCCGCGCAGCGCGAACCAATGCCAGATGGCGGGCCGCTCGCCCTTCGGCTCGCAGAACGACGAAGCCGGCACGAGGCAGCGCCTCAACTCGAACGACTCCCGCCAGAACGGACTGTTGAGCACCTTGTCGTCGCGCACGTTGGTCACGCGCTTCGCCGCGCGACCGTTCTGCGGCAGCACGAAACCCCACGAAAGCATGCTGAGCTCGCGCTCGCCGTCCGAAGCAGCCTTGCGCACGACAGGTGCCAGGTGGCCAGGGAAGATGGCAGGCAGCGGCTCGAATGCGGCGCAACGGTTGTGCGGCACCCGGAACAGGCGACGGACGGCCTCCGGTACCCGAGTCATCGAGTAGAGATTGCACATCTTGCAGTTACACCGGCCAAGCTGGCTTTCCATTCCTTCAAACGAGCTTGCGGATTTCAAGAGCTCGCGTGGCGCAAGCAACCGGCCACCCACAGCACACCCAGGGTGTCGGTCGGCTGCGCTACCCGGCGACTGGGGATGCAGAGAAACGCAGCACGGGGATGGCATCCGGAAATCCCTGGCAAAGCATAGGTGCTCCGCTGCGAGCGTGCTGGAAGTAGTTTCACCGTGTTGATAGGTAAGCCGCTCGCACGCGTTTTCGAGGTTGCATCGATGGCATTGGAGCCGGTCACGCTTTCCGGGCGGCATGTTGAGCTCGTTCCGTTATCGAGAGAGCATTGCGATGCTCTCACCGAAGCAGTGCGGGACGGCGAACTCTGGCGGTTGTGGTACACAAACATTCCTTCTCCGGAGACCATGGCGGCCGAGATTGACCGCCGCCTCGGTCTACAGGCGGCAGGCTCGATGCTTCCCTTCACCGTCCTGGACGGCCCCGGCGGCCGACCCGTCGGCATGACCACCTATATGAACATCGACGCCGTTGGGCCGCGCGTGGAGATCGGTTCAACGTGGTACGCTGCCCGCGTTCAGCGCACGCCGCTCAATACGGAAGCCAAGCTCCTGCTGTCGACGCACGCCTTCGAGCGGCTCGGCTGCCTCGCCGTCGAGTTCCGTACGCACTTCATGAACCACGCGAGCCGCCGCGCCATCGAGCGCCTTGGTGCCAAGCTTGACGGCGTGCTGCGCCACCACCAGCGCATGAAAGACGGCACGCTCCGCGACACCTGCGTTTACAGCATCACGGCGCCCGAGTGGCCTGCGGTGCGCTCACATCTGACCTGGCTGCTTGAGAAGCCACGTTGAAGGCATCGAACTGTGTGGCCGAACAGTCCATAGCGCGCATCGTTGGCCGTGGAATTGAGACACCGGCCTGCGGCCTAGCTAGGCCGGAATGGGGTGCGCGCCCAGAGAAAGGCAGAAGCCTGTTGCGATCTGCTGGCTGGGGCGGGAGGATTCGAACCTCCGCATGGCGGAACCAAAATCCGCTGCCTTACCACTTGGCTACGCCCCACCGGCCGCCCTCCCTGTAAACGGGTTTTGGCGGCGCATCAAGGTGGTGACTTTATTGCTGCTCGGGATGAACATTCATCTCTGTAATACCAGGCAGCCATGCAGGTCGACTGGCATTTAGCCGGTGATCACCAGCTTCGGGTTGCGAGAAACGGCCACACCTTGCAAGAAAATTCGCGGCACAAGCGCTATCTCTACTTGTTCTTCACCTTTCCCACCCCCATCATCGGCTACAACTAATTTCGATTAGGCGCGGAAATAAATGCCGTGTACTCGGGGTGCCTATGCACCCGGAACCGGCATCCGCTTGCCAGCGTTAGTCTCTGTTCGCGTCTAGTGAGTTCTCTATGACCCAGGTTGTATCGGTGAGTCGAAGCTGGGCTCGCGAGAGGCTGCGCCAACGTTTCGGCTCCGCAGAAATCCTAGACAAACTCCCTATCGGCGTGTGCTGCTGCGACTCGGAAGGATACCTGCTCGAGTTCAACCGGCACGCAGCGGAGCTTTGGGGCCGCCGGCCGGAGCCCGGGTCCGAACGTTTCGGGGAAGCACAGCGCCTGTTCAACAAGGACGGCGTGGCGTTGCCCAAGGCGCGGGCTCCATTGGCCGAGGTGCTGCGGACCGGAGAACCGGTTCGTAATAGGCTGGTCATCATGGAGCAGCCGGGTGGACGGCGGATCACCGTTCTTTTCAACGCAGAGCCGGTGCGCGACGAGCAGGGCGAACTCCGTCGGCGCCGTGAGCTGCTTCCACGATGTGACCGAGTGCAGTGGCGCTTATGAGGAGATCAAGCGCCACAGGGAAGAGCTCTCTGACATCTTTGAAAACAGCCCGGTCGGCATCCACGTCGTGGACGGTAATGGCATCGTCGTGCGGGCAAATCGGGCTGAACTGGAGCTGTTGGGCTACAGCGCCGATGAATTCATCGGCCGACACATCGCCGAGTTCCACGTCGACGAGCCGGTGATCAAGGACATTCTGGAGCGGCTCTCTCAAGGCGAGGAGCTGGAGAAATATCCGGCACGGATGCGGGCCAAGGATGGCTCGGTCCGGCATGTTGCAATTACGTCCAACGCATTGATCGAGGATGGGAAGCTCATCCGAACCCGCTGCTTCACTGTGGACGTGACGGCGGCGAACCTGGCCGAAGAGAGGGAGCAGGAAGGTCATCGGCACTGTCAGGCTGTGCTCGATGCGATGCCCGTTGCCATTTTCACGACGGATGCTGAGGGGCGGATTACGTTCTTCAACGACGCGTGCATCAAGCTCGTTGGCCGCAAGCCGGAAATCGGGGTGGACCGGTGGTGCATCGCGTGGCGGCTTTACACGCTGGACGGCGAGCCTCTAGCGCACGAGCAATGTCCGATGGCGGTTGCTCTGAAAGAACGGCGTGCCGTTTCCGCGGACGAGCTGATCTTGGAGCGTCCTGATGGTGGGCGCTCCAGGGTCCTGCCATACCCCACTCCGCTGTTCGACAGCCACGGCCGCCTCACTGGCGCGGTCAATATGCTGGTCGACGTCACGGCCCAGCATGAAATTGACGTGCAACTTGCTCGCCTGGCGGCGATCGTCGCATCGTCGGACGACGCAATCATAGGCAAGTCACTGGACGGTCGCATAATGACGTGGAATGCGGGTGCGAGCCGCGTCTACGGCTACGAAGAGCATGAGGTCATCGGCAAGCCAATCACCATTATCATTCCACCAGAGCTTCACCAGGAGGAGTCAGAGATCCTGGCAAAGCTCCGCGTGGGCGAACGCGTTGAGCACTACGAGACGGTGCGCGTCACCAAAGACGGCCGCCGAATTGATGTCTCCATCACCGTGTCGCCGATCCGCGATCGACTCGGCAGGGTCGTCGGCGCATCGAAGGTCAGCCGGGATATCACGGGGCGGAAACGGAACGAGGAGATCCAACAGCTCCTCGTTCGCGAGCTCAATCACCGCGTAAAGAACACGCTTGCAATGGTCCAGTCCATTGCAAGCCAGACGATAAGATCGGCCAAGAGCCCTGGCGGATTCATGGCCAGCTTCCAAGGGCGCCTGCAGGCCCTGGCGCGTACGCACGGGATACTGACCAATACGAGCTGGCAGGGCGCCGCGATTGGAGACCTGATCCGCGATCAGCTTCTTCTCGGTGATCACCCGGACGACCGCATCAGCCTGAACGGACCCAATGTCGTCCTGAACCCACAGGCCGCTCTGCATTTGGCGCTCGTTCTGCACGAGCTCGGGACGAATGCGCATAAGTATGGGGCGCTCTCGGTAACGCAAGGGCACCTGGAGCTCCAGTGGGCTGTCCGGGACCATGCGGCCGCAACTTTGCTCCTCGAATGGAAGGAACGCGGCGGCCCGCCTGTCGAGGCTCCCTCCCGGCGCGGATTCGGCAGCACGCTCATCGAGCGGAGTCTCGATGCGCAGGGCGGAGAAGTTGTGCTGAGTTTTCCGCAGGAAGGCGTCGTATGTGAGATCAAGTTGCCGCTCGAGGTCGGCAGCCCTGCGGCCTCGAATTCCAGGATGCCGCCGGCGGCTCATCGAGACAGTGGCAGACCCTCATCTGCCGGTCCAGCCAAGACCCGCATCCTGGTGGTCGAGGACGAACCGCTCGTCGGCATGGACATCGCCCTCGTGCTTTCAGAAGCTGGCTGTGAGGTCATCGGCCCCGCGGTAAGCATCGAGGAGGCGCGGTCCCTGATCGCGACTAGCGAAGTGGACGCTGCTCTGCTGGACGCGAATTTAGGGGGCCAGCCTGTTGATGATCTCGCCGCCGAATTAAAGCGCCGGACGCCGTTCGCCTTTCTCACCGGGTACGGGCGGGAAGGCATGCCTCAGGCATTTCGCGACGTTCCGCTCATCGACAAGCCTTTCACGCCAGACCAGCTGGTGGCGGTGCTCGGGCTGCTCATCGATCAGCGCGCCGCGGCATAGCTTGCAGCTCAGCGGCTTCTCCGGATCTGCCCAGTCGGCCGTGCGTTTCGCCGGAAGGCTCCAAAAGCCCCAGGCGCAGATCCCCGATGAAGAACATCGTCGTTACTTCTTTCGCTGAATTGCACGAGGCCGTAACGCCGGTAAGAGAACCGGCGGTATTCCGCGGCGACATTGCGGAGCAGCCACTCATTCCGCACCTTGGCCGGACCGACTGCGATCCCGAAAAGGAAGTCCAGGTCTTCAAGGATTGGAAGCGCCAGGCCGTCCAGTTCCTCGAGCTGCCAGCCGACGATTGGGACTGCCTGACCATCGCACGGCACTACGGTCTGGCGACGCGGCTTCTGGACTGGACGGTCAACCCGCTGGTGGCGGCGTTCTTCGCTGCGGCGAGCAGCAGGTCGGGGCCGGCAGCCCTCTGGGTGTTTGTTCCGAACCGGATCATCACAGAGGACGATGCGGACCCCTTCACCTTCTCCGGGATTGCGCTCTATCGCCCGAGGACGCTCGCCGCACGCATCTCACATCAGGGGGCCATGTTCACGGTCCACGGCCCGCCATCGGAGCCGATTTCCGAAAATCATGGAGAGCTATATAGGGTCGATATCGATCCGGCGTTTCGGCTCGGTTTGATGAGGGATCTGACGCGCTTCGGTATCAGCCACGCATCACTGTTCCCTGGGCTCGAAGGGCTGTCCCGCGCGATGAACTGGCAGTATGGGCTGGAGCGGTGAGTCGGCGCCTACTGCGCCTTCACTATCCCACAGCATTGGCGAACCGCCGCGAGAAGGACTTTGCCGTCCTCCCGCCGATCTCAGCTGCGCTCTTCGCAGCGCGCAGTCGGCGTCTCGCGCCTGGCAAGGGAACGTCCACTCGCCTGCCCGGTTCCGGCCCGTTTACCTCCTGTTAACTCGTTGAGAACGAAGGCAGTCCGGGGCGAGCCGACTGGTCGCGGAATTGGAACCCTCTGGGCGCAATTCGGATTGTCCGTATGCCATCAGACGTGACCGTAGTTCAGGAGCGCAGGAGTGAGCGGTTACAAGATGCGCCGATCGGACCGGAGGGCCTGGCCCCTCTGGGCGCATCTGCTCGCTCTCTGTTTGGCAATTCTCGTGCCCGGCATCGTGTTGGGCACCCTTGCGCTCTGGCACTTGTTCTCGGCTGAGCGGGCCGGTACGGAAACGCGGCTTCAGCAGGCTGTCGAGCACATCATTGACAGTGTCGACCGCGAGCTCATGAGCATTGCGCGGATCGGAGAGTCCCTTGCCGCATCATCTCTGCTTCAGGAATCCAACTTTGCGGCTTTCGATCTACAGGCCCGTCAGTTTCTGGGGTTGCAGGGCTGGTTCATCATCCTATCGGATCCGAGTGGCCAGCAACTCGTGAACACGACTTTGCCTGCAGGTGCTGCCCTGTCCATATCAAATCCCCAACGCATCAGGGAGGTGGCGGAATCCGGCAAGGCGCGCATATCTGATCTGTTTTACGCCCAAGGAAAGAGAGCTCTCATCGGCGTCAGCGTTCCTGTCATCGCCGGAGGACGGACGGCCTCCGTTTTGACCATCGCGGTTCCGACTGAGATCTTCACCCCGTTGCTCGATCAGAACATTGGCGGCTTGAGCTGGGTGGTTGCTATCGCCGATCGGGAAGGTCGCATCATCGCGCGCTCGCATCAGCATGCGGAAAGTGTCGGCAAGTCTCTGCCGGAAGCTGCCATGGAGCAGCTCAAGTGGGGCATGGCGATCGGCACGGGCGTCGATAGCTCTGGGAACGAA
>Ga0180216_1003673_pt1 | contig 12021 bp, 12 predicted proteins | sample eDN3rd37CBELigMG_FD_128879 | JGI IMG/M metagenome (GOLD analysis project Ga0180216, IMG submission 128879) | Enriched Miracle-Growth compost microbial communities from Emeryville, California, USA - eDNA 3rd pass 37_C BE-Lig MG (version 2)... ...
CATCGAAGGCTCCTAGCGCGAGTACGGACTGACCATCAGCGAATCCAGCCCCGAAGGCGCGGCGCCCCGCCGCCCCGTCGATGCGGTCGCCGATCCGTTGGCGGCTTGGGCGCCCGCGGCGGCCTGCGTGGAGGCCGCTCCGGCGCTCGAGCTCGAGCCGCCCGCCGCGCCGGACGCCGGGGCGCCGGCGGCCTGCTTCATGATCTGGTCCAGCGGCAGGTACAGCATGTTGTTGCCCACCTCGGCGTCGATCATGACCTTGCTGCTGGCGACCATGATGTCCTTCATGGTCTCGAGGTAGAGGCGCTCGCGGGTGATCGACGGCGCCTTGGAGAATTCGGACTCGATGCTGTCGAAGCGCGCGGTGTCGCCCTGCGCCTGCCCGACGATGTGGGCGCTGTAGCCCTCGGCGTCCTGGATCATGCGCGAGGCCTGGCCTTCGGCCTCGGGGACGACCCGGCTGGCGTAGGCATTGCCCTCGTTGATCTGGCGCTCGCGGTCCTGGCCCGCCTTGACGGCGTCGTCGAACGCGGCCTGCACCTGCTCGGGCGGCTGCACGTTCTGGATCGCCACGGTGCTGATCTGGATGCCGGTCGCGTAGCGGTCGAGGATGCTCTGGGCCAGGGCCTGGACCTCGGAGGCGACCTCGGTACGGCCGGAATACAGCACGAAGTCCATGTGCTTGCGGCCGACGATCTCGCGCATAGCGGTTTCGGCCGCCTGGCGCACCGACTCGTCGGGCTGGCTGGTGTTGAACAGATAGGCCGGCGCCCCGTCGGGCAGCAGGCGGTACTGGACCACGAACTGCACGTCGACGATGTTCTCGTCATGGGTGAGCATCAGCGATTCCGGCAGCACCTTGTTGCGCGCCGATCCGCGAAAGCCCACCTCGAAGGTGCGCAACTGCGAGATGTTGACGTCCTGGGAATCCTCGATCGGATACGGCATGCGCCATTGCAGGCCGGGATTGAGCGTGTGGGTGTACTTGCCGAAGCGCGTGACCACCGCGACCTGGCCTTCCTGGACGATCATGAAGCCGCTGGCCAGCCACAGCAGCAATGCCACCACGAACAGGCCCAACAGGAACTTGGGCGAAGGGCCCGGGAACTGGGGCAGGCCGCCCCCGCCCGAGGGCGGGCCGCCGCGCCGGGAGGAACGCTTGCCCAGCAGGCCGCTCAGGCGCTTGTTGAAATCGCGCCAGACTTCGTCGAGGTCGGGCGGGCCGCCGGACTGGCCGGGCTTGTTGCGCGAAGAATCAGGATCCTCATTGCCGCCCCGGCCCCAGCCCGGGTCATTCAGATTGAATAATTTCATTGACCGTATCGTTTCCCGTCATTCCCGCCGATTCGGCGATCGCCTGCCGCAAACCATCCAGTCCGCTGCGCTGCAGCGCACTGACGAAGACTCGCGCAATCGTACCATGTTCGTCCCGCTCGACCCGGGGTTCATATCCGGCCATATCGATTTTGTTATAGACCAGGATCTGGCGGATTTCGTCGGCTCCGATCTCGCGCAGCACCTTGTTGACCTCGGCCATCTGCTCGTCGCGCTGGGGACTGGAGGCGTCGATCACGTGCAGCAGGAGGTCGGCGTGCACGGTTTCCTCGAGGGTCGCCCGGAAGGCCGCGATCAGCGTGGTCGGCAGGTCGCGGATGAAGCCCACGGTGTCCGAGATCACCACCTGGCCCGCCCCCTCGATCCAGGTCCGCCGCGTGGTGGTGTCCAGCGTGGCAAAGAGCTGGTCGGCCGCATAGGTGTCGGCGCGCGTCAGGGCGTTGAACAGCGTCGACTTGCCGGCGTTGGTGTAGCCGACCAGGGACACGGACAGGGTCTGCCCGCGGGCGCGCGCCCGGCGCTGGGTGACGCGCTGGCGCTGGGCGCGGGCGAGGCGCTCGCGCAGGGCCTTGACGCGCACGCCGATCAGGCGGCGGTCGGTCTCGAGCTGCGATTCGCCGGGCCCGCGCACCCCGATGCCCCCGCTCTGGCGCTCGAGGTGGGTCCACATCCGCGTCAGGCGGGTCGAGAGGTGCTGGAGCTGGGCGAGCTCGACCTGCAGCTTGCCCTCGTGGCTCTTGGCGCGCAGGGCGAAGATGTCCAGGATGAGGGTCACCCGGTCGACCACCCGCACCTCGAGCTTGCGCTCGAGGTTGCGCTGCTGGGCCGGGGTCAGGGGCTGGTCGAACAGCACGACTTCGGCCCCCGTGGCCTTGACCAGGGCCGCCGCCTCGTCGATCTTGCCGCTGCCGATGAAGCCCGCGGCATCCGGACGGTCGCGGCGCGCCGTCAGCACCTCGAGAACCTCCGCGCCCGCGCCGCGCGCGAGCATCAGGAATTCCTCGGCATGCGCCGCGTAGTCGGGCTCGCCGAGGTCGACGCTGATCACCAGAGATTTCATAATGAGAGAGTTGGTCCCCACGCTGCGCCTGCGGCTTGCTGTCCGCCCACTGCAAAAACAATGCCCGCCGACGCGGGCCGCGCGGCGGGCGCTGGGGTCTGGCGGGACGGGATGGGGTCAGTCCGCGGAATCATCGACCTGGAAGGCGACCGGGCGGGCCGGCACGACGGTCGAGATGGCGTGCTTGTACACCATTTGCGTCACGGTATTGCGCAGCAGGACGACGTACTGGTCGAAAGACTCGACCTGCCCTTGCAACTTGATGCCGTTGACCAGATAGATGGATACGGGCACGTGATCCTTGCGCAAGGCGTTGAGGAAGGGATCTTGTAGTATTTGCCCTTTGTTGCTCATGGATGAGGCTCCGGTTATTTAATTTATAGTCAAGGATGTCCACTGTACAGGGTTTTCCCGCATCCTGCATGCGCCGCGCGGCGCCCGCGCCGTCCCGACCATTTTAATGCGATTCGGACAGGATTTGAGCGAGCGCGCTGCACAGGCGCGCACATTCCGCGGGGGTGCCGACGGTGATCCGCAGGAACTGCTCGATCCGGGGCGCCTTGAAGTGGCGCACCAGGATGGCCCGCTCGCGCAGGGCCCGCTGGATCGCGGCGGCATCGTGCGCCGGATGGCGCACAAACACGAAATTCGCCAGCGAGGGCAGGACCTCGAAGCCCAGCGCGCGCAGCTCGCCGGCCAGGGTCTCGCGCGCGTCCATCACCGCCCGGCGGGTCTGGTCGAAGTGCGCCTCGTCCTCGATGGCGGCCTGCGCCCCCGCGAGCGCCAGGCGGTCCATGGGATAGGAATTGAAGCTGTCCTTAATGCGCGAGAGCGCCTCGATGAGCGGGACGTGCGCCAGGGCGTAGCCCACCCGCAGGCCCGCGAGGGACCGGGACTTGGACAGGGTATGGATGACCACGATGTTGTCGTGGCGATCCAGGAGCGCGGCGGCGGACTCGGCGCCGAAGTCCACGTAGGCCTCGTCCACCACCACGGCCGTGTCGGGGCGCGCCCGCGCGATGGCGGCGATCGCCTCCAGGGGCAGCGCGCTGCCGGTCGGGGCATTGGGATTGGCGAAGATGATGCCGGCCGGCTCGACCTCCATCGGCCCGGTGTAGTCCTCGGCCCGGATGGCGAATCCGTCGTCCAGGGGCACGAGCCGGTGGGGCACCTGGTAGAGCCGGCAGTACGTCCGGTAGAAACTGTAGGTGATGTCGGGCATCAGCAAGGGACGGCCCGCGCGCAGGAACAGCGCGTTGAACACGTGCGCGAGGATCTCGTCCGAGCCGTTGCCGAGGAACACCTGGCCGGCATCCAGCCCATGGCGCCGCGCGATCGCCTGGCGCAGGGCGAGCGCGCGGTAGTCGGGGTACAGGCGCAGCTCGTCCCCCACCGCGGCCCGCACGGCCTCGAGCGCCCGGGGCGAAGGCCCGTAGGGGTTCTCGTTGGTGTTCAGCTTGAGCAGGTCGGGCATGCGCGCCTGCTCGCCCGGCACGTAGGGCACCAGTTCGGCGACGTGGTCGCTCCAGAGCTTGCTCACCTCATTCGTCCTTCAGGTAGGGGTTGCGGGAAGACTTGAACTCGATGGAGAGCGGCGTGCCGGCGAGCTTGAACGCGTCGCGGAACTGCCCCTCCAGGTAGCGCCGGTACGAGTCGGGCACGGCGTCCAGGGCGTTGCCGTGGATGATGATGCGCGGCGGGTTCTGGCCGCCCTGGTGGGCGTAGCGCATCTTGGGGCGGAAGATCCCCTTGCGCGGCGGCGGCTGCTGCTCGACGGCCGCGCGCAGCACCCGCGTGAGTCGGGGCGTGGAGAGCTTGGCGAACGCGGCGGCATGGGCGGCGTCGACGGCCCGCATCAGGGGCCCCAGGCCGCGCCCCTCGAGCGCCGAGAGGTTCAGCACCTGGGCGAAGGACAGGAAGCGCAGCTTGCGCTCGTACTCGCGCCGGATCCATTCGCGCCGCTCGGCGTCGATGGCGTCCCATTTGTTGAGCCCCACCACCAGCGCGCGGCCGGCCTCGACCGCGAAGCCCGCGATGTGGGCGTCCTGGTCGGAAATGCCCTCCTGGGCATCCAGCAGCAGCAGGACCACGTTGGCCGCCTCGATGGCCTGCAGGGTCTTGATGACGGAGAATTTTTCGACGGTCTCGAACACCTTGCCGCGGCGGCGCAGGCCCGCGGTGTCGATCAGGGTATAGCGGCGCCCCCCGCGCTCGAACTCGATCTCGATGGCGTCGCGCGTCGTGCCCGGCAGGTCGTAGGCGATGACGCGCTCCTCGCCGACCAGGGCGTTGATGAGGGTGGACTTGCCGACGTTGGGGCGGCCGGCGATGGCAAGCTTGATGCGATGGCCGGCCTCGTCCGGCGCGGCCTGCGCGGCATCGGCGGGCGGCGCGGGCCGCGCCGCGAGCACGGGCGCGAGGGCCCGCTCGACCAGCTCGGCCACGCCGTCGCCGTGGGCGGCCGAGATCGGCAGCGGCTCGCCCAGGCCGAGTTCATAGAACTGCGCCATGCCGGCGTGGTCGCGCATGCCTTCGGCCTTGTTGACGGCGAGCACCACGCGCTGGCCCGACTTGCGCAGCAGGCGGGCGATCTCGTGGTCGTGCGCGTTGAGACCCTCGCGGGCGTCCACGAGGAACACCACGACGTCGGCCTCGGCGATGGCCTGCTCGGTCTGCCGGGCCATCTCGACCAGGATGCCGCGGGTGGCCACGGGCTCGAAGCCGCCGGTGTCGACGACGATGAAGGGATGGTCGCCCACCCTGCCCTCGCCGTAATGGCGATCGCGCGTCAGCCCCGAGATGTTGGCCACCAGGGCCGCGCGCGAGCGCGTCAGGCGGTTGAACAGCGTGGACTTGCCGACGTTCGTGCGGCCCACCAGGGCGACGACGGGCTTGAAGATCGTCTCAGTCACGCACGCCCACCAGCATCACGCTGCCCCCGCCGGTCTGCACGACCGCGCCCTGGCTGGTCGCCTGCGGCGCCGAGGTGACGGGCCCCCCGCCGACTTGCAGGCGGGCCATCAGGTGGCCGTCGGCGCGCGACAGGAAATGCAGGTAGCCCTCGTAGTCGCCCAGGACGATGGCCGGGCCGACGACGGCGGGCGCGCTCAGGCGGCGATTCAGCAGGGCGGATTGCTTCCAGGCCTCGGCGCCGCCCTGGACCTCGAGCGCGGTCACCACGTCGCGGTCGCCCGGGACGTAGATGCGCTGGCCGTCGCTGGCCATGCCGGTGGAGGTGGAGATCTTGTGGTCCCACAGCAGCCGTCCGCCCTGCGAGACGTCGAAGCACGCGACCCTGCCCTGGTAGCTCGCGCCGCACAGCAGCGGGCCCAGCGACAGGGGCGCGCCCACCACGTCGCTGATGCGCTCGAGGTCGGAGGCGCCGCGCGAGACCGACACCGAGCCCTCCCAGCGCACCACGCCGGAGGCCGCGTCGATGACCATCAGGCGCCCGCTGGGCATGCCGGTGATGAGGACGTTCTGCACCATCAGCATGCGCATGCTGGTGCGCAGCGCCAGGGCCGGGCCGGGACGCTGCACCTCCCAGCGCAGCTTGCCGGTGGCCGCGTCGAAGGCCTGCACGCGATAGTCGGTGCTGCGCACCACGACCACGCCGTTGCCGACGGCCGGGGGAATGTTGACCGCGCTCGCGGCCTGCGCGCGCCAGCGCTCGGCGCCCCGCGAAGCATCCAGGGCGATGACCTCGCCCGCCTCGCTGACCACCGCCACGGTCTGGCCGTCGCTGCCAGCGCCGGCGCTGAGCTTGCCGAGGCCGGCCTGCCAATGCACGCCGCCGGTGGAGAGCGCGAGCGCGGCCACCCCGCCCGAGGGCGTCGCCGCGTACACGGTGTCGCCGACCACCTGCGGCGCAAAGCCGTAGCCCCCGCCGCTGCCGATGGAGGCGCTCCAGCGGACGGCGACGGCCAGGTCGGGCGCGTATTCCGTGAGCGGCGCCGGGTCATAGCGCGCATCGCTTTGCGAGAACAGGCCGCAGCCCGACAGGACCGCCAGGCCGAGGCCTAGGGCGGCGATGCGAAACAGACGAGCGGGTGTGCGCATGGGGGTCAGGCTCCGTTCAGGGCGTCGATCTTCAACTGCACGATCTGGGTGGCGGGATCGGCGCCGAAGGCGCCGACCGCGGCGCGCCAGGCCTCGAGCGCCTCGGCGGTCTTGCCCTGCGCGGCCAGGATGTCGCCGCGCCGGTCGGCGTACAGGGCGGCGAAGCCCGCCGGCGCCTCGCCCTGGAGCTGCGCCAGGGCCTCGTCGTATTTCTTTTCCTGCAGCAGCACGCCGGCCAGGCGCAGGCGCGCGACCGGCGCCAGGGCGGGCGCGGTGGAGCCGGTGGCCAGCCACTGTAGCTGCTCGCGCGCGCCCTCGAGGTCGCCGCGCCGCTCGAGCGCCCAGGCGGCCACCAGGACGCCCCGGGCGGCATAGCCCGAGCTCGCGTACTCGCCGCGCAGCGTGGCGCTCGCGGCCTTGATGCGCGCCACCGCGTCATCGCCGTTCTGGCCCGCGGCGGACTCGAGCGCCTCGAAATAGCCCATGGCCTGGCCGGCCTGGTGCCCCTGGTACCACTGCCAGCCGCGCCAGCCCGCGAAGCTGGCGACCACGGCGAGCAGCAGCGCCATGCTGATCGTGCCGTAGCGGTCCCACCACGCCTTGAGCGCGTCCAGTTTTTCCTGTTCCTCGAGATCGTATGCCATGCCTTTCAAATCCTCGATTGCAATTCGGCGGCCAGCCGGTCGAAGGGGATCGACTCCTGCTGCCCGCCTTCGGGCGCGGCCTGGCGCAGCCATTTGACCGTCGCGCGGCCGCTGGCCAGCTCGTCGCCGCCGACGATGACCGCCACGGCCGCACCGCTGGCGTCGGCGCGGCGAAATTGTGATTTAAACCCACTCGAACCCGCGTGGACAAGTACCCGCAGCCCGGCATCGCGCAAGGCCTCGGCCAGGAGCGCCGCGCGGCGCTGGCCATCCTCGCCCTGGTGCGCCACGTAGACCTGGCATTCGGCCGGATGCGCGTGCTCGTCCTTAAGCGACCACAGGTCGAGCAGGCGTTCCATGCCGATGGCAAAGCCCACGGCCGGCGCGGGCTTGCCGCCCAGCAGCTCGATCAGGCCGTCGTAGCGGCCGCCGCCGCACACCGTCCCCTGGGCGCCCAGGCGGTCGGTCACCCATTCGAACACGGTCAGGTTGTAGTAATCCAGCCCGCGCACCAGGCGCGGATTGAGCGTGTAGGTGATGCCGGCGTCGTCGAGGCGGGCGCACAGGCCGCGGTAATGGGCCAGGGACTCCGCGCCGAGGAAATCGAACAGGCGCGGCGCGCCGTTTGCCATGTCCTGCATCGCCGGGTTCTTGGTGTCGAGCACGCGCAGCGGATTGGTGTGCATGCGCCGGCGCGCCTCCTCGTCGAGCACGTCGACGTGGCGCTGCAGGTGCTCGACCAGGGCGGCCCGATGGGCCGCGCGCTCGGGCGCCTGGCCCAGGGAATTGATCTCGAGGCGGATGTCGGCCAGCCCCAGCAGCCGCCACAGGCGCGCGAGCATGACGATGAGCTCGGCGTCCACGTCGGGGCCGGGAAATCCCAGCGCCTCGACGTCGATCTGGTGGAACTGGCGATAGCGGCCGCGCTGGGGGCGCTCGTGGCGGAACACCGGCCCCATGGCGTAGACGCGGCGCGGCCGCTCGTAGAGGAAATTGTGCTCGATGACGGCGCGCACCATGCCCGCGGTGAACTCGGGGCGCATGGTCAGGCGCTCGTCGTTGAGCGGATCGACGAAGGAATACATTTCCTTTTCGACGATGTCGGTGACCTCGCCGATGCCGCGCGCGAACAGGCGCGTGTGCTCGAGCACGGGCGTGCGCAGGTTCTGGTAGCCATAGCCGGCCAGCCACTCGCGCACGATGTCCTCGAGCGCCTCCCACTGGGCGCTCTCGGGCGGCAGCGCGTCCTTCATGCCCGTCAGGGCACGGACTTTCTTGAAATCGGACATGCAGATCAATCCAGATGGCGCGCCACGACGCCCGGGCGGCGCGCGGGCTGCCCGCCCGCCTCCCGACCGAAGCGCCGGGCGACGTAATTTTCCACGATCGCCTTGAATTCCTCGGCGATGGTATCCCCCTTGAGGGTCACCGTGCGCTCGCCGTCGACGTAGACCGGCGCGGCCGGCACCTCGCCGGTGCCCGGCAGGCTGATGCCGATGTCGGCATGGCGGCTCTCGCCCGGGCCGTTGACCACGCAGCCCATGACGGCCACGTGCAGGTTTTCGACGCCGGGGTAGCGGGTCTTCCAGACGGGCATCTGGTCGCGCAGGAATCCCTGGATGCTGGCCGCGAGCTCTTGGAACACGGTGCTGCTGGTGCGCCCGCATCCCGGGCACGCCACCACCATGGGCGTGAAGGCCCGCAGGCCCATGGTCTGGAGGATTTCCTGGGCGACGACGACCTCGCGGGCGCGGTCCCCGCCCGGCTCGGGCGTGAGCGAAATGCGGATGGTGTCGCCGATCCCGCGCTGCAGCAGGACGGCCAGGGCCGCCGTCGACGCGACGATGCCCTTGCTGCCCATGCCCGCCTCGGTCAGGCCCAGGTGCAGCGGATAGTCGCAGCGCGCCGACAGGTCGGAATAGACGGCGATCAGGTCCTGCACGTGGCTGACCTTGCAGGACAGGATGATGGCGTCGCCCGGCAGGCCGAGCTCCTCGGCGCGGCGCGCGTTGCTGATGGCCGAGACGACCAGGGCCTCGCGCATCACGGCGTTGGCCGCCAGGGGCTGCGGGCGGGCGGCGTTCTCGTCCATCATTCGCGCGAGCAATTCGTGGTCGAGGCTGCCCCAGTTGACGCCGATCCGGATCGGCTTGCCATGGCGGCAGGCGACCTCGATCATCTGCGCGAAATTGTCGTCGCGGCGCTTGCCGCCGCCCATGTTGCCGGGATTGATGCGGTACTTGGACAGGGCCTGCGCGCAATCGGGAAACTGCGTGAGGAGCTTGTGCCCGTTGTAGTGGAAGTCGCCCACCAGCGGAACGGACACGCCCATGCGGTCCAGGGCGTTGCGCAGGTCCGCCACCCGGGCCGCGGCCTCGGGCGTATTGACCGTCACGCGCACGATCTCGGAACCGGCGCGCGCCAGGTGCGCGACCTGGCGCGCGGTGGCGTCCGGGTCGGCCGTGTCGGTGTTGGTCATGGACTGGACCACGACGGGGGCGCCGCCGCCGACCTGCACGGCATGGTCGCCCCAGCGCACGACGACCGCGCGCGTCGGGCGGCGCGGCGCGGCGGAAGGCTCGTCCGGTAGAGGGGAATTCATGGCTTGAGGGCCTTCAACCATTCGAAAATCAGCCATTCGTCGGGCACCCAGCCCCGATTGACGGCATACAGGCCGGCCACGCACAGCAGCACGAGGATCAGCAGCAGCCAGGTCCAGGTGCGGTGGGCCGGCTCGCCCTTGGTGGGCAGGTCGGAGCTGCGCAGGGTCTGGGCCGGGCCCAGCGAGGCGACCGTGGGGCGCGGCCGGGTCGGGCCCACCTCGTCGTCGAGCAGGCGCAGCATGGCCTCGACGTCGGCGTCGAGGAAGCGCGCGTAGTTGCGCACCAGCCCCCGCAGCGGCACCCCCTCGGGCAGGCGGCCCCATTCGCCGGTCTCGAGATAGCCGAGCTGCACGGCCGAGTACTTGATCCGCGCCGAGACCTCCGCAAGGGTGAACCCGCGGGCCTCGCGCATGCGCCTGAGGGCCTCGCCGATGGCCAGCGGCGCATCGTCCCCGGGGACCGGATCCTCCCGCACATCGGGCTGCATCGGGACTTGGTTCATCCATGCTCCTTTTTTCTGATGACGATGCGCGCCCGGTCGGGCAGGCGCTCGTCGATGCGCGTGCGGTCGCGGACCTCGCCGGCGAGCTGCCCGCAGGCCGCGTCGATGTCGTCGCCGCGCGTCTTGCGCACGGTCACGACCAGGCCGGCATCCGCCAGACGCTGGGAAAACAGGCGGATCCTGGCCGCCGGCGAGCGCCGCAACCCGGACTGCGGGAAGGGATTGAAAGGAATCAGATTGAACTTGCAGCGCACCTGCCGCGCGATGCCGATCAGCTCGCGCGCATGCTCGTCCGAATCGTTGACGCCGTCGAGCATAATGTACTCGAAGGTGATGAAATCGCGGGGGGCGTGCTCGAGGTAGCGGTTGCAGGCCGCCAGCAGCTCGGACAGGGGATGCTTGCGGTTGAGCGGCACCAGGCGGTCGCGCAGCTCGTCGTTGGGCGCATGCAGGGACACCGCCAGCGCCACCGGGCAGTCGCGCGCCAGGCGGTCGATCATGGGGACCACGCCCGAGGTCGACACCGTGACGCGGCGCCGCGACAGGCCGTAGGCGTGGTCGTCGAGCATCAGGCGCAGCGCCCCCAGCACCTGGTCGTAGTTCAGCAGGGGCTCGCCCATGCCCATCATGACGACGTTGCTGACGGCGCGCGTGGCCTCGTCCGCCCCGCCCTCGAGGCGGGCCGCCGCCGGATCATCGCGCAGGGCGCGGTTGGCGTGCCAGAGCTGGCCGATGATCTCGGCCGTGGTGAGGTTGCGGCTGAAGCCCTGGTAGCCGGTCGAGCAGAACGGACAGGCGACGGTGCATCCGGCCTGGCTCGAGATGCACAGGGTGCCGCGGTCGTCCTCGGGGATGAAGACGGTCTCGATGGCATTGCCCTGCCCCATGTCGAACAGCCATTTGCGGGTGCCGTCGGCCGAGCGCTTTTCCAGGTTGACCGCCGGCCCGCCGATCGTGCAATGGGCCTCGAGGCGCGCGCGGAAATCGCGGGCCAGGTCGGTCATCGCCTCGAAGCGGTCCTCGCCGCGCTGGTGGATCCAGCGCGAGAGCTGGCGCGCGCGGAAGGGCTTGCCGCCCCATTGGGCGACCAGGCTGGAGAGGGCTTGGGGATCGAGCCCCAGAAGGTTGACGGCTTGGACGGCGGACATGCGTTGATCCGCGACACGGGGGCGCCCGGGGGACGGACGCCCGCCCGCATCAGCGGCTGTGGATATTGCTCTCGGAGAAGAAGAACGCGATCTCGACGGCGGCGGTCTCGGGCGCGTCCGAGCCATGGACGGCGTTGGCGTCGATGCTCTCGGCGAAATCGGCGCGGATGGTGCCCGCGGCGGCCTTCTTGGGATCGGTGGCGCCCATCAGGTCGCGGTTTTTCGCGATCGCATCCTCGCCCTCGAGCACCTGCACGAACACCGGGCCCGAGACCATGAAATCGACCAGGTCCTTATAGAAGGGGCGCTCTTTGTGGACGGCGTAGAAACGCTCGGCCTCGTCGCGCGAGAGCTGCTGCAGGCGAGCGGCGACGACCTTGAGGCCGGCCTGCTCGAAGCGGGCGACGATCTGGCCGATCGCGTTCTTGGCGACGGCATCGGGTTTGATGATGGAAAGGGTACGTTCAATGGCCATGAGGATTCTTAAATGATGGGTGGGACGGCGGGAAAATCGGTTTTCCCAATGAAAACAATCACTTTATTCAAGTTTATGTCAACCGCGCATTTTACCATGCCCCACCGCCCTCCCCAGCGCATAAAATGAGCATTTTTGCGTCCACCGCGCCCAGCGCCCAGATCCCCCTCCGACATGACCGCCTCCGCCGAATCG
>Ga0180216_1003674_pt1 | contig 12020 bp, 12 predicted proteins | sample eDN3rd37CBELigMG_FD_128879 | JGI IMG/M metagenome (GOLD analysis project Ga0180216, IMG submission 128879) | Enriched Miracle-Growth compost microbial communities from Emeryville, California, USA - eDNA 3rd pass 37_C BE-Lig MG (version 2)... ...
CCGGCGGCGCGGATGCGGGCGCAAAGCGCATCCGCCGCCGGGCGCGTATCAGCGCCGATCCACGCCTTGTAGACTTTGTTCAGGCCGCGCTCGCGCCCGGCCGTGAGGATCGGTTCGGGCCCGCCCGTCAGTTCGCGCACCTTGGCGATCGCCCGCGCATACTGATCGAGCACGCGGTCACGGGATATTCCCGCTGCCAGCACCAGCCCCCACGGTTTGGCGAGCGCGGACTCCACCTGCTGCTTCAGCTCATAGAAGAAGGCGCCGGGCGGCAGCTGGAGCGAAGCGACGAGCTGTTCGCAGTCGGTCGCGGGCGTCCGCACCTCCACCGCGCCGGCACGCGCCCATTCGTCGACGCTGCGGCCGGTGATCGCCCAGACATAGGCGCGCGTTTCGGATGGCATCGTGCGCGTGCCGCTGAGCCAGCCGCGCACCCTGGCCGGGCCGGCGTTGTAGGCCGCAGCGGCCAGCCCGAGATTGCCGAACTCACCGCGCAGTTCACTGAGAAAGGCCGCGGCTTCCGGCAGCGCTTGCACCGGATCGAACGGATCGGTGACGCCGCGCTCGGATGCCGTGCCGGGCATGAACTGCGCGATGCCCTGCGCGCGCTTGCCGCTGCGTGTGGTCGGCCCGACGGCGTTCGCGTTGAAACGGCTTTCGCGCCAGATGACCCGTGCGAGGAAGGCCGTCGGCAGATTGCTCGCCTTGGCCGCCGATTCCAGCATCAGGCACAGCGATTGGTCGGCTTCTCCCGCGCGTGCGGACGCGCCGAACGAAAGAAGAGAAAGAAGACATGCCGCTGCCCCCAGCGTCCGCATTGCGACAGAGCGCGCCATGATCGATATGCCGGGCCGTCAGTGCTCCCCGGTGGATTTGGCGGGCTTTCCCTTGGCGCGGTCTTCGGCGGTGTCCTGCTGTTCCCGCCGCGTCAATTCGCGATCCACGACCTCGCGCGACCCTTCGGCCGGTTCCGGCTGCAGCGTTCGTGTCGGATTGTCTTTGTCGGTCATGACGCGTCTCCGCTTTTCAGGAGAACGTCAGCCGCGCATGAGCCGTTCCAACACGGCGCTTCGTGCGCGCCGTTACTTCTTGCCCGCCATCGCGTCGTTGACGGTAAAGAACCGCACCAGCACATCGGTCGCATCGGCCGGTGGCGCGGCGAGGCGGCTCGAGAACGCCAGCCGCTGTCCCGGCTCGAGGATGCTGCGCTCGGGCTTGGCGGTCCAGCTGTAGATTTCTTGGCCGTCCTTGTTGCGCGCGGCAAAGCGCAGACGCGGGACTTCGACCGGCTTGTTGGCCATGCTGACGATGTGGCCCTCGACGGTGAGGATCGTCGTACCGTCCTGGGTTTCGCGATTGATGCGCACGCCGTCGAAGGCGAGCTGGCGCAGATTGACCGGCAGGCCGATGGCCGCGAACAGCGAGGCCGTTTGCGGCACGTAGCGCACGACGTCGTTGCGCGCGCCGATCAAAGCCACGTTGAAGGCGAACAGCACCAGCACGACCGCGACCCAGCGCGACGAGCGCCGCGTGCGCTTGCGATCGGCCTGCATTCGCTTGCGGCGGGCGGCGAAGGTTTCGAGCTGCTCTTCGCGCTCGGCCTCGGTGGCCTCCTGATAGACCGGCGCTTGCTGGGCCGGCGCCTCGCGGTAGATCGGCTGCTCGTCGGGCGGCATGACCGGAGGCACCAGCGAGGGTGCGTCGGCGATGGCCTCGGGCTGCGATTCGGGCTGCGGCTCGATGTCGAACGACGACGGCCCGGTCGGTGAGGTGAATTCGGGAGCCATCGGGAAGCCGTCGACGGCGGGCGGTTCGGTCGCGGCGGGGCCGGCGGCCGGGGCTTCTTCCGAAAATCCGAAATCGTCCGGCGAGGATTCGCGCGGGTCGCGATCGCGCAGCACGCCGCGCACCTGCTCGGCTTCGGCCTCGGCGATCACGCTGTCGACGAAGGAGTCCACCTCGCTGGTCGGAGAGGCGAACCACGTGGTCTTGCAGCGCGCGCAGCGGACCATGCGGCCGGCCGAACCGACCGACTGCGGATCGATCTGGTAGGACGTGGCGCAACTCGGACAGACGATCAACATGGCATCGGTCACGATTTCCATCGCTCGGACCCTAGCAGCCGTCCGTTAATGGATCGGAAACCATGGAGGCCCAGCCTGCGGTCGGGCGCTGGTTTGTCCGAGGGCACTGGCAGCGCCGCGACAATGCTGTAAAAGCCCGGATAGACTGTTTCGTCGTGACGGGGGTGGTCCGCCCGAGGGGCCTTAAGCCACGGATCGATCAAAAGAATTCATCGGAGAAGCGGGTGGTCCGATTCGAGAATGTCGGCTTGCGATACGGCCTTGGGCCGGAGGTCCTGCACGACCTCTCCTTTCGCATCGAGCCGCATTCCTTCCAATTTCTCACTGGCCCGTCCGGCGCCGGCAAGACGACCTTGCTGCGACTCTTGTTCCTGTCGCTGAAGCCGACGCGCGGCCTGATCACCCATTTCGGGCACGACGTCGCGACGCTCTCGCGCGACGCGGTGGCGACCCTGCGCCGGCGGATCGGTATCGTGTTCCAGGATTTCCGCCTGCTCGACCACATGACGACCTACGAGAATGTCGCGCTGCCGCTCAGGGTCATGGGCCGGGCCGAAGATACCTACCGCGACGAGGTGATGGAACTGCTGCACTGGGTCGGCCTCGGCGACCGCGTGTTTGCGCTGCCGCCGGTGCTCTCGGGCGGCGAGAAGCAGCGCGCCGCGATCGCCCGCGCGGTGATCGCGCGGCCGCAATTGCTGCTTGCGGACGAGCCCACCGGCAACGTCGATCCCTCACTCGGCCAGCGCCTGCTGCGCCTGTTCATCGAGCTCAACAAGTCCGGCACATCGGTGGTGATCGCCACTCACGACATTGCCTTGATGGACCAGTACGATGCACGCCGGCTCGTGCTCCACGACGGGCGTCTGCACATCTATGATTGAAGTCAAAGTCACACGGATGGTCGAGAGCGAACGCGTCGAGACGACGCTGTCACCGCGCACGCCCATCATGTTTCTGCCGCGCTTCGACACCTCGCTCGTGCCCCGCAATTCGATCGCCGGGCGCGCGCTGGTGGCGGTGGTGGCGATCATGACCTTCCTTGCCTCGCTCACAGCCGGCGGCGTCGTGCTGGTCAGCCAGGCGGCGAGCGAATGGCAGGCCGACGTCTCGCGCGAGGTCACCGTTCAGCTCATCCCCGCCGCCGGCCGCGACATCGATGCGCTGGTCGACAAGGCCGCGTCGGTGGCGCGCAATTTCCCCGGCATTGGCGACGTGCGGGTGTACTCGAAGAACGAGTCCGCCCAGCTTCTCGAACCGTGGCTCGGCGCCGGTCTCAAGCTCGAGGAACTGCCGGTGCCACGGCTGATCGTGGTCAAGATCGCGCCGGGCGCCGCGCCCGACATCCCGCAACTGCGCAATATGCTGGCCGAACAAGTACCCGGCGCCACGCTCGACGACCATCGCGGCTGGATCGAACGGATGCGCGCCATGGCCGGCACGGCGGTCGCCGCCGGCATCGGCATCCTCGCGCTGATGATCGTGGCGACGATCCTGTCGGTGACCTTCGCCACGCGCGGCGCCATGGCCACCAATCGAAACGTCATAGAAGTGCTGCATTTCGTCGGCGCCAAGAACGGTTTCATCGCCAGCAACTTCCAGCGCCACTTTCTCATGCTCGGGCTGCAGGGCGGCGCGATCGGCGGCGGCGCGGCCATCCTGCTGTTCGGCTTTGCCGCGCTCATGAGCCGCTGGTTCGCCGGCACCGCCAGCGGGACGCAGACGCAGGCCCTGTTCGGCTCGTTCTCGATCGGCTGGAGCGGCTACATCATCGTGGTGCTGCAGGTGGTGCTGATCGCGGGGGTCACCGCGTATACGTCTCGCGTAACCGTCAATCGTACGTTGGAAATGATCGACTGATGCTTGGAAGCTTCGCCCGTTGGATCGGCTTTCTGACGATGACGGTGTGCGTCGCCGGCGCGGTGGTGCTCGGCGGCGGCTTCCTGTGGTTCGTCGCCAATATCGCCAATGAAGAAGTCACGCTCGACCGCAATGCCGACGGCATCGTCGTCCTGACCGGCGCGGCCGCGCGTATTCCCGACGCGATCGAGCTGCTCGCGGCCGAACACGGCAAGCGGCTCTTGATCACAGGCGTGCACCGGACGATCAGCGCCAAGGAGATCGCGCGCCTGACGCCGCTCTACACCAAGTATTTTTCCTGCTGCATCGATCTCGACCGCTCGGCCCTGAACACTTTCGGCAATGCGCTGGAGACCAAACGCTGGGCGCACGACCACAATTTCATGTCGTTGATCGTGGTGACGTCCAACTGGCACATGCCGCGCGCTTTGGTCGAGCTCGAGCACCAGCTGCCGGAGGTCAAGCTGATCGCCTTTCCGGTGATGTCGGTGAAGCTCAAGACCGAGCCCTGGTGGCAGAGCGCGGACACGGCCCGGCTTCTTTTCGGCGAATATCTGAAGTATCTCTTGGCGCTCACCCGGATGCGCCTGGACTCCGAAGGCGTCGCGTAAGGGCAAACCTGTGATCGTTCTGCGCTCTATGGCCTTCAACGTGCTCTTTTACGTGGGCACGCTCGTCTATCTCATCGCGGCGCTGCCGACGTTCTTCATGCGCTACACGGCGATCGTGAACGTCGCGAAGTCGTGGGCGCGTTTCAACCTCATGCTGCTGCGCGTGGTGGTCGGGCTCGATTGCGAGGTCCGCGGCCGGGAGAAGATCCCGCCGGGCGCCTTGCTGGTCGCGGCCAAGCATCAGTCGGCGTGGGAGACTTTCGCGCTGCTGCCGCTGTTCGCCAATCCGGTCTTCATCCTCAAGCGCGAGCTGCAGTGGATTCCGGTTTTCGGGTGGTTCACGATCAAGGGGCGTATGGTGCCGGTCGACCGCCGCAAAGGCGCGAAGGCCCTGGTGGCGATGATCGAGCGGGCGCGCATCGAGCTGGCGCTGAGCCGCCAGCTCATCATCTTCCCCGAGGGCACGCGCCGGCCGGCGGGCGCCGACCCCGCCTACAAGCAGGGCGTCGCTCATCTTTACGTGGCGGAAGGCGTGCCCTGCGTGCCGATCGCGCTCAACTCCGGCCTGTTCTGGCCGCGCCGTTCGATCGTGCGTCATCCCGGCAAGGTGCTGGTCGAGATCCTCGATCCCATTCCGGCCGGCCTGAGCCGCGAGGAGTTCTTCCGCCGGCTGAAAGATGCGATCGAGCCCGCGACCGCGCGGCTGATCGCGGAATCAAAGGCAGCGGGCGCACGCTGAATCATTTCAAGGCGCGAGCGCTGGCGAGCGAATCCGGAATCCACAGACGGGGGTTTATCCCACGGGGCCTGCTTCCGGGTCCGCGCGTTGCACGCGCGTCCCGGGTTGAGGGATGTGAGGACGCGCGGAAACTTCTCAGCCGTGTTCGTGGCTGCCTTTCAGGCGCTGCGCCAGGAGATGCAGCTCGCGGTCGCGGAAGCCCAGCTTCTCCAGGGCGCCGACGGTTTCCAGCACGTAATCGCGGTTGTTGCCCGAGCGGCCATGGCCCTGGCGGACATGGTGGAGTTGCTGCTCGAGCGTGAGCCGGCCGGAGAACTGCTCATGGCCGCGATCGACCATGTAGCAGATGGCGCTCACGCGCTGTTTGGGATCGTCGTCGAGCCAGACGGTGCGCCACGCCTCGCGGTAGACCATGGTCACCTGTTCGCGTTCGCGCAGATACTGAATGGTCGCCGCGCGCTTGTCCGCCGCGACCCGGTAGGCGATGCCGCGGCAGTTGCCGCCGCGGTCGAGGCCGAGCACGAGGCCGGGCTTTTCCGGCGTGCCGCGGTGGACGAAGGAGTACACGCACAGGGCGCGGTGGGCGCCGACGCAGCGCGCCTTGCGCTGGTCGATGAAGTCGAACCCGGGGCGCCAGATCAGCGAGCCGTAGCCGAAGACCCAGAGGTCCTCGCCGTTGTTCTCAAGGGCGTTCATCGTGCGACATCAGAGCTACGGTAGGTGAGGGCCGTTTCGCGTAACAGGGTGAGGCCGCGCGCGCAACAATCCTCACTGGCGCACCAATTGGGCGCTTTTGGCCCATAAACGCCGCAATCGGCGCGCGTTTAACAGCGGAACCATCCGATTTCGCATTGGTTTTTCGATAGGAACGTATGAGCGACGTGCTACCTAGACCGCTCGATTCGCAATCCGCAGCCCTAGAAGCCGCGATGTCTTCCAATTCTTCGCGCCGCAAGCGGCGCTACATCATCCTGGCCGTGCTGGTCGCCCTCGTGATCGGCGGCTGGAGCGGCCTTTGGTACTATGCCGTCAATCAGGCGGACGATGTCCTCAATGGTTGGCGCGACCGCGAGGCCAAGGCGGGCCGCATCTATAACTGCGGCGCGGCGTCGATCGGCGGCTATCCCTTCCGCCTCGAGGTGAGCTGCCAGAACGCCTCGGCGGTTTTCAAGGCGCTGCAGCCGCCGCTCGAGGTCAAGACCGCGGACATCCTCGCGGCGGTCCAGATTTATCAGCCCAATCTCGTCATCAGCGAGTTCAGCGGGCCGGCGACCATCGGCGATGTCGGACGTCCACCCGCGTTCAGCGCCAACTGGAAGCTTGGGCAGGCGAGCGTGCGCGGCACGCCGGCGGCGCCCGAACGCGCCTCGATCGTGTTCGACGCGCCGTCCGTCGAGCGCCTCGCCGGCGACAGCCGCGAGAGCCTGGTGCGGGCCGACCATCTCGAGCTTCACGGCCGCCTCGCGGAAGGCTCCGCAGCCGACAAGCCGGTGATCGAAGCCGCGCTGACGGTGGAAGGGGTGACCGCGCCGGCGCTGCATCCGGCGGCGACCCAGCCGCTCAATGCCGACCTCGTCACGGTGCTGCGCGGCCTCGACGATCTCAGCCCCAAGCCTTGGCCGGAGCGCTTCCGCCAGATGCAGGCGGCCGGCGGCAGCGTGGATATCACCCGGGCCCGCATTCAGCAGGGCAATATCCTCGCGGTCGGCAGCGGCAAGCTCACGCTCAATCCGCAAGGCCGCCTGCAAGGCCAACTGCGCGTCACGATCGCCGGCGTCGAAGAATTCCTCGACAAGATCGGCGCCCAGCAGATGGTGCAGAGCTCGCCGACGATGGACCGGCTCGCCGGCTTCCTCGATCGTTTCTCGCCGGGGCTCGGCGCCGCCGCGCGCCAGCAGGCCGGCACCAATATCGCCGCCGGCATCAACATGCTGGGCGAGCAGACGACGCTCGAGGGCCGCCGCGCGGTGACACTGCCGCTGCGCTTTGAGGACGGCGCGGCCTTCCTCGGGCCGATCCCGATCGGCAAGACGCCGGCGCTGTTCTGATCAAAGCTGAGCCGGCGCGTTCGCCGCTTCAGGCGGGAACGACGTCCAGGATGCCGGGCCTGACGCCGAGCTGATCGACGAGACGGTTGAGTTCGCCGCGCGCCTGCGCGTTGCCACGCTGATGCCGCTCGGCAAGAATCAATTCGTTCTTCATCGTGTGCTCGAGGCCGGTGAATTCGGTCACGCGCACCTTGTAGCCGTGCGATTCCAGGACGAGCCCGCGGATCACATTGGTGACGTGCGCGCCGAATTCGCGGCGCTGGATCGGGTGCCGCCAGAGCTGGCGCAGCGGGCCGCTATGCCCTTCGAGCAGTCGCGCGACCTCGGCCTGGCAGCAGGGCACGAGCGCGATGACCTTCGCCTCGTGGCGAAGCGCGAAGCGGATCGCGTCGTCCGTCGCGGTGTCGCAGGCATGCAGGGCGGTGACCATGTCGGCGTGGCCGTCGGGCAGCGTTGCCTGCGCGATCGGTGCGGCGAGGAAGTCCATGCGGTCGAAGCCGGATGCGGCCGCCAGAGCGCGGGACGTCTCGACGAGCTTTTCGCGCGCTTCGACGCCGATGATATGGCCGCGTCCCGCCGGCCCCAGCACCAGGTCATAGAGGATGAAGCCGAGATAGGATTTGCCGGCGCCGAGATCGGCGAGCACCGGGTCGTCCTTCTCATCGAGCAGCGCTTGCAGCGCAGGCCGCAGCAATTGCGTCAGGTGCAGCACCTGCGTGAGCTTGCGCCGCGAATCCGCGTTGAGTGTCCCGTCGCGGGTGAGGATGTGCAGCGCCTGCAGTAGCGGCACGGATTTCTCCGGATGCGCGCTGGGCCAGAGCTTGCTCCAGACTTCGGCATCCTTTGCGGCGGGGCGTTTGCGTTTCATGTCAATCGGCCGCGTAGGGCTTCGGCAGCGGCGCGTTCTGCAGGCCCGGATGCGGGCGCCCGAAGTCGGGCGCCGGCGAATCCTGGCCGATCTGCACGATGCCACGGCGGATCGCGCGCGTGCGCGTGAAGTGCTCGAACAGCGTGTCGCCGTCGCCGTTGCGGATGGCCCGCGTCAGCGACGAGATGTCCTCGTTGAAGCGGCCGAGCACTTCGAGCACCGCATCCTTGTTGGCGATGAAGATGTCGCGCCACATGGTCGGATCGGATGCTGCAATGCGCGTGAAATCGCGGAAGCCGCCGGCGGAGAACTTCAGCACTTCCGAGCGCGTCACGTTCTGCAATTCGTCCGCCGTGCCGACGATCGTATAGGCGATCAGATGCGGCAGATGGCTCGTCACCGCGAGCACCAGGTCGTGGTGTTCGGGCGACATGGTCTCGACGTTGGCGCCGAGCAGGCTCCAGAACGCGGCGAGCTTCTCCGTTGCCGCAGGATCCGTGCCTTCGGGCGGCGTCAGGATGCACCAGCGATTGACGAAGAGCTCGGCAAAGCCGGCATCCGGGCCCGAATATTCGGTGCCGGCGACCGGATGCGCGGGCACGAAGTGCACGTTCTGCGGCAGGTGCGGAGCCATGTCGCGCACGACCGAGGCCTTCACCGACCCCACGTCCGAGACGATGGCGCCGGGCGCGAGATAAGGGGCGATTTCTTCCGCCACCGGCCCGCAGGCCCCGACCGGAATACAGACGATGACGAGGTCGGCGCCCTCGACCGCCGCCGCGTTGCTCTCCACCACCTGATCGGCGATGCCGAGTTCGGCGACGCGTCGGCGCGTTTCAGGCGAGCGGGCGGTGGCGACGATCGAGCCGACCGCGCCTTGCAGCTTGGCGGCGCGCGCGATCGATGAGCCGATCAGGCCGACACCGATCAGAGCGAGCCGGTTGAACAGGGTTTTGGACGTCATGCAAACCTCTCGCCGTCATCCTGAGGTGCGCGCCGAAGGCGCGCCTCGAAGGATGACGGGCAATGACTCTCGGGCCGTCGCTCTTCGAAGCTCGGCGCGTGTCGCGCCTCGCACCTCTGGGTGACGGGACCAAGGTTGTGCCGGGCAAAGCTCAAGCCGCGTTCCCCAAGAACTCCTTGAGTGCGGCGACCACGAGGCGGTTGGCCTCCTCGGTACCGATGCTCATGCGCAGGGCGTTGGGCAGGTGATAGGCCTTCACGCGGCGCATGACCAAGCCGCGCTTGGTCAGGAACTCATCGGCCTCGGCGGCGCCCTTGCCGGGCGTGTCGGGGAAATGGATCAGGATGAAGTTGGCGACGCTCGGCGTGACGGTAAGTCCGAGCGCGGTCAGTTCTTTGGTGACCCACGCGAGCCATTCGCCGTTGAACGACACCGAGCGCTCGACATGCGCGGTATCGCCGATCGCGGCGATGCCGGCGAAGCTCGCGGGCGCGCTGACGTTGAACGGGCCGCGGATGCGGTGCAGCGCGTCGCAGATGTGCTCCGGCGCGTAGAACCAGCCGAGGCGCAGGGCGGCGAGGCCGTGGATCTTGGAGAAGGTGCGCAGCATCAGCACATTCTCGCTCGTCGCCACGAGCTCGATGCCGGCTTCGTAATCGTTGCGGCGGACGTACTCCGCATAAGCGGCGTCGAGCACGAGCAGCACGTCCGGCCGCAGGCCGGCATGCAGGCGCTTGACCTCGTTGAACGGCAGATAGGTGCCGGTCGGATTGTTCGGGTTCGCCAGGAAGACGATCTTCGTCTTCGGCGTGACCTTGGCGAGGATCGCATCGACGTCGGCGGTGAGGTCTTTCTCCTCGGCGACGACGGGCTTGGCGCCGCAGCCGGTGATGGCGATCGGGTACATCAGGAAGCCGTGGCGGCTATAGATCGCCTCGTCGCCGTCCTGGAGATAACCGCGCGCGATGAGATTGATGAGATCGTCGGAGCCGGCGCCGCAGATGATGCGCGCGGGATCGAGCCCGTAGGCGCGGGCGATCGCTTCACGCAACTCGGTGGCCGCGCCGTCCGGGTAGTCCTCCAAATGCGCTGCAACCGTCTTGTAGGCCTCGACCGCGCGGGGGCTCGGGCCGAGCGGGCTCTCGTTGGATGAGAGCTTGAAGACTTTGGCGACGCCGGGGGCGGAGCTCTTGCCCGGGACGTAGGGGGCGATGTCGAGCACGCCGGGACGCGGTTGCGGACGTTTGGCAGTCATTCGTCTATCCACTTCAACGGTCATTAATGGCCCCCCTCCTCATTCCTCCGCCTTTCAGGGGGAGGATGACTGTGCCGCATGTTCTCCCTCCCCTTGAAAAGGGGAGGGATGGGGAGGGGATCGCCTCACAAGTGATGGTGAGGGTCAGCTCTTTTCGGCGGCAACCGTATAGCGGGTTGCGTGGCTCCCGACGAGTGCCGAGGAGCGGACCGTCGCGCCAGCCTTAACCAGGACGCGGCTGATGGTCTCGAGGGGGACGTCCCTGGGCACGGTCACCAGGAGCGCGGCGCCGTCGAAGGCGCGGTCCGGCGCGGCGATGAAATCGGCCTCCATCGAGAGGGCCTGCGCCGCCCCGGCGCCCCAGCCGGAGACGCGGATGCTCCAGACGGCCGCGTCGGTCGCCATGGCGTCCGCGGCGACCCGCGACAGCACGAAAACCGGGAAAGCGGCCGGGTGGTCCGGCCGCTCGACGAAGGGCAGGCGCGCGATGATCTTGGGCGCGGCGTCGAATTCGAGCGCGCTCCACCAGGGGCCCGCGCCGGCAACGGCCGCCGCCGGCACCAGGCCGAGATCGCCCTTGGATTCGGAGACCGCCGCGACCACGCCGGCCGCCCCCATATGGGGAATGAAGGGGACGGTAAAACCGAAATGGAAGCGGGCGGAATCCCGCATCGCGGCGTCGCCCGCCGACAGGTCGGCATGGACCGAGAACGGCGCCTGCACGTAAGTGAACGTGGCGATGATGACGCGCCAGATGCTCTCGACGGTGTCGAGCGGCAGGAGGCCGCGGTGGCGCTTCACCAGCCGCCGCATCATCTCGGCTTCGCGCGCGGGCCGGAATGCCGAGCCGGTCTCCTGGCTCTTCTTCACCGCGATCAGCCGGCCGATGATCTCGCTGCGTTCGATCAACAGACCGTGCATCGTCTCGTCGATGCGGTCGATCTCCTGGCGCAGTTCTTCGAGCGAGGGTGGTGTCTTCGCCATGGCTTACTCTTCCGTCATGGCCGGGTTTCTCCCGGCCATCCACGTCTTGCTCAACGACCGATGGCGTGAAGACGTCGATGCCGGCGCGGGGCCGGCATGACGAATACGGCCACTGCGCTCTGAAATCAAAGAAAACATTGACAGGCCAAAATGGGCTAACCTAAACGGCCCGCTCTGGAAGGTCCGGGTAACGCAAACGCGGATGCGCGATGACCGATACTGCCGAAGCTGACGACATGCGGGAAGTTCCGGACGGTGTCCGCGAGGCCGATGCGCCGCGCGACTCGCTTCTCGCGCGCTTCGGCAATGATCGCCCGCTCAAGCTCGACGCCGGCGTCGCGCTGTCGCCGTTCCAGATTGCCTATCGCACCTATGGCACGCTCAACGCCGCGCGCTCGAACGCGGTATTGATCTGCCATGCGCTCACCGGCGACCAGCATGTCGTCGGCGTGCATCCGGTCACCAAGAAGAACGGCTGGTGGGAGACCCTGGTCGGTCCCGGCAAGCCGGTCGATACCGACCGCTATTTCGTGATCTGCGCGAACGTCGTCGGCGGCTGCATGGGTACGAGCGGCCCCGCCTCGACCAATCCGGCGACCGGCAAGCC
>Ga0180216_1003675_pt1 | contig 12019 bp, 18 predicted proteins | sample eDN3rd37CBELigMG_FD_128879 | JGI IMG/M metagenome (GOLD analysis project Ga0180216, IMG submission 128879) | Enriched Miracle-Growth compost microbial communities from Emeryville, California, USA - eDNA 3rd pass 37_C BE-Lig MG (version 2)... ...
CCCGCCGCTGCTGATCTTCACGCTGGTCGCGTCGCCCGTGGCGATGCTCACCGGCTTCATCGCGGCGTACATGCCCTTCTCGGCATGGTACGGCGGCCCCCGTCGGGGCCGTTTTGTTTTTTTGCAAGCGTGCTGCGGGACTTACTGGCCCCCTCTGCACGCTCCTGCCTGACCTCTGCGGCGCCCAGGAATCTGATCGTGCCGGTGTGCTATGTAATTCTCCAATTCGAGGAGGTGAACCAGGCCATCTTCATTTCGGTCATGCTCGACATTTTCAACTGCCTCACCGTCACGTACCTCTACGCGTCGCGGCGCAAGGTGCGTCCAAGCGACCCGCGCCGCGCCCCACCTCGCCGTGTCCCTCACCGCGGCTGTGCGCCCTAGAATGCGTGAGCCGCACGGCACCAGGTCGACTTCCGCTATGGCACTATCTTTGGCACGTATGTGGCCATCATTGCGGTGACGCTCGCCATCACGCTGCGCGACAAGCTGCGGCACTACATTGAGGAGAACGACGACGCCGTCACCAACGCCGTCACCTTTGTGCCGCTGGTCATCGGCACGCAGTTCCTCGTCCGCTCGCTCATCCTGTGGAAGCGGCACCGGCAGCGCGTCAAGGCGTTGCGCGAAGAGAAGGGCCGGCTCGCCGCCAACGGCGGCGCCGACGCCATCGACCCGGTGACGGGCGACGTCTTCAGCGACAAGTGCGGTCAGCGCGCGCCCGAGGAGTGGGCGCACCTCCCGGTCCGCCTAACTAGAGTACCGGCCGCTTCGCCATGCCGTGTCGGCCGCTCAGGGTGGCGCCGTCGATCACGAGCCAAGTAAGCATCAACACGGAGGGCGCGGCGCCGCCGGGCGCGTACAGCTACGGGAGCATCGGCCACAGCGCGCCCGCGCACGCGGAGCTGCAGCCGGCGTCGATCTACGCGGAGCCGTCGGACAACGCGCTCTCGTTTTCGCGCATGCTGGCGCCGGACCTGGAGCGCCAGCTCCAGGACCCGCTCCTGGAGCACGAGGCGCCCGTCGACTCGGACGACGAGAACCTGCCCGAGGCCTCCTACCTGCCGGTGCGAAGGCGCGCCTAGCAAGAGGGACATGCGCCACGCCGGCGCTCACGCCGCCGGCGCGCGCGATTCCTGCGATCCCGTTGCGTGGCATGCAGCCGATGGAGCTCTCGCGCTGGCAGCGGTGGATGCTGTGGCTCGAGCGACAGTACGCGCCCGAGGAGCGCATCGCGCGGCTCCGACAGGAGAACCGCGTGCGCCGCATGATCATCACCCTGATCATCCTCGGCATCCTCGGCGCCGCCGCCGGCACGCTCGGCTCGGGCGGCGGCATGTTCTTTGTCAACGTCATCATGAACTCGTGGGGCGCCAAGGCACGTTCGCCGGCTACTAGGCGAGGTGGGGTAATCGGACTCGGCGCGCCCTAACCAGGCATGCGTGAGTGCGTGCGTGCGTGCATGCGTGCGTGCGTGTGCGGTGCAGGTGCGCGTCGCGCTCGGCACCGGCAGCTACATGATGGCGTACGTCATGTTCTTCGTCGCCCTGACGTTCATCAACCGCCAAGGCATGGACGACATCATCACCCTCTACCACGTGCTGCTGACGGCGCCGTTCGGCGTGCTGGTGCGTCCCGCGCGTGGGAAGCCGCGCCTTGGCGGTCGAGCCGGCCTTGCTAACGGCGCGGCGCATGCGGTGGTGGGATGCCGTGCCCCACGGCAGGGCGCGCTGCTGGGCTCGCGCTACGCGCTGCAGGTGAACGAGACCGTGCTCATGGTGATCATCATGCTCGTGTGCTTCCTGCTGTTCACGCTGGCCCAAGTCTACTCGCACGTCACGGCGGGCCCGTAACCCCCCTGGCTCGTTTTCGCTCGTCCCCTTTTTATCTTTGTTGCGCGAGCGACCACGCCGCGAGCATGCATTTTGAGCCCTTTTTTTATCGTTTCCTGCTTCTGCACTCTGGCGATGCTGTACAGTAGCGTGCGCATGTGACCCCCCCTATAGAACCACATTAAACTAGATGGCGAGTGGCCCTCTTCGAAGGCCGACACGGACAGCAAAGGGATACGGCTGGCTTCGCTTATGGATTAGTTGACAACGACGTAGTCGATCCGGGAAGGGTCGCCGCGAGGGCCGTCACCGATTTCGCTGTAGAGCCTCGTTGCCGGCGCATAGCGCTGTACGAGGCCAATAGCGGTGCGTTCGAGAATGGCGTGCAGCTGCATGATCATCGACGACGTGGCAGCAACCACCGAGACCGACGAGCCCGTGCCGTAGGCGATGAGGTAGATCTGTATGGTCACTTGAGGGATGTCCTCCAGCAGCACGGTCACCAACGACGCGACTTTGAGCCAGCGCGCAGCAGCCGTGTCATCGCTCCAGGGCGCCTGGCACCACGACCATCGGAAGATGCCCGAGCTCAGGACTTGCAGCACGTCAATGTTGGAGAGTGAGAGGACCCACGCGAGGGCGACGCCGGCTTCGTGCGACGCTGACGAGAACCAGGCATACGCCTCGGGCCCCCGCATTGCCGTCTTCGCCAATTGCTGCGAAAGAAACGACGTCGAAAGGACGATGTTGAGCAGGAACGGCACCGCCAGAAATACCGTTGACGCGACGGCCACCGCCCAGGGAACGGTGCGGCCACCGTCCACCCACGCCGCGTACACAAAGATGGCATCGGTCATGAGATCAAACAGCGCCAACACCACTTTGATGACAACCACATTGTTTGCGTCGCGGTTGCCCGTTCGGCGAGCATGGGCCGACGCCAGGAGGAACAGGATGAGTGCCGTCGCTAGCACCGCGAGGGGAACGACGATCGCGGTGACGACGTTGATGCCGTCGCCCAGCGGCTCGGCGCAGGTCGGGCCAGTGTAATCGCGGGTGCAGTAGCACTGGACGTCGGACGGGTCGGAAGTGCTGGGGTTGCACACACCACCGTTCTGACATGCGCCGGCCTCGCTGCGGCACCCAAACGCTTCCTCGCAGTACGTGCCGTTATACCCAGGCTCGCACACGCACCGCGAGCTGCCGTCCCCCAACGTCTCGCAGGTACCCCCGTTCTCGCAGTCACCGGAAACCAGGCAGACCTGGCGGAGCTCGCAAAACTCGCCATAGTAGCCCACATTGCAGACGCAAACGTAGGTGCCGTTCTCCGAGACAGTGCACACGCCGTGGCCGCTGCACCCGACCGCTTCGCAGGTGTAGTCTTCGCAGTTCATGCCAAAGTAACCGGGGTTGCACCCGCAGGTCCCGTTGCCACCGAGGCCATCATAGCAGTGGCCGGCTTCTGGTCCTGCGACAGTACAGTTCGGGCAGGGCGTGCACGACAAGCTGTAGTGGTTCTCCGCGCACAAATTGCAAGACTCCCCGGCATACCCCGGATGGCAGTCGCAACGACCGGCGATACCGGGCGTGCAGCTGCCATGGCGCTGGCACAGCTCGCACGGCAAGCAGTACGCTCCAAAGTGGTTGTCCGCACACATGCTGCACTCGGGCCCGACCCAGCCGACGTCGCAGGTACAATTGCCGGTTGCGCCGTCGGCGCACAAGCCGTGCAGCTGACAGACGCTGCAGTTGTACGTACACAGTTCCCCGTAGTATCCATCGGCGCATACGCAGGTGCCGTTCCCGTCGAGGCCATCGTCACACCAGCCGGCCTCCTCGCCAAGCTGGCTGCAGTCCGGGCAGGCCTCACAAGTCGGTCCGAAATGGAGTGGCGCGCAAACGGAGCACGTGGGCCCCGCCCAGCCAGGCTCGCAAGCGCAGAAACCCTCCACCCCTTCGAAGCACTCTACGTGTGGCGTACACAAGTCGCACGACGTGCAGTTGGGCCCGTAATGCTGCGGAATGCATTCCGAGCAGGTCGGGCCCGTCCAGTTGCTGTGGCACATGCACCTACCTCCCACTCCGTCTTCGCACACGCCATGCATGGTGCAGTTCGCACAGGAATACTCGCATCGCACGTTGCCCCGTACTTGCCAGCTGGGCAGCCATTGCAGCTGTTCTGGCATAGTGCAAGGACATAAACATTGCCACCGGTGACCGAGAGTTGTCCAATTGGCCCCCAACTAGATGTGACAGCATCCCAGCGCGATGTTAAGTTGCCAGGGTTGCCGGATGTGGTACGAAACCTCCCAGCAACAAATACCTCCGTACTGGTGGACGTGGAGTTAATAATAATGTCATCAACGCCGTCACTAAAGTCGTGAGAGTCAAACTGGCGCCATTCGTCGCTTGACTCATTGAGGTGGAGAACTCTTCCATGGTCGGCAAAATAAAGGTCGTCGTGCCATAAATCAGCAACAACTCGATGGTCGCTGCTTGAGCTTGTAACTCCGTGAAGAGGAACGATGTGGGTTTCATTTACTTTGGCAGAGTAATTGGCAGGCACGTTCCCAATCCAGGTAAAGCCTCCAGCAAGAACCAAGTAGTCATGGTAGACAACCATGTCGTTGATGGGCTCGTTGCATGAAACGTTCACGTTCAAGCTTACCCAAGTGTACGAGGCTTCATTCCAAATGGTGAGACAGTGGCCGTCGGAAAAGCCGGTTCCCCCGACAACGATTTGGCCGTTCCAGACAGTCACCGTTTGGGCTAGTGCGTTTTGTTGATAGAATGGGGCCAGTTGGCGCCATTGAGTACCGTTCCACAGGGCCACGTACTGCCCACCAGCAACTACCAAAGTGTCGTTCACAACTACCATGTCAGCTACTGTGTCTGGAAATCCTTCGCCAAGAGGTAACCACTGGACGGAGTTCCATCGGGCGATATTAGAAACATTGACGCCGCCTGCAGTTGCAAAGAATCCGCCCACGACCAGTTCATGGCGATACTCTACGAGTGCGTAAACTGAGGAATGTGATACAGATGGGCCACTTCCCAAACGCGTCCACGCGGATCCATTCCAGCACATCAAGTAATTTGCAGGGGCGCCATCCGATTGCCGAAAGGACCCCCCTGCAATGAGAAGCGGCTGGCCCGCTTCCGCAGCAGCAAAGAAGGCTAACACTGCCAAAAACAGTGAGAGCATTGTCACAGCCATGTGATGGCACCATGTAGTGGTGCCCGAAAGGGTGTCTCGCATTGGCACGCAGGGATTTCTGACGGCGCGGGGGCTTGGACCTTGCTAATTCCACTTTTACCTCCTGGGAACGGACGTCCACATTAGATGCCGATCTTCCTTGCCTGTTCGCAGGCCGTCGGCACTGGCGATGTAGCCACTAGACTCGTCACACTACATGCACTTGCCCTCTATCCTCTGTGGTGGAGAAGCGTGCGTGCATCTTCCACCGTTCCGAGGCAGCCACAAACGGTTGCAATCTCAGAGCCACTGCAAGGTCTTGAGGTGGGTCCTACGTACTATCACGCTACCAACATGTCCGTACAGGCGTCTCTCTACTCTTCACTGCTCTCTGCGGTTATGCTGCCTCTTCTTTGCAGTTGCATAGTTCGGCGTGTGCATCAGTGCTGCTGGTGCACCTTTCGCCACCTCATCACGCCAGACGGGCGAGGATCGGCCCCGTCCTCGACATGCCACAAATACAAATACGCACAGTCTCCTTATGCGTCGTCTCCAGGTCTTTCTCTGTGGCTGCCGCGCAGCCACGCCGCGCGTTCCCGTCGCCTTTCGTTGCGTGCGCACTCGTCGTCGCCTTCTTTCGTCGTCGCGGCTCAGCGCTGTCGCACGTGCGACTCGCGAGCGAGAGCGCGAAGCGAAGCGGCGGCAACTGGCCAGGTGATCCCCACTCATGACGTCATCAGACCACATGGGCGCGACGATGGCGGACGCGATGGACGTCGAGCCCGCGGCGGCGGCGGCGGCGGCGGCGGCGGCGGCGGCGGCGGCCCCGGCGGCGGCCCTTGCGGCGCCTGCTGCGGCCCAGCATGGAGCCACGAACGCGGCTGGGCCGCCTGCCCCTGCTGTGGCAGCGCAGGACGACGACGAGCCGGACGTGGTCGAGCTGGCCTTTGTGGACCCCGACGCCGCCCCGCTCGACGCCGCCGACGTGACGCGGTCCAAGTTTGGCGGCGTGCCGGTACGGCTGCCCCGGGGCAGACACTGGTTGGACTTGGCGTTTCAGCCGCTCACGCGCGAGTGCACGGGCCTAGGGGGGCTGGCGCGGCAGGTCTGGCTGGACCGCCGGCGGCTGCCGGCGGCGGCGCTGCTGGCCTGTGGCCGCTGCGGCGACCCGCGGTCGCTGATCTGCCAGGTGCGGCGGCCGCGTCCGGAAGCGGACGCAGTGGAGCACGGCCAGCCATGCTAAGCCGGGGCGCCAGCGGTGTCGGAAGCCTCGCGCTCGCGCAGATTTACACCCCGGACGAGGAAAACGAGGCGACGTGGCACCGCGTTGTCTACGTCTTTGCGTGCCTGCGGAAGAGCTGCCACGTCGCGCCGGACCAATGGTAAGGCGCCGGCTCGCGAGCACAGACGCTGCTACGCGTCCTGACGGTTTGGCTCGCCTCGCGGCTGCCCTGCCGTGCGCAGCTTTGCCGCGCTCACGTGCCAGGCGGCCCGGACGAGCCCGGACTACGACGACAACGGCCGCCTGCGGCCCGATGCCGCCGCGGTCGGTGCACGTACGCCTATCTCTTTACCTGTTATGCCATCTTCCGTCGCCTGACCCTAGCCCCACCGCACATGCGGTCTTGCGTCCTTCAGCGGTCTGCGTCATCTGCAACGGCCCGGGCGACAAGCGGTGCGGCCGGTGCGGCCAGGTGACCTACTGCAGCCGCGCGCACCAGGCGCTGCACTGGTCGCGCGGCCACCGCGCCGCCTGCGGGCAGGGCGGGGCCGAGGACGCCGCCGAGCTCGCGCGGGCGCGCCGCGCCGCGGCGTTCGCGGAGAGCAGCCTGGCCATGGAGGAGGAGGACCTGCCGGACGCCGTGTGGCAGGAGATCTGCGACCTCGGCGCGGAGGACGACGACAGCGACAGCGACGAGGACGACGCCATGGACGCGGACACGCCCGCGCCCGCACCGGCGCCGGCGCCAGCGCTGCCGCCGATCAAGAAGCCCGTGGATCCGTGCTTCCTGTCCTTCCAACGGCGCATCAGCGAGTACCCGACGCAGGTGCTGCGCTACGCGCGGATCGCCACCAGCGACCCCACGCCGCTGTGGGTGAGCAAGGCCGGCCGGCCCACCAGCGACGAGATCGGGCCGTGCGCGTGGTGCGGCACGCCGCGCCGCTTCGAGTTCCAGGTAAGGACCGCGCCGCGCCGGTCGCAGATGGCGGGGGGCCAAAGCCCTGATGCTGTCCGTCGCGCCCTCCGTCGGGCCTTGCGCCGTTCCCAGATCATGTCGCAGGCCATCCGGCAGCTCGCCATCGACGACAACGATCCCGACTCGATCGACTGGGGCACGCTCCTCGTCTACACGTGCCCCAACAACTGCAGCGCGCCCAACGCCGCTGCGGGCTCGTACCGCCCCGAGCGGGTGTGGCGCCAGCAGTTCAGCGCCGAGCCCGTGGACAACGACGTGCTGAGCCGCCTCACCGCCTAAGGCTCCCGGCGCCTTGTACAGCCGCATGCCATTGTACACTACCTTGCACTGTAATCCATGCGTCCTCTCGCGGTGGACAGGGCCGACAACCATCCATTCACATCCGCCACACTAGAACATGCCAGACGGCCGCAGCGCTGAGCACCACAGTTATCCCTATGACGTCACCACAGGCGGGCCGAGGGGCGGCGGCGGCGTCAAGGATGGGCGGCGTCGGCGGGGTTCCCGGCGGCCGCCGCGGCGTCCTGCGCCTCCTTGCGGGCCTGGCGGCCGCTGGCGTGCTCGTCCTGTGGGCCAGCACGGCGTCGAGCCCGGCGATCGCGCCCACAGCGCTCGTCGAGGCGCCCAGTGGCGGGACGGCGGGCGCGCCGTGGGTCGTCGTGCCCGACGCGGACGGCGCGCAATCCGCCACCAGCCCGGCCCCGCGGGGGGCTGGGGTGACCACCACGCCGGCCACAGCAGGGCACGAGGACGGCTCTGGCGGCGAGAACCCGGCCCGGACACGGCCGACCGCCGTGCGGCCGCCTGGCCTGCCGACGGCGGCGCCGCCGGTGCCGCTGGCAGTGACCGCGAGCGGCTGCGCCGTGGTGGAGCGCGTCGACATGCGCGGCGGCGACGCGCGCCACATCCCGTCGCTCGCTGGCGCGACGGCCGACGCGTGCTGCACGGCGTGCCGGCAGGCCGCGGACTGCGTCGGGTTTGTGTGGTCCCGCGGCCGCTGCTACTTCAAGGAGGCCGTCGTGGTCGGGACGCCCGTCGAGAGCCGGGCGGCCGCGTCGTCCTGCACCGCCGCCGACGGTACGCCGGCGAGACGGGGCAGGCAGCGCCGCGAGGGTGTATCGCACAACTAACGTCGTCGCGGTCCGCGCGAAGCGTTAATTGCCCGCGCCTGGCCAGCGTGTGCTCTGCGGGCGTCCCAAGCCGAGTGCGACGCGGCCGCGGCGGCGGCAGGGTGCGCGTGGTGCAGCTACTCGCTCGGCGGCGGCTTCTGCTCCACCCAGGCCGACCTGGCGCGCTCCGCCTGCCCGAGTACGCGGAGGGCCCGCTGCCCATCATGGCGGTGGCTGCGCCGCCCCACTGACCCGTCCGATCCCTGGGCCTGGCGTGGAGGGCTCCCGCTCCCGCAGACTTTGCCGCCTCGCCGGCGCTGGAGCTCGGCCTGGCGACGGACGCCGAGGCGTACGGCCGCAGCGTCACGATCGCGGTGGTCAACATGTTTGCCGGCAAGCACGCAGTGTACCGGGCGCTGACGATGCCGATCAACCGCGCGTACTGCGCGGCGCACGGCTACGAGTACGTGGACCTCGACCCCGCCTACGCGCAGGCCTACGTGCGGCAGCACGCCGCGGCGTGGGCGCAGGAGGAGCGGCCCGTGCACTTTTTGAAGTTTGCCGGGCTCGCCGCGGTGCTGGAGCGCACGCAGGCCGACTGGGCGCTGTGGCAGGACGCCGACGCGCTCTTCTTCAACCACAACTTCCGGCTGGCGGACCTGGTGGACCCGCGCTACGAGCTGATCGTGCCGGCGCTGCTGCACACCAACAAGAGCCACTGGCACGGCGTGTACAACACGGGCAACGTGCTCGTGCGCAACTCGCCGCGCGCGCTCGAGATCCTCCGGCGCGCGTACAACATCGGCATGCAGCGCCGGTACATCACGAGCTTTTACGACCAGGGCGCGCTGATGGAGCTGTCGGCGCAGGACAAGGACGTCCGCGCGCAGATCAAGCTCGTGCAGCACCGCGCGATGAACTCGCAGCCCGAGGTCGACTACTCGTGGCACGACTTTGTGATCCACTTCCCGGGGCCCAAGTGGCAGTACAAGCGGCCGCTCATGGAGGTCTTTGCCGCGCACCTCCTGCCGCTCGGGCAGGACTCGCAGCCGCGGTACGCCCTCCCCACGACGGCGTACGCGAGCCCGTGACGGCGCCCTGGCCGCACGTGTACAGCATGACAGTGTACAGACAGCGTGCACTCTTCCGTGTATTCATGGTCTATGACGCCAGGCGGGAACGGCCTGCGGCTGCCGCCGCCGCCGCCGCCGCTCACTGGGTCTTCTTGGCGGCCGGCACCGGCTCCCGGTGGTACAAGAACACAAAGGAGAACACGATGACCGCGGCCATCATCGAGAAGGCGCTGGCGTAGTAAGGGTACGCCGTCGGGATGAAGCGCTCGTAGTCGGTGTGGCGGAACGGCCGGACCGAGATCTGCGGAGCACGCCGCAAAAGGAATGAGACGGGTTCCACAGATGAGTAAGCGCAGGCTTGGAGCGAGCGCCGCGGCCCGCGCCGCCGCGTACAATGTCGGCGGTCTCGAGGTAGGCGTAGCCCTTGCGGAAGTACTGGAGGTGCAGTGTGTACATGCCGTGGACGTCCGGCAGGCGGAAGCGCGCCTCGTAGTTGCCGTTGCCGTCGTGCTTGAGCGGCACGCGCAGGTACGGGTCGAGCATCTTGGCCTCCAGCCTAGGGCCAGGCACGGCAGCAGGGCAGCGTCCCGCCCGCGCAGAGGTCAGCCACTGGTCCGCTGGCTCGGTCGGCCCAGCGTACCCCACCCCGCGCGTACTGGACGTCGTCGGCGAGGTAGGGCACCCAGTCGTCGTCCTTGAGCTGCTCGATGCGCGCGGTGAAGACCATGTCGTCCTTAATGCGGTAGAACTCGCTGCGGGTCTCGTTGACACGGTGGTGGTCGGTGCCGGCGATGCGGAGCACGCCCGTGCGCTGGAACGCCCACTTGAGCGTTTGGCGCACAAACTCGCGGTTGCCGTTGTACGTCACCGACGACTTGGCCGTCGCGTAGCTGAGCAGCGCGCACGTGCAACATGAAAACGAACGCCGCGGTTACACCGTACCACCTCTGGCTGCGTCAACACGGCCCGCTTCGCGTGCATACTGGTCCGCGAAGGGGCTGGCGTTGGCGGCCACGACGAGGCGGGCGTTGTTGCGCGCCTGCATCGCCGACACGAGGCTGATGCCCTTGCCGAGCGCGAACGGCGCGCCGTTGCTCGCGACGCCGCCGGCCTTGGCGGTGTACGCGGTCGGCTCGGCGCGCAGCAGCGAAAAGGTCAGCGGGTTGCCCGCGAGGATGTGGCCGGGGCCTGGGACCAAGGGCGGCCGGAACGACGCGTCACGCCGCGCGTGAGTCGCGCGCGTGCCGGCTACCGCCCTTGCGGCCGGTGCCAACGCCGCCCGCCCGCACCGCTGTAAATGATGGGCTTGGTGATGGGCTCCGGGAAGATGACCGGCGCGTCCGCGACCACGGTCGTCTCGATGACGGTGTGGTCCGCCTTGGCCATCGGCGCCGGGTGGAAGTGGTCCACGACGGTGGCGGTGCGCTGGTCCAGCTCAAAGCCGCTCTGTGGGCGGGGGCCGAGGGAGCGCCAGCACGGCCCGGGCGCAGACGTGGCGTGAGCGGTGGAGCGCGGCACAGCGGCTTCCCGCGGCGGGTCGTGCCTGGCCGGCGATCTCCTGGACGATCCGGCTGCCCTCGGCGGTGCCCAGCGCGACGAGGTTGCCGCCGGCCTCAACGTACTGCAAAAAGTCGTACGCGGTGCGGCCCTCGTCTAGGCGGCGGCCGCGAGCGTCCACCGCGCTAAAACCCGCGTCAGGCCAGGGCGGCCGCCCAGCCGATCCGCGGCAGCGAGCGCCGTACCGTCGGCAATGTAGTCCACGAAGAAGACGCCGTCGTAGAGCGGGGCGCCGTACTCAAAGAGGTCAAAGTCGCGCGTCCGCGAGGTCTTGATGGTCACGTAGAAGCCCGCGCCTGGGCGGTGCAGCTCATGGACGCCACGGCACGGTGCGGGGAGGTCAGCGCGGCCGTACACGGTGAAACGGTGCTCGCGCCGAGCGCGTACTGCGCAGCTCCGAGATGACGGTCGCAAAGGCCGACTCGGACGGCACGACGACGAGGACGCGGTTGCCGCGGAGCGCCGTGTCCGGCGTCGGGCGCGCGGGCGCCGGCACCGGCAGCACCAGCGCGACCAGCGCGCAGACCAGCGCGAAGGCGCGCCACGTCGAGGCCGCCATCGTTTCGTTCCGTTCCCCCGGCAGGCCTGGCGTGGCGGCAGGCACGGCGCGGACGAAGTGGCGGGCGGCGTCAGCATGCACGTACGGTGGCGTGCTCGCTATGGCCAATGGCCTCATCCGGCGCCGGCTGCTCAGAGTGCCAGCGCCGAGCCAACGCGGCAGGCGACCCACCCCCAAGCCGCGCGCAAAGGGCGACGCCGAGGTTCTTCGCTCTCCGCTTTGTCCGTCGCCGCTTTGTCCGTCGCCGCTGCTCTCTATGTCGCCCTCTGTGACCTCGTCGCCCTGGTCGCCCTCTGTGTCCCCCTTCGGCGTTCGCTGCCTGGCGCCGCCGTTGCGTTGGCGTACCCACCAAGGGAGAACAACTTGATGCTCATATGCCCTCCGTTCTCTGCATCTTCCTCTGTCTGTGTCCTACTCTTCGTTCTCGTCCGCTGCGTCGTCCGCTGCCTCGTCCGCTGCCTCGTCCGCTGCCTCGTCCGCTGCCTCGTCCGCTGC
>Ga0180216_1003677_pt1 | contig 12014 bp, 12 predicted proteins | sample eDN3rd37CBELigMG_FD_128879 | JGI IMG/M metagenome (GOLD analysis project Ga0180216, IMG submission 128879) | Enriched Miracle-Growth compost microbial communities from Emeryville, California, USA - eDNA 3rd pass 37_C BE-Lig MG (version 2)... ...
AACGCGGCGCGCATGCGCGCGCTGGTCGAAGAGTTGCAGATGCGACGAACGCAAGCCGCGCTCGGCGGGCCGCAGCGCGCCCGCGAGCGGCACGTCGCCCGCGGCAAGCTGTTGCCGCGCGAGCGCGTGACGAACCTCATCGATCCGGGCTCGCCCTTCCTCGAACTGTCGCCGCTCGCCGCCAACGGCATGTATGACGACGCCATCCACGGCGCCGGGCTCATCACCGGAATCGGCCGCGTCGAGGGCCGCGAATGTATGATCGTGTGCAACGACAGTACGATCAAAGGCGGCACCTATTATCCGATGACGGTGAAGAAGCATCTGCGCGCGCAGGAGATCGCGCGCGAGAACCGCCTGCCGTGCATCTATCTGGTGGACAGCGGCGGCGCCAACCTGCCGCATCAGACCGACGTCTTTCCCGACCGCGAGCACTTCGGCCGCATCTTCTATAACCAGGCGACGATGTCGGCCCTGCGCATCCCGCAGATCGCGGTGGTCATGGGCTCGTGCACCGCGGGCGGCGCCTATGTGCCGGCGATGTCGGACGAGACGGTCATCGTCAAGAACCAGGGCACGATCTTCCTCGGCGGCCCGCCTTTGGTGAAGGCGGCGACCGGCGAGGTGGTGAGCGCGGAAGACCTTGGCGGCGGCGACGTGCATGCGCGCAAATCCGGCGTCGCCGACCATCTGGCGCAGGACGACCACCACGCGCTGTCGATCGCGCGGCGGATCGTCTCGACGCTGAACACCAGCAAGACCGCCGACATCGCGCTGCGCGATCCGCGCGAGCCGGCGCGCGACCCGGCCGAACTCGACGGCCTCGTCCCGGTCGACCTCAAGAAGCAGTACGACATCCGCGAGGTGATCGCGCGCCTCGTCGACGGTTCGGAGTTCGACGAGTTCAAGGCGCTGTACGGCACGACGCTCGTCACCGGCTTCGCGCATCTCTATGGCATGCCGGTCGGCATCCTCGGCAACAACGGCATCCTGTTTTCCGAGAGCGCGCTCAAGGCCGCGCATTTCATCGAGTTGTGCTGCCAGCGCCGCATTCCGCTCCTGTTCCTGCAGAACATCGTCGGCTTCATGGTCGGGCGCGAATACGAGGCGGGCGGGATCGCCAAGGACGGCGCCAAGATGGTGACGGCCGTGGCGAACGCGCAGGTGCCGAAGATCACGGTGATCGTCGGCGGCTCCTATGGCGCCGGCAATTACGGCATGTGCGGGCGCGCATATTCACCGCGCTTCCTGTTCACCTGGCCGAACGCGCGCATCTCGGTGATGGGCGGCGAGCAGGCGGCCTCGGTCTTGGCGACGGTCAAGCGCGACAACATCGAAGCCTCGGGCGGCAAGTGGTCGGAGATCGAGGAGGCCGAGTTCAAGCAGCCGATCCGCGAGCAATACGAGGAAGAGGGCAATCCTTATTACGCCACGGCACGGCTGTGGGACGACGGCATCATCGCGCCGGGCGAAACGCGGCGCGTTTTGGCTTTAGCGTTTAGCGCGGCGCTCAATGCGCCGGTGCCGGAGACGAGGTTCGGGGTGTTTAGGATGTGAGGTTCGTCGGCTGGGCGAACTCGCGCGAAGCGCGACGTGTCCACGTCGAACGATATGCCGACGTGGGCTCGGCGGCTGAGCCGCTTTAGCCACCGTATGAGGCAGTAGGCCGAGGCATCACTAGAAGCGACATCACGCGTGGGCATGATCCGCGTATTCCTGATGCAACGTCTCGCACGAGACCGCCAGGCGCTGCGATCATCGTAACGCGGCCTCAGATCCACATCAGCGGCGTCACGAGACAACGTCATCACGGCCGACGCAGCGGCGCGAATGCCATTCCGGGCTCGAGTAATCGGTTCCAACTTCGCGATTTCCGCATCGTGGCGGAGATATGAATCCGAAGTTGTATAAGGAGAAAATAAACGCTAAGGTAGTGCTGACGTCAACGCGGGAGGGTCAATCATGGCTGACGACAAGGGCCATCCAGATCGGTTCATTATCGAAGTTGGGAATCTCGGTTTGTCGCACGAGCAGACCAAGAGCCTCATGAATGACATCGTCAAATCCGCGCTCAGTCGCATCAAGGACATCGGCATACGGGCCGACGCCTTTGAGCAGTGGGTCAGCTTCGAGAAGTGGCAGTCCTTCGGCCAAGCGGGCGGCTAAACATTCTCAAGACAGTTCCTAAATCGGAGAAGCGGCATGGTCGCGCCGGACGGCGCGGCGGCCATCCCGATCGAGATTTTCGTCGTCAAGATCGTGAGCCGCTGCAATCTGAACTGTAGCTATTGCTATATGTACAATCTGGGCGACGGCACATGGCGCGGCCAGCCCAAGACGATGAAGCGCGAGGTCTATGTCGCACTGGCGCAGCGCGTGCGCGAGCACGTGCTGCGCCATGGCCATCCGGCCGTGTGCTTCATCCTGCACGGCGGCGAGCCGCTGATGGCCGGCCGCAAGACGATCGCGGACTTCGTTGCAGCCATGACGGGCGCGTTGCAAGACATCACGCGCATCGAATTCCGCATGCAGACCAACGGCACCTTGCTGAATGCCGAATGGCTGGATTTCCTCGCCGCGCATAATATCGGCTTCGGCATCAGCCTCGACGGCCCACCGGAGGTCAATGACCGCTTCCGCCGCACGCATCGCGACAAGGGTTCGTCGGAAGCCGTTGAACGCGGCATTCGCCTGGCGCTCGCTCATCCCAGCCCGTCGCTGTTCGGCAGCGTGCTCTGCGTCGTCGATCCGAACACCGACCCGCTCGCGACCTATCGCTATTTCCGCAGCCTCGGCTTGCGCGGCGCCGATTTCCTTCTGCCGGACGCCACCTGGGACACGCCGCCGGCCCATATCGCCGGCGCCGCCGGTCCGACGCCGTATGCAGATTGGCTGATGCCGATATTCGACGCTTGGTTCGAAGAGGACGATCCGAAATTTCGTATCCGTCATTTCGAAACGATCATCGAGCGGGTGTTGGGTGGAACGCGCGTGATCGATAGCCTCGGCGGCGGCACCAATCAGATCATGGTTGTCGAAACCGATGGCGGTCTCGAACCCGTCGATGTCCTCAAAGTGTGCGGCCACGGCTTCACCAAACTGGGACTGAACGTACTCACCGACCAGATCGACGACCTGAGCGAATATCAACTCAGCCGCATTTATGTTGAAGGCGGTGAGCATCTCTGCGGCGATTGCAAGAGCTGCCCGATTGTCGACGTATGCGGTGGCGGCTACCTGCCGCACCGGTATCGATCCGATAACGGCTTCGACAATCGGTCAGTCTATTGCGCCGATTTGATGAAGTTGATCCGCCATATCCGCGAGAAAGTGCGCGCCACGATCCCGGCGCCGATCCTGCGGCAGGTGCAAGCGGCCTCGTCGGCGTAAGTCGCGCCAAGCGCGACGTATGCCGACGTGGGCTCGGCGGCTGCGCCGCCTTAGCCCACCCTACGAGTAGGCCGAGGCGGTGCCTAGAAGCGACGTCATGCGCGGGCATGACCCGCGCATGACGATAACCGCGTGCCCGCTTACTTCGCCGCCACCGCGGCGACGATATCGATCTCGATCATCATGCCGGGGCGGGCCAGCGCGACGACGTTGAGGAAGGTGTGCGGCGGCAGCGGGATGCCCTGGGTGAACGTCTCCTGGCGGCATTTGCGCATTTCGTCGCGGTAGCGGATGTCGGTGACATAGGTCGTCGCCTTGACGATGTCCGACACCGTCGCGCCGTTGGCGGCCAGCGCCTGCTTGATCTTGCTCCAGGCGAAGCGGCACTGCTCGAGGAAGTCGTCCTTGTGGCGCACGGAGCCGTTGTCCGGGTCCTCAGAGCCGATGCCGGCGAGGAAGATCAGCTTGGAGGGACCGGTGACGGTCGCGACCTCCGAGAACGCGCCGGCGGCGAACTTGTTGTAGGTGTAGTTCTTCTTCTCGAACTGCTGGGCGGACGCGGAGGTTGTGGCAAAGCCGGCGATCAACAGGGCGGCAAGCGTTAGGCGCGTGAACATCAAGTACTCCTGGTTAGTGCTCGTCTTGAGCGGACGCTCGCCGAAGCAAGCCCCGTGCCATCCGCCCGATCCTTCGCGACGCGCGCCTGCGTTCAGGCGCGGCGGGTTCCCCAGGATGCGGGCGTGAGAGCGCGCAGCCCGTCGCCATTGTCTGCGCCGGCGCGGCGCGTTACGCCTTGGGCTCAGTGAGCCCGTAGGCGGATGGAGCGATGCGAAATCCGGGCCGGCGTAGGCGGTGAGGCGATCCCCGCATTGTGCTTCGCTCCATGCGGGCTACAGACCGAGTGCTATATAGTTATGCCCTCCAAGAAACGCGCCGGCTTCGATTGGGACGTCTACTTCGTCTATCTCGATGGCGAGGACGACAGCCTGCAGGTGACCGGCTGCTGGACGCCGGAGGAGGCGATCGCCGAGGCGCGCGCGGCGCTCAACGCCTACGCCAAGAGCGACGACGAGAGAGACCAGTTCGAGATCGTGGCGGTTATTCGCTCGGACGCGGAGATTTAGCGGCCTTGGACTGGACGAGGCGCACACAGACGTTGCCGTCACCCTGAGGTGCTCGGCGCGAGAGCGCCGAGCCTCGAAGGGTCCGTGAGTCAGAGGTCCTTCGAGGCTCGCTTGCGCTCGCTCCTCAGGACGACGGCGAGGGCGTTAAGCTTTCTTCCGCGTCACCGCCGGCAGCTTTGCCGCCTTGCGCAGACCTCGTTGTGGCCTCGGGCCGCAGTCTGGCATAGGATGATACCCATGACATACGCCTCCGCTCTCATCGTCGGCGCGGGCGCCGGCCTGTCCGCCGCGCTGGCGCGTCTGTTTGCCAAAGAGGGGATGCAGGTCGCGCTGGCCGCGCGCTCGCCGGCCAAGCTTGCGGCGTTCGCTTCTGCGACCGGCGCCGCGACCTACACCTGCGACGCCGGCAAGGCCGAGGAGGTCGACAGGTTGTTCGCCGAACTCGACGCGGCAGGCGCAACGCCGGACGTCGTCGTCTACAATCCGAGCTATCGCACGCGCGGCGCCTTCGTCGATCTCGATCCGGCCGAGGTGCACAAGACCTTGGAGATCACCGCTTACGGCGCCTTCCTCGTCGCGCAGGCGGCGGTCAGGCGCATGCTGCCGAAGGGGCAGGGCGCCGTGCTGTTCACCGGCGCGTCGGCGAGCGTGAAGGGCTATGCCCAGTCCGCGCCCTTCGCGATGGGCAAGTTCGCGCTGCGGGGCCTGGCGCAGAGCATGGCGCGCGAACTGCAGCCCAAGGGCATCCATGTCGGCCATGTCGTCGTCGATGGCGGCATCAAGAGCGCGCGCCGGCCGGAGCCCGCCGAGGCGCCGGACTCGCTGCTCGATCCGGACGCCATCGCCGAATCCTACCTGCATCTCCTGCGCCAGCCACGCAGCGCGTGGAGTTGGGAGATCGCGGTGCGGCCCTGGGTGGAGAAATTTTGATTTCCTGTGGGTGCTTGTCGTTCCGGCGAGCGAGGGGAAGCTGCTTCGCCTCATCCTGAGGAGCAACGCCGAAGCCCGAAGCGCGAAGGCGGTGCGCGTCGAAGGATGGGGCGGCCTTATGGCTCGAGACGCGCCCTGCGGGCGCTCCTCACCATGAGGGCCGGGCTCCCGCCGCGCCATGTTCGTTTTTGCCGCGGCGTGCTACAGGCGGGCGCCATGATTCATCACGACGCGCTCAAAGAACTCGCTCCGACCGGACACTTGCGCGGCGGCATCGTGCTGTCGCCGGCGCCGTCGGCCTTCTTCTGCACCAAGGATGCGAACGGCGCGCCGCGCGGCGTCACCGTCGAAATCCTCAACGGCTTTGCGGCGATGCTCAAGCTGCCGCTGGCGCTGCAGGTCTACGAGAACTCCGGCCAGCTCACCGACGCGGTGGCGCGCGAGCAATGCGACGTCGCCTTCATGCCGCGCGATGCAGAGCGCATGACCAAGGTCGACTTCGGGCCGCCGTATTATCTCATCGAAAGCACCTATCTGGTGCCGGCGGGGTCCACGATCCAGAGCATCGACGAGGTGAACCGCCCGGGCGTGCGCATCGTGGCCATCGCCAACACCACGACCATGCGCAGCGCCCGCCGCACCGCGCCGAGCGCGACGGTGACGGAAGTGCCGAGCGTCGACGACATGACCGCGCTCGCCAGCAATGGCGGGGGCGACGCCTTCGCGCTGTCGCATGACTCGTTCGTCGGCCTGCTGCCCAAGCTGCCGGGCGCGCGCGTACTGCCCGGCCGTTTCCAAGAGGTCGGCGTTTGCGTGGCGGTGCCGAAGGGCCGGCCCGACGCGCTGGCGCTGGCGAGCGAATTGCTCGCGGATGCGAAGGCCTCCGGCCTGGTGCGCCGCGCGCTCGATGCCGCCGGCTTCAAGGACGCGCCGGTCGCGCCGTAAGCAGCGTCGCTGCAGGAACGGCGACGCGGGTCTCGCGTTATCTCCCCACACAACGACATCGGGACGAGTAGTGCGGGCCGGGGTGCCTTTCCGCGATCGCGCGGAAGGGCGCTCCGGCATGTCACGCGGCGCTCGGCCGCATCGGCTCGATGCCGGCATGCGTACGTGAGGTGCAAGAATGACCTATCGCGTCTTCAGCGGCCCGCAGGGCTCCACCAACATTTCTCCCTTCGCGAAGGCACAGGCGCTGTTCAAGGAATTCGGCGCGCTCGACGAGGCGCTCGCCTGGGCGCGTCATGTCGACCACAGCGGCCGCGTGCCGCTGCTGATCGAAGGCGATGACGGTACGCGCATGGATCGCCGCGATATCGGCAACGCCTTGCGCGTCGGCGCCCGCGAGCAAATCGGCCCGTAGGCGCCGTTCAAGTCCGGCGGAAGCCAAACCGTCAGGTGTCGTGCGACCCGCTCCGCAGCCGGTTCCATTCCGAGCGGGCGCGCGCGCCGAGGTGATCCATCTTGTTGTGCACGACATCCCAATTCACGAGCGGGCGCTCCACGCTCGCCGAGCCGGTCGTCTCGTCCAGGCCGTGGCGGGAGTCGTAGACATAGGCGCCGCCAACCGTCAGCAGGGCACCCAGAATGAGACCAACCAGAAGTCGCATGGTTCACCTCCATGTGGCGCAGGCAAACGCCGGCTGAGCCGGCCGGGTTCCACTCCCGGTCGACCCCTGGCGGGCGGCACCACGTTAGACTGTGGAAATATTATGACACACGGAATCTGTATATTATAACTATCTGATTTACATACAGATTTTGCTGAAAAAACTTCGTACTCATACGAAATTAGCTGCTATATTGCGGCCATGAGCAGACATTCAGCAAAGTCGGCCGGGCGGTCCTCCAAGACGGCCCGGACTTCCGCGAAGAAGACCACCAAGGCGGCGACGAAGTCGGTACGCGGTTCGGTCAAGACTGCGACGAAATCGGCGCGTCAGCCCGTGGGCAAGGCGCCGAGCAAGACTTCCGCCAAACGCGCCTCGACCAAGAGCGCGGCTGCGAAAAGCGTTGTGACCAAGAGGGTCGTGACCAAGAGCGCGGTGAAAGCCGCCGCCAAGGCCGCGCCGGCGCGGAAACCGGCGCCCAAGCCGATCCACACCGAGACGCCGCTCGCACCGACGGTGCCGGGGATGTTCCATACCTTCAGTCCCCCGGTACAGCCGATCGTCGTGCCCGAGGTGACGGTCCGCGCCCACAAATACGACGTTGGCGATACGGTCTATTACACGTCCCCGAGCTTCGGCCGCGCGGCGGCGAGCGGCAGCTACACGGTCGTGAAGCTGCTGCCTTCCGACGGCGAGGACTATCAGTACCGGATCAAGAGCTCGGGCGAGGCTTTCGAGCGCGTCGCCAAGGAAAGCCAGCTCGACCGCGCCTGATCGGCCGCACGGGTCTTCGACGCTCTGAAACACTGCGCCGTGCCCCGCGCCGGCGCGGGGCCCTTCGTTCGCGGCGGCGCATGCGCTAGAAGACGCGCACTGCTTCGCTCTGCCCGGGGGAAGGGACCGGATGCCCACCTACATCACCCAAGGCCGTTACACGCGCGATGCGATCAAAGGCATGATCGTGAAGCCGGAGGACCGTGCCGATCAGGTGGCGCGGCTGATCTCGAAGGTCGGCGGCAGGCTGGTCGCCTATTACGTCACCTTTGGGGAATACGATTTCCTCGCCATTGCCGAAGCGCCCGATGACGTGCAGATGGCGGCGGCCTTGTTCGCCGCCGGTGCCGGCGGCGGCGTCACCGATCTGCGCACGACGGTGGCGCTGACCTCGATCGAGGCCCAAGGCGCGTTCGCCGCCGCGGCCGATCTCGCACCCAGCTTCAAATCCGCAGGAGGCGCCTGACCCGCCGGAATAAACCCAAGACCAAAGCGGTTATCCTTGGCCGCTACGATGACGTCACAACCAGAAACTTGATTAGAAACTGACTTGTAGAGAGAGGGAGGATCATGCGTAATTTCATTCGTCTTGCGGCCCTGCTGGCGCCGCTCGTGATCGCGGGCGCTGCAAGCGCGCAGACTTATCCGAACCGTGTGGTGAAGATGATCGTGCCGTTCGGCGCGGGCGGTCCCGCCGACGTCTACGCGCGCGTTCTGGCGCAGCACCTGAGCGAAGAGACAAAGCAGTCCTTCGTGGTCGAGAACCGTCCGGGCGCGGGCGCCGTCATCGGCACCGACGCCGTCGCGAAGGCGACGCCCGACGGCTACACGCTGCTCGTGATGTCGAACACGCACACCACCAACGAGTCCCTGCTGGCGAACAAGCCGTACCAGCTCATGCGCGACTTCGCGCCGGTGGCGACCATCAACTACTCCGACCTGTTGATGGTGGTGCACCCCTCGGTGCAGGCCAAGACGGTGCAGGAGTTCATCGACATTGCCAAGAAGGAGCCGGGCAAGCTGAACTATGCGTCCTCGGGCCCCGGCACGCCGTATCACATGGCCGGCGAGCTGTTCAAAGCGATGAGCCACACCGACATCGTGCACGTGCCGCACAAGGCGTCCGGCGATGCGCGCAACAGCACGGTCTCCGGCACCGTGCAGATGATGCTCGACGCCGTCACCACGATGAAGGAGCTGGCGCAAGGCGGCCAGGTGCGCGCCGTCGCCACGACCGGCTCGACGCGCAACCCGCTGACGCCCGATCTGCCGACCGTGGCCGAAACGGTGCCGGGTTACGAGGCGACCATCTGGCTCGGCGTCATGGCGCCGAAGAACACGCCGAAGGACGTCATCAGCTACCTCAATGCCGCCATCAATAAGGTGATCAATCGCGCCGATGTGAAAGAGGCGTGGCTGAAGCAGGGCGCGATCCCGCTGGTGAAGACTCCGGAAGAGTTCGATGCCTATCTTCGCAAGGACATCGAGAAGTGGGCCGAGGTCGTGAAGGTCTCCGGCGCCAAGGTGCAGTAAGCGAAAGGGCGATGGTGGCGTGAAGGGCGTAACAACAGTTGTGCTGGCGGGGGTGGCGGTCGCCACCGCCGCCCTGGCCACCTTCGCCATCGCCGATCGCATGACGGCTGGCGAGCACGCGGCGGAACGGCGCGCGCTGCTCGCCCGCCAAGCCGACCTTAACGCAAAGGCGCTCGCGCCCGGCTCGCCGCTCGCCTGTCTCGCCGGCGGGGCGGGGGAGACGGTCGGCAATGCCTGTGAGAAGGCGGTGTTCGCCGACGCCGCCACGACGGCTGCCGCGCTGTCGTTCACCGCGGCGCGGATCATGCTGTTGCAGGATGCCGCGCGCCTCGCCGACGCCGCCATTGCCACAGCCTTGGCCGGCGACCGCCGCGCCATCGAACTCGATCGCTTCGGTTTTGCCGCGCAAGTGCTGGCCGATCGCGACGCCTGCACGCCGGAGCGATGCGCCGCGTTTTCGCTGGTCGGCCAGACGGCCGCGCTCAAGGCCAACATGAAGGCGCAGGTCTACGATCAATACGTCTCGCGCTATGCCGCGGCCTGGGGCCGCGCCGTGCCGCCCGCGGCGGTCGCCGCACCGGCGCCGCAAGCGAGCCTGCCGCTGCCGGTCATGCCGGCGCCGGCATTGGGCGCCGAGACAGTGCAGCCGCCGGCCGCGACCGGTCATCCGGTCGATCCGAAATGGGATTTCCCCTCGGCGGACTCGATCCCCGCCGTGAGCATCATGAATAGCGAACCGCCGCGTCCCAAGCTCAAGGACAGCCCCGCCGCGCCGGCCGGCGCTCATAACGGCGTCGAGGCGGCCGTGCCGCCGGTGCCGCCAAAGCGTCCACAGGCCCAGGCGCCAAGCGCGACGCAGCCGCGCTAGTATATCGAAATCTCCGTTCGTCTCCGCGAAGGCGGGGACCCAGCGCAAACTGCGTCTTTGCATTGCGCTCCTGGTTTCCCGCCGCACGTCGGCTTGCCGGCTTGCCCACAAGAGTTGGCAGACACTGGGTCTGCGTGCGGGAATGACGGAGTGGGTTTCAGCGTCCACCGATCACGCGCTAGTATCAGGAACGTAACGCCGGACCCGCCTGATGTTCTCATCCGTCCTGATTGCCAATCGCGGCGAGATCGCCTGCCGCATCGCCCGCACGGCCAAGCGTCTCGGGCTGCGCACCATCGCCGTCTATTCGCAGGCCGATGCCGATGCGCTGCATGTGCGCGTCTGCGACGAGGCTTATGCGATCGGCCCGGCGCAGGCGGCGCAAAGCTATCTGGTCATCGACAAGATCATCGCCGCGGCCAAGACCTCCGGCGCCGAATGCATCCATCCGGGCTACGGTTTCCTTTCGGAGAACGCGGCCTTCGCCGAAGCCTGCGCGGCCGCCGGCATCGTCTTCGTCGGTCCGCCGCCGGATGCGATCCGCGCCATGGGCCTCAAGGACCGCGCCAAGGCGCTGATGGAGCAGGCCGGCGTGCCGGTCGTGCCCGGCTTCCACGGCGACAAGCAGGATCCCGCCTTCCTCAAGCGCAAGGCCTACGAGATCGGCTATCCGGTGCTGATCAAGGCGGTGGCCGGCGGCGGCGGCAAAGGCATGCGGCGTGTCGAGCGTCATGCCGACTTCGATGCCGCGCTCGAGGCCGCGCAGCGCGAAGCGCAGTCCGCGTTCGGCGACGCGCGCGTGCTGATCGAGAAATACGTCACGAGCCCGCGCCATATCGAGGTGCAGGTCTTTGCCGACGCGCACGGCAACGCCATCCATCTCAACGAGCGTGACTGCTCCCTGCAGCGCCGCCATCAGAAGGTGATCGAGGAAGCGCCCGCGCCGGGCATGAGCGCCGCTCTGCGGGCCAAGATGGGCAAGGCGGCGGCCGCGGCGGCGCTCGCGGTCGGCTATCGCGGAGCGGGCACGGTCGAGTTCATCGCCGACGGCGCCGGTGGTCTCAAGGACGACGGCTTCTGGTTCATGGAGATGAACACGCGGCTGCAGGTCGAGCATCCGGTGACCGAGGCGATCACCGGCCTCGATCTCGTCGAGTGGCAATTCCGGATCGCCGCCGGCGAGCCGCTGCCGCTGGCGCAGGATCAGGTGGGCGTGAAGGGCCATGCGGTGGAAGCGCGCCTTTACGCCGAGGATCCCGAACGCGGCTTCCTGCCCTCGACCGGCAAGCTGATGGCGCTTCAGTTTCCGCACGGCGAGGGCCTGCGCATCGACAGCGGCGTCGAAGCCGGCGACAGCGTCACGCCGTTCTACGATCCGATGATCGCCAAGGTGATCGCGCATGGCGCAACGCGCGACGAGGCGCTCGACAGGCTCGCCGATGCGCTGGAGCGGACGGTCGTTGCCGGCCCGCGCAGCAATGCCGGCTTCCTCGCCGCGCTCGCGCGCGCCGACGATTTCCGTCAGGGCGCGTTCGACACGAGCTTCATCGACACCCATCTCGACGCGCTCGGCGCCGTGCCGCAGGGCCTCGACCAGGCCGCCGCGGCGCGCGGCGCGCAGGCGCTCTTGGCAAAAGAGCGGGCGCGCTTTGCCGTTGCCGGCCGGCCGGCGTCGCCCTGGGACGCGGGCGATGCCTTCCAGTTGTCGGGCCCGCGCACTCTGTCGCTGCCGGTGATCGCGGAGGGCGAAACCATCACCGCGCACGTGACCTACGAAGCGAGCGGACC
>Ga0180216_1003683_pt1 | contig 12006 bp, 10 predicted proteins | sample eDN3rd37CBELigMG_FD_128879 | JGI IMG/M metagenome (GOLD analysis project Ga0180216, IMG submission 128879) | Enriched Miracle-Growth compost microbial communities from Emeryville, California, USA - eDNA 3rd pass 37_C BE-Lig MG (version 2)... ...
CACAAAACCCCCAGATTCGTGACAGACCCGGGAGTTTAAGGGCCCCCCAGTCACAAAAATCTACTTTTCCCTGCCATGGATCCGAATGAAGGACAGCCCAACGGCTTTCAGACCCAGTTTGTCCTTCATCGTAGAGAATGTCTATTTTTTTCGCCAAAACCTTTTTGTCTACAATAAATCGCCAGTCTCTTTACTCCGCTTCTTTAAACTCAATCCATTCCCCCCGCGCTGACCAAAAGGGATAGTGCCCAAAGCAGCCCGATACCAATACCCTCACTAAAACCCAGTCCCCCAGTTCTGCATAAAATCAAATTGACAAGTTTCCAAACTTTAGATATTCTTAACCAGGACGGATACTCTTATTCCGAGCAGGCTGAGGGACTGGCCCGATGATGCCCGGCAACCGCACAAGGGGATATTGGTATTTTTCTCATATTTGGGGAAAGCTAGTATTAATCGTGAAAGGTGCTAACCAGCAGGGCCTTGATAGGTTCTGGAGATAAGAGGTAAAGGATGCGAACTAATAGCCTTTTCCTCAGGGAGAAGGCTTTTTCAATGACTCAACAGCAACACCTCTCTTACGTTCGGAAAAAGCTTTGAAGTGAGTGCCGTATCTACGATTGTTATTTAAAGGAGGTACGTGAAATGGCCCTACAAAAAGGACGTCATCTTTTCACATCTGAATCAGTAACCGAAGGCCATCCAGATAAAATTTGTGATCAAATTTCCGACTCGATTCTGGATGCGATTCTTGAGCAAGATCCTAATGCCCGCGTGGCTTGCGAGACATCTGTAACAACAGGTTTATGCCTTGTTGCAGGAGAAATTACAACATCCTCCTATGTGGATATTCCTAAAATTGTCCGTCAAACAATTCGTGAAATTGGTTATACCCGAGCAAAATATGGGTTTGATGCAGAAACTTGTGCAGTTTTAACATCGATTGATGAGCAATCCCCGGATATTGCACAGGGGGTTGACCAAGCACTAGAAGCACGTGAAGGACAAATGACCGATGAAGAAATCGAAGCCATCGGGGCAGGGGACCAAGGGTTAATGTTTGGTTTTGCCAGCAATGAAACCCCTGAATTAATGCCACTTCCGATTTCATTGGCACATAAGCTTTCACGTCGTCTTTCTGAAGTTCGTAAGGACGGAACTCTAGCATATCTTCGTCCAGACGGAAAAACCCAAGTTACCGTTGAGTATGATGGGGACAAGCCTGTACGAGTCGAGACAATCGTCATTTCCACCCAGCATGATCCAGAAGTGACCCTGGAGCAAATTCAAAAGGACCTGAAGGAACAGGTGATTAAGCCTGTAGTCCCAGCTGAATTCCTAGATGAAAACACCAAATACTTCATCAACCCAACTGGCCGTTTTGTTATTGGAGGACCACAAGGGGATGCGGGATTAACGGGACGTAAAATCATCGTGGATACTTATGGTGGATATGCTCGTCACGGCGGTGGTGCTTTTTCTGGTAAGGATCCGACGAAAGTGGACCGTTCCGCTGCATATGCTGCTCGTTATGTGGCGAAGAACATTGTTGCCGCAGGTCTGGCTGAAAAATGTGAAGTGCAAGTGGCCTATGCGATCGGGGTTGCTCAACCCGTTTCAATCAGTGTAGATACCTATGATACTGGGAAAATTGCAGAAGATCGCATTGTCGAATTGATCCGTAAGCATTTTGACCTTCGTCCAGCGGGAATCATCAAGGAACTTGACCTTCGTCGTCCGATTTACAAACAAACGGCAGCTTATGGTCATTTCGGTCGTACAGATGTAGACCTGCCTTGGGAACGTACCGACAAAGCAGAAATTTTAAAGCAGGAAGCAAAAACTTTAGTATAAGTTCAATATCCCAGAAAGATCCGGTTAACTAGCCGGATTTTTCTTTTGCCCATAATTTTCTAATAGGAAATTGAAAAGATATGACGAATTATATAAGATTAGACTGCAGTTCGAAAGAGGAGAAAGAAATTCGATGGTCCGAAATATACTAATCTTCATCTTCCTAGCTTTTATCGTTGGGTGCGGGCAGAGTCCGAATCAAGCAGCACCGCAACCGATTGAGACAGCAACAGCGGCACAGGCCCAGCCCGATCCGCAAACAGAGCTCGAATCAGCCGCCCCAATAAACCTAAAGCAGGAGGAAGTCACTAATAAAACCTGGTACCGAAATCAGGTCATGGTACTTAACTACCATCATATTGATCGTAACTTTGAATCGCCATATACGATCACACCTGAAAATTTCCTTGAGCAGATGGAGTTTTTAAAAAAGAATAATTTTCACCCCCTTAAATTGGAAGAGTTCTACGAATTTATGGGTACAGGACTATTGACCCAGGAGAATGCTGTTCTTATTACTTTTGATGATGGATATGAAAGTTTTTATAAGGAAGCATTTCCTATCCTCAAGCGATTTAAATTTCCGGCAGCCAATTTTGTTGTGTACGAAAAACTAAGGGACAGTATTGATAGAAAACGTGAGAAGATGATCCCCCCTTTGACTTTCGTGCAGATAAAAGAAATGACCGAAAGTGGACTCATTTCATTCCAATCCCACTCATATGGGATTCACGAGGAAACGCAACGAGACCAGACGGAAGGGGAGCAGGATTATCGCAGCAAACTGTTTGTTGACTTTTCGATGTCCCGAGCTGCACTGGAATCCCTTGTCGGTTATCCGATCTTAGGCATTGCTTATCCGCATGGAGTGAAAAACGATGCCCTGCTACAGGTCGTAAAGAAGGTCGGCTATAAGTATGGCTTTGCTGTCAATTATGCTTTGGTAAACAAGGACACAAATCCCTTACTCATTCCTCGCGTGGATGTAGGGAAGGCTTATCTGGGAATCACAGATCTTCGCAGAATCATCATGGATGTAACCCATACTAAATAAGATAAACAAACAGGGGAGTGACCCAGAATAAATGTATATGAGAGATTCCCTTGATTTTTCTACCCTCGACTCTGTTCTTAAAAAGACGATCGAGGCGGTTGAAACAAGTAAGGTACAAGTTTTTGACATCGCAGAAAACGCCCGCCATGAATGTTATTCCACCCGTTCAGAATTGGAAAGGCTAAAACGGGAAGTGGCTGCTACGATCCATGAAACCGATGAGTTGGACCGCGAGTTTCGGATTAGTAGACAACGCTTGGTGGAAGTGAGCAGGGACTTCACTCGCTACACGGAAAAAGATATCAAAGAAGCCTACGAAAAATCGAGCGAGATGCAAGTGGCTTTATCCGTTTCCCGGGAAAAGGAAATGAACCTGCGAAAACGCCGCGATGATCTGGAGCGACGGATGCGCAATCTAACGACCACAGTGGATAAAGCTGATCAGATGATGACACAAATTGGTGTTGTCTTAGGATATCTAAATGGTGACTTAGGTAATATTGTTAATGCCGTCGAATCCGCTCAACAACGTCAACAGCTTGGGCTGCAAGTGATCCAGGCACAAGAAGAGGAAAGAAAGCGGGTGGCCCGGGATATTCATGATGGACCGGCACAATCGATGGCAAACGTCGTGATCCGCACGGAAATTGCTCAGCGAATTCTTGAACAAGGAAAAGTCGATGAGGCCAAACAAGAGCTTCGCGAGTTAAGAGAAACCGTGAAAAATACATTAGGCGAAGTGCGGAAAATCATATTTGACCTGCGACCTATGGCGCTCGATGATTTAGGACTTATCCCCACTTTGCGAAAGTACTTAGATAACTTTAAGCAACGCTATCCGATTCAAACCGAGTTGGTCACATCCGGACCGGAAAGACGCCTGGATACGGCAAAAGAAGTGGTCATTTTTCGAATGGTTCAAGAGGCATTGAATAATGTCGTAAAGCATTCCCAAGCGGAAAATGTAAAGATCACCTTATCTTTTGGAACGGATCAGGTTCAAGTAGAGGTCAAGGATGATGGAGTCGGGTTCGAACATAAGGCTCAGACAGATCGTCCGCAATTTGGTATTATGGGAATGAGAGAGCGAATGAAGCTCATCAATGGAAGGCTGAATTTGGAATCTGCAAGTGGAAAAGGAACAAGAGTTATTTTTACGATACCGCATAAAACCAAAGAAGAAAAAAATTTGTAAAAAGGGTAGAGGAGATAAAATGACGAATAAAATTCGTATCTTAATTGTAGATGATCATCAGCTGTTTAGGGAAGGCATTCGTCGTATTCTGGAGATGGAAGAAGAGTTTGAGGTTGTTGGCATCGCATCAGATGGGGAAGAGGCATGTACCCTGGTGCAGGAGTTTTTGCCGGACATCGTATTGTTAGATATTAATATGCCTAATATGAATGGAGTCCAGGCAACCGAACGAATTAAAGGGATTTCCCCGCAGTCAAAAATTATTATTCTATCAATTCACGATGATGAAAACTATGTACATCAAACACTATATTCGGGAGCCTCAGGCTATTTGTTAAAGGAAATGGAATCCTCTGATTTAATCGAGGCGATTCAAGTTGTTGCCAAAGGGGAAGCTTATATTCACCCAAAGGTCACAGGTAAGCTAATTAATGAGTTTCGACGCCTGAGTACCTTACAGGATTCTGATCAGGTGAATGTAGAAATTACTGCAGATTCTGATGCCGAGAGATTTTCATCTTTGACCCCAAGGGAAAAAGAAGTGCTGCAACTGATGGCTGAAGGAAAGAGCAACAAAGCGATCGGGGATCATTTGTATATCAGCGAGAAAACAGTGAAAAACCACGTGTCCAGTGTATTGCAGAAACTGGATGTGCAAGACCGGACACAAGCCGTTGTTATTTCTATTAAAAACGGATGGGTGAAAATCAGCTAAACACTCACTCTTGAACAGCACACGGAATATCCTGTTAGAAAAAGGAGGGGTATCCGTGATTGCTATGTGGGTTACCTGGTTATTGGCTATTTACGGTTTAGCCGCCATCCTTATTCAATTTTTTAAGAAAATGAACAAATATTACGACCAGGTAGCGACACTGCAAGTGAAGCTGCTTGTGTACAATTCAGAGACCTGTCTAGAAGGGGCTGTTCGCTCCCTGGCAAATCTCTCAAGGCTGGAAGGACGTCCGATTCAAATGCTAGTGTACGATTTCGGTTCGACTGACAGTACAGCAGAAATTCTCTATAACTTGGAAAAAGATCATCCATTTTTATTTCAGCATATCGACGTGATAACAACGGAAATACAGCCTTATAGTTTGGTATCGATGGAAGATAAAATCGGTCAAAGCTCCGTCATTATTGATTTGCGGCAAAATCTGCGGGGAGCTGAACTGTCGATCACCTGACAAAAAGTAGTGCTTTCAGCCTGAAAGCACTTTTTTCTTTTTTATCGAGTCATGGTATCGTATTCCCAAAAGGGGGGCGAATGATTGAATTTTATTTCTTACGAAATAAATAACAGAACGTATCTGACTTGGGATCTTTCTTTTGATTTTCTGTTTTGGGCTGCAGAAGGTTTCGTGGGGGACAGCTTCAAGCAGACCGCGGAGGCTGCTTCCCTTGCCCATCTGGAAATGAAAAAGAAACAAAAAGCCGCATCCCAGCCTATCCCCACCACTCCGCTTGACCCCCTTTCCCTTCTTCGGCTGAGAAAGGCCAGGCTTGCTGTCACTCACATTCCTCGGGGCCGTTCCTTGCTTGCGGAAGAACTGGAAACTTTTCTTTCGGTTGCATGGGAAGACGCGATCCAGCTGCTGCATTTGCAGGGGGGAGTGGATATCTTACCAGGTGTAAGCCTTAAACATCAGCGCTGCAATCGTTGCGGCAGCACCGAGATTCTACCGTTGACGAGCTGCGCATCCTGTGGACAAGCCTGTGCCTATTGTCCAAGCTGTTTGCAAATGGGTAGGGCAAAGGCCTGCACCCCGCTTTTTTATATCCATGATCCTGAGCCGAAGGGAGAAAGAGGTGAGGGAGTTCAACAGCAGGGCTACCTGAACTGGAAAGGCAGTTTGACACCAGCGCAACAGGAAGCTTCAAATGAAGCTGTATCTGTACTGCATAAGGAAGGTGAGAGCCTGCTTGTTTGGGCCGTGTGCGGTGCAGGGAAAACCGAGGTGGTGTTTCAACCGATCAATGAGGCTTTGCGGCTTGGACGAAAGGTAATGCTCGCTACCCCACGAAAAGATGTGGTGATTGAGCTTGCGCCCCGGATTCAGGAGGCTTTTCCCACATGCAAAGTGATTGCCCTTCATGGTAAAAGCACGCAAAAATGGGAGGAGGCAGAGATCACTTTGGCTACCACCCATCAGGCGATGCGCTTTTATCAGAAATTTGATCTTGTCATACTCGACGAAGTGGACGCTTTTCCGTATCATGGCAATCCGATTTTATACCACGCTGTTGAACGGGCGAAGAAGCCAACCGGGAACATGTTGTATCTGAGTGCCACCCCGCCCCGTTATCTTCTACGCAAAATCCCCCATGTCAAAATCCCAGCCCGCTATCATCGAAAGCCATTAGCTGTCCCTAAGATTCTTTATGATTATAAGCTTGTTAGACGGGTCAAAAATCAAACACCCATCCCCCACATCCCCACGATCATGGATTACATCTACAAAGAGAATCGACAAGCGTTTGTCTTTGTTCCCTATATTGAATGGGTGGAGCAGTTGGTAGGGCAGCTTGCGGAAAAATGGGAAGCGGTGGATGGGACCCATTCGCGCGATCGTGATCGAGAGGAAAAGGTACAGCGATTTCGCCAAGGGGAAATCCGTGTTTTAGTAACTACAACCATTTTGGAAAGGGGGGTGACCATACCTAAAACCGATGTCGTCATTATTCATGCTGATTCAACGATATTTGACGAAGCGTCGCTCGTGCAGATGAGTGGCAGAACCGGACGATCAAGTATTGATCCGATAGGACATGTCATATTTCTAGCAGCGCAGAAAACGAGAGCCATCAAGAGGGCTGTCAAGCAGATTCAAACGATGAACCGAACGGCCAAAAAAAGGGGGTTAATCGAATGAGGAATGCACTAGAAGTTTTATTTCCGATGTATGATAAATGCGGGTTCTGTGATCGACGTTCCTACAGAAATGGAATGTGTAAACTTTGTTTGAAAGAAGTAGAGATGATCCGCGGATCGATCTGCGAGCGCTGTGGAAGACCAATGGGGGAGACGACGTTATGTGTTGACTGTTTCCAACGGAAGGAAACCTATTTTATGTGCAATCGAAGTGCGGTTCTTTATAACGACAAAATGAAAGAAATGCTCAGTCTGTACAAATTCCGCGGGCAGGAAACCTTGGCTTATACGTTTTCCCTTTTTCTTGAATCCGCTTACCGTCAGTATTATCAACGAATTGGCTTTGATTATATTACCTTTGTCCCCGTTCACGAGGAAAGATTGAAAGAACGAGGATTTAACCAAGCCCAGCAGCTAGCCTTCCAGCTAAGTCTACGAACCAAAATTCCCGTCATCTCTTTGCTCACTAAGACCAAGAATACTGAAAAACAAAGTAAGAAACACCGTCGTCAGCGTCTGCACACCCTTTACAATGCCTTTCACCTCCGCCCTTTTCCAGCCCGGATCAAACGGGTCATGCTCATTGATGACGTATATACGACTGGAACGACAATAAATGAATGCGCTCGTGTTTTGAACAAGGCAGGGATTATTGTCTATTCTTTGACGGTGGCGAGGTAAGGGGAACGGGGTCAGACCTCTGTAGAAATTTGTCGAATTAATGAAAAGTAACCATTAATCTTTTTAATAAACCAAGATTAATCTATTCGACAAATTCAACAAAGGTCTGACCCCTTTCGGAAAAAAATATAAAAATATTGTAACCTTTGGCAGGGGTTGGACGTCATAAAATAGAAGAGGTAGAAAATGGTCGAAAAAAGGCCGCCGAAATGGAGGATGGACGATGAAACAATGGAAGAAAACCGCTGCCGTATTGGGGACAACAACTGTATTGGTATCTGGAACTCTTTTTTCAACGGGAACCTATGCTTCTCAAGCAAAGAAAATGATAGAAGCTACATATCAGGATATTAAAATTGTATACAACGGAAATGAAGTAGCCGTGGATGCACAAAATGAACCATTCACCATTAAAGGAACAACCTTTATTCCACTTCGTCAAATGGGTGAGTTGTATAACAAAAACGTGCAATGGGATGCAGTCAATCATAAGATTCTTATCACCGACAAAGCCCCTGTAGTAGTGCCTGATACAAGCCAAGTCATTGCTTTGAAGGTGGAAATTGCTAACAAAGATGCGCGAATTAAACAGTTAGAGCAACAGTTGGCGGATGCCAAGAAAAGCAGCAGCAAAAAGGGAGATCTAGATGATCTTGAAGATCAGCTCAATGATGATTACGAAGATTACTATGATGGTGATCTTGATGCATCGATCGAGCTTAGTGGTGATGAAGATGAAATTGATGTACTAATCGAAGTCGATGAGGACGAGTGGGAGGATTTATCCACCCGCGAAAGAGAAAATCTGATAGAGAACATCGTTGATGATATTTTAGAAGAGTTTGAGGATGCAGATGTTGCTGGAACAGTTGAGGACGGATCGACTACACTTCTGTCGTTCACAGCCGATTCAGATGGTGATGTCGAATACGAAGACCTTGATAGTTTAGAAGATGAATTGAATGATGACTATAAAGATTACTTCGATGGGATTAGACTTTCTATTGAATTAAGCGGAGACACCGATGATATCAAGTTCCGTGTGAATATTGCTCTTGATGATTATCAGGATGAATGGGATGACTTGGATTCCAGTGATATTGATGATCTATACGATGACATTGTCGATGATATTGAGAATGTATTTAGCTCAGCCGATATCGAAGGTGACATTTATGATACTGACAACGATGAGATTTTAGACAGGTATTAATTTGGGTGAAAGGGGCAGAGAGATCTGCTCCTTTTTCTTTGAATATAGCCCTAAAATACTATTTGATAATTTTTTGTAAAATTATGTTGAAAAAACAGTGGGTATTGTCGATATTAAAAGTAAAAGGTTTTTTGGGGGGCTGACCCCCATATAAGGGGCAGAGAGACAATGAAAAAACTAAGATTCTTCTATCTATTTCTTGTGATTTTCACCGTGTTTTTTTATTGGCAGCATGTAAAAGAATTTGGATTTGATTCAGTTATAAGTACGATGTCGTTAGCGAGTTGTCTTTCACTTCTCATGTTTGTGGCTGCATTTAACAAGGTAAAGAAAAAGGGGATGTAAAAGGATTTGTGGGTACAAGTCCTTTTTTACGTAGGGCCGGGTAGGGACTAGATTGGGCAAAGTCTCCGTTCGCCTGTTGGAATCCGGTACGAATTGGGACAGGGAATAAGCAAAACCCACCTTCCCCTGTCCTACCCCGCATCACCCTAAACGCAACCAACCCCCGTTTCCCGGGGGGTCCCTTAAATCAAATCCAAAAAATACTGCAACTCCTGATTAAACACCTTTGATTGCTCCACATTTGGTAGATGGCCGCTATCAGGTATCGTTACAAGCCTGGATCCCTGTATCGCCCGGTGCAATTCTTCTGCAGCTGAGAAAGGGATGAAGCGGTCCCGCTCCCCGTGAATAATGAGGGTGGGTTTCCTGATCGAAGCTAGAAAAGGCCGTTGATCATATCCGAGGGTTTGGATAAACAGGCGATAAATGAAATCCAGCTGATTTTGCAGGATCCCTTTATGGAAACCTTTAGCAATGGAACTATTCGGGTCAAATCCCATCTCTTCGACGACCCTAGCCACCCATTTCTTTCCTCCGTCTTCTTCGTAAATCAGATCAAAGATCTCTTTTCTCCGTGCTGTATCTGATTCTTCCATCCCGGCAAACGTATCTGCGAGCACAACGGCCTTCACCATTTCCGGATAATAATGAACAAAATCAAGGGCGACTCTTCCCCCCATGGAAATGCCACAGATAACAACGTCCTTAAGCTGCAAATGCTCTTTTAGAAGTTGATGCAAAACCTGATGGTAATCGGAGTAACTCAGGTCCGCCGCGGCCTCCGACTTTCCGTGACCGGGCAGGTCGATCGCGATGACTTGATAATATCGCTTAAAATTCATACGCTGGTTCAGCCAATTAATTGAATTTCCGCCCATTCCATGGATAAAAACGATCGGCTCCCCAGTGCCTTCATTACTATAAAAAATTTCATGTCCTCTATATAAAAACGTACTCATGTTTTCACCTCCCCTCTATTTTATCTCACTGCGCCATAAATCGCCAAAAAACAGGTCGCAAATTGGTACATTTGGTCGATAGATAAGGTATACTAAATCTATTAAACTAGCATTATCAGAATTGAAAGGTGAGGAATACTTCGATGAAGCGCTTACTTAGCATTTTGACGGCAGGCTGTCTTGCCTTTTCACTTTTCCAACCGATAGCCTCCGCAAAAGTATATCAATTTGAAGATGCCGGGCAGATTCCATGGGCCGCGACGAGTATAGAGAAACTCTATCAAGAGGGAATAGTCAAAGGGTTAACAGAAAAAAGCTTTGAACCGATGGCTCCGATTACCCGTGCACAACTGGCAGCGATTCTTGCTCCATTGGTTAATGAAAAGGTGAAGGAAAAGGATTTTCCTTTTCAAGATATATCGGAAAAAGATTGGTATTACGGTCCAGTCAAAAAGTTGTATTCGATGGGAATGATCAAAGGTGTGAGCGAAACAGTCTTCGATCCTAATCGTCAATTGACAAAGGAAGAAGCTGCTGTGATTTTGGCTCGTACGTTTGATTATCCCCAATCCAGCCAAGCACTTGGATTTGACGATGCTTTTGGGATCAGCCCTTCAGCTGTCGACGCTGTTAAGAGTGGTGTGAAAAAAGGGGTGTTTAAGGGGACCAACGGAAAGTTTCAACCGAAAAAGTTGATCACGCGTGCCGAAGTAGCAGTGATCCTTCATTTGACGTTGTTTGGGGAGCCAGCAGCGTATGAGCCTCCACCGAAACCGGTGAAAAAGTTGGCATCCCGTTCCTCGGATATGCTGAATCAACGTCTGAACAAGGCTGTTCAATCCGCAATGGGAGTACCTTATCGATTTGGTGGAACGAGTAAAAAGGGATTTGATTGCAGTGGCTTCACCCAGTATGTTTTCAAACAAGTAGGCGTAGATCTACCGCGGGATTCCCGCAGTCAATATGGCGAGGGATCAGCTGTTTCTATGAAAGAAGTGGAAAAGGGAGATTTAATCTTCTTTGATACAGGCGGCGGTGAAATTTCGCATGTGGGCATCTATATGGGCAACAACAAAATGGCCCACGCACCAAGTTCTGGAGGATCCACTCGCGTCGATAGCATTGATTGGTATCTCGAAAATTATAAGGTAGTCGGCGTAAGGCGAGTAATCTCTTAAACAGATGATTTAAGGGAAGATTTCCGGTTAAATCTCGAAAAAATGCCTGAAAATGAAGGCGTTTTCGCTTTTTAATCGGAAATCTTCTCTTTTTTAATTTAAGAGGCCATCTTTTTAACAATCACATGATACAATGGGATAGTGGTCAAAAGCGATGAAATAAACCCATATCAAGCCTACGCGAAATTTGTCGAAAAGATTTTTGAGATTTTATAAATATATTTGTTGAATAATTAGAAAAAATGTCGTATTCTGAAATCAAGAAAACAATAGTCACTAAAACAAGCCCCTAAGATAACATCGAACTGACCTTCACACCATCGCCACCTAAACCTGTTTACCGGAAGTACATACCTTAATTTGCCCGTACGGAGGACAAAGTGTTTCTCCTTACCCCAACCGGGGATAGAAATGGAGCCGTCCGGTTCCTACGGACAGGTCCTACGCTGCTGCAGTTTAAAAAGTGAACTGCAGTCCCTAGAGAGCAAAGTTTATAAGCATTCCCCTAATTTCGCCCATTTGATTCAATAATTGGATCATGGGCGTTTCTTTTTTCAGAACCGCATTTGTCAGTTCAACCAGCTTTGTGTCAATTTCACTAAGCATCCTATATTGTTTGGGACGCCCTCGTGAGTTGAAACCATGCCGATCCTCA
>Ga0180216_1003686_pt1 | contig 12001 bp, 14 predicted proteins | sample eDN3rd37CBELigMG_FD_128879 | JGI IMG/M metagenome (GOLD analysis project Ga0180216, IMG submission 128879) | Enriched Miracle-Growth compost microbial communities from Emeryville, California, USA - eDNA 3rd pass 37_C BE-Lig MG (version 2)... ...
CCCTCGAAATCGCACGTGACACTTGGAAAAAAGGCGACGAACGCGGCAGGGAAGCGGCAGAGGCGGCGGCGGACGAGGCGGAGGAGGAGGAGGAGGAGGAGGAGGAGGCCGGACGGGACGAGGCGGAGGAGGAGGAGGAGGAGAAGAAGGAGGCCGGCCGGGACGAGGCGGCGGAGGAGAAGCGGCGGCCGTGCAGTTCTTTGTAGGCGACGCAGTAGTGGCAGGCGGCTTCCGTCAGGGCACGCGAGTGGAAGCGACGTGCATGAAGCCCAGTTGTCTGGTCTCGTGTGCGGTTGCCATGCTGCGCCGGCGGACCACGGCGGCAGTCGGCTTGCCCGGCAAGCCGGCCTCGCCCGTCGTCGAGTACAACGACTGGGACGACGACGACGACGCGGCGGAGGGCCTGTGGGCGTCGGTCGTGCGCGAGCCGCGCTTCTGGGTCTTTACCGTCACCGTCGTGGTGGTGGTCGCCGTCGTCACCTACATCAACTTTCTGCGCTGACGGCCGGCCGTCCGAGCCGCCCAACGACCGCGACGAGGACGACAGCGATGGCTACGGCCACGGCGAGGACGGACCTCGTCCGTCCCACTCTCGGCACAAAGCACGCCACTGCGCAGCAACGGGCGCCATTTAATGCGTGTACTTTATTGTGGCCGAAAGCGTCGTACATGTTCCGAGTTACAGCACCGCGCGGAACATTTACCAGTAAACCGAATTGCATCGAGCAGGTGCGGGGTTGGTGCGATCGACTATGTACAGCGTGCGTGGTAAGACACTCGTTGTCGCCTTCCTCGGCTCCCTACTCCACCGTGACCGACTTGGCCAGGTTGCGCGGCATGTCGACCTGTGCACCGCCCGGCCCAGAAACGTACCCGGCTAGCGCCCAGGCGTCAGCGGGCTGGCGCACCCGACGACGCCGCATGGCGTCCCACGCACGTTGTAACCGCGCGCGACGGCCAAGTGGTACGAAATCAGCTGGAACGGCAGCACGGCCAGAATGCCGGCGAGGCAGTCCGCGATGGGCGGGATCTCGATGACGTGCTTCACACCCTTTAGGCTCTTGGCGTCGCCCTGTTGCGGCGTGCCAACGAAGGCAGAGCGACGCGGCAATCTCGTGCCGTTGGTCAACCGCCGCGACCCGTCCCACTTTCATAATAGTGGCCGTACCTCGGTGCAGATGACGATCGGCTTGCCGTTGCGCGCCATGATCTGCTGCAGCGCGTTCATGGATTTCTGTTCACCGGCGGCCAGCGCATCGACCCTGTTGTTCCGTGTGGTCAGTGGCGCAGTCCGCGTCGATCCAGGCAACGGGCGGCGGCCGCACCTCGTAGTAGCAGTCCCGCGGCATGATCAGCGCGACCGGCATGGTCTCGTCGACGAGGGCCAGCGGGCCGTGCTTGAGCTCGCCCGCCAGCACACCCTCGCTGTGCAGGTACGAGATCTCTTTGATTTTCTGGGCGGCAGCCCGGGCAGGCGACAGCACGACGGACGGTCGGTGCGGGTTAGCTCGTTGGGCATACTGGACTCGCCGTCCTGCCGCCGCACGCACCAGCGAGCCTTCGAGGCACGTCGCGTGCTGGTAGCCGCGGCCCATGATGAGCAGCGAGTTCTCGTTGACGAGGGTCGTGCGAACGAGCTCCTTCAGGGACTCGTTGAGGTTCAGCACGCGCTTGACCTTGTCTGTGCCGCCGCCGGGCATGCCGTGCTCGCGCGCAGCAGCAGCAGCAGCACGGTCAGTGCGCCGTTCCTTCAGTTTGCGACACAGTCGTCCGTGGTGCGTACTGGGCAGCGTGCGCAGGTCCTGAATAATCTCGTGGCGGCGCTGCGCCAGCGACACGCGGTCCTCGCCCAGCAGGAGTGCCAGCATGACCAGGACGATGTACTGCGACGTGTACGCCTGGTGGGCGCGACGCACGCGGCGCCATTGGGATGCGTGCGTCAGCCCTGCTACGGGAGCGGACGGCGCGATGGGGGGCGCGCGCGTACCTTGGTGGAGGCGACGCCGATCTCGGGGCCGGCGTTGATGTGGACGCCGCAGTGCGTCTCGCGCGAGATGGACGAGCCCACGGTGTTGGTGATGCCCACGCACAGCGCACCACGCGCGTTGCAGTAGCGCAGCGCCATCAGCGTGTCGGCCGTCTCGCCTGGGTCACGTTAGAGTCATTTGCAGGCACAACGCACGCGCTCGCTGGGTAAGGCATCGCTGCAATGGCCGCGCTCTATCGGTTACGACGGCTCGCTGCTGCTGCGCACCGGACTGGCTGATGAAGATGCACACGTCGTCGCGGAAGATGGGCGTGCGGCGGTCCAAAAAGTCGCTGGCCAGCTCCACGGTGGTGGGCGCCTCCGTCATCTCTTCCAGCAGCGCGCGCGTCTGCCCGCCCCACACGTCAGGCAAGGGCAGCCGGTGCGTGTGAGGCCCGTTTATCACCGAGGGACGCCCGTGGCGGCCGCTCCGCGTACCGCGACGCCGCTGTGGTAGCTGGTGCCGCAGGCGATGATGATGATGCGGCGCGCGCGGCGGATCGACGCGACGTGGTCCATGATGCCGCCGAGGATCACTGTGGGCGCGACGGCCCCAGCGACGCATGTTGCCAGCCCAGTTACTGCTGGTCACCGCGCACATGGCCAGCCGCGCGAGGGCGCCGTACCGCGATCGCGCTCAAAGTCGATGCGGCCGCGCATGCTGTTGACCACCGATTCGGGCTGCTCAAAGATCTCCTTCTCCATAAAGTGCTTGTACTCGCCCTTCATGATCTCGGCGATCTCCATCTCGAGCGTCTTGACCGCGCGCGTGCTCGACAGGCCGCGCTCCTTGCCCGTGTGGTACAGGCGGAACCCTACAGGCGGGAACGTCAGGCGATTGCGTGTGCCGCCGGCGGCATCAGCCACACGCGGCCGCCCGCACGCACAGGCGGCCCTCCCACGCACCGCTCGGCGAGATGTGGAGCAGGTCCGCGTCCTCAAGGAAGACGACCTGGCGCGTGTGCTCGACAATGGCGGCGGCGTCCGACGCGAGGAAGTACTCGGCGGACTGGTGCTCGGTCGGGACGTGCATGAGCGCCATGCCGAGCATGTCGCCGCCGTTCACCGGGACGGTGGTCGCCGGCGACGCCGGCAGGACGTTGATGCACTCGCTGGACGGGTGGTCCTGCTTGATGCCAAACAGGAGCGGCGAGCCGCGGCGCGCGGCAATGGCCTCCTCCGGGAAGAGCGAGCTCTTGAAGATGACGGCGTACGCGCCCTCCTGTATAGCAGTGCGAGCCAGCGTCCAGAGAGGTCCGGCTGAGCGTCAGCGGCGGGTCGCCTCAGGGTTGACAAACCCAGCGGCCGGCCACGCACCAGCTGCCGCAGGGTGGCCTTGACGACGCTGACAAAGTCGCGCGGGCCGCCGGTCTCCACCTGGCGGTCGTACACGTACTTGGCCAGCTTGGGGATCACCTCCGTGTCGGTCTCCGACTCGAACTTGTAGCCCTTGGACACCTGCCGCGCCCGTGCAGGTCGCATACGGTGGGCAGGCAGCCTGCCATCAGTCGTGCGCGCTGGCGCCGCTCGGCTCCACCGGTCGCACGCCCGACGCACCAACAGCTCCTTGAGGACATTGTAGTTGGTGATGATGCCATTGTGCACGACGACGAAGGCGTTGTCGTCGCCGGAGCGGTGCGGGTGCGAGTTGATGTCCGACGGCGGGCCGTGCGTGGCCCAGCGCGTGTGGGCGATGCCCACATGGTTATCCAGGGCCATCGTGGTCGTGCTCAGCAGCTGCGGATCGGCTGCATGCGGCCGCGACATGCCCGGGCGAGGAACCAGCGGATCTCAGTCTGTGCCTTTTTTCCTGCCCGGGACCGCGAGGGCCCCGCGTACTCGTCGCGGCGTCGCGCAGCACGCTGACGCGGCCGGTGCGCTTCAGGATGCACTGCTGCTTGTGCGCGGCGTCCCGGTCGAACGCCAGGCCTGTGGCCATCCCGAGAGAGGTCACGTGGCGGCCGGTGAACGCCGTGTACGGTCAAGGGATTCCACGCCTGGGCGCGGCGGCGCGCGTACCGGCCGAGTCATAGCCGCGGTACTCGAGCCGGCAGAGGCCGTTGAGCAGCGTGTCGACAATGACCGACTGCTGCCGCGGCTGCTTGTAGTTGAGGTAGGCGAAAATGCCTGGTGCGCATGCACGCCGCCGGCAACGATCGAAGCGCGACTGAGCCGACGCCGCTGCGGCGTGCTCGACCGGCGCCGGCGACACGTACCGCACATGGTGGCGACCGTCGATCGGGCGCACAGGCGCCAACACTCCAGCGACTGCGCGAGAGGGTGCCGGCACAGGCGCGTTGTGGCGGTCGCCCGGTTGGGGTGAGCGCCCGGTAGGGGGGAGAGCGACGGCCGCGAGCGATGGGGGACCAGTTGATCTGATGGGGCCGACGTGGCCGGGCGGCGCTGGCTCGTACGGCGCCGGCGGCGGGCGGGGCTACGTCCGTTCCAGACACGCGCCGGCGTACGGCTGCCCTGCCCGCCTTGCAGCGGCGCGCCGCCCATACACGCCAACCGGCGGGCTGGCCGGCCATGGCCAGCGTTGCTGGGGCCATCGTGGCGCCGACGCCACCAGGCACCGGTGTACGGGCGGCGGTTTGTTGGGCGTGCCGGGCTCGTGACGGTGGCGGGGTGCGGCCGCTGGCTTGCCTCTATGGAACCCACACAGCGCCGGGCGCGGTGCCGGCCCCGCCCGCGTCATTCGGCCCCATACGCGGCGTAGTCACCGTGGACGTGGGGTCCCAAGTGGTGGGCGCGCGTCTCCGAGGTGGGCGCGCGTGAGGCGGGGCGGGCCGCCGTGCGTCGTTCGTGCCGGCCTCGCCCACGTCAACACGCGGTGTTCGCGCCAAAACGTTTCGCGCCAAAAAACTCTGCCGCAGAATCGCGAATGTTCTGAAATGCGTTTGGAACAACCATGCGCGCCCACTGCGGACCCTCGCGCGTGCGGGCTCGCTAGCATGGCAGCATGCATGCAGGCTACAGCGAGCATACGCACACGACTTGGATGGAGGTGGATCGTCCCCTGGATGCACGCGCTGGGGCATGCACATCGACTAGCCCCGCGACTGGGCTCGCACGCATGCACGCATGTACGCTGGTCGACGTCCGCTGTGCTTCCCCCAGACCACGTACGCGTGCCCGGCGACCCATGCGCATGCAGTCCGCCGGGAGAGAGGTCAATGGCGGCCTTCAATCCAAGGCGCTCGACACCCGCACCCAGCTGTCCATGCATGCTAGGCGCTGCCACACGATCGTTTCAGAAATCCCGCGCCGCCTCGATCCTGCAAAGAGCCCAATGCGCACCCTGTCCGTGTGGGCCTGCCGGTACGACCGCGCATGCATGCTCATACCGGTAGTCCCTATTGGTATCGGTATATTGACGCTAAAGGAAACTCGAGCGCCATGCGCCACAGACTACAGGGCATTCCATGATTATGGTCTAGTGCGAGTCGTGCGTGCGCGCGCGGTCAGGGGCGCCGCCCTCGACGTGTGCGCTGTCTGGGCGGCGCGGATCTAGAAAAGGCGCTTAGACGCCAGCAGCATGTCGCCGTGACAGCGCCCCTCAGTTAAGCCCAATCAAGGAAGGGCGCCGGCCTTGCCAGCGTGGAACGGCCGGGCGGCCGCGCCACGGCAGCTGGGAACCACGCGAGCGCGCTGACCCACGGGCCCGGCCGCGCCACGCCGCACGCGGCGAGACGCTACACCATGGCGGCGGCCGCCCCGCTGGCGGGCGGCGGGGGGAGGCCCGCCCGGACAGCGTCAGCATCGTGTGCGTCGGCGTCTCGGCGAGACGGCGGGCGGTGGGCGGCACAGTGCGCACGCTGGCGCGACAGAGGCCGCGGACGCCACGTCGGTCGAGGCCGGGAAGAAGGTCGAGCGGGGGCGGGCCGCGAGGGGCGGCGCGGGGTCCGGACGAGCGGCGGCACGAGGACGACGCGGGCCGCACCCCCGGGAAACGCCGGGCACGCCTGGCTGGAAACGCTGACGAGGCACGGCTGCGCAACAACGGCCGCGGCTCAGCTGGAAGTACGGCGACGGACGCACGGGACGGACGCGAGGCGCGCACTGAAGCCGACACGAACCCTGGGCAGTGCCTAGAGAGCACACGCCCAACCCAACGGACCTGCGCCGCGACGGTGGTGGTGGACACGCCGGACCCGCGCGCTGGACGGCCAGGCATTGCGGTCGGGGGCCCTTCCGGGCCGAACCGCCGTCCCCCTGGCGCAGTGACTCTCGCCACCCGGCAAGGTGCGACCCGGCCGCGGGCGGCTGCGCCGGACCGCAGACTGCCGCGCCTCGAAGCTTACGCGCGCTGGCGTGCCTGCACCGAGTCCCTCGGCCGCCATGGCAGGAGCGGGCGGCTGCCATGGCCATGCAGCGCGACACGGCCATGGCGCGCCCACACACGAAGCGGCGACCAGGCCGGACAAGGCTACGCAGCGCGTGGTGGCTGCTGCTGGTAGGCGCGGCGGCGGCCACGGCGGGCGTGCGGCCGAGCGCCGCGCAAGGTGCGGCGCCAGGGTCAGAGCGCGCCGGTCACGAGCGCCCAGGGCGATTAACGTGGCCGTCGCCACGTCTCGGATGGCGTGCCCACCGCAGGCGCGACGGCGCCGCCGTCGAACCCCGCCAACCCATCCAACAATGGCTACTTCCCGCCGTCCCTGCCGCCGACGCCGGTGCCCAACAACCCGGCGCTGCCGAACCCGCCGGCGGACCTGAACATCTGGGCGCGCGTCGAGTACGACAACTTTGGCTACAAGTTCAACGGCCGAACCTTTGAGCGCGTCGGCTTCCTCGCCGGCGTCAACTTGGGTGTTGGCAAACCCGGCTTTGACCCGGGCGAGCAGGCGCTCATCGCGTACGTACTGCGCCGGGAGGAGTGAAGGATGTGCGGCGCCCCGGGCTCACCCACGCACTGGCCCGCCCGCGCGCGCGCCATGCGGACGCCGCGCGCACAGCGACGACTACAAGCGCTACTTCAACTACATGAAGGAGCTCAACGCCAACACGGTGCGCATCTACACGACGCTCTCGCCCGACTTTTACGCGAGCCTGAAAGAGTTCAACGACGCCGAGATGGCCGCCGGGCGCAAGCCCCTCTTGGTGCTGCACGGCATCTGGTCGCCCGAGGAGGAGCTGAACGACGACGAGGCCGGCACCGACGCCTTCCGCACGGACCTGACCAACCACTTTTACCGCAACATCGAGAGCGTGGTGGGCGCAGTCCACGGCGCGGGCTACTTTGAGGTGCGGCGCGCGCGCACGCGCGCCGACCTGCCGTCCTGGGGCGCGCGCGAAGCGGGGGCGCTCACGCCCGTCGCGGTGCTCGGCGCCCCGCCCTGGCGTCTTGCGCGCACAGCACCTGAACCACAAGAAGGAGCTGTACACGGCGGACGTGTCAAAGTACGTGCTCGGCTGGGTGCTCGGCACCGAGTGGTGGGAGCGCGTGGTCAACGTCACGAACGTGCTGCACAACGGCATGCCGCCGTTCCGCGGCACCTACGTCGAGGCGACGCCGGCCGCCAGTCCCTTTGAGAACTGGCTCGCCATGATGCTGGAAAAGGTGCGCGGCGGCCGGTGCCCGTGGAGGCGGTATCCCACGGGCACGACGCTGACCCACCACCGCTCCCAACGGGTGCGCGCCCCGTGCGCCCCCTTGCCAGCTGGCGCAAGAGGACATGAAGTACGGCCGGTCGCAGCACCCGCTCACGTTCACCAACTGGGTGACGACGGACCCCATCGTGGCGCCGCTCGAGCCCGAGGCGCCCGAGTCGTACGAGGACTGGATGTCGGTCGACGCGACGCACATCCGCGTGACGGGCAACTGGCACGCCGGCTACTTTGTCAACTTCCACGCGTACCCGTACTACCCCGACTTCCTCAACTACCCGTGGACCGCGTTCCCGGTGCAGGTGCGCGACTACAACTTCCCCGAGGTGAAGACGCCGGAGGACCCGTACGCGACGTACCTCGAGCTGCTGCACGCCCACTTCCCCGGCTACCCGATCGTCATCACCGAGGTCGGCCTGCCCACGTCGTGGGGCACCTCCAAGTTTGGCTTTGCCGGCCGCAACCACGGCTTCCTCAACGAGACCGACGCGGGCCACAAGATGGCCGCCGTGTGCAACCTCATCTACGACCGCGGCTACGCCGGCGTGATGGTGTTTGCGCTCACCGACGAGTGGTTCAAGAAGAACTGGAACAACCTCAAGATCGACTACAACCGCAAGGCGTGGCACAACGTCTACTCGTCCGAGCAGTTCTTTGGCCTCGTCGCCGTCGAGCCCCAGACGCCGATCACCATCGACGGCATGATGGACGACTGGGCGGGCATCCCGCCGCTCTACTCGACCACCGTGGGCGGCGGCGGCGCGGACGCCGACGGCGGCGGCGCGCCGACGCAGGTGGACATCGACTACATGGCCGTTACGCACGACGCGGCCTTTGTCTACGTCGTGCTGCGCAAGCCCAACAACCAGGCGTGGACCAACACCGACCACCTGATCCTGTCCTTTGACGGCGTGCCCAACCAGGGCTCGTCGTCGTGGATCACGACGACCGGCGCCGTCTTCCGGCACAACTCGGACACGCTGCTCCAGCTCACCGCCGGCACGATGTACCTCTTCGTGCACACGGCCAACGACTTTTACCTGCGCGCGTACGGCGCGTGGCTCGAGACGGAGCTGGAGGACCCCGACGGCCTGGCCGGCGACACGCGGCACTTCAACGTCATGCGCCTGCTCACCAAGATCCCGGCCTACATCGGCAAGGGCGCGCTCAAGGTCTTCTCGGACTACACCGTCCAGTGGGCCGGCGACCTGCTGATGGGCACGACGCAGATCATGGACGACAACTTCAACAACCTCGCCGCGTGGGCGGCCAAGGGCGCCGTGCTCGAGGTGCGCGTGCCGTGGATGGCGCTCGGCTTCTCGGACCCGTCGCAGCACCTCAACTACGCCATGACCGCGCAGGGCCTCAAGCTCAAGATCGCCAACCGCCCGAGCCCCGGCATCTCCGTCCAGCCGCTGCTGCTCAGCCAGCAGGGCGCCCAGTCGCCGTCGTCGCAACCGTTCACCTACATCTGGGACAAGTGGCTGTACACCTGCTTCTGCGAGCGCTACAAGCACGGCGCCGGCGCGATCAAGTCCATGTTTGCGCACCTCCGCTCCGACAAGCAGGTGCCGTACGACCCCTCGACGATGATGCGCCGCGACTACCAGCACTGCGAGTGCGTCGACCCGTACGCGATGCTCTTCCCGTACAAGTCGTGGTACATCGCCATCGCGGTGATCATCGTGACCGCCTTCCTCGGCTACGCCGGCCTCGTGCGGCCGCTGATCGAGCGCCTCCTGCCGTTCATGACGCCCTCCTCGATCAACACGCCCGCCGCCGACGGCCGCCGCAAGCTGCAGTTCCTCGCGCTGCTGCTCTTCCTCGCCACCGCCGGCACGTTCTTCACCGTGTGGTTCCTGCGTGGGCAGCCCAGCATCATGCAGATGCTGCTCCAGTTCTCCGACACCACCGACCTGTCGTCCACGGGCTTCTTCGTGCTCTACATGTTCCTCCTCACGTGGGACTCGCTCGAGCTGCTGCTCGGCGTGCTGTTCATCCGGTGGAAGGACCCGCCGCCCAAGCTCGTGCGCGACGCGGACGTACGTGGACGCGCGCGCCACCCCTGCTGGGTGGACGGGGCAGAGCACGCAGGCTCACGGCTGCGGTAGGTTCGACGGAGCGGGCAGGCGTGGCGGCGCCCCACAGGACGACGACCTCGACGACGACTCGCAGGAGACGCTGCCCGAGGCCGCGGGCGGCGGTGGCGGCGATGGCGCGCAGACCGCCGCGCCGCCGGCGCAGGGCCCCGTGAGCGCCAGCGCCAAGGCCGCCGCGGCGACGCTGGGCATCCAGGCGATCGAGTCGTCGGCGTCCATGCCGCTCAAGGGCGCCCATATCAACAGCACCGACACGTACCTGAAGAGCGGCACGATGTCGTCCTCGTCGTCGTCGACGCCGCCGCTGCCCGGCGTGCTGCCGCCCGACTCGTACGCGGTTAACATGCCCAAGAACGACCCCGCGGCCGACATCCGCAGCAAGTTCTTCTTCATCGTCGCGTGCCACAACTCGGCGGCCAAGATCCGCGCCACCGTCGAGCACCTGCTCAAGCATGTGCCGCCGCGCCAGATTGTCATCGCCGACAACGGGTCCACGCCGTGCGTGCGCCGGCCGGGTGCGGGGGCGCAGCGCGCGGCCGGCCACTCACCGCTTTGTGCGTGCGACAGCCGTGGGCCGCGTCACGCGCGCGCAGGAAGCAAATCAAGGCGTCGCGCAAGCTCTGTGAAAAGATCAGCGAAGAGTACAAGGCCAAGCACCCCGAGTACCGCAGCACCGGCGTCAACTACGGGCACATCAGCGAAGGTGCGCGCGGGCGCCGCCCCAGCCGCCGCCACCCCAGCCGCCGCCCCAGCCGCCAAGAACCGACGTGCTGACCGCGCGCGCCCGCAGTGGCGCTCCCTGTTGTGCACGGTTCGCCAGGGTGCAAGACGCTGGCGCAGCTGTCGGCCGCGTACAACCTGCTGGAGCACGCCGAATTTGTGACGCTGCTCGACGACGACACGCTGCTGCCGGAGGAGTGGAACATCGACCAGATCATCGGCCTGTTCATGCGCGACCCCGGCGTCCAGTGCGTCGCCTACCCGCTGCGCGCGGCAAACCGCAACACGTCGCTGTGCCAGATGGAGGACATTGAGTACCTCGTCGCCGGGTTCATGAAGGTGCGCGGCGGCCGCGTGGCCCCCCTTCCCCTGCTCGGGCCGGCTGCGCACGGTGCGCTGACCCGCCCCCGCGGCTAGAGCGGCGTCCGGGCGGCGGCGGGAAGGTCGTGCAAGCGCGCCTGGGCACGGCGCTCTTTGCCTCGGGCGCGTTCAACACGTGGCGCACGCCGATCATTGTGGACATTCTCTTCCGGCACGATACGATGCACAACGGCGACGACCTCCAGCAGGGCCTGCTGCTGCACTCGCTCGGCGGCAAGCCGCAGTTCCTCCGGCCGGACCTGCTGCACGCCGGCAACTACAAGGTCGAGGTGTCCGACATCCTCATCTCGACGGACGTGCCGGTCCACTGGGCGCACTGGCGCGACCTGTACCCGAGCTGGATGCCGCGCAAGTGGGCGCCCAAGGTGCGGCCGGGCGCGACGCCCCTGGCTGACCGTTGGTGCGCAGCGGGGCTCATCGCTGCGCGCTCGTGCCGTTCGGGTGCGAGAGCCACTCATCTACAGAGCTGCAACTGCGGCGAGCCGTCGCTCTTCCACCAGCGCGCCAAGGGCTGGGACGTCTCGCGCCACCGGTTCTTCTTCAAGTACCTCAAGATGGTGGTCAGCTGGCGCACGTTCACCTACCGCGGCCTGTGCGCCCGCGCGTTTGCGCTGCACGACATGGCGCTCATCCTCAACGACTGGGTGTCGCTGATTTACACCATTGTCATCTTTGTGATCATGGAGGAGCGCATCCTCATCTTCCACGGCCTCATCGGCGCGTGGGCGTTCCAGGTGCGCTCCGCAGCCGATCCGATGACGTGCGTGGGGCTGGCAGTGGGCTGATGCCCTGCGCGCGCGAGCCGGCGAGCCTCCGTGGCGGTGGGGCCGCAGATGATCGTGTACTCGCTCTTCAACATGATCGTGCTGATGCCCAAGGGCCTAGACGTGTGCAGCGAGGTCATCGTGCTCTTTCCCATCATCTACAAGCTGCCGTGCATTTTCATGCTGCGCTTCTACGCCATGCTGTACAATCTGTTCTACTACGTGCCGTTTGTGCGCAACAAGGTGCGGCCCCGCGCGGCGCCGCGCTCGGACCTCGCCGGGTGCGTTACTAATACCGCGGTGGGCTGCACGGGCGGCGGTGGCGGCTTGGGGGGCGGGGGGCGGGGGGGGGCAGCAAACGGTGCGGGAGCGGCTCAAGGTGGGCGACAAGAAGCCCGTCGAGA
>Ga0180216_1003687_pt1 | contig 12001 bp, 7 predicted proteins | sample eDN3rd37CBELigMG_FD_128879 | JGI IMG/M metagenome (GOLD analysis project Ga0180216, IMG submission 128879) | Enriched Miracle-Growth compost microbial communities from Emeryville, California, USA - eDNA 3rd pass 37_C BE-Lig MG (version 2)... ...
CGTCGCTCGGAGGCCTTGTATTCAGTCCGCTGAGGATGTCTTCGGACAGAAGATTGGCAAGGGTCAGGGCCGTCGCGGTCGCCGCCGCAAAGGCCGCTGCAACGAGCCCGGCAGCGGCCAGATACGTGAACACCATCGGAAGACCAGCGGCAATCGGCAACGCCAGAATGACGCTATCCCGGTCGAAGTTGACGCTTGTCATTGCCAATTGAGTGCCACGGGTCCCGATCTCGGCAAAGCCCTGCGCGTTCAAGGCTGCCAGCCATTGTGGTGGCGCCGCAATCGAGGCGCCGACGACATCGAGAAGATAATGCCGCAGGAAGACCGCGACAGTGGCGCAGGTCAGCATGATGATGCCGAAGAAGAAGGTTGCCCAACCAAGCGACTTCCGCGCCTCGTAGACGCCGGGAGCCGTCGCCATACGCGGCAGCAGCCAGGGAGCCGCAGCCACACCGGCCATTGTCGATAAAGTCGCCATAACATAAGCCAGCGGCGAGATCGCGCCGAACGGATCAGAGAAACGCTTTGCAATCGGCTGCAAGGCGTCGCCCGGCAGATGCAGCGTGAGAAACGACTGAACGACAACCGGCAGGCCCTGAATTGCTTCGGCACGGCCTATCCCACGAACTACCGGGCCCTGGCTCAGTTGCGGAAACGGGAGATAACCGAGCAGCACGGCGATCGTGGCGACGGGCACAAAGAGGGCCGCTGCAGTGACAATCGCGGAGGCGACATTGCTCCACGTCAGCGAGCGCATGCCGCCCAGCACGATGCCAAAGAGCACCGCGAAAACCATGATCATCATGGAAACAGGCTGACTGCTGTCGGAGAGCCACGCGACTACCCGTGAGCCCACACTCAGCTCGGCCGCGAGCATCAGGAGCGTTGGCACGGCGAGCAACGCGGCTGACACGACCCGAAGCATGCTGCTATCGAAGCGCCGGCCAAGGTAGGTAGGTATCGTGAAGGTGCCGAACTTGCGCAGAAACGGCGCGAGCAGAACGGCCGTGACCACGAAGCCGGCGAGGGCTCCGTTGACGAGCCAGAGACCGTCATAGCCGATGATGAAGAGCATGCCGGTGAAGCAAGCAATGCCCGTGGCACCGAATGCCGAAATGGCCAGGCCGATGCCGCAATAGACCGCCGGCACACGGCGGCCCGAGGCAAAGTACTCAAGGGAATCGCGCGTGTAACTTGCGATGCCGAGGGCGACGATCATGGACAGCACGCCAACCAGCATGGTTGCGCGCATCAGCAGATCGTCCGCACCGAGTTGCTCGAACATCATCAGCATCAGCACGAGCGCGGTAAAGGCGCTGGCAAATATGGCAAAGTAGGTGCCAAGGCGCGGATTGATCAGGCGGGCGCGAGGCGTGAAACTCATGATCGTTCTCTCCGCCAGACGAATTTGAAGCTCGAATTGATGGGATAGCGGCGGTTCTGCCGTTCGTAACGACGCGATCCCGCGGTGGCCGGCCAGACCTCTGCGGCAGACACGTCAGTTATCCTCATGGGCCCCGTGCCAATGATCAATCGCATCCTGGCGATTGACGAAGCTTGCCACGGTAACGAGGGCAATGATCACCAGCCCATGCAGAGTCAGGAAGTATCCAAGCGGAAAACCAAGGAATTTGTTGTGGTTAAGCCCCTCGGCATAAAGCGGCAGAACGATAATCACGACCAGAAATGGGACAAGGCTGGCCAACATCTGCCATTTCGTATGACGCCAATAGGGCTTGCGTTCCTTGCGATCCATCATTGTTGTTACCTGCGGGGATCCTGATATTTGCCGTCGAGTCCATGTGCCATCACGCAGTCTAACAGGTTTGCAAGCGTATCCGGTTATTGCGTATTGGAACTATCACCTGCTTAAGTAGCGGCATGTGTCAGATGTAAGACGCGTATCGAGACTCATGGGCATAGGGCGGCAAGCAGTGTCGGGCCTTGAGCTCGATATCGACGGGTCGCAAACTATCAGTTGTTCACTCGGCACGAGGTCGTATTCGAGAAGCACATGCCAGCCCATAGCTTCATCATCGTTGACGATCATCCGCTTTTTCGTGACGCGTTGCGCGAATCGCTGAGTGCGGCCTTTGACTGTACGATCGAGGAGGCCGGCTCGCTGGACGAGCTCAGCACGCGTCTGCTGCCCAACCCGGCCGTCGACCTCATTCTGCTCGACCTGTCGATGCCGGGTGTCCAGGGCCTTTCGGGGCTGCTTTTCCTGCGCGCGCAATTCCCGGAAACCCCCGTGGTTGTCTGCTCTGCAAGCGAGGAGCCGGCGACCATCCGCAAGTGCATCGAATTCGGTGCCTCGGGGTTCATCGCGAAGTCCCAGCCTGCAAGCGCCATCCACGAGGCAGTGGCGAAAGTTCTTGGTGGTGAAGTATGCGTTCCATCAGGCATCGACCTCGACGCCAATCGTGATAAAGCGAGCGCCGAACTGTCAGCACGGCTTTCGACACTGACGCCGCAGCAGGTGCGCGTTCTCATGATGCTTGGCGAAGGTCTCCTGAACAAGCAGATTGCCTACAGGCTGTCGGTCTCCGAGGCCACGATCAAAGCGCATGTCTCGGCGATCCTGCAGAAACTTGGCGTGGATAGCCGGACCCAGGCGGTCATCGCCATCAACAGGATTGATGAAGGTCTCTGGCGGCAGCCAGCGCCCTGATCCGCTCGGCATCTTTCACACGGCGGATTGAGCCTGCAGCAAAAGGCGTGTCATCATGGCACGCAGGGCGGCCGTTTTCACAGGCTTGCGCAGGATCGCGCAGCCAGCCTTCCGTACTTCATTCTCAACCTCTGCCGAATGATCCGCCGTGATGACGATGGCAGGCGTATCATGGCCGAATTTTGCCCGGATCGCTGTGATGGAGTCCAGACCCGTTCCAGCATCCAGATGATAATCGGCGAGGATCATATCGGGCCGCACAGGCATCGCCTCTGCCGCCTCGAGAGCCGTTGCCGTGCTCATGGCCGTGGTCACCCGGCATCCCCAGCCGTTGAGAAGCGTTTCCATGCCGGCGAGAACGGCGTGCTCGTTGTCGATGCACAGAACGAATGCGCCTTCCGGCGAGCCGGACTTGCGGACAGTTTCAGGCTGCTCGGGCTTGTCACCGGCTGGTTCAGCCAGCGGCACAACCACGGAAAATACAGAACCCTTGCCAACTTCGGACTTCAGTTCCAACGGGTGGTTCAGCATCAGGCAGATGCGCTCGACAATCGATAGTCCAAGCCCCAGTCCGTGTTCACCGCCGTCGGATCCTTCAAGGCGCTGAAACTCACGGAAAATCAGTTTGCGCTTGTCCTCGGGAATGCCGGGGCCCGTATCGTGCACCTGCAGCAACGCCATTCCCTTGTGCCGGCGCAAACCCAGAACGACGGTGCCGCTGCGCGTATACTTCACGGCGTTCGAGACGAGATTCTGCAGAACCCTGCGGAGCAGGCGGCGATCCGATCGTACCCAGGCGCGCGTTGCCAGGATCGTCAGGGTGAGCCCCCGCTCGCGAGCGACCGGTTCGAATTCCAGCCTGAGCTGTTCGAAGATATCGGACAGCGCAAAGTCTGTGATGTTGGTCTCGAAGCGGCGCGCATCCATGCGAGAGATCTCGATCAATGTGGAGAATATCTCTTCCACCGCATTGAGAGACGCATCCACGTTGCGTACCAGCTTGATCTGCTGTGCTTCCAGCGCGCACTCCGACAAACTCTGCGCATACAGCCGGGCCGCGTTCAGGGGCTGCATGATGTCGTGGCTGGCGGCGGCAAGAAAACGCGTCTTGTCCAGATTGGCTTCGTCCGCCTTGGCTTTTGCTACGGCAAGCGCGGCATTCACTTCAAGCAGCTCGGCGGTACGTTCCCGTACACGCCTTTCCAGCGTCTCATTGGCACGCGCAAGTGCAGTTGCAGAGGCTATTCTATCCGTGACATCCGAGTAGGTCGTAACGATACCACCCTGCGGCATCGTACTGGTGCGGACTTCAACAATCCGCTTCCTGCTGCCCAACCGCTCCTGGAAGGTGCGATGCGTCACGGCGAGATTGAGGAGCCGCTGGCCGACTAGGACCTTGGAGTCGCCAGGGCCAAAATCACCACGTTTTGCCAACTCCTCAAGGATGCGATCCAGTGGCGTGCCCACGACACAAAGTGCTGCCGGCAATTCGAGGATTTCGCGGAACTGCCGGTTCCAGCAGATCAGGCGCATATCCTTGTCGAACACGCTCAGGCCGTCACGCACCTGGTCGATGGCTGACTGCAGAAGGTCGCGGTTGTAGTGCAGCGCTTCGGAGGCGTCATCGAGGAGGCGAAGCGCATTCTGACCCGTGACGTTGGCGCGTCCCAGAAGGAGCGCCAGCACCAGGCGCGACGACGCGGCGCCAACGGAGCTTGCCAGAAGACGCTCTGCGAACCGCATGATCTGGATGTCGGCCCTGGCATTGGGGTTCAGCGTTATCCCATTCATCGACGCATAGTCGGCAAACGATCGCGCGGCTCGTTCTTCGCCCAGATAGCGTGCAACAGCGTTCTGCAAATCCTCGATGCTGATCGGAGAGCGCCACATCCGATGCGAGCCTGGAGAATGCAGCGTCGAGCGGAACTGTTCGTCGCTCAGGAATTGCTGGGCCTGGACGCGCTCAATCGGGGTAGGCGCGCGCAGCAGTGAAACCATGACGTAAGCGGCGACATTGGCACCGAGGCTCCACAGCACCCCGTGCGTCAGCGGCTCGAATTCCAGGAAGAACAACGATTGCGGGCGCAGGATGGTGAGGCCGAACGGGCCGTCTTCGAGGATCCCCGGCGCAACCAGTCCGGCTTTGGCAATCCACGGCAGCAGCAGTGTATAGCCCCAAGTGAGAAACCCGACAGAAATGCCGGCAAGAGCCCCGCTACTGGTGCCGTTGCGCCAGATAAGGCCGCCGAAGAAGGCTGGAGCCAGCTGGGCGATGGCGGCAAACGATACAAGCCCGATGGCTGCAAGCCCCTGCGATTCGCCCAGCGCGCTGAATACGAGATAGGCGAGAAACAGCACGACAATGATGGCGACGCGGCGGATCGTCAGCAGCAGCCCCGCCATGTCGCCGTGGGCGACGATATCGGCAACGTGGTAGCGGACCAGCAACGGGATGATCACGCCGTTCGACAGCATGATTGCGAGCGCGATCGATTCAACGATAACCATGGCTGTGGCAGCCGAGAGCCCCCCAATGAAGGCGATCAGCGAGATCCACTTGGCGCCAGCGCTCACAGGGAGGGAGAGCACGTAGAAGTCAGGATCGCCGCCCCGGGGCAACAGCAACAGTCCGCTCGCCGCCAAAGGTATGACAAACAGGTTGATCAGAACGAGATAGAACGGGAACAGCCACGCTGCACGGCGCAGCTCGGATTCGGAATTGTTCTCGACGATGGCCACGTGAAACTGGCGCGGCAGCAGCACAATGCAGACGATACTCAGCAGAGTGACTGTGAGCCAGGTGTCACCGTTAAAGCCGCGGCTGAAGATTTCCGTGATTTCGCTATGCGCTGCCGCCTGAGCAAGCAGGGCCTGCGGTCCGCCGGCCATCGCGAACAGGACAAAGATACCAACCGCCAGGAACGCCGCCAACTTGACGAGGGACTCGGTGGCGATTGCGAGTATCAACCCCTGCTGGTGTTCGGTCGCGTCGCCGTGACGTGTCCCGAACAGGATGGCAAACGCGGACAGGCCGACCGTGATGAGGAACGCCGTATCGTTGAAAATCGACCGGGGCCTCGCGATCGGCACCAGCGAACTGTCCCCGATGAGTGTCTCCATCGTGACCGCAATCGCTTTCAACTGCAGCGCGATATAAGGAAGCGATCCGACAACCGAAACCAGCGTGACGAGAGCGGCCACTGTCTGGCTCTTGCCGTAACGGGCGGCGATGAAGTCGGCGACAGAGGTGAGATTCTGGCTTTTCGCGACCCGCACGATCCGCATCAGGATTGGCAGGCCCAGGGTGAACATCAGGATCGGACCGAGATAGACAGGCACGAAGTCGTAGCCAGTGCGGGCTGACAGGCCGACGCTGCCGAAGTAGGTCCAGGACGTGCAGTAGACGGCGATCGACAGCGCGTACATCAGAGGACGTCCGCCGCTGCCGGGGGGAGAGCGAAGCAACACGCGATCCCCGAGCCAGGCAATCACGAACAGGCCACAGACATAGCCCAGGGCAACTACGATGATCATCGTGGCATCGAGCACGACTGTTTCTGGCTCCGCAAACGAACTCCAAATGCCCGAAGCCTTCGCGTTCGTGCCCGCTCGCCCCAGTTCAACCGGCGGCAGGCACCATGAGGCCCATCGCTAATGTGACAGGATGACACATGGTTTGTCTACGACCTGTGTACGGCCTAATTGCCGGACAGGCTCCAGGTGACAGCCGCACGGGAACCAATGTCCCTGCAAAGATTTTCCATAAGCGGCAATTGCCGGAACAATGCCTGGCTTACCCAACCAGTCAGCTGCCCGCACAACATCACGGCGTTGCCGCCATTGCTGACCTGCCGTATAAATGACGGGGTTGTTCAGGGTTCGGATCGGCCGCAATTTGTGGTTTCGGGCCTTGCCAGCACTTCATGAAGCCGCGCCGCGACGAGGATTTTTGAAATGGGAATAATCCAGGAGTTTCGCGAATTCGCGCTCAAGGGCAACATGATCGACATGGCTGTCGGCATAATCATCGGCGGCGCATTCGGAACGATCGTGTCGTCGCTGGTCAACGATATCATCATGCCACCCATCGGACTGTTGCTGGGCGGCGTCGACTTCTCCGATATCAAGTTAACGCTCAAGTCTGCCGAGGGCGGGGCCGAACCCGTGACGATGAACATCGGGCTCTTCATCAACAATCTCATCAGTTTCCTGATCGTCGCGCTTGCAGTCTTCATGCTCGTCAAAGCCGTCAACGAGGTGCGCAAACGGTTCGAGAAGCAGAAGGAACATGAGCCTGCAGCTCCGACGCCGACCGAAGCCCTGCTGGCAGACATCCGGGACGAACTCCGCAAGCGTTCCTGATGCAGCGATGCGCCGCCTGACGGGACAGCTCGCGCCTGACCGAAAGGGGTGATAAACGGGCCTCAAGAGCAGCTGCCACCGCCAAGCACGCAAAATTCGGCGCAATGCCGGTGGCACAGCTTGACTGAGCCCTTATCGAACATGCCGCCATCAGCGCTCGCCGCTTCGGCCAGCGATCTGCCCATTTCGAAGTTCGCACCGTACGGCAGCAACGTGCAGGGCAGGACCACGGGCGCTGCTGCTCCCTTGCGCTTCACAACCATGCGCGATGTCGCGCACATCATATCGTCGGGGGACTTTTTCAGAATCGACCAGCAGCGTGTCGAGATTTCGGGAACGCTGTCGCGTTCCTCCATTTCGGGAAACAGCATCAGTTGCGCAGGATCGCTGGCATCAATCTGCCAGCTGTGGGCGGCGATGAGGCGTGCGTAGCCCCGACGAACGTCGTCTTCGCTCTCACCCCAGCGCATGCGCCCGGCAAGTGCCGTCCTGATACCCTGATCCCGAAGCCAACTGAGGCCTGTGATCGCAGGTATCCAGGTATTTGCCCCACGCTCCTCCTCATGGTGAACCTGCGAATAATGATCGAGGCTGACGCGCACGACCAGGCTCGGGCCAAATCGCCGCCGAAGGTCGACCAATCCCGATTTGATGCGGGGGCGCTGCATGGGAGCCATCGCATTGGTGAGAACCAGAACAGCAAAACCCTGACTGAGCGCGTCTTCCAGCAGGCCCAGGATATCCGGGTTCATGAACGGCTCGCCGCCGGTAAAACCAACCTCGCGTGTGCCGATCTTCTTTGCTTCGATCAGGAAAGGAGCGGCCTCCTCCCTCGTCAGATAGACAAGCGCCTCGTTCGTGGGGCTCGATTCGATGTAGCAGTTGCGGCAGGTGATGTTGCAAAGCGTACCGGTGTTGAACCACAGGGTATCAAGACTTTTCAGAGGGACGCGGGCACGCGGTTCGCCCGTCGCGGTAAGATCAGGATTGGTAAATCTGGCCGATTGGCCCGGAGAAGCGGGGGCGTCCAGTATTGTTGACAATTCGGGCCGTCCTTATCCCTGTCGCAGCAGCGCTGAGCCGTCATCATGTAGAACCGTCGAGCCGGACTGATGCTCATGATGGTACATTTCTACCATGTTCGCGATCTGCTCCGGCATCACAAACGCATCAGGCGATTGTCTGCATTCCCGTGGCCACACCCTCGCAAGCCCTCTTTTCCAGCAACCGCCGCCGTGCTAGATCATGCGGCTGGTGAGTGCGGGCGTAGCTCAGTGGTAGAGCATCTGCTTCCCAAGCAGAAAGTCGTGGGTTCGATCCCCATCGCCCGCTCCATTCCACAATGGAAAACCAGTCAGAATGCGCTGGCCGTCGGCCGCACGATAATCTCGTTAACTTCGACATCATCGGGCTGCTCAATGGCATAGGCGATAGCCCGTGCGATGGCATCGGGCTTCAGCGATGCGTTGCGCAGTTCCCCAAGCATCTGCCGGGCTCCGTCATCGGAAATATCGTCGCCGAGTTCGGTTGCGACCACGCCCGGAGAGATGATGGTTACGCGCAGGTCCGGGTTCTCCTGACGCAGACCTTCAGAGATCGCCCATACTGCGTGCTTCGTGCCGGAGTAAACGGCGCTGGTGGGCGCCACCAGATGTGCGGCAATGGAGGCAACGTTGATGATCTGGCCCGAACTGCGCGTTTTCATATCGGGCAGCACAGCAGCAATGCCGTAGAGTACGCCGCGGATATTGACGTCGATCATGCGATCCCACTCATCGACCTTCAAGGCAGTCATCTGCGAGAGCGGCATCACTCCGGCATTGTTGATCAGAACATCGACGGGACCGAACTCGGCTTTGGCGAACTCCACGAACGCGGCCATGTCCTCGCGCCTTGTGACATCCAGCGAACGATAGCGAGCTTCGCCGCCGCGAGAGTTTATGGTGGCCACCAGCTTTTCGAGACGGTCGGTGCGGCGCGCCCCAACAACGATCCTGCCACCGCGCTCAGCCAGCAGCTCTGCAGCCGCTTCGCCGATGCCGCTGGATGCACCCGTGACTGCAATCACCTTGCCTTTGATCGTGCCCATGAATTCTTCCTCCTTGCCTCGCGAAACTGACGCTGCACTGATAAGAGGAAAACCGGACTACAGACCTCGCGAGCGATAAAGGCCCTGAACCGTACCTGATCTTCTCCAGATATGTATCCTGATCGTGGCCGCCGGGTATGACCGGCATGAATCAATACAAAGTGATCTGGACATTATTGGAGCATCGGTTGCTTCAGCCGGTTTTTATATTCGGTTTGCGTGTGTCCGATATACGCCGTAAAAAGCGAACGCTGCCCGTCATCGTCCTGGGACGATGACGGGCAGCGGAACTGGGGCGTGCACTGTCAGAGTGGTGACTCTCAGGCCGCGTGCGTGTTTGTAAGGAAGCCCTGTGCGCTCTTGCGCAGTTCGTCGGCCTTCAAGCTCAGATTTCTCACCGCAGCCAGCATCTGTTCTGCAATCGCTTCGGTCGATGCGGCCGCCTCGCTCAGCCCCACGGTGTTGGCTGCAACGTCCGTCGTACCCTGAGCTGCTTCCTGTACGTTGCGCGCGATCTGGACGGTTGCAGCATCCTGCTCTTCAGCCGCTGCCGCGATGATTGTCGCAATCTCATCCATCGACTTGATGATGTCGCTGATGGAGCCGATCGACGTCACCGCTTCAGCAGTCGAACTCTGAATATCGTCGATCTGGGCGCTGATCTCGCTGGTAGCCTTGGCCGTCTGGTCGGCGAGCGATTTCACTTCCTGCGCCACGACCGCAAAGCCCTTTCCGGCTTCGCCGGCCCGTGCAGCCTCAATGGTGGCATTAAGCGCCAACAGGTTTGTCTGACGTGCTATGTTGCTGATGATCTCCACGACATCACCGACCTTCTGGGACGCGTGGGTGAGCTGACGCACCTTGTCCGATGTCTGGTCGGCAGTTCTGACGGCCTGCCGGGTGATCTCCGCCGAGCCAGCAACCTGACGTCCGATTTCCTTTACCGAAGCGCTGAGTTCATCAGCTGCGGCGGCCACCGTTCGTACATTGGCTGAAGCCTGCTCCGCAGCAGCGGCGACCGCAGCGGTCTGATGGGTGGACGTATCGGCGGCGCTTGCCACTGTCTGGGCGGCGGAGCGCAGTTCTTCGGTCGTTTCCGCGACCGCGTTCGCCATGGTCACAACTGTCGTCGCAAGATGATTGAGGTCGCGACGGCCCGCGTCGAGACAGACGGAAATGGCGATTTCGAGGTCAAGCATCGCCACCTTGAGCACGGCAGTCTGCAGCGCCAGAACTTCAGAAGCAGGCTGGTTGACGCTGCGATAGCTCATGAACGAGGAACGGGCCGGCGGCTGCAGCCCCACAGCGATGGCCTCGACAAGCCCGGCCATGATGACGTTGTAGCCGCCGATGTGCCAGCGAGGGTCCAATCCGATCCTATGGTGGGTCTCACCTATTTTGGCGGCTGACGACGCATACTTCTCATCAAAGCGCCCTTCAAGGAGCGTCGACCAGTGACGCAGCTGGCCATTCCTGGCGCTCATCATATGATCGTTGTTTTTGAAGAAGGCGGCCGTTTCAGGGAACTTGCGCAAATGCGCATAGAATTGATCAAGAACCGCCGGCAGAGCTCCCATGAGGAAATCTTTGTGCTTCCGGAGGATTTCAATCGTATCTGCGTCGATCTGGCTAAAGGCCAGCCGCGATCTGATTGTATTGTTCCCGGTCGTCGAATCATTTCGTTCCATGGGTTGTCCTGCGCGTAGCGATTCATCTTGCTTTCAGGTCTGGCTTGTAGCCGGGAAATACTCAAAAAGGTCTTAAAAGCATAACGGAATCAAAAGTCTTGCCCCGGAACCAAGTCACGTGCTCTATGATGTGTTTTCTCCCATCTATGAGGCGCGGTCAGAAGTTGCCAAAGGGCGCGGTAGGCGGCGCAGGAGATCAATAGCCAGTAAGCTGGCATGGCCATACAGGCAAAAGCCAGAACAGGACGGCCGCGACGGGTGACGGTGACAGCCCCCAGGGCCATCGCGAAGACGTATCCGGCGAACAGGTTGAAGATGCCTATCCAGAAAAATGGATGCTGATTCGCCCCAAGCAGAAGACCCTGCTCTCCCGAAGCGAGACTGATCGCGAGAGCAACATAGAACCAGGGATGGACCAGGCATGAGAGAATCATCCCCGCCATCAGGACCTGAATGCCGATGAAGCGCCAAAGGCCAAGTTCGGCCAGGAAACTTGCAGGGTCGCGCATGTGCACGATGTAGGTTTGCATCCAGCCCTTCAGCCATCTTGTTCTCTGCCCGAGCCAGATCCGGAAAGTTGCGGGAGCCTCCTCCCAGGTGGTCGAGGACAGCGCATCGACACGCAGGCCCTGGCGCGCGAGGCGAATGCCGAGATCAGCATCTTCGGTCACGTTGAAGGGGTCCCAGCCACCTGATGCCTCCAGAACGTGACGGGGAAAGTGATTGGAGGTGCCGCCGAGCGGTACGGGCAGGTCGAGCCGGGCCAGTGTTGGCACGATGGCATCAAACAGGGCCGTATATTCGATACAGAATTGGCGCGTCAGGAACGACTCGTTCGCATTGTAGATATTCAGGTGCGCCTGAACACAGCCGAGTTGCGGACCTGTGGCGCGGAACGCGGCTACTGCCTTGAGCAGCTGGTCAGGCTCGGGACTATCCTCGGCATCGTAGACCACGACGTAATCGCCCGTAGCGCTCGCCAGTGCATAGTTGAGGGCACGCGGCTTGGTGCGAGGCTGCCCGGCCGGTACGCAGACGACCCGCATATGCGGCGGCAGCACCTGAGACGAAAGTGCATCGCGTGTCGCGATGTCGTCATTTTCGACAACAAGAGAGATCTCCAGGAGATCCCGGGGATAGTCGATGAACGCCAGTGCGGAGAGCAGGCCCGGGAGAACATCCGCTTCCTGA
>Ga0180216_1003688_pt1 | contig 11992 bp, 13 predicted proteins | sample eDN3rd37CBELigMG_FD_128879 | JGI IMG/M metagenome (GOLD analysis project Ga0180216, IMG submission 128879) | Enriched Miracle-Growth compost microbial communities from Emeryville, California, USA - eDNA 3rd pass 37_C BE-Lig MG (version 2)... ...
ATTAGCTGCCCTTTATTGTTTTGTCATACGTACAAACGTCAAGAGGATTGAGTTATTCTACCCATTGATGTTAGATATCAGCGCATAACTAAGCTAGCTTTGAGTTAAGCTATAACGGAATGAAGTTATAATCGAGGTGGCTTATGCGTAAAAATAGTAGTCTGATTGGCTTGTTTGTTTGCTGTATCATTATAGCAGCCTGCAGCATTATTACGGATAATCGAACGGGTGATGAGTGGCTAGAACTTTTGCGCGCGGGAATGGTTGCAGAGGACGACTTTCGCTTTAGCGGCACGGTTGTAATGGGTTTTGAGGATGGGGTGGCACTGCAGCCGTTTGCCTTTGAAGGTGAAATAGAGAAGCATAAGCAGATCGCTATGTTTGCAGAGCAATCGAACAGCTTTGTAAGTAACCCAGTTAATGAAATTGATTTTATTGCGAAAAATTATACAGAGGCAAAGGTTACGTATAATGGACTTGATGAGTCAGAGCAAAGCAATATTATAGTGCTGGGTGTAACCGTAGATCCAGAGGCAGCTACAACAAGGTGGAAGGAGCTGCTCAAAAAAGAGTTAACTAATGTGACACTGGACGCTTTAACTCGTGCAAAGGATCAAAAAAAGCATCTTACACTTGTCCAACAGGAAGTGGATCGTTCACAACAAGAGCTTGAGCAAATGCTAAAGGAATTGAAAGTCGCTATGAATGTGGAAATTACGATTGATCCTACTCGTATCGTTCCGCTTCAATTAAACGAGCATGTTTCCATGGATTATATGAAAGATGGCTTAGAGATCAAGGAGTTTCGTAAAAGCAATATCAAGTTTGATCTAAGTCCAGCTCAAGTGGTACGATAGATTTTGTTGAAGGAAGCGTATAGGGGGAATGATTTATGCGTGACAGTAGAATTGATCAATTGGCTCGTAATCTAGTGCAATATTCGATCGATGTACAACCGGGTGAAAACATTTTGATTGAAATGATTGGGGAAGAGATAGAGCTCGTAAAGGCGCTCGTAGAAGAGGTGAGCAATCGCGGTGGTCGGCCGTTCGTAGAGCTTAGTCATCGCGCCGTTACTCGCAGTTTGCTGAAGCATGCGTCTAAGGAACAAATTGAATTATGGGCTGAGCTTGATCTTGCAAAAATGCAAAAAATGCACGGATATATCGGCATCCGAGCAAGCGATAATGTAAACGAACTAAAAGATGTGCCTGAGCAGCAAATGAAATGGTATGAATCGATTCATCTTAAAAAGGTGCATATGGAGCAAAGAGTGAATCACACAAAATGGGTCATCCTACGCTATCCAAATGCATCTATGGCCCAGCTAGCTGGTATGAGCACAGAAGCATTTGAGGATTTCTATTTCAATGTATGCAATCTTGATTATGCGAAAATGGAAGTGGCAATGGAGGCGCTCTATCAACGAATGAGCAATGCTGATCAAGTTCGCATTACAGCTCCAGGAACAGAGCTTTCGTTCTCCATAAAAGGAATCGGAGCAAAAAAATGCTCCGGACATCGCAATATTCCTGACGGAGAAGTTTACTCTGCACCAATTCGCGATTCGGTGGAAGGCACCATTCACTATAATACGCCTACGGTGTATGGTGGAACTACATTTCAAAATGTGAAGTTGACCTTTGAAAAAGGTAAAATCGTTCATGCTGAAGCAGGAGATCAAACGGAGAAATTATATCAGATATTGGATACGGATGAAGGATCACGTTACATAGGAGAATTTGCTATCGGCTTTAATCCGTATATTCTGCACCCAATGAATGACATACTATTTGATGAAAAGATCGCAGGCAGCCTTCACTTCACACCAGGTCAATGCTATAAAACTTGCGACAATGGAAACAACAGTGCGATTCATTGGGACCTTGTATTAATTCAGCGAGCAGACTACGGCGGTGGCGAAATATACTTTGATGGCGAGCTCATTCGCAAGGATGGACAATTTGTCACTCCTGATTTGCAAGCATTGAATCCGGAGCAATTAAAAGCTTAATATTTTATTTGGAAAATGCTTGAAGGTTACTCTATTTCAATGTATGATGGTAACTATATAAAACTTATTTTTCTATGGAGGGATCTCCCATGTCGAATAACGCGGCAATTGTCGAAATTTCACAAGCGGCGAGTAAATTTACTTCGTCTATCGTGCTACAGGCTGATAGCAAATACATTGATGTCAAAAGTATTTTAGGCTTGTTCACAACGTTAGTGGGCGGTCACGCTTATGAGCTGCATGTTCATGGACCAGACGCAGAAGAAGCTAAAAAAGCAATGTCTGAAGTTTTTGCTAAGCATAGCTTGAACGTTACGATTATTTCAGAGTAAATGATGAATCGGGCACTTCTCCAGTGGAGAGGTGCTTTTTTAATGTGATCAACAACAGTAAATCAGTAATCAAGGCTAGAGCTATTGAATCAAGCTTTTATTCATGTTCACACTAGTTTATCCTTGTACTTATCTTGTTTTTCGTCTAATATAAAGAGAGGTAAAGTTGTTGGAGAAGCAGTGAAGGAGGGATTCGATGTCTGCACTAGAGCGCACTGAATTATTAACTGAACGAGCACTACGTCTTCTGCAGGAGGATGCAGCTAAAATAGAAAAGCTTATTGAAGTCCAGATGGCGAATCTTACTACCCGTCAATGTCCATTATACGAAGAAGTACTTGATACACAAATGTATGGATTTTCACGTGAGGTTGATTTTGCAATTCGTATCGGCTTAGTTTCCGAGATAGAGGGAAAAGAAATATTAAGTCGACTAGAACGCAATCTGGCTGTATTATATGAAGCGTTGGATCAGAAGGGACAGTCTCAATAGAGATTGTCTTTTTTATTTATTAACATTTTTATGTTTTACTATAAAGTGGAAAATATGAAAGAGCTTGTTTATTTGTGTGCTTCAACTTGATTAAGGAAATGATATCCTATACAATGTACATATATGGCCTATTGAGGAGTGAATGACATGACCGAGGAACTTCAAACTGGTTTAATTCGTATTTCTGATGATGTAGTAGCAACTATAGCGGGACTTGCAGCACTCGAAACGCCTGGCATTGCAGCAATGTCTGGTGGCATATCAGAAGGGCTTGCTAAACGACTAAGTGGAAAAAACGTACAAAAAGGTGTATCGGTTGAGGTAGGTCAGCTAGAAGCAGCAATTGATCTTCGTATTATCGTACACTACGGAATCCCAATTCAAGAGGTTTGTCGTCAGCTTCAGCTTAATGTTCGAGAACAGGTTTCTAACATGACTGGACTTCAAGTTGTTGAAGTAAACGTCAAGGTTGAAGGAGTAGCCTTCAAAGAAGAAGAGCCAGAAGAAGTAGTAATGCGTTTGAAATAAACGGAACATAATAAACCGAACGACAAGAAAACGACTGTCTCCTAATCGATAGGAACAGTCGTTTTTTTCGTTGTCGTAGATGTAATTGTCGTCTTGTCCATCACCTGATAATACTCTCTTGAGATGCTCAGCAATATTCCCATGCCCATGAGCATAGCAAGAATAGAGGAGCCCCCGTAGCTTATGAATGGCAGCGTAACCCCTGTTAGAGGAATTGCTCCGGAAACACCGCCAATATTAATAAAGGCTTGAAAAGCAATCAGTGATACGATGCCAATACCTGTTAACATTCCGAACTGATCCGGGCAGCGAACAGCGACGATAAAGCCTCTCCATAAGAAAATAATCATAAAGATAAGGAACAATGCAGCTCCAATAAAGCCAAGCTCCTCAGCAATAACAGCAAAAATAAAGTCACTGTATGGATATTTCAAATAATGGAGCTTTTGAATGCTTTCTCCGAAACCAGCTCCAATAAAGCCGCCATGCCCAAAGGCTTGCAGTGAAGATACAAGCTGCCATGCACTGTCCTGAGCATTCCCGATTGGATCAAGGAAAGCCGTGAACCTTGCGATTCGATAATTCCAGGCAGTTGGATTCGTTAGAATCGAATAGGTGACGATCGGTGTAAGAATAGCGGTTCCGCCAAGCAATGTTAACAATAAATGCTTTAGCTTCGCGCCTGATGCCCAGATCATCATACCCGCACTACCAGCAATTACGATAACGGCGCCAAGGTCAGGCTGTAACATAATTAGTCCGCATATAAATGCGATGATGATAAGAACAGGGAGCAGTCCGCGCTTAAAGTCACGAAACTTTTCTCCCTTCTTCGATATCAGTGCTCCTAAATATACTATAAGGGCAATTTTAGCGAACTCTGTAGGCTGTATCCCGAGACCTGCATATCCGAACCAGCTTCGCGCACCATTAATTTCCGGCGCGATAATCGGTACGAGTATTAGCATAATAATGACTGGAATAAAGAAAAGAATTTGCAGCTTTTTGAATCTGCGGAATGGAATGTTCATAATGAAAAACATCATGAACACACCAAGGCCAGCAAAAATGAACTGGCGCTTCGTAAAGTAAAGAGCATCAAAATTCATTCCTGCAGATACAACCGCAACACTTGAGCTCGCGCTAAACACCATTACTAGACCGAAACCGACAAGTATTAGCGTCATAATTAGAAGTAGAAAATCTGGTCTACCTTTACTAGTTTTTTGCGGAGCTTTCATAATATTACCTCTTTATTAGCTTAATGCAGAATATAAAGCTTGAATACCTTTGTTTGCAACATCCATAACATGCTTAGGAATAGGTGTTTCATAGTCAAGACCATGCGGAAACGTAGAAAGACCAATGTATACGTCCTCAATAATAAGCACAGCATGTGGATTTTCAAGCTTACCTTCAATCGCACGTGTGTTCACACGAAGATAGTATACATCTTCAGATTGCGAGTCTTCAATTTTCAAATCATATGTAGCACGAGTGTATTCCCATTGGCCACGGAAAAAGCCAGCTTTTTCTGCTGCTTCATCAAGATAGCCAAGCTCACTTTTGAGCCCGTTAAGTCCGGAATTTTCGATAATCATTCCTGTTCCTCCTATAACATTAGTTGTGAAGTGTCATCTAACTACGAGTTTCGATTCTCATAGCAGTAGGCTGCTCTGCAATCTGTCCAAAGCAATATGCGATGGAACGGATGATCTATACAAATCTAGTATCGAGCTATTCTTTCATAATGATAGTATGTTTCATTGGCTAGTGCAAGCATTACTGATAGACAAAATACCTCGAGCGCGATATAACATTACTAGATTCATCCATTACAGCATTACCGCTGTTACGATTTTTCTGTTACACTATAATAAGAATTTTGATCTAAAGGATAAGGAGGTAACTGCATGACGATATTACAGCAGCTAGAGCGGTACACCGAAGAAGTTTTTGATCAGGCGGTGTCATGGCGTCGTTATCTTCATCAATATCCAGAGCTTTCTTTTCACGAGAAACGTACATCAGCATGGATTGAGCAGCGTCTAGAGGAAATGGGCTGCAGTGTAACACGCTGTCAACATAATTATGGACTCATCGTTACAATTAAAGGCGATCTGGCCGGGCCGACAATTGCTTTACGTGCAGATATGGACGCGCTGCCGATCCAGGATGAGAAGTCTGTAGATTATGCATCTAAGGTACCTAATGTGATGCATGCATGTGGTCATGACGCACACACCTCTTCATTGCTTGCTATTGCACAATTTTATGTACATCGAAAGCATGAGCTCAAAGGCGAGCGTAGGCTAATATTTCAGCCAGCAGAGGAGCTAGCACCTGGCGGTGCGGCGTCAATGATTGCTGAAGGTGCGCTTAGTGGAGTAGATGTTATATATGGAGTCCATCTTTGGACACCGCTAGCGTATGGTAAAGTCACAACAAAAAGCGGTAACTTTATGAGCGCGGTCGATGATTTCTCAGTAGAAATTCAAGGCTTAGGTGGTCATGGTGGAGTACCGCATCATACAATTGATGCAATCGTCATTGGCTCGCAAATTGTACAAAGCCTGCAAACGGTCGTCAGTAGAAATATAGATCCGATCTCACCAGCAGTTGTTACCATTGGAACTTTTCAGGCTGGACAAGCAAATAATGTCATTGCTGAGCGTTGCTTGCTGAAGGGGACGATTCGTACCTTTGATGAGAGAAGTCGCGAGATTGCTCAAAATAAGGTCGAAAAAACGATTCAAAAGCTTTGTGAGCTGCATGGAGCAACGTATCGTTACGAGCTGAAAAAAGGCTACCCGGCAGTAGTTAATGACCAGGCTGAGGCGAATCGCGTGTTAGAGGTCGCTCGCACGATTGTGGGGGATGAAAACACTGAGGAAGCAGCTCCGATTATGATTGCAGAGGATTTCGCTTTTTACTTAAAGGAAGTGCCAGGGTGTTTTATGTTTGTTGGTGCAGGAAGCGAAGCAGCCGGTGCTGTATATGCGCATCATCACCCGCGCTTTGATCTGGATGAGCGTTCGATGAAGCTTGCTATTCGCATGCTGGTTGAAGCTGCTGAGCATTATGCGAATCAAGTTCAAGCTCAATAAAGCAAACTAAAAAACGAGCTTATCACTGATGTGGAATTATTCATTCCACTCAGCGATAAGCTCGTTATTTGTGTTATACAGCTCAGCGCTTTCCTTTTCATTCAGATCCCATACGAGATCATTACCCCAGTAGAAAGCGATTTTCTCAGGTATACGTTCCATACTCCTTGCATAGATTGCTGCTGTTTCACCTGGTTCAAGCACCAAGTCCTCAAATATATAGATTTGATTCCCCGTAACACTTACAAGCTTCCACTGGCTTAAATCTAAGTCCTGAGAAGTATAGTTTGAAACCAATGCCTTCTGATCATCCTTCACAACTGTTAATCGAATACCTGTATAGGGTGCAGCCTTTAATGTGACATCATCATTGCTCGTTTCCTGCTCATCAAACCAAAGCCCGACTTTGTTTGTTTTCGCAAGCTGTTCAAACTTTTTATAAATGTTTTCCATTTTAATATTTGGCTCTGTAACTAGCACTTTTGCATAGCCTGTCTCAAGAAGCAATTCATTCATAATCGTACCGTCTCTAAGCTTGACTATGGCAAGCAGCTGACCGTTTTCATTACGCATTTCTTGATCAAAGCTAAGCATTACCTCCTGCGAGTTAGTTAATTGATCGGAAATAAATTCATAAATCCGATCTCCAAGTATTTCATGATTAATATTAACAACGTCAATAGATAAAAAGGTTACTTGCTCAATATGATCACCAACAATGATTTCGAAGGTGTTGTTATTAATAATTTTACCAATAGGATACCAGGTATTCTCTTTCATATTTGAAGTCGCAGAAGGTAGTCCAGAGCATGCGCTAATGAATATAAAAGCTGCTGCAAGAATGGCGACACAAATCAAATTCCTCATGTAAAGAATATCCTCCGAAATGTCGAAAATCGTAAAAAAAGAACGATAATTATAGCTATTATACCATAGATTTCGTATTTACATATAGATTTCATGCAATATGAAGTAAAACAGGCATAAAACACCTGTTAAACCTCAATACTGAACGTAAGGAGAATGCAGTAAGGAAGGGTAGATATATGCAGCGTAGGAACGTTTTGATTGTGCAGCGAGATATGACATTACTATTAGATCGAGAGGCTCATTACGCCGCTGAGGCACGTTCAGCGATTGGGAGCTTTACAGAGCTCCTAAAGGTGCTTGGTCAATTTGAGGTCTATGAATGTACACCAGTCACCGTTTGGAACGCACTTGCTCTAGGACTGAAGTGTGAAAAAATTATTGATTTATTACATACATATGCCAAGGGGGCACTGCCTGCTGCCTGCGAAAGTCAAATCAAGCTTTGGGCTTCTCGCTTTGGTCGCTTAACACTATTGCTAGATGATCAGCAGCTTATTATGCAGGGAGACGAGGCAATGATGCAAGAGCTGGAAAGCTTGAATCTTGGTTCAAGCTGGATAGAAGCTAAGCATCCTAACAATAGATGGATAATCAAGCAGGAGGGTCGCGGCTTTCTTAAGCAAGAGCTTGCGAAAGCAGGCTATGCGGTTCAGGATTTAGTTGGTTATCACGATGGAGAAGCTGTACATATGGAGCTCAGACAACAAGCTCAATCTGGGGCTAGCTTTCATCTGAGGGATTATCAGCGCAAGGCCATCGCTGCTTTTCATCGTGATCGTGTAGGCGGTAGTGGGGTAATCGTACTTCCGTGCGGTAGCGGGAAAACGGTAACTGGGATTGGAGTCATGGCCAGTCTTCAAACTGCTACGCTTATCGTAACATCTAGTGTAACTTCAGCGAAGCAGTGGCGTGATGAGCTGCTGGACAAGACATCGCTTAGTCCAGAGGATATTGGCTTGTACGGGGGTAAAGCTCGTTCCGTAGAGAAGATAACGATTGCGACCTATACAATTTTGACCCATCGAAACAAGTCTACTGATCAATATGATCATATGAAGTTATTCTCCGAGCGAGATTGGGGACTCATTATATATGATGAGGTCCAGTTGCTGCCCGCTCCGATATTTCGCATGACCGCGATGATTCAAGCAACAAGGCGTCTGGGGTTAACCGCAACTTTAATTCGTGAGGATGGCTGTGCGAATGATGTATTCTCTCTTGTCGGCCCCAAGCTGTACGATCTAAGCTGGAAAAAAGCGGAGGAACAGTCCTATATTGCAAAGGTTCACTGCACAGAGGTTCGAGTTCAACTTCCAGCTCATGCTGAAGAGCAGTATAACACGGCATCTGCAAGACTACGCTTAAAGATCGCGGCTATTAATCCTAATAAGATTGCGACAGTTAAACAAATTATGAGGCTTCATCCAGACTTGCCAACGCTAATTATTGGTCAATACATAGAGCAGCTGGAGGAGATGTCAGTCGAGCTAGGTGTCCCATTGCTAACAGGAAGCACGGATTATGAACAGAGAGAAGCGGTATTTAAGAAATTTCGCAATCGAGAAATTTCAACCTTGGTTGTCTCACGAATTGCAAACCTAGCAGTAGATTTACCAGACGCAGCAGTTGCCATTCAAGTATCTGGCAGCTTTGGCTCGCGCCAAGAGGAGGCGCAGCGCATCGGTAGATTGCTTAGACCGAAACGTGGAGCCAACGAGGCCTGGTTCTATACGCTCGTAACGGAAGGCAGTAAGGAAACTGAATTTGCGTTAAAAAGAGGGTTGTTTATGCTCGAGCAGGGCTATCAATATCGTTGCATACATGAGCAAGAGGTGTTTCTATGATGACGTTGCAGTGCTGGCTTCATGTTGTTCCTCGTGAGCAGCGAGAGCAATTTATGCATAGCAAGCTTTGGCGAAGCTATATGGACGAGTGGATCTGGGGACTTGCGGTCGTAGATGAAGAAATCGTTGAAAGCACATATGAGCAACTCAATGAGTTTGAGCAGGATATATTGCTGGAGCTGCTGAAGGAAGGCTTGTTGCTAAAACCGCAGCACTTGGACACGCTTGTTCACATATTAATTCGTCGTTTAGGCCGCCCATTGCAGCAATGCAAGCAAGCGCTGCAGCTTTTATTAGAAGCGGGAATTGTTCTAGCTTTTCAAGATCCATGGCGCGGCTTGATATTGTGGATGCCGCTCCCCATATTAAACAATTGGCGAAAAAAGCTGTGTGTACCACTGTCTATTCCGTACGAAGAACTACAAGATAAACAGATTAATGATTCGACCGCTATAAGCATAGAGCATTGCAGATATGAGCACGAGCTGTCTTTGCCTGTTCAGCTTACGATGTTTTTACAGCAAATTCACAATACGCCGCTGCAGGTTACAAAGCAGGGTCAGTTAAGTAAAGCTTCTACTAAACAGCTCCAAAAACGGTTGAAGCTGCTAGATGAGCGGACAGAAACTGAACTTGCGTGGAAAAATCTGATGCAAGGCTCTGGAGCAATTGTGGAATTTTTTCTAGAGCTTGCCTTCAATCTTGGTATTGCTATTCAGAAGGAGAACCAGATTCGTTTAGTTTACGGAAAGCTCAAGGAATGGCTCGCTTTACCTCAATCAAGGCAGCAGGACATCCTCTGGCAGTGGCTCATCCAGCAGCTTGTGTTATCGGACCTTCCTGTCGATGCAATACTTGTAATGCTCGATAGCAAACAGGATAATTACTGGCATGCCTATAGGATGCCCGCTGAGGCAGTATCCTCCTTGCTAGAGTTGCTGGAGCTATGTGCTGATTGTGGCTTCCTCTCATACAGCAGCAGTCCTGATAAGGGCATCCTATATATACGTCGTTCAACTGTCGCTCAGCCAGAGCACCAGCTTCATATTCAACAAAATGGTGAGCTGCTTTTGCTTCCCGGCATTATGCCGTACGTATTGTGGAGCGGGTTAGAAATAGCTGAAGTCGTATCGGCACAAGAGGTGGTTAGCCTTCGTTTAACTTTAAAATCACTGCAACAAGCACGTCATTCCACCGATCGAATTCGTGAATGGCTTCAAGGGCATACTAATAATCAGCTCCCGATAATGGTTGAACAGCTGCTCCTCATGGCAGAGGATGCTAGATCTGTATCTAATTCTACACTGAACAACGAGAGCGGAAACAATGCGAATGCTGATCAGGAAGAGATCGATATGCTATCTATGAGTGAAGTACAGGACGGTTGGTTCGAGATGTGCTCCTTCAGCAGCTGGGGGGTGTATTGCAGACATCCGCTTGGTCAATTAATGGATACTCCACTTGCGGATTACAGTGCTTTGCGGGAGTATTTTAATCAAGAGGCTAAGGCACGGGCTTCCATACCGAGAAGCTGGCAAAGCGAGCTTCGTAGTTATCATTTGTCCACGAAGCAGCAAATCGTCGAGGCGGCGATCGAGCAAGGCTTATGCTTGAATGTTACGACTTCGAGTGGCAGCTGTAAGCTTGTCCCTTTATTACTGGAATACGACAGCGAGGAAAGCATTCTGCAAGCTTTATCGTATAAAGTGCCTGAAAGCAAGCGTCCACCGCTGCGAATCGAGCTAAAAGCGATTGAAGCCATCCAGCTAGCAATGGGTCAATAGCATTAAATAAATGTATTGGCATTCGCTGAGTTGTGTGATAACGTATAAATGTAGTATGCAGAAAGAGGTGGTATAATGTACGAACAAGGACAAGCTATTGCCACCGAACCTGGAGCTGCGTCAATTGATATGGCGTCTTTACTTCTTAAAGCCTACGAGCTTGGGGATACCATTATTGCATCTGACTCCGTTGCCAATTATTTATATTGGCAAGCTGAGGTTGCTAAAAATACAGAGGTTAAAGTTATTCAGCGTGAGTTTGAACGAGCAAAGGAGCTGTTTGAAGAAACACAGCGCTTTGGCAGATTTCATCCAAACTACCATGAAGCAAAGGATCGCGTGAAAGCGATCGAAGCAAAGCTGAATGACATTCCGTGTGTGCGAGCGTTTAAGGAGCACGAAAAGCAGCTTGATGAGCTGCTTCATGAAGTTGCGACAACAATCGCAAGAGCAGTATCAGAGACGATAAAGGTTCCAAGCAATGAAAAAGCAGGTGGAGGCTGTGGCAGCGGAGGCTCATGCAGCTGTGGCAGCGGAGGCTGCGGTTAAGTTCATATTGGCTGGAGGGAGTAGTCAGTTATGTTACCAGAACGCACGGGTTATATAGTGTGGGTAAGTGATCTAAAGGCGGCACGCGGCTTAGAACGACTAGGTACGGTGCATTATATGTCTCGCAAGCTACATTATGTAGTCTTATATATGAATGCAGATAAGGTGGAGGAGAATCTGAAGCAGCTGCATAGGTTAGCCTATGTACGCAAGATTGAACGCTCTTATCGCAATGAACTTAAGACGGAATACAGTAAAGATGTAGAAGATAAGACAAGAGCATACAGCATTTAGTTAACAACGGGGGTGTCTTGAGGTCATTGTAATGACCTCGAGCACCCCCTTTTTTTCAATTAAAATAGTCTGAGCCAACCATTTCATGTATAATGGCTTCAATTAGAGAGGTGACATCAGAATGCCATTAAATTTTCATCAGTTACATATTTTCCATACCGTGGCTGAGCGAGGAAG
>Ga0180216_1003691_pt1 | contig 11984 bp, 9 predicted proteins | sample eDN3rd37CBELigMG_FD_128879 | JGI IMG/M metagenome (GOLD analysis project Ga0180216, IMG submission 128879) | Enriched Miracle-Growth compost microbial communities from Emeryville, California, USA - eDNA 3rd pass 37_C BE-Lig MG (version 2)... ...
CGCACGATGTCTTCCGCCGAGTGACGTTTGCGTCCCGCCATGATTCCTATCGTCCCTTCTTCGCCCTTACCAGGGCAATCAGGACTCTAGAACAACCCGGACCTACTCACAGGGGACACGCCAGTCCCAGACGACGTATACCGACCGGATTACCGTCACATGTTCGGTGACTTCTTCCGGCCAGGTTCAAGCGGGAATGAGCCCGTGCGGATCGATCACAAACTTGCGCGCAACTCCGTTGTCGAACTCGCTGTAGCCGCGGGGCGCGTCATCGAGTGGGATGACCGTAGCTCCGACCGCGTCTGCCACGCGCACGCGATCGGCGAGAATGGCGTTCATCAACTCGCGGTGGTAGTGCATCACCGGGCATTGTCCTGTTGCAAAGGACAATGACTTGGCCCATCCGGTTCCCAAGCTGAGCGAGAGCGAACCGACTTTTGCGGCCTCGTCGACTGCTCCTGGGTCACCCGTGACATACAGACCGGGGATACCGATTCCTCCGCCTGCTGCGGTCAGTTCCATCAACGAGTTCAACACCGCGGCTGGCTGCTCTCGGTTGGTGTGACCGGCGTGGCCGCGAGCTTCGAAGCCTACGGCATCAACTGCTGCGTCGACCTCCGGGACGCCGAGGATGTCCTCGATCTGATCTTGGGGTGCTCCTTGTGAGACGTCGATGGTCTCGCAACCGAACGACCGGGCCTGAGCAAGGCGATCGGCATTGAGATCACCAACGATGACGACTGCAGCACCGAGCAGCTGTGCTCCTGCCGCGGCAGCGAGTCCCACAGGCCCCGCTCCAGCGATATAGACGGTCGAGCCGGCTCGGACGCCGGCGGTGACAGCACCGTGGTATCCGGTCGGAAAAATGTCCGACAGCATGGTCAGGTCGCGAATCTTCTCCATCGCCTGGTCGCGGTCGGGGAATTTCAGAAGGTTGAAGTCCGCATACGGTGCCATTACGTACTCGGCCTGGCCACCAACCCAGCCACCCATATCGACGTAACCGAAGGCCGACCCGGGTCGGTCGGGATTCACGTTGAGACAGATGCCGGTCTTGCGTTCTTTGCAGTTTCGGCAGCGACCGCATGCAATGTTGAACGGCACCGAGCACAGGTCGCCGACTTTGATGAACTCGACATCTCTGCCGACTTCGATCACCTCGCCGGTGATCTCGTGGCCCAGGACCAGGCCCTCCGGGGCGGTTGTGCGTCCGCGCACCATGTGCTGGTCGCTACCGCAGATATTGGTGGAGACCACTTTGAGGATCACCCCGTGTTCACACTTGCGACCGATGTTGGCGGGATTCACGCCGGGTCCATCGCGGAGCTCGAGCTTGGGGAAATCGATCCCACGGACCTCAACTCTTCCCGGTCCGACGTAGGTGACAGCCCGGTTCTCACTACTCATGAGTTCTCATTTCTCGTAGGCATCCTATGAAGGGACTTGCGGCGGCAAGGGTAGTTTCTGCACGCAGCGACTATCGGGCGTAGCAGTTGCTTGCCAGTGACCTGCGGTGTGGTTCGACCCATACTGTCGATCAGATAATGCTCTGCGCGAATGTAATTCGCGATCTGGGGTGTAGTCGGTCAACAGCTTACGTATAGGGTCCAGTCGGCGCCAGATATAGTCTCTGTACGGCGCTTCGCTGCGCCCGGGGTAGCAGTCTCGACAGACGACGTCTGCCGGACGCGCCCGGTGCAGTCGATGGGCCGGGGCGCGGGTCGGCGGATGCCGGCCGAATTGGGGATCGGAGGTGGTTTGGTGACGGAGGATCCTCTGGTGCTTCGGTTCACCGCAGCGCCGGGTCACTTGCTGCGTCGCGCACAACAGGTGCACACCGATTACTGGTCGCGCGAAGTGCACGAGGGCGTGACGGGCCCGCAGTATGCGACTTTGGTGGCCGTCGCAGGATGGCCCGAGGTCGATCAGAAGCTGGCCGGAGAGCTCGCTTCCTTGGACAAGTCCACGATAGCCGGAGTGGTCTCCCGTCTCGAGAAGAAAGGCTGGCTGACTCGGCGGCGGGATCCACAGGACGGCCGGCGCAGGCTGCTGATGCTGACTGATTCGGCTCATGCTCGCTTGCCGGCACTGACCCTCGACGCCGAGCAGGTCCAACAACTATTGCTCGCTCCGCTGAGCGCGTCGGATCGACCGGACTTCGTCTCCCTCTTGCAGCGGGTGGCGTTTCCCGATTCCGGGCCAATAGGTCCAGCGCCGCGCCGGGACGTTCCGACCCTGGAGATGGGGACCACTCCCGGATACCTGATTCGTCGCGCCCAGCAGAACCACGCTGCAAGCTGGACCGATTGGCTCGGAGGAGATCTGACCAGTACGCAGTATGCGGTCTTGACCGCGATCGCCACCTCCCCTGATGATGCTGTCGACCAAGCCATGATCGGAGCCCGAGCTTCGCTGGATTCATCGAGCGTCACCGATATCGTGGCGCGATTGGCTGAACGGGGATGGATCACACGGGATCGGGATCCTGTCGATCGCCGGAGGATGCGTGTTTCTCTGTCCAATCCTGCAATGACGGCTATGCGCCATCTGACGCGTTCGGTCGAACAGGTTCAGAAGGAGTTGCTGCGGGCACTGGACAAGGACGAGAAGATGCGGTTCGTATCTCTCATGCAACGCGTTGCCCTGATACATCGAAAAACCCCGGAGTCGGTTCCGGCCGAGTCTGCATAAAGCACACGACCGAAACCAGCACCGGCTCTGGGCGGTTCAGGGCAGGCTGAGCGTCACAGATGGGACTGTTCCGTCGGCGTCGCCGGCGATTCGCGTTACGCAGGAACACAGTCGTTTTCCGCTGTTGTGCTGCTGATCGCTGAAGAAGACATCCCGGTGGTCGACGAGGCCTCGAACCTCACAGATGTCCACCTGGCAGAGTCCGCACTCACCCTTTCGACAATCGAACATCATCTCGGCGCCTGCAGCCTCGAGCGCCTCGAGAATCGATTGATCGGGTCTAACCAATACTTCGAGCCCTTGCTCCGGAACGGAGACATGAAAGGGGACGCTCGCGAATTTTCCTGTAGTTCCGAATGTTTCGAACCGCAGGTTCCGCAGTGCGCGGTTGTCGGCAACCCATGCGGTTCGCACTGCTTCGAGCAGGCCGAGCGGACCGCACATGTAGAGCGTGCACTCTTTGGGACAGCCGGCGATGTAGGTCGGTACGTCGAACAGTCCGTCCGTGTCGCTGTAGTGCATACTCAACGCGCTTCCGTGGAGCTTCTCGAGTTGGTCGCGAAAGGGCATGACCGAAGGTGAACGCCCGACATAGGTGAAGTGATAATCGCCTCCAGCGGCATGATGGGAGCGAGCTGCAGCGGCCATCGACATCACTGCAGTCACGCCGATTCCGCCGGCGAGGAACCGGACCGGGCCAGCGGTGGTGCGGTAGGGAAAACTGTTGAGGGGCTGGGTAGTTCGCAGTTTCATTCCAGGACGCAGAGCATGCATGTATTGTGAACCACCTCGACTGTGCGGTGCCAGCTGGACACCGAGTACCAACACACGCGGATCGAGTGGATCCTGCTCGACGATCGAGTATGAACGCACTTCCGCGCGGCCGTCGATGTGAACATCGACATCGAGGTGGCTGCCTTCGATGGGTTCACGAATCGCCCGCCCGTACTCGAGCTCGATGCGCGCAATCCCGTCAGCCGCCGCCGAGACGGCGACAACTGTGGCGTTCGTCCACTGCTTCTGGATAGTCGCGCTCACTGCCGCTCCTCAGCGATCATCTTCTCGATGATGCGACGGACCCACATACCCCCGGCGTCGATGTTGAGGTTGTAGAAGTCGTATCCGGGATTGGCGTCGATTGCGACCTGCTGTGCATTCAGCATTGTTTCGTCCTCGAAGAAGACGTTCGCGACACCGCGACGCAGTTCGTTGGTCACGCGCTGCTTGTCGAGTGCGAAGTTTCGGGTGATCGCCCAGTGATAGTTGCAGGCCTTGGGCCCGGTCGGCGTCATCGTGTGAAGCACGAAGCAGTTGACTCCCTGGCTGCGGTCACCCTCCGGAGCGCCGGTCCCCGCAATTGCAACACCCACATCCAACGCGATGGTCGACGGAGCCATATAGTTGATGATTTGCCAACGGTCGACATGCCCCTCGTAGCCGGGGAACTTGATGTTGAGCATGTACTGCCACAGCGGGGGTGCTGGAATGTCCCGCATCCACCGGGTCACTGTGACCGAGTTCCCGGAGTGAGATGTCTCGAACGGCGCGATAGACAGGTGCTCGTTGCCGATGCTCGAGGTGTGGATGAACTCTTCGTGAGTCAGATCCATGAGGTTGTCGAGAACCAGCTGGTATCCCGCATCTACGCCGATCACCTCACCGTCGCCAGCCCACTCGGGATCGTCATTGGTGTGCAGGTCGGGAATCAACGATGGGTCTGCCAGTGCCGGGTTCCCAGGCCATACCCAGATAAAGCGGTGGCGTTCGACGGTGGGGTACGAGTGCACCGATGCACTCGGATTGATCGTCTCCTGAGCGGGCATGAACGTGCACTTGCCGTCCTGGTCGTACCGAATCCCGTGGTAGCCGCACTGCACCTCGTCACCGCACAACTTGCCGATCGACAGCGGAACCAACCGGTGCCAACAGGCATCAGCGAGAGCGACGGGTTTGCCCGTGGTCGTGCGATACACGACCACGGGACGTCCGGCGACGTTGCAGGAGCGAAGGTTTCGCCCCACCTCATGATCCCAGGCCGCGACGTACCATGCATTCATCGGCCAGTCACTGGCGGCGATATCCGTGAACTGGGAATTCCCTTGAGTGATGACTGCCATTTCGGTCCCTCTCTTCTACCCGGCCGTGCAGGCGATCCACACTAATCCGTATACGGATGACTCTAGTGACCGAGGTTACTTTTCTTCTTGGCTACGGTCAATGCACATTCGTTGCCATCGCCTCCGTTCGAACAGGACCATGAAGGAACTCCAGTACCTGCTGGTAGAGAGGCGGTTTTGTTTGTCGCCTTGCCACTCCTTCCGCACGACTCCTAGCGCGGCAAAGCGCAAGTGTGTTGACAGTCACAGCAGATCAGATTTAGCGTATTACTCCGTACACGTACTAAAATATCCGTGTTCCCTCCTGAGGAGACCTCCATGTCCGACACGACACCATCGGCGCCGTCTACACGCGAACGCCGACAGGTAGCGGCCGCCAGCTTCATCGGCACCACCATCGAGTGGTACGACTACTTCATCTACGGCAGCGCGGCCGCGCTGGTGTTCGCGCCGCAGTTCTTCCCTACCTCCGATCCGCTGACAGGAACCCTCGCCGCCTTTGCAACATTCGCGGTCGGTTTCATCGCACGCCCCATCGGCGGAATCATCATGGGGCACTACGGTGACCGCGTCGGACGAAAATCCATGCTGGTCTGGTCGATGATGTTGATGGGTGTCGCCACGGTGTGCATCGGACTACTACCCAACTACGCGACCATCGGTATTGCGGCGCCGATTGCGCTCGTTGCGCTGCGATTCGTCCAGGGGTTGGGCGTCGGTGGCGAGTGGGGCGGGGCAGTCCTGATGGCCGTCGAGTTCGCCCCCCGTCACCGCCGCGCGCTGTACGGCGCGTTCCCCCAGATGGGACTGCCTGCCGGCATCATCGCCGCCAACCTCGTCTTTCTTTTCGTCAGCGCGGCCGTAGCGCCCGAAGCCTTCGCCTCCTGGGGATGGCGCATCCCCTTCCTGCTCAGTGCGGCACTGATCTTCGTTGGATTGACCCTGCGACTGAAGATTGGTGAAAGCCCTGCCTTCGAGACAGCGAAAGCCGACGAAACTCTCACCAAGCGACCGGTCGTCGAGGTGTTGGCACAGCATTGGCGCGCACTGTTGCTGGCCAGCGCAGCCTCGATCGCCGCGCCCGCACTGGGTTACCTCGTTCTGGTCTACATGCTGTCCTATGGCGTCCAGATCCTCGAGCTACCCCGCACGACGATGCTCTGGCTGATCGTCCTGGGAAGCGCGGTGTGGCTCGTCGCGATCGCAGGCTCCGCGCTCGCCGCAGATCGAATCGGCCGCAAGCCGGTCTTCTTGGCGGGTGCACTGCTGGTCACATTGTGGGCGTTTCCGTTCTTCATGCTCGTCGACACAGCGAATCCCGGCTTGATACTGCTCGCATTCGCGGTCGGCACCATCGGCATCGCCGGCATGGCCGGACCGCAGGCGACGTTGGTCGCAGCTTTGTTCCCAGCTGCGGTGCGGTACAGCGGTGCGTCCCTTGCCTACCAGGTCGGGTCGATCCTCGGGGGCGCACTTGCGCCCATGATCGCCACGGCCCTCTACGCGGCCAGCGGAACCTCGACTCTGATCGCGCTCTACATGGCGCTGTTGGGAGTCATCAGCTTCGTAGCCCTGCTCTTCTTGCACGAGGGCGCCCACGATCTCGACACGTCCTCGGCCTCGCCCACTGACACCGAACTCGAGCCCACCCACTGAGTTCGTAACCCCTGCCACTACGACTGATGGAACCGAGTAGAAAATGACGACCAAACGCTATTCGTCCGATGATGCCGAACTCGATGCCTTCTACGGCGACATCGCTGCGCGCGACCTTCAGCCGCTGTGGGAAATGCGCGGACTATTGACCAAAAGCCCATCGGTTGCGACTCTTCCCCACCGATGGGATGCGACCGAACTGAACAAACTCGCGACACGTTCGGGCGAACTAGTGCCCATCGACCGCGGCGGCGACCGCCGAGTGCTGGCGCTGTCCAATCCCGGTCTCGGCGGCGCCCCGTACGTATCGTCGACGCTCTGGGCTGCGGTGCAGTACCTGCTACCCGGCGAGCTCGCCCCCGCTCACCGACACTCGCCCGCGGCGCTACGTTTCATCCTCGATGGCGACGGTGTCTACACCGTCCTGGACGGCGACCCGGTGACGATGTCGAAGGGCGACCTCGTCCTCACTCCCGCCTGGGCGTTCCACGAACACCACAACCCGGGATCGAAGCCGATGATGTGGCTCGATGTCCTCGACCTACCGGTAGTCGCCTCCCTCGACGCCGTGTTCTTCGAAGAAGGACCGAGCGAAGAGGCCGACCAAAGCACCGCTCGGCGCTCGGCGTCGGAAAGGATCTACGGCCAAGGCCCCGGGCTCGTCCCAGTTCGCCCGGACCTCGTAGCCCAGCCGAAGGCGCATTCGCCACTCACCGTTTACAGGTGGGCCGATACAGATGCCGCCCTCGCCGCCCAACTGGAGATGAACGACTCCGGCCACGCACATCTCCGCTTCCGCGATCCCACCCGTGACCGCGACGTGATGCCGACCCTGCGCTGCGAAATGCAACGGCTGGTTGCCGGCGCCAGCACACCCGGTGACCGCCAGACGGGCTCGAGAGTATGCGCCGTACTCTCCGGCAGTGGTCGCGTCGACATCGCGGACCAGACGTTCACCTTGGCTGCAGGCGACATCTTCGTCGTTCCCTCCTGGGCGACCCATCGACTCCACGCCGAATCTGACCTCGACATTTTCACCACCAGCGATGCGCCTGTCCTTGAAGCGCTCGCTCTCTACCGCAGTGAGCAGGTTGATCTCGCATGAGCACCACACATGTTCCTCTACTCGTCATCGGCGGCGGCATCGGCGGCCTCGGCTCGGCCCTCGCCTTGGCTCGCGCCGGTCGCACGGTTCACCTTGTCGAACAAGCACCAGCGTTCACCGAGATCGGTGCCGGCCTACAGATTGGCCCCAACGCGACCCGGGCCTTTGACCGGCTCGGTCTTCTGGCGGAACTCAGCGACATCGCGGTCCATCCACGCAGCGCCGTGGTGAACGATGCCCATACGGGTGAACGTCTCACCACCTTGGACTTCGGTCCCAAATTCTTGGCCCGTTACGGATATCCGTACCTGGTCGCGCACCGCAGCGACATCCTCAACATCCTTTTGCAAGCGTGCAAGCGTGAGCCGCTGATCACCCTCGAGAACAATCGAACCGTCGTCAACGTCGAGGAATCGTCGAAGTACGCGCTGGTGACTTTCGCTGATGGCACGGTCTATACCGCAGACATTGTGGTCGGCGCCGATGGAATCAAATCAAGAGTTCGCCAACTCCTCGACAAATCCGAACCGGTGTTCAGCGGCCATGTCGCGCACCGAGGCGCCATTGACATCGCCGACGTCGCCACCGAGGTCAATCACGACGATGTCGTCCTGTGGATGGGCCCCGGGATTCACCTGATGCAATATCCTGTTCGACGAGGAGAGCTGTACAACCAGGTCGCCGTGTACGAAAGCCCCCGCTATTCGGCCGGTCGTGACGACTGGGGCCACCAGGACGAGTTCGACGAGATGTTCGCCCCGGCGTGTGCGGAAGTTCGCAACGCCATCGCAAAGATTGACATGAGCCGTGCCTGGCCTGTCTTCGACCGAGATCCACTCGACACGTGGAGCACCGAACACACCGTCCTGATCGGCGATGCTGCCCATGCCATGCTCCAGTATCTGGGGCAGGGCGCTTGCCAGGCCCTCGAGGATGCTCTCGGTCTCGCACGTGCTCTTGGAGGCTTCCCCGACGATCCCGCCCGCGCGTTCAAAACCTACGAAAGTGCGCGGATTCCCATCACCAGCAAGTGCCAGACGGTGGCACGTCCTTGGGGACGTACCTGGCACACCGATGATCCCGCACTTCTCGCGCTACGCAACCGCGTCTTCCGCATGCGCGCGGCCGACGACTACTCAGATCTCGACTGGCTCTACGCCGAACGTCCCGAGGACGTAGCACCGCTGACGGTCTGACCTCTTCCTGTAACCGATATCCATATCAGAAGGATCGAATCCCATGAAGTTCCTGAGCTACCGCGATTCCGATGGTGTCGACTCCGTCGGCGTACTTGTCGATGAGGACACCATCGCGGACCTGCGCACCTTGATCCACACCTTCGACCCGAACGGACTCAGCCCGATCCGGCAGCTGCTGCGCTCGACCGGTGGCCATCTACAGTTCTCGGAGTCCGACCTGGCGAAGTGCACGCGGCACTCATGCCAGTCGATCCGCGTCCTGCCGTTGGTTCCGGACCCTACGAAGGTCATAGCTGCACCCGTGAACTACCGCGATCACCAGGCCGAGATGATGGAGGACTACCACATCGACTCGCTCGGCGTCTTTCTCAAGGCTCCGTCGTCCGTTGTGGGGCACGGCGACATCGTTCGACTCCCCTACACCGACCGTCGATTCGATCAGGAGGGTGAACTCGCGCTGGTCATCGGCCGAACCACCGCGAATGTTCCCGTCGACAAGGCATTGGACGTGGTCGCCGGCTATACCTGCCTCCTCGACATGACGATGCGTGGAGGTGAGGACCGCTCCACGCGTAAGTCCTTCGACACCTTCACTCCGGTCGGGCCGTACCTGGTGACTCCGGATGAAGTCGGCGCCCTGTCCGAATTGCAGCTGCGCACCAAGGTCAACGGCATCCTCCGCCAAGACGCCGACATCGCAGACCTCATCTGGGGTGTGCCCGAGCTCATCAGCTATGCATCCTCCGTCATGACATTGCAGCCCGGCGACATCATCACGACCGGAACGCCTGCCGGTATCGGCCAAGTGAGCAATGACGACACCATCTCCGTCGAAATCGACCGCGTCGGAACACTCACGGTTTCCGTCAGTGCTGCCGGCGCGGTCGCCTGCCCCACGAAGGGGGCCGCCCGCGGGCCCAAGCCTCCGGAGGAAATCACTCCCGTCCGTTCGCGGCAGGCAGCAGCCGGCTGAGGGGACGAGCAGGTCACATCGCACGGACCTCACCGAAGTCGTCCGACACGAATCTGTGAGCCAATGCTGGCGGTGAGTATGCGTGCAGTCTCGGAGAGAGGCTGCGGGAAGACAGTAAGTCGGGGTCCACACCCTGCGGCGCCGAATCAGCGTCGGCCTCGCAGGGTGTGCGTGACCAGCAGTAGCTGAACGTCGTAAGTTGGGCCATAGTTCAGAACGGACGAGTTTGCGTGAAGGAAACCACATCGAGGGAGCGTCTGAGCATCTCCTCGTTGAACGCCGGTGTCCGCTACGCGCTCCCCGCGGTTTCCCAGCTGGTGCCACCCCCGCAGAAGAATAGAAGGGTTGACCGGTGACGACACCTCCGCCAGCGTCACTCACCCATGATCCCCTCCTCGGTCATGGAGACATTCCGACTCGCCCCACGATCGTGTCAGCAGTGCGATCGCTAGAGCCCACAAGGAGCGTCGACGAGCTTCTTTCCCAGCCTCGCCTACCGCGAAAGGTCATCGAAAGCGCGGTTGGAGAAATCCCTGCTGCAGTGGTGGCGTGGGTGGTGGAGGAAACCTCCGAGACCGTTGAGGTGATCGAGGGATTTTACCCTCAGGTACCGGATCTTCCCGTCGACAGCATCGCGCGGGCGACCGAATGCACGCTGCTGCAGATTTGCCTCACTTTGGCGGGCGGGCACCTGAGACTGAGGTTCACTGACGAATATCGAAGCTTCTCCCGAGACGCCGCTCGACGCAGAACACATGTTCGCCTCATCGTCGATGCAATGCGCTTGGTTCAGCAACGATGGGTGGAGAAGTTCCTCGCCACTTTCTCTTTCACTCCTTCAGCTGCGGATCTGCAACATCTGCTGACCGTGACAGCCCAGGTGTTCGATGCAGTTGTGGATACGTTCCTCGGTGAGTACCTCACCGAGAAGGAGGAACAACTTGCTGGTCAGCTTGTATGGCGGCGCGCAACCGTGCAGGCACTGTGCGCCGCCGACTCCACCGTCGATGCCGAGCTCGTGCGGAGTCAGCTCGGACTCGACATCAGTCGACACCACCTGGGGTTGGTGCTGTGGTTTCCAGGTATGGCAGCAGGATACGAACTCGAACGAGTCGCCAAGCAGTTCTCGACCAGTTTGCACCACCATCAAACGTTGCTCGTCCCTGTCGAGGACGGCCAACTATGGGTATGGTTCAGCTTCGCTGCGTCCCCACGTCCGGAGACTATCGACTACTTGCGACAATTGACGCCATCCGTACCCGGTGTTCGGGTAGCAATGGGATCACCGGCATCTGGTGCGGCCGGATTTCGACGGTCGCACTTGCAAGCAAGGGACGTTGCAGGCGCGGTCCAGGACTCAAATGTCGAGGCGGCGGTGGTGACCTGGAGCGAGACACGACTCATGACCATCTTTGGGCACGACATCGAACGGGCCTGCTGGTTCGTAGAGTCATCGTTGGGCCCGCTCTCTCTTGCGAACGACCATGCTGCGGAACAACGTTCCACCTTGCTGAGCTATATCGAGTCCAACCAGAGCCTCCTCCAGACCGCCGCAGCACAACACGTCCACAGGAACACGATTGTGTACCGGATCCGACGAATCGAAGAATCCTTGGCGAAACCGATAGCTCCAAATCGAACCGAGCTGCACTGCGCCCTGCAGCTCATCAAGTTCTTCGGTTCTCGTGTCTTACAAACATGAATCGAAACTGCGCGAGTGATGACTGATGCTGTGTACTTCAGCACTCGCCTGTACGGCCAAGGGCGCGGTCAACCTTCGACTCCGAGCACACGGCATCCGGGTTGTCCGACAAGCACGAATCTACGGGATCAACGCATGACTGGTTGGTGATGAGCGAGAAGTCGTAGTCATCGACGCCGGAGGTTGGGCAGTTGAGCGCGGAAGGATCCAGCGCTCAAGCACGATCCTGCTCATCAGCGGCCTGCGCCCCCCTTTGAACTCGCTCAGAAGGCAATGATGTACACGCGACCCGAGCGCATTCAATGCACGCAATAGCCGCCTGCCGAAACCTGAAGATAGCGACCGCGTGCCATCTCGTGACCACTCCCGGACCCATCGGACCGTAGCGGTTCTCTTGCGTGGCGCATGAACGTTCCCTACTAGGCCGTGTTTCAAAAGGTGGCTGATCGCAGCCACAGATTGATAGCGGCGATGCGCACGGTGGTCGCGTAGCGGACCGCGAGCTTGTCGTATCTCGTTGCCACAGCGCGGTTCTGCTTGA
>Ga0180216_1003693_pt1 | contig 11978 bp, 17 predicted proteins | sample eDN3rd37CBELigMG_FD_128879 | JGI IMG/M metagenome (GOLD analysis project Ga0180216, IMG submission 128879) | Enriched Miracle-Growth compost microbial communities from Emeryville, California, USA - eDNA 3rd pass 37_C BE-Lig MG (version 2)... ...
GCCCGAGGCGAGCCGGTCCGGGCGGCGGTGGGGGGCGGGGGCGCGTACCTGACGCGGGCAAACACGACGGGGAAGGGCTCCATCGTGGCGAGCGCGTCGGCGCTGACGACGCCGAGCTCGGCGCCGCGCATGGTGCGCGAGCGCGCCGGGTCGGCCGGGTCGACGATGCCGAGCTGCTCGGCGATGGCGCGCGCCGTCACGAGGTGGTCGCCCGTGATCATCACCACGCGGATGCCGGCGGCCTGGCACTCGGCGACGGCGTCGTGCGCCTGCGGCCGCGGCGGGTCGGCGAGCCCCACGAGGCCGGCAAAGCACAGGTCGCGCTCGGCGCGGGCGTCAGCGTCGGCGTCGTCCTTGGCGGCGAGCTCCGCGAGCTCCGCGGCCGACGGCACGAGCCGGTACGCCATCGCCAGCACGCGCAGGCCGCGCTCGGCCATGGCCACGGCGCGGTGGCCGGCCTCGTGGCGGTCCTGGTCGGTCCACCGGGCCAGCGGCGCGAACAGCGCGCCGCCCTGGTCCGGGTCCGGTCGGCCCACGCAGCGGCCCAGCACGCTCTCGGGCGCGCCCTTGACCAGCACGCAGCCGACCGCCGCCTCGGGCAGCACCGTGGTGGCGCCGGGCCCCGCGCGGTGGACGGTGCTCATGCGCTTGCGGTCGCTGTCGAACGCGTTCTCGTGGCACTGCACGAGGTCGTGGGCGGCCGGCCACGCCTTCGGGTCGATGCCCACGCTGCGCGCAGCGAGGAGCAGCGCCACCTGCGCGCGGGGCAAAGGCGGAACGCCGCACCGCGCGCGGTCAGGCCGTCGCCCGGCGGTCGGGGCGTAGCATGCCCCGGGCCGTACCTCGGTAGGATCGCCAATGTGGCCTGGGGGCCCGCTGCCGCCGGGCGACCTGTCGGCGTCCCGACCGCCGCCGCCGCCGCCGCCGCCGCCGCCGGCGTCGGCCGCCAGCGTCGCGTCGTTGCAGAGCGCCATGACGGCACATGCGCGCATCACGTCGGGCGGCGGCGCCGCCGCTGCCGCGCTGGCGGCACGCGCCGGATGGTCCGAGAGCGGGTGCTCGTCCGTGGCGCCCGGCGTCCACAGCGTCACCGCCTGCATGCGCCCTTCCGTCAACGTGCCGGTCTGCGCAACGGCCCTACCGCGGCGTGGGCGACGCCCATGTAAGCGGCCGTCCCCCCGACGCGGCCGCGGCGTCCGTCCGCCGGCCCTCGCCATGCCCACGACCTTGTCGGTGCAGATGTACGTGACGGAGCCAAGGGACTCGACGCAGGGGAGCTTGCGCACGAGCAGCTGCCGCGCGGCCATGCGGCGCACGCCAATGGCCATCGCCACCGTCATCACCGCCACGAGGCCCTCGGGGATCACCGACACCGCCAGGCTGGCGATACGCGCACCGACGGGCGAAGCCTGCGCCGGCCAGCTGAGACACGGACGACGCGATGCCCTCGCGCCACGCCAACGCTGCGGGGAAGGGGGGGGGAGCCAGGGGGCCGGCGTACCTCAAGCCCGCGCGGATCATGGCGCCGCGGTCTTGGCCGCGGGCGATGCCGGCGCCGATGACGATGCCGCACAGGACGACGCTCACGAGCACGAGCCACATGCCGAGGCGCTGCAGCTTGCGCTGCAAGGGCGTGGCGCCGCGCGACGTCGCCGTGACCGCGGCGGCAATGCGGCCGATCTCGGTCTGCGTGCCGGTGCGGACCACGACGCCCTTGGCGCGGCCGGCCACGACCGCCGTCGCCATGAACAGGTTGCCGTGGCAGTCGCCCAGCGGCAGGCGCCGCGTCCGCGCCGAGATGCGCTCCACGGTCTTGGCGACGGGCACGCTTTCGCCGGTGAGGACGCTCTCGTCGGCCTCGCACTGGGCGCACTCGATGAGGCGGATGTCGGCCGGGACGGCGTCGCCCGCCTCCACCAGCACGACGTCGCCGGGCACCAGCTCCCGCGAGTCCACCGTGCTCGTGACGCCGTCGCGGATCACCGTTGCCTGTGCCGCCGGGGCGCACGGCACGGGTGCCGCTCGGCGTCAGCGCACGGCGCAACCTCTCCCCCGCCAGAACTGCCGTGGCTCCCCTGCCCGGCGCGCCCGCACCCGGGGCACGGAGAGCTTCATGAGCGCCTGCAGCGTGCGGTTCGCCTTGTACTCTTGGGAGAAGCCCAGGATGACGTTGAGCACGACGACCACCATGAGCACGATCGCGGCGTCGACGTCGCCCGTGGCGGCCGACACCGTCGCGGCCACGATAAGCAGGACGATCATAAAGTCGAGGATCTGGCCGAGCAGCATGCGCAGGACGGAGGGCCGCGGCGGCGGCGGGATCGCGTTCTTGCCGTAGTGCTGGCGCCGCGCGAGCGCCTCCTCGGCGGTGAGGCCGTCGGTCGCTGACGTGCGAAACATGCCAACAACGGCCTCGGGCCGGCGCTCGGCGTACAGCGCCGGCGGCGGCAGCACGCTGACCGGGGCGAACGCGGCGTCGCCCTCGCCGGGCGCGCCCGTGGGCGGCGGCGGGTGCTTGTCCAGGTACGCCTGGACGGCATCGTGGTCGTCCTCGATCAGGTCGCGCCAGCTGGCCGCCTGCCGGTTGATGTCGGTGGCGAGCCGCAGGACCGCCGCGGCGACGGCGCGATCCGTGTCGGTGCCGGCGCGGCCAAAGCGGACGTGGAGTTTGAGCGCCGCGCGCAGGCGGTCCAGAGGGATTGTGGCGAGCGCGCGCCGAAACTCAACGACGTCCATGGCCAGCTCGTAGATGAGCACGAGCGCCTCGTTGGCGCGGCGCGCGGCGAGGCGCTGCCGGCCGGCCCACGTTGCCGCCTCGGCGGTGGCCGTGCGCACCTTGGGGGATGTCGCGTCCTCGTCCTCGTCGTCGTCGTGGTCGGCGGCGGCGGCGGCGGCGGCGGTGGCGTTGGCCACTGGAGCAGGCGGTGGCGCCGCCGCCGCCGCCGCCTTGCCGTTGGCGGTCGCCGCCGCGGTGCCGGGCCGCGGCGTCGACCCGCGCGACGGCGGCGCGACGGACGGCGTGGCGGTGGGCGGGCGCGACGCGCCGCTGTCGGCGGCGGAGACGTAGCCCGCGCCGCCCGTGGCGGCGACGGCCAGCTGCGCCCACAGCGAATTGGGCATGTCGTCGGTCAGAAGCAGCAGCGCCTCGAGCAAGCGGCGGCAGAGCTCCTTGTCGAGGTGGCGCTGCTGGCCGCCGCGGATGCGGTAGTCCATCACGTAGCGCAGGCCCGCGAGCACGTCGGCCATCTCGGCGTCGTTGCCGGCCGCGCTCGCCGCCGCGAGGTCGTTGATGTAGACATCCAGCTGCTGCTCGACCGACGCGCGGCCCTCGGCGTACTCGCCGCCGCCGTCGGTGCTGGCGTCGCTGTCCAGCGACTGGCGGCGCTGCGCCGCGGCCGGCTCCTTGCTCTTCCCGTCGTCGTCGCGCGGTGCGCCGTCGCCGGGCGCGAGCAGCGGCCGCTCGTCGGTGTTGGAGCGGCCCGTCACCCGCCAGAGCGGCATGGCTGGCAGCGTGCGAGGGCGGCCACCGCCTGCGGCAGGCCCCACGCAACAAACGTCGCCGTGCATGCATGTCAGCGGCCGGCTGCATGCGGCGCGCTCGGTGCCATGCTCAGCGGCTGCAGGGTGGCCCCGCGCGCGCGTACCGCAAGAGAGCGTGCAGGTGGGCGAGCGGGTGGTCGAGTGGCGGCGTGCAGCGGCCGTCGGCTAGCTGGGCCGGCCTCGGGGCAATGGCGCACCAGTGCGTGCGGCGCACATACATACGTCGTCCACCTCGCGTCACCGCATGCGTCATGGCCAGCCCAGCCCGCCCGTCCAGGAGGCTGTCCCCGTTGACGTCACAGCAGTCCACGCGGCGGATGCCCGACGATGGTCGTTGGCGGCGGCGGTGTATGAAGGCGCCAGTGCTGTACAAGGGGGGTGCGAAATGTACACGGTGCAGTTAGCTGTACACGGCACGGCCCCGCAGCGCGGTGTCGTGCTGATCTATCGACTGTCTATGGCTCACGGTTGGGGCGTCTTGGGGCTGCTAATAACCATGCTACCCAACTTCAACTGAGGTATCGGGGGGCCGACCCTGAGGCGCACCGTCGTGGGTCAGGGCGACGGCTCGCGGAGCAGGGCTCACCTGCAGGCGACCGCATACCTTGATGGCGGGCAGCTTGGGCGGTGCAGGCGCGGTGGCCACGGCGGGCGCAGGCGTCGGGGCCGCGGCCGGCGCAGGCGTCGGGGCCGCGGTGGGTGCGGGCGTTGCGGGCGCCGGTGCCGGAGGCGCCTGCAGCGGCGGCGGCGGTGGCTGCGGCCGCGGCTGCGGCGGTGGCGAGGCTTGGAGAAGGGAGCAACAGCAAGCAGGCAACGCAAGGTGCTCTGATGAAATCAGCCCGCCCATGCCTTGCCCACCCGCCGTCAACAAAGCAACCGTACGCGGTGCTTCCTTGGGCGGCCAGGCCTGGTTGAACCGGCGCTCGAGGTCGTCGGCCGCCGCGTGGTAGGACGACAGCGCCGGGTTAAAGTACCGCGCGTTCGCAATGGCCAGCCGGACGTCGCGCTCGATATCCTGCAAACGCGCGCAGGTAAGGGTAGGGGGGCCGCGGACGAGCTCATGTCGCAACAAGAACAGCGTCAATCGGGCAACGCCGACGCCGCGCCGACGCCGTGCATCGCCCATGGCGCGTACCGCCAAGGTCTGGTACGACTCGAGGTTGCTCAGGATGCCCTGCAGGTCGCGTGGGTGCTTGATGACGTCGTAGTAGTACGCGTGCGCGCTGGGCGGCTGCGGCAGGGCGAGCGCCGCGATTGCGGGCCGCTCCAGCAGCGCCTTGAGCAGCCGGCCGCACGCGCGGCGCAGGCCGTCGGACAGCGGCGTCGCGGCGTCGCTGGTAACCTGCATCGCCTCGGGCGTCGGCATGTCCGCGCGTGCCGGCTCGTGCGGTTGGCCCGTCCACACCGTCCAAAAGTAGGCCTCCACCTGGCGCTGGCGTAGGGAGACCCCAGGGGCAGGGCGGCCCAGGCCGGTGCGAGTTAACCATGGGCGTTCAGCCGCTGGGGCGTCCCTCGGCGCGCAGGCGTACCGCAGCGGCGTGGATGACCGTGTAGGGCGCGTTGAACGACCGCGCGTTGCTAAACATGAGCTTGACCAGGTTCACAAAGTCGTTCGGCGCCGCGACGCTTCGCTTGGCCAGCTGGCGTCGGTCCCCCTCAAGCCGCATGGGCGCAGTGCCAGGCCCCGAGGTAATGAGCACCGTGCGGGCGGATTGCGGCCACAAAGCACAGACGTACGCTGTCGCGGATGGTGCGGATGGCCACCGGCCGCTTGATCAGCTTGTAGTACTCGGGGATCTGCTCCCGGAGAGGCAGCTCGATGAACCACTCGCCGCCGGGCTGGGCCTCGAGGGCGCTGAGCACACCGGCAGCCCGCTCGCGCCTGGGCCTCGCAACCTCGTACCGCTGGCGGCGAGCACCGTCAGCAACCGGAGCGCAACGCTGCATGGTCGCCCGCGCCACGTCGAGGATGTACCAGTCCGGCGCGCCCTCGGCGATGGCCACCGCGGGCGCGCGGCCGTCGTGCGCGGGCTCCACCGCGGGGAGCGCCGTGGGCGCCGCCTTGGTGGCCGCCTGCGCGGCGGCCGCGTTGGCGGCGTCGAGCCAGCTGCGCAGCTTGTCCGGTGCCGGCGGCCAGAGCCGCTCAAAGGTCTCTTCGACCGCGGCGACGTTGACGCGCACCAGGTCGGACCACGGCGGGTTGAAGTACCTGGGCCCCGCGGCGTCTCAGGAGCGCTTCCGGGCAGACGTGAGCGCAACGCGGCACCGGGCCGCAGCGCGCAGCGGCAGCGGGGGCGCTACCGGCAGTTGGCCAAGACCAGGCGCACGTCGATCTCGAAGTCCTCGTACGAGGTGTAAGGGCCGGCCGCCCACGCGCACTTGGAGGAGACGAGCTGTGCAAGGCCAATGTCACGCGCGCGCACGTGCATGGCATGCCGCGAATTAGCGCCCCACGCGGCGCACTCCGGCGCACCAGAAGGGCATGGCGCGGCGCCGTACCTTGGTCTTGATGCCGCCAAGGTCGCGCGGGAAGGGGACGATCTGCCCCAGTGCCGTGGCGATGGGCCGGCGCGGGGTGCGTCGATCAGACCGCGGCGCCGAGCGGCAACGCTGGCTGCCCACGCGGGCGGTGCGCACCTTGTCGTAGTCGGGGATGTCGCGCTTGTTGACGCTGTGGCGGAACGGCGCGCTCTGCGGGCAGTCCAGGAGCGCCCGGACGATCTCGGCCACGCCGGGCGCGTGGAAGCGCACGGGCGTGTCCGGCGGCAGCGCGAGCGCGTGCAACGCCGCGGAGATCTTAACGGTCCCCGACGCCCGGAGCTGCGCCGGCGTCGGCGCCGGCACGATCGCGGGCTCGCGGTGCTCGCCCGTCCAGAACGACCAGAACGCTGCCGACAGGACTACGCGGACGGCCGGGAATGCAGCCGGCGCGACCGCGGGGTGAGCGCCACGGCCAGCGGACCACGTCCCACTGAAAGGGGCAAGCACGCACTCTGCGCGTCGCGCGCGGCGTCGGACCAGGGCGCGTTGAAGTAGGCGCAGTTGGAGAAGATCAGCTTGACGTCGCGCTCAAACTGCGCGAGCGACTCGTAGCTGTACAGCCGCGCCTGCAGGTCGCTGATCGCCACCGGCTCCTGGGGCCGCCGCCGCCCAGAAAAGAACGATGAATCGGTCGTCAGCGGTTCCGCAGCACCAAGCGGCGGACCGGCGGTGAGGCCGCTAACCGACCTTGATCTGCTCATAGTACTGGGTGAACGTCGGCGGCACCGGCTCGCGAAAGTAGCGGCTATGCGGGTGCGACAGCAGCAGGGCGATGCCCTGCTCCGCCTGGGAGGTATACGCGCGCGGGCTGGGTGGCAGGCGCGCTGGTGAGCGGAGGCGCTCCACCGCAGGTGGGGGGCTTGCGTCGCTGCGTACGCGCTCAAAGTCCTGTGGCGGGAGCCGCGGAACGGTGGGCAGGCCCGTGTCGACGTCCATCGGAGCCACCGTCGCCACGGTGGGCGTGCCAACGAGGGTGTCGTCGATGTCCACGTGTTCCGCCTCGGCGGCGGCGGACGGCTCCGGCCGCGGTGGCAGCCGCAGCTTGAGGGTACTCACCGCCGGCAGCCGCGGGGACGGTGCCACGTCTACATCGCGCAGGTAGGTAGCATCAAGCAGGGCGGGGGGCGGATTGCCGTCAGCGCACTGGCGGTGCGCCCCGGGTGTGCCGCATTTGGCGCACCTTCCGCAGATGCCGCGGCGCGCTTGGGCAGCTTGGGCTGGCGCTCGGCACGCGCGCGCGATTCTTCCTCCACACTGGCACTTGAGTCCTCCCCCTCCTCCTCCTCCTCGCCCTCCTCCTCGCCGGCCTCGGAAATGTCGCTGCCGGCATAGTCGTCTTCCTCCTCGTCGTCCACAAACCGCTTCTGCGTGGGCAGCGCGAGCGCGCGCGAACGGCTCGCGCCCTCGTCGTTAGCTCCGGCCGGGGGGCGAATGGCCGGGGCGCAGCGCGGCACGCACCCGCCGCTTGCGCACGCGAATGGAGAGCGTCGCCTGGCCGCGCGCCCCCGGCTGCTGCATGCGCAGGCGCAGCGACCGCCCTTCCGACATCAAGCTGCCGGTGATCACCCGCAGCAGCGTCTCGTACAGCACGGCCAGCGCCAGGCGCAGGTCGGCCTCGGTCGCATCCCTGCGATGCACGGGGCGCAAACCAGCGCGCCGACGTTACGCTGACGCTCCGGCGTGCGCGGGCGGATGGCACGCGCGCTACCTGACCGCGCCCAGAATGGCGTTCTTGACCACCGCCAAGCTTTCCTCGGGCAGCTGCGCCAGCAGCTGGAACTGCTGCCGAACACTCGGGTCGTGCGGCGCCTAGCAGCGTGACACATCACGATGGCGCGGGCCAGCTGTGTCAGAGCACGGCGGGCTCGGCAGCCACCTGCGCGGCGAGGCCGTACGCCACGTGCGACGTCGTAGAGGGCGCGCGCCAGCGCCATGCGCACGGCGGCCTGCTTCTCGCTGCGCAGCAGGTGCACGAGGTACCTGCGACGCCGACGCAAGGCCACAACGCGGGCAGACGTCAGCGCACGCTCGCCGGGCAGGCGCCAGCGCACGCAGTTGGCGTACAGCGCAATGTCCGCATTGCCCAAGCCCAGCTGCGCCAGCGCCAGCGCCGCGGCCTATGCGACGGCGCCGCGACCCGCGCGACAGACGGTGCACGCTGCGGCGGGTCAACCACGGCGGGTCCCTTCGGAACCGCCGTGCAGAGGCGGCGCGTACTTGGCGAGGGCGAATGTGGCGGGACGACGTCAACACGTTGAGGAAGAAGGCCAGGTCGTACGGAACGTGCTCCTCCGCTTGCAGCGTCGCGAGGGCGTCCACACAGCTGCAGCACCGCGGTTGCACGGGATACTCGGCCGGTTGTCGGCCGGGTCAGTAGGTCGGGCTAGCCGTGGCGCGCGGTCTACGCTGCAGGCCGTACGCCGCTGCGATCTCGTGCCGCTCGGTCGGCGCAAGGCGCTCGCGGTTGTACAGGCGACCGATCTCTGCCAGGACATCCGTCAATAACGCTGCAGGACGACGCCAGCCGCGGCGTCCGCAACGCGCGTTTAGCCCATCGCCGCCAGACGTTGTGGCGTCCCTAGCGGCCAGGCGTACCGCGCTGGCCAGGCGTCAGCGTGGAGGCGCTGGCGCCCAGCACCAGGGCGCCGTCTTGCGGGGGCGCCTGCCGCGAGGTACTTGCGGTGGCGTAGGCCTCGCCCAGTGCGCTCACGATCCCCGCTAACACGCCGGGGTCCGACCAGGTGCTGCCCTCCTCGTCGTAGTAGCTATTGCGCACGCCAAACTGCCGCCTCGCGCGGCCGGGCCGGTGAGTGGAGCGTGGAAAGCCACGGCCAGCGAGGCACGCGCCCTACCGCAGCAGCGCGATGAGCACGTGGATGGCCGCCGGGAGGGCGATGCCGTTGTCGTCTCGCACGTTCGCCATCGCCGAGGCAATCGCTACGTGCGGAAGCGCGCAGACCAGCGCGGCATGTGCGTCAGCGGCAGGACCGGCGCCGGCCGGCCAGAAAACTGTGTGCATGCGTACCGCGCAGGATGTAGTAGTCGGCCACGCTGGCGACGGCGCCCGGGCGCAGGATCGGCACGCCTTCGTCCAGCTCGGAGGGCGGCACGCGGTTGCGCGCCTGGTCGGCGCTCCAGTACGACGCAAAGACGGACTGGTCCTCCTCCACGCTGCCCGGCAGCTGTACGCTGGCGTCCGCGTCCGGCATCGTGCCCAGGCAGTAGCGCACCACCAGGAGGCGCCGCAGCAGTCGGTAGCCAGCCCAGTCCAGATTTGGCCGCGCGGACGCCGGGAGCGCCGCGATCGCCTGGTGGGGAAGGGGGCACGGCAGGCGAGGACACGATCTGCGCCACGGCGCGGGAGGGGTGAGGCGGCCGCGCGGGCTGCCCACCGTAAGCAACGGTCCCGGGGCAGTACCTCGAGGCGGACGCGGTAAAAGTTGCGGGCGTCTGCGGCGTAGCGGAAGAGCGCCGTGGCCGTCAGCAGCGACGGCTGGTTCTGCAGGGCGCGCACGGCTGGTGAGCGCGGCGGGCCCACGACCAACAAAAAAAAGTCCGAGGAGGGCCGCGTGAGCGAGTGCCGTCGCAACCGACAGTCCGCCGGCGGCGACCCGATGGCGCACCTTGGTGGTGGGCCGTGACGTCGCGGTCGGCGTACAACTGGTGCCGCCACTGAAAGTCGTGCTGCACCGGGTGCAGGGCCGCGAGCCACGTCACCTCAGGGTCGATTCGCATCCACAGGATCTGCGACTCGGTCATGTAGTCGTCCTCGAGGGCGTCCCACGGCTGACCGAGGCGCGCAAGCGCCAACATCGCCGGCGATCCTCTCAGCGCTGCGCGGCGGCACCGCGCGGCTGGAGGGTCCTAGCGTACCACGAGGTCCCGAAACTCGTGGTTCACGTCGGGATCGAGCAGCGCGCGGCGGTGCCGCAGCTTCTTCTGCTTCGAGTTGTAGGCAAACTCGAACCTGGCAGCCCGGCAGCCGAGCCCCCGCGGACGGCCGCCCACGTGAGTCCGCACAGGGGGCGTGATGGCGCAGCGGGCGGCGGTGTCGGCGCACATGTGCTCGGTGCCCGTGATGTTGACGACGTGGTCGAACGAGCCCGTCGTCTCGTGGACCCGGAACGTGAGCGCGCCTACCACCGGCGGCGCGCCTTTGCGCGTGTTGCTCTGCGAGAAGCGGATGACCACAAAGTCGCGCTTCTTGTTGTAGTCCGCCTTGGCCTTGAAGATCGGGCACCCCGCCGAGTAGATGTACGTGTCGGCGAGCGCCGCCACCTCGCTATCCTTCTTGCTCACCTGGCGGACGCAAGGGGGGGCGAACGGGCCGGCGGCGCCCGTGCACGGTTAGGGGAGGAGCGTGCGGGTCGCGGCCCCGCACAGCTCGCGGCGCGTACGCGTTTGGTGAGCCGGAGGAACTGCTGCGTGGAGGTGGCCAGCTGCAAGTCCTTGCCCAGCGCCTTGGAGATGAGCTCGCGCAGCACGCGCTGCATGACCGGGCGCGTGATGCAGCGCTCCAGCACATAGATGACGAGCGGCGCCTGGGCGACCGGCAGCGTGCGCGCAGGATGCCGGGGCGAGGTCAGCGCGGCCGTGCGCGTCGGGCCATCCGGCGTTGCGTACCTTGAGTTGGACAAACTCGGCGCGGTCCAGGAGCGGGAACCGCTGGGCGCTATCGTCGTTCTGCAGCGGCGGCTGGTCCGTGTCCAGGGCGCACACGCGCTCCATGTCGGCCTGGGGTGCGTTACCACCGCGGCGGGGCGGGCGGGGCCCGGAGCGGTCCAGCCGGTGAGCGCCGTCAGCAGCGCCGCCGCAGACGGGTGTCGGCGCTGGGACGTACCACAATGCCGTAGCGGATGTCGGTCCAGCCGAGCACCGAGTGCAGGAACACGCGGGCGACGTAGCCGGCCAGGCCGATCAGGAGCCACGCGTCCGCCGCGGACTTGGGGTACAGGCACGCGCCGAACCACTGCGTCGCCAAGGCGAGCGCGACAAAGCTGGCGCGCCGCGCCGGGCAGGCGCAATTTTGAGGCGACTGGCCACGCGTGAGACACAGGGCCGAGGCGAGGCGGCGGCGCTGTGCGGCCGTGGCGTACCGCCGCAGCGCCAGGGGCCGTTCGCATTCGTTCGGTCCCGAGAGCAGGTCCGCGTCGAGTAAGAGCAGCGACGGCACGGACGCGACGAGCGGGCGCGGCGCCGCGTCCACAAAGACGATGCGGCAGGACGGGTACGGAAAGGCAAACTTGAAGTAGTCCTGCGCCGGGCCCACGGCAGCCGCAGGGGGCGAGGTCGGGGGCCGCCCCAGTACCGTGAGCAGGCACGGCAGGCGTTGCGCAGGCGCGCCGCGCCCATGGAGGCCGGCTGTACTTGGTAGTAGTTGAAGCAGTGTCTGGCAAAGGTGGCGCACCACTCGAGGAGGCCCACGCGCGCGGGCGGCGCGGCCAGCACGAACCGGTCCGTGTCGGGGTCTGGCCGGTCCACAGCGTCGCCCACGTAGAAGGCGATCTGCTGCGCCGTGCAGGGGACGTGGATCTGCACCGTCGGCGGCGGCGTGGAGAGCGCCAGGGGCGGGGCCAGGGTGAGGCGCGCCCTAGGGGGCCTGCGTTCGCGGCGCGGTGGCGGGCGCACCTGGAACGACACCGTCCTGGCGTTGGTCTCGGGCCGGTGGGTCTCGCCCAGCACCTTGCCGCCGGTGTACACGGCCATCTCGGCCGGCGCCGTGATCGCCACGGTCCAGGGGCATCGCGCGTCCCAGCCCGACAGCGTCGGCAGCCACGCGCCCGCGGGCATGCCCTACGGGAGGGGGGCGCCACGGACCACGGCAGCGGCGGGGCTAGCCTCCGTGAGCCCGCGGTTGGGGCTCCCTTGAGGCCTCGCACGGTGCAAGCACTGCTACC